>WNFY01002828.1_pt1 | contig 23663 bp, 23 predicted proteins | sample 5400091 | NCBI WGS metagenome assembly WNFY01 (sample SAMN13153364, study PRJNA577476) | soil metagenome | isolation source: 60 cm soil or saprolite under grassland replicate 1 | place: USA:California | collected 2016-06-15 | reverse complement strand
TCAAGCCGGCCATCGACCCGCCCGCATGACGCGCTGCACGCGGCGGTCTTGTACGGCGGCTTACCGGCCCGGAACCGTACATCCCGGTCGGGACGGCGATCCGTCCCGGGCCGGACTCCCCGCTCAGCTCATCGAGCAACGCCGCCATGGGCTCGCGCACCGAGGTCTCGTAGAACGCCCTTGTGCGCGCTCCAGTAGGCCTTGGTGTTGTCAGCCTGAAGGCCCTTGAAGAACTGCACCGCTTCCGGGGACCAGCCCGAGAAACCCATGGCCACACCCTAAGGAGGGGTTCTCGCGGCGACGGGTACCGTGCAGGCGGGCTCGGGCGTGCCGACGATGCATGCAGATCGGATGATCTGCGCGATCTCGGTCGGGCGGCAGGCCACCGGACAGTTAGGTGGGTGCGGGCTCAGCGCAGAACTCGTTGCCGCGGTGGCGTGGCGCTGCGGGGAGTTGGCGGCTGCGCGCAGGCCGCCCAGGATCGGGCCTGCCGCGGCTGCGACTGACCCGCCCAGGGCCCAGTAAGCGACCGCGCGTGCCCGGTCGCGGGACTGCTGGTACGCCTCACGGAGGAGAGCGAGCGAGGTGGGAGTGATCAGGGCGGCGCCGACGCCTTGCGCCACGCGTGCCGCGACGAGAACGCCCAGCGAGGGCGCGAAGCGCAGGCGGCCGAGGCGACGACAAAGACCGCCATGCCCATGCCGTAGGCGCGCCTGGCGCCGATCCGGTTCGACAACGTACCGGCGAACAGCAGCAGGGCTGAGAACGTCAGCGTGTGACCACCCACTGCAGGCCAGACAGTCCACCGCCAAGGCTGCTGCTGATGTCAGGCAGGGCGACGTTAACGATCTGCGTGTCGAGCGCGACCACGAAGAACCCCAGCATGGCGACCGCGAGGGCGGCGGCAGGGGGTGAGCGGCCGCACGGCTCGAGAGCCGGTTGCCGGGTCGTCTGTCAGTTCGAGCACGACGCTTCCTTGGGACATGGTGGTTGTGGGCTCGCTTTCCGGGTGGCGGTGGACGCTGGACGGTGCGCAGCTGGCTGATGTCACCACCTGCTCGCGGCCGCGCTGGTTCGCCGGAGCGCCGGTGGCGCTTCGGGTCGTTGCTCGGCGGCCGGCCCGGGCTCAGCCGCCCGCCGAGGTTGCCGTGGGCGGCGCCGATCTCGGTCAGGGTGGGGTCGGAGAACAGGTTGTTGCGGCCTTCGGCGAACCCGCCCCAGGACTCGTGCTGGACCCCGCGCTCGGTCATGAGGTCGTGGTCGGCCTGCCGCTGGAAGTAGGGGTGGGTCTCGATCTGGTTGACCGCCGGGGTGAACCCGGTGCGGTCGATGAGGTCCACGAGCCGGTCGGGGTAGAAGTTGGCGACGCCGACGGCCTTCGCCAGGCCCTGCTCGTTGAGGGCACGCATGGCGCGCCAGGAGCCGTAGTAGTCGCCGTAGGGCTGGTGGATCAGGTACAGGTCGAGGTAGTCGAGGCCGAGACGCTGCAGCGAGGCGCCGGACGCCTTCTTGGTGTTCTCCTCGCCGGTGTCCTGCACCCACAGCTTCGTGGTGACGAACAGCTCCTCGCGGGCGATGCCGCTGGCGGCGATGGCGCGGCCGACGGCTTCCTCGTTGCCGTAGGAGGCTGCGGTGTCGAGGTGGCGGTAGCCGGCGGCCAGGGCGTCGGCGACGGCCTGCTCGGTCTGCTCGGCGGGGATCTGGAAGACGCCGAAGCCGAGGATCGGCATCTCGACGCCGTTGTTGAGGGTGACGGTGGGGACCTGGACAGACACGGTGGAACCTTCTTCTCGCCGATGATGGAGCCGCGTGACCCGCTACGAGGCGAGCCAGGCCGGGCGGGGTGGCCCTTGGCGCTGACTCCACGAAACCCCTTCTCGCGCACCTGCGGGAGTGACGGTGTTTCCCGGTAATGCCAGACCCTCCCTAGCGTCGTGCCCGGGTCGTACGGTCGAAGGCATGGACAACCGGGACGAGGTCCGCGACTTCCTCATCAGCCGCCGGGACCGGCTCACCCCCGACCAAGCGGGGGTCCCGCTCTACGGCGGCCGGCGCCGCGTCAAGGGGCTGCGCCGCGAGGAGGTCGCCATGCTGGCCGGCATGAGCACCGACTACTACACGCGCCTGGAGCGGGGAAACCTCTCCGGCGTCTCTGACTCAGTCCTCGACGCGCTGGCGCGCGCTCTGCAGCTCAACGAGGCCGAGAGGACGCACCTGCTCGACCTCGCCGCCACCGCCAACGGACCCGGCCAGACGGGGCGCAGTGCGCCGGGCGGCCCCGGACCCGGTCGGCCGCGCTGCTCCTTGAGCCCACCCCGCGTGCGGGAGGGTGTGCTGCGCGTCCTGGACAGTATCAGTGCCCCCGCCTACGTCCGCAACAACCGCATGGACGTCCTCGCCGCCAACCGGCTCGGCCGGGCTCTGTTCGCCGACGTCTACGCAGAGGGCACCACCGGCTTCAACCTTGCCCGCTACCTATTCCTCGACCCGCGTTCCCGCGACTTCTACACCCAGTGGGACGTCGTCGCCCGCGACTGCGTCGCCGCCCTGCGCATCGAAGCAGGCCGCAACCCCTACGACCGCGGCCTGACCGACCTGGTCGGTGAGCTCTCGACCCGCAGCGAAGAGTTCCGCACCTGGTGGGCCGCCCACAACGTCAAGTTCCACACCACGGCCGCCAAGACCCTGCGCCACCCCGCCGCCGGCGAGCTCGAACTCACCGGCGAAGCACTCACCCTCCCCGCAGACCACGGCCTGACCATCATCACCTACACCGTCGAACCCCACAGCGCCTCCGAACAGGCCCTGAACTTCCTCGCGAGCTGGAGCGCGCAGGCATCCCCTGCGAACCCGCGCGAGTCCGAGACCATCGAGGAGACGAAGTGACGATGGAGCAGCGACGCCTCGGCACCACTGGGGTCTGGGTCAGCGAGCTATGCCTGGGCACCATGATGTTCGGCGAGTGGGGCACCAAGGACCACGACGAGAGCATCCGGATCACCCACCGCGCGCTCGACGCCGGCATCACGTTCGTCGACACCGCCGACGTCTACTCCGCCGGCGAGTCCGAGGTCATCGTCGGCAAGGCCCTCACGGGGCGACGTGACGACATCGTGCTCGCGACCAAGGCGTTCATGCCGATGAGCGACGACCTCAACCACCGTGGCAGCTCCCGCCGCTGGATCATCCGCGAGGTCGAGGACTCGCTGCGCCGGCTCGGCACCGGCTGGATCGACCTCTACCAGATCCACCGCTGGGACCCCGAGACCGACCTCGACGAGACCCTCGGCGCACTCTCCGACCTGGTCCACCAGGGCAAGATCCGCTACTTCGGCCACTCGACCTTCCCCGCCTCGGCCATCGTCGAGGCCCAATAGACCGCCCAGCGCCGCAACCGCGAGCGCTTCGTCACCGAGCAGCCGACCTACTCGATCCTCACCCGCGGCATCGAGAACGACGTCCTCCCGACCTGCCAGCGCTACGGCATGGGCGTGCTGTCCTACAGCCCCCTGGCCGGCGGGTGGCTTTCTGGCCGCTACCGCCAGGACGCCACCGAAGGACCCGCGTCGGTCGCCCGTCAGCGCCTGGCCAACCGGTTCGACCTCGACCTGCCCGACAACCAGCGCAAGCTCGAAGCAGCCAGCCAGCTCGCCCAGCTCGGCGACGACGCCGGCATCAGCCTCATCGAGCTCGCGATCGCCTTCGTCCGTCCTCGACCGCATCGACCAGATCGTCGCCCCCGCCCTCACCCTCAACCCCGCCGACAACGGCTGGGTCAGCCCCGCCCTCGACCCGACCGCCCGCCGCCGCTGACGGCCAGGGTTCTCGGATCCACCGCGTGGACTGCAGCCGCTGCAGATCAGGGTGATCCGCGTGCCGCGAGCGCGGCGCTGGGTACGCGGAGTAGTCCGGCGTCACACGGGCCGGCCGAGAAACCCGGCCAGGCGGTGCCCGGCTGGCGCGTCCGGCGGGACCGGCACCTCGGCGGCAAAAGGAGCGCCGGGGGCCCTGCGGCCGCGTCGTGAGCCGCTGCCGGGACCTGGCCAGGGCTCGTCCGGCGACGTCGTGCGGGAATTCCGCCGACTGCCCGGTAGCTCGCGCTAGATCCCAGCTGTGGACCAGCAGCTCCACGATCCGGACATGCACCAAGACCGCGCCCGGCCCCGGTCCCGAACGGGGCCTCATAGACCGACTCCAGCACGCCAGGTCCGGCGAACGCCTCGCGCAGCTGTGCTGCGGCCCGCTGGTAGGCCGCCAGCGGATCGCCGCCGAGGTGGTCCGCGCCGGGAACCGGCCGCGGCTCGCCGCCGATAATCGCGCGAACGGCAGGTTCCCGCGGACCAGATGGTTCAGCACCGCGTGGACATCCAGCTCGGTGCACGGCGCCGGCGCCGGCCACTGGTCAGCCCGGATGTCGGCCACGACCGCCTCTGTGGCCGCAAGTGCACGGCCGAGGTCCGCTATCAGTTCTGCTCCGGTCACGTCACCAGCATTTCAACGTAGGATCAGGGCCCGCGGATCTTGCATAGTCGCGGCGCCGCCACAATGCCATCACGGGCTGCCACGGCGTACCAGCCCACGTCCGGAGCCGGGATAGCGAGGGCGGCGGCTGGCGGCCATGAGCGACTGCCGGAGACGGCCAGCCCCATCACCGAACGTGACAGGTGCCGGAGCCGCGGGCCCGCGAGATCCGCCGTTATTTGCGCCGTTACCGACCTGACGACTGTCGGGGACGTCCGCTCCGAACCAGGCGTTCTGTATGCCAGGCAGGGCCTGCTATGGTACCGCTTCCGCTGCCCCGGCCGACGGCCCTCCGCTTATGCCACGGCTCCATTGGGAAGGATCCCCAGAACGTCCCAGCGGTCACGCCATTGCTCGACCCGCCAGGTCTGGATTCCATGATGCGTGCTTTCCCGCGGGTGGCCGTGCTGTTGCTCGAAGCGGGCGAGGTACGCGGTGTGGTCTTGCCAGATGTCGTTGCGCACCCACCACATCGGGGCGATGAAGTAGGCAGGGTGTTCGCCGCCCAGGTCCACGAAGACCCAGATGGAGGTCTCGGCAGGATCTTCGCCGCACTCGGCCGCGTCCTTCGGGAAGCGCGCATGCCACGAGCCGCTGCTCTTCGTCTTGACCTGAATCGAGATCCGGCGGGTGTCGGCGAGGTCGGAGGCGAGAATGTCGATGCCGGGCATGTTGCCTGCGAACGTGACCGCGTACCCTCCCCGCCTGTGGATTTCCGCCGCGACGAACATCTCCCCGGCACGCGCGACCTGCTGAGGATTCATCTGTCCTCCGACTACTGCCCGGACCGCATCCCCGTGTACCGATACTGGCAGGGCCGGATCCGCTGGCCGGGCTGGCCGACGTGCAGCGAGCCAGAGGCTAGCGGTACTGGCTGGGATTGAGGACAATGCCGCGTGCGACCGTCGTGAGTTGCGCCGTGCTCAGCGACACCGGATGCTGCCCGATCGCGGCGATCGCCACTTCGAACCGGTAACCGTGGGCAATCCAGGTGATGGCCCTGCCGACGACCACGCCGCCGGACCGGTCGATGAGCAGCTCGGCTGGGCGGCCGTGAATGCGCAGGCGGTGACCGTGTCGCGGCCCTGGCCCGGGTGCGAGAGCATGCCGGGTTGTCATGACCTGCGTGACCGACAGCCGCGCCGCCGAACCCGGAGCCGTGTAGGTGCGCAGGTCGCCGGGTTCAAGACTCGCGCCGGGGAAGTCCGCCGCCGGGAGATCGCCGGCCAGCCGGAACCCGGCCGGCACGAACGTGACATGAGCCAAGTCGCGTTCGCTGAAATACGGGATCGCCGTCCCGGTAGCGGCCTGCACCAGCGCCCGGCCACCCAGCGGCGCGGGTAGCACGGCGTGCGCGGCCGCCACCCCGATGGGTTCCGCATTGCAGTTGGTATCCGGGTTGAACCACGTCAACGTCACCTTGCGCGGGAACGAGCGGGCGAGCAGGACCGGGCGCCGCCCGCAGACCCATTGCCCCAGGCCAGTGATCGTCCTGCTGTCCGCGCTGACCAGCACCGTCGAGCTGACCGGCGCGTACTTCGCCGGGTTCGGAAACCCAGTAAGGCGGCCGCAGCCCGCGGCGGCCGCAGCCAGCGACACAGCAACAGCAACGGCCAGCTCCGCCCCGCCGCGAGCCGCCCGTTTACCGCGCCGCCGCCGGGCCGGCCGCATACCCCGGGCCATGGCCGGGCGTCGCGCGTCGTTCGCGTCGCGGCGGTCCACGATCGTCATTGTCACCGGCGCCAAATGCGAGGCGGCACCAAGACAGTCACGCCTTGATCACGAGCGCGGGTGCGGGCGGCCCCCGGGCCGGCCAATCGCGCCCGACCCGCCGTTCGGCGCGAGCGGTTGGCGCGTGACGACATCCATCCGGCGAGCTCAGATCTGGGCGATCTGGGCGTGGTGATATCTCTGGACTGGCAGTTCAGATGATGCTTTCGGATCGGGTCGGCGCAGTCGGCCTCGCTGCCGGGCTCACCATGATGATCATTAGTCGCAAGCGCTCACGGCTGCGGATCGTCAAGCTGGAGAATCTGGGCTGCCACCAGGCGTCAGGAACCGCTGGCCACAAGCCACGGGAGTCATCCCCCTCCCGGCCGGCGGATATTCTGGATGACATGGACAGCCGGGCGAGTGACAAAATCCCCGGAGCCAGGGTGCGCGTCAAACGGCACCTGCCAGCCCAGCCCTCGTCACGTGCCAGGCCACGGGAGTGGCTGGCGCTAGCTGGCGGAGCTGTCCGGGAAGCCAGGACCGAGGGGCCTGTTCTTGCCCTTGTCGGAGAGCCGCTGCCGTATCAGCCAGGCCGTGCCGAGCGGCGTAGCGGTGTGCCTGCCGAGGTCATAACTTCCGATCGCGCACCTAATTCCTGTACATGCTCGTGGGCGTATTCCCAGGGAAAGCTGACCTTGAAGTACTATAATGCAGCATGCCCGGTGCACCTAACGATCCTTGGCAATTAATGCGGCAAACGCCCGCACATGCCATTCCTGGTGTGCGCCTGGACATGATTACGGAGCCCATCTCATCGGGTCTTTCGTGCTTCATCACCCACTTAGTGCTGGCCGCACCATCGTCTCGCCGCAGCGCGGGCTGACGGGAGTCTGTGCACAGACCCTAGACATAGTCACCCAGCGTGGTTACAGCCGTAAGGCGACAGGCGCACATCGCCGCCGATCTGCGCGGATATCGGCTGGATGCCTACAGGGACTTTACCGGCGCATACCTGGATGTTCGGCGCTACGGCGCTCACGGTTCCGGAGGCTGTCGTTGCCCACCCCGTAATACCGCCCGTCTTTGACTAGCGCCTTCGGAAGCCCTGCCATCTCGGCCGTCGTCACTCGTGACCCGAACACCATGGCGACCGACTCCGATCCGAGCCGGCGGGCCACGAAGGCAAGGACCTGCGCGGAGGCACTGTCAAGCCACTGCAAATCATCCACTCTGCAGACCAGTGGCGCGTCGGCTGCCACCTCAGCGAGCAGGCTCAGCACAGCCAGGCCGACCAAGAACCGGTCGGGCACCGGCCCCGCTCGTGAGACCAAACGTGGTGGACAAGGAATCCTGTTGCGGCTTTGGGATGGCTTTCAGCCGATCCAAAAAGGGTGTACACAACTGGTGCAGCGAGGCAAACGCGAGCTCCATCTCGGACTGGACCCCTGCCGCGCTCACCACCTGGCAGCCTGCGTCGGACGCCCGCTCGGACAGGTACTCCAGTAGGGCCGTCTTGCCCACGCCAACTTCGCCATGCAGTATCAGGGCTCGGCTCTCCCCGTCCCGCACCGCCGCGAGTAGCTGGTCCAACAAGCGGCATTCTCCTTCGCGGTCGATGAGGCGCGTGGCGCTTCCGCGGAACGGTGCGTGGGGCTCCGACACGTTCCAAAGGATATCCCGCATGCTGTGCCGGGGCTCCGCTGAGCGATGGCTGGCGCGGCCTGCCGAGTCATCGCATATTCGCAGTGAAAGCCACCGCCGATCACTTGCACCGACACCTGCGCGGCTCGCCGATGACCTCAGCGGCGAAGCGGCGGCGGTGCTGGCGCCGCTGCTGGAGGACGAACTGGCCGTTGACGACGCGGTGGTGGCGTTGCGCCGGTACTCGCTGGGCACCCCAGCCGGGGACGGACTGGTGACGGTACACCGGCTGGTCCAGGCCGTCACGCTCGCCAAAGTATCCGCGGGACGTGGCCAGGCAATGGGAGCACGCCGCTGCAGCCCTGGTCGAGGCCGCGATCCCCGCCGACCCGAGACTGCCGGCGGCGTGGCCGGTGTTCGCAGTGCTGCTGCCGCATGCCCGGGCTGTCCTTGCCCTGACCGACGGCGGCATGTCGCGGATCGCGCGGTACCTGGGCGATAGCGGTAGCTACCTGGCGGCCCGGGACCTGTTCCAGCTGATCGCCGACGCTCACATGGAAGACGACGCCTACCGGCCAGAGCACCCGGCCACCCTGGCCGCCCGCCACAGCCTGGCCCGCTGGACCGGAGAGGCGGGGGATGCGGCCGCGGCCCGCGACCAGTTCGCCGCGCTGCTGCCCATCCAGGAGGGGGTGCTGGGCGCCGAGTACCTGGACACCCTGAACGCCCGCCGCAACCTCGCTCGCTGGACCGGGGAGGCGGGGGATGCGGCCGCGGCCCGCGACCAGCTCGCTGCGCTGCTGCCCATCCAGGAGCGGGTGCTGGGCGCTGAGCACCCGGAAACCCTGGCCGTCCGCCAAAACCTCGCCTTCTGGACCGGCGTGGCGGGGGATGCGGCCGGGGCCCGCGACCAGCTCGCTGCGCTGCTGCCCGTCGAGGAGCGGGTACTGGGCCCCGAGCACCCAGCCACCCTGATGGACCGCCACGGCCTCGCCCACTGGACCGGGGAGGCGGGGGATGCGGCCGGGGCGCGGGACCAGTACGCCGCGCTGCTGCCAGTGTTCGAGCAGGTGCTGGGCCCCGAGCACCCAGAAACCCTGGAGGCCCGCCACAACCTCGCCTACTGGACCGAGCAAGCGGAGAATTAAGCACGGGCGGCGTGAAGTACCTCCGGCACATTTGCCCCGGTAAATAAGCCATCCAGGCGCGGCCCTGACCAGCGCCTGTTGAGCGGAGACCGGCCACCACAGGTCTGAGGCACATTCATGTCCTCGCTCGATCCTCGTGGCGCCGTCGGCCTGAATTGGACAGAACGCCACTGACGGTGCACACCGCCAGTCGGCGGCTGGAAGCAGATGCGCCGCCAAGAGCTTGGGCACCGAACCTGCGGATTAAAAGTGGGCTGCCTGGCCGTGCTGGGCGTTCTACCTGCGCGGATGCCACGCGTGGATGCACGGAAAGCACACATTGCACGGAGATGTGGCCGTCGCTCGTCCCACCAGTCGTCCCACCGCATCCCGGCGGGGCCCGGGGGATCCGTCACAGTAAGTGATGAAGACTGTCCTGGTGGGAGAACGCGCGCCGAGCCGCCGATCTGGCGTCGGTCCCGGTCGTTTGGCATGACCGTGCGTGCCGCGCCGAACAGGGATTTTGGTCGCGCGGTCGAACCAGCGGTGTTGGGCGTGCCTGCCCGGCAGGTGTCAGGTGCCGAGCAGGTGGAGTGTCAGCTTGCCTGTTGTGGGTCCGAACTCCACCAGGGTGGCTTCCCCCGGCGGCGTCGCGGTAGATGCCGGTTCCGCCGGTCACCGCGAGGTGCTTGCTGGGCGGTGGCCCGTTCAGGAACTGGGCGGTGATGGTGCCCTGCTGGAGCCGGACTACTTCGGTGCAGTTCGCCAGTGCCTGGGCGCCGTCGACGACCACGCAGGAGCCGCCCTCATCCCCGGCTTGCTGGCCGTGGGAGAAGCGCAGGTCGTGAAAGGTCAGCTCGTCGCCGAACCCGAACCCCGTCTTCGGGTCGGGCTTGGGGTTGAGGTGAAGGACTTCGAACGGGCTGAAGTGCACCGTGAAGATCAGCGTCCTGGATTGGGCGGTGGCAGGGCTGGGGGCCGGTGACGCGGCCGCGGCTGACACCGTGCCGGCCACGGCGGCCAGCGCGGCGATGGCCACGCTAGCCAGAGCAGGCAGACCAGTCACCGGATCGCAGCCGTGAACTGGAACGGGCCATCACCGAGGCGCTCGTTGTCGCCCTCGGGAAGCGGGCCGCTCACCGGGCGCTCCGGCACACCCGCGCCAAGCCCCACCCGGCCAGGCAGCGCAAACTCCTCCAGGTCGCCGGCCACCTAGCCGGTTACGGCGCACTGATCACCTATGGCTGGTACCAGCGGCGGAGAGCAAGGCAATCCGCAGCAGCCTGAAGGCTCCGAGTTGGCACGCCCGCCCTGGCCGAGGTTGCCGGCGCAATCCAGGATGAGACACAACGGCTCGCGCGCGCTGGCGTGATCAGGCCGGGAGGTCGCGGGTATGTCGGGCCGCCTCGGTCATTGGGCCAGCGATGCTGACGGCCACGGAGATCGCGGGCTTTGTCGGCGCCGGGCTGGCCGGGGGAGCGTACGTGCCGCAGCTTTCCCATCTAATCAGGGCCCACTGCTCGGCTGGCATCAGCCGGCTGGCATTTGAGGTGTGGCTGCTGGCGTCGGTTTTGATCACCGCACGCGCCGTCGCGATCCACGCCGGCGTGTTCATCGCGCTCGGCGGGATCCAGATCGTGGCCACGGCACTGATCATGTTCTATGCGGCTCGGTACAAGGACACGCGCTGCCCCATCCATCTCCCTCGCCAGCCCACGGCCACGACAGCCACAGGGGCGGGCGCCTCAGGAAACGAGCCTGCTTCCTGGCGTCCGGCCGGCCGCCGCTTCTCGCCCGGAGCAATCGAGTAATGATCACCCATGCATGAGGCGTTATGCGGCCCGTCTGCACCTGGTGTCCGGCCTGACCTGGCGCCGTTCGTACACCGCACTGCTCACGACCCTTTCCGGGGCTGCAAGGATGGCAGGCATGGAAGCCACACGGCTGGAGAAGGTCCGCTCGGGTCGCGGGTTCTTCGCGGCGCTCGACCAGAGCGGCGGCAGCACCCCGAAGGCGCTGGCCGAGTACGGCATCGACGAGAGCCGGTACGCCTCCGAGGAGGAGATGTTCGATCTTGTCCACGCGATGCGGACACGGGTGATCACCGACCCTGCGTTCGACGGCTCGCGCATCCTGGGGGCGATCTTGTTCGAGCAGACCATGGAGCGGGACATGCAGGGCGTCCCGACGGCGCGGTACCTGTGGACCGAGAAGCAGGTCGTCCCGTTCCTCAAGGTGGACAAGGGGCTCGCCGCCGAGCAGAACGGCGTGCAGTTGATGAAGCCGATCGACCCGCTCGACGAGTTGCTCGAGCGGGCGAACCGGCACCAGATCTTCGGCACGAAGATGCGGTCAGTGATCAACGACGCCGACAAGGACGGGGTGGCCGCGATCGCCGATCAGCAGTTCGAGTACGCCGCGCGGATCTCAGCCGCCGGGCTCGTCCCCATCCTGGAGCCCGAGGTCAGTATCGGCAGCCCGCGCAAGGATGAAGCGGAGACCCTGCTCCGGGACGCGTTGCAGACGCGCATCGAGGCGCTGTCCGACGACGACGCCGTCATGTTGAAGCTGACCATCCCGACCCAGCCGGGCCGCTACGCCGGCCTCGCCGCCGACCCGCGGGTCCTCCGGGTGCTCGCCCTGTCCGGCGGCTACAGCCGCGACGAGGCGTGCGCGTTGCTGGCCAGGGACCCGAGCATGATCGCGAGTTTCTCCCGGGCGCTGCTCGAGGACCTATCCGACCAGCAGACCAACGAGCAGTTCCACGCGCAGTTGGACGCCTCGATCAGGCAGATCTTCGACGCCTCCGTGGACAAGGTGCCGACCGGCGGCTGAGCGGTTTCCGCTTCCGGCCGGAAGGGTCGCTCACTGCGCCGGGTCAGTGCACACTCGCTGCCGCCGGCTACCACACCCGCCGCCTCACCGCCAAGCTGAAAGTCCTCGGCCACCAGGTCAGCCTCCAGCCAGCCGCCCGACATCCGCTCCAAGAACCCGGCTCCGCTCACGCTCCGCCGGGTGCTGCCGCCTGCCCAGCTGTGGGGCCATTCTCGTATCAGCCGGTAAGAAAGCTCGAACAGCCGCCCAGCTCGGCCTCGAACACCCTCGCTGACCCTCGCGACCTCACCCGCCACGCCGCCAGCATGCAAGCTGCCTCGCGCGGCCGCAACCACGATATCGGCCTGCCCGGCCAGTCCCGCTGGCCCCGAAAAGACGCAGATGACAACAAGCCCCGCGTGGGGCTCAGCCCGCCCACGGGCATCAAGGCCGTGGCGGGACGAGCGTCGCCACGTCCTGGCCTGGTAAGCGTGGTCTGACCGCGCATATGCCTGGCGGAGTAGCGGTCGACGCCAGGCGACATGTGCCGCCCGCCTCATCGGCCCGCGCGAACTCCGTTGCCGGGTTTGGTGCTCGCCCCGGCCAGTGGCCGCTCCCCGCCGAACAGGATCTGCGTGAAGCCCTCCGCGGTTTCCTGGCGGCCCCAGTCGCGCTGCAGCTCACAACCCACCTGGACCATGCTGGTCGGCTTGCCGCCGGCCAGGGCGATACGGTCCAGCCCGGCCTGGTGCGCCTCGGGTGATGTCCCGCCGACGGCGTCGGTCACCGGGTAGGTCTCGTATCCCTCGCGCATCGCATCCAGCGAGGGGAAGGTCAGGCAGGCCTCAGTCCACAGCGCGGCCATGATCAGCTTGTGGCGGCCGGCGGCCCGGACCGCTTGCTTGAACTCGGCGTCTTCCCAGGCGTTGATCGTGGTCCGGTCCAGGGCCGTGATCCCCGGCAGGACGTCCTGAAGCGGCCCGATGGTGGGCTGGTTCCGGCCGGTGCTGACGTTGACCGTCGACAGCACGACCGGCAGCCGGTACAACATGCCGAACCGGGCCAGGTGCACGATTCGGTCGACCAGCAGGTCCTGATCCATGGATTTGACGGACCTGACCTGGGTGGGCTGGACCGTATCGCCCTGGCCGGCGGCAAGCCGACCAGCATGGTCCAGGTGGGTTGTGAGCTGCAGCGGTCCTGATGGCCGCCATGTTCGCGAAATTGTTGCCGTGGCTGATCATGCGCTATCTCGGCGAGATCAGCTATGTCGAAGATCGGGCTTTCCGGGGCAGAGGGGTTTGGGCTTGGCCGTGCTTCGCAGGACAGCAGAATCGAATCTGTGCTCGGCTGTCTGATTCCTGGGCGCCGTGAGTGAAGATCTTGGGGGGCAGTTTGGGGGGCAGAATGCAGCCAGCGACGGCTGGCCTGTGCTGGCCTCCGCTAGCGTGAGCTAGCGTTCGGCCTGGTCAGGCCCTATACAGCGGTTTTGGGCTGGTTGATGGTGGTGATGGTAAGGAGAAGGTCTACGGTTCGATTCCGTAAGGGGGCTCCAGGTCATGAGCGTTTTTCGATCGTGTATCCGGTGATAATGGAGCCCGGAAGTGCCCCCCGGATGCCCCCGGCGCTGTGCGCGATGCTCCCCGGCGCTGCGCTTGGGACGCTGATCATGGCGGTGACCTGGGATTGCGCGACTGGTGAGCGTTTCCGGTTCCGGGAATCCGGCAGCAATCTGGCCTTGATGCCGCGAAGGTAACGATGACGCCCGAGGGCGCGGCGTTCGCAGGCGGCGGCGATGAAGCGGAATAGCAGCTGGGTGCCGGTGTCGTCCAGCGGGGCGAACCCGATCTCCTCAACGAGGATCAGGTCGTTGCGGAGCAGGGTGTCGGTGACCTTGGCGACGGAGTTGCCGGCCGTGATGTGATCATCCACTTTCCGCAGTCGGTCATAGGCGGGACAGAGCTCGGCTTGACGAAGCGGACAGGTCGGGGAGGCACGTTGGTGCGATGGTCGCCAAGGGTTGGCGGCCACGGCCAGAAGGAGATCACACGATGTACGACTCGACGAGAACCGGCGAGCGCAAGAAAAGGCGGGTGGGTGCGGTTGGCCTGTTGGCTGCGGGCGCAATCATCGGTGGCGTCATCGCTAGCACGCTGAGCGCGTCCGCCGCGAGCAGCACTCCCGCAGCGAGCGGCAGCACTGCGTCCACCTCGAGCGGCAACGATGCGACGCGGCGGGGGCCCGGCGGCGCCCAGCCGGTCCGTCCCGACGAGAAGAGGGTATCGAGCGGCACGGCCGCGACGCTCCGTGCGGCGGCGCTCAAGGCGGTTCCGGGTGGCACCGTCTACCGGATCGAGACCGACGCCGGTGACGGCGTGTATGAGGCGCACATGACGAAGGCCGGCGGCTCTTTCGTCACCGTCAAGTTCGACAAGAACCTGAAGGTCATGAAAGTGGAGAGCGGTATGGGCGCTGGTGATCCCGCCCCCGCCAACCGGGGCACGCCGGGCGCCGGCGCATGAGTTAGCCGGGGTTCGGCGCGCCAGCGGCCGCTCATGGCCGGCGACATCAGGCCAGGCCGACTTCGCGTGCCGAAACAGCACCAGCTGCCGCCCCGCCCTGCTGGCCATGATGCAACCCTCGCATATCCGGCTAGTCACGCCCGGCCACGCTCGACACTCCAGCGAACCCGCAGCCTGATCTTCTCTTCCCGCGATCAGGTCGCGGACCGGGCAAGGGCGCCCTCGAGCTGCTCCCGCCGGGGCAGCCGCCAGTCCGTCACCTCATACGGGCCGTCCTCGTCAGATCGCCCGCAGCCGGGTGAATCGAAGGCCGAGTCGGCGTTATATGTGCCTGCGAGCGTTCAGGGACCGCTGCCGCACTCACACTGCGCAGCAGGCGCCTGGCTCGCTGGCCGTAGGCCTCGGGCATGCTGATCAAGGCAGCCCCGAAAGGTGAGGTCTAGCAGCAAGCTGGTCGCCGCGGCCCTGCCCAGCCGCGCTGGATGCAGGTCCCCCTCTTCCTGCACATCCACACTTCGGCGCCGCTTCGGCGGGATGGGCCCCCGGACTCGCCGGGACGATTCACCGCACGATCCCGCCGCTGGTGGCACGGGCCTGCGGGCTGGCTGGGCTCCTGCCTTGCCGTCGCCGCCGGGCTGCCACCAGGCTGCCACCAGGCAGGATGGCATCCATTCGCTGCCGTCGGGTTCGCTTGCAGACAGGTCACTGACCGTAACGGATCCTCAGCGAGGCAACACTCGCAAACCGCCGATCTGTACGCCGACCGGGATTGGCACGGCGGCGGCTGCTCTCGAGCCGAAGGGATCGTTCGGCGTTCTTGAGCAGCCTGCCGTCTGCTGTGTGAGCCGACCGCTCCGGCGAAGGGCCGCTCACGTGGGCGGCCGCAGTCGAGTGCTATCCGGAAGCCAGGCGCTCAAGGGCGCCCGCCAGGCTCGGACGTCCATCGGACGCCGAGATCGTCCATGTGACGAACTTTGTCGGTCCCATCAGGGGCTTGAGCGAGGCCATGAGCTGGACGTGCGGTGGCGTGCGCATGAACTCGCCAAGCGTCGTGTTGTCGTTCCACACAGAGAGGGTCCAGTAGTCGCGGGCCAGGGGCTTGGCCCGCAACGTGTAGCCAACCAGACCGTCCGCGGTGGCGAGTTGCTTGCGCACGGCCGATACGCCCCGGAAGAACCGTACGGTGGAGGAGATCCGTTTGAGCGGCAGATGGGAGGCCATCACCAGGTAGTCCGATCCCGGTTCCATCTCCGCGCGAGTTGCCCACGGCAGGTCAGGCACGGCTCCGAATCTATCAGTGGGCGAATCGGGCGTTGCTGATCGAGCGGGCACCGCGCTATCTGGTGGTTCCGTGTGGAAGACCACGCACACGGCCGCCGGGCGGACCCAGCCAGCGTCGTCACGCTGCGTCAAGAGCGTTCAGTTTTGCTTGACGCGCCCGTAGCCGCCGATCGGTGTGGCTAGCCCTGTTGTCAACCTGCCCGTCCGGACCATTCCCGAGCGGGGCGATCTGTGCGTGGCCACAGGCGGCGCGGGCCCGGCGGACAACGCGGTCGTGCCGATCAGCGTGTGCCAGAAGGCCGTTCTGGAGGCGACTCACCGGGCAGCATGCTCGGCTCGCCCTGCAAAGATGGCGGCATGGACAGCGAGGATCTGCGGCTGGCGGTGTACCGCTCGTTCGCCGAGGCGGGGCGTGCGCCCGAACCCGGCGAGCTCGCAGAACAGTTCGGCAGTGACATGCCAGCGGTCATCGGGGGACTGCAAGCGCTGGCCGGTGCGCGCCACCTGGTTCTCGACGGGCAGGGCCGGATCGTGATGGCGCACCCGTTTTCGGCCGTGCCGCTGGGGTTCTCGGTCATGGGTATGCGCACGCTGTGGTGGGGCGGCTGCGCGTGGGACTCTTTTGCGCTACCGCATTTGCTTGCAGGCGAGGGCGAGATGCTGGTGGCGACCAGATGCCCGGCATGCGGGCGCCCGCATTCCTGGAACGTCGGCGCGCAGCAGCCGCCGGCCGGCGACCAGATCGCTCACTTCCTCGTGCCCGTATCCCGGATGTGGGATGACGTCGTCCACACCTGCCGGCATCAGCGGTTGTTCTGCTCCGAACGCTGCGTCGGCGCCTGGCTGAGGGACACCGGGCACCCGCGCGGATACGTGATGGACCTAGCCACCCTCTGGAGGCTGGCCGCGCACTGGTACGACGGCCGCCTCGACCGTGGCTATACCCGACGAGAGCCGGCAGAAGCCGCGGACTACCTGCGCAGCGTCGGCTTGTCGGGACCATTTTGGGGACTATGACCAGCTGCCGCGAAGTGAGAAGTGAAAATGAGTACCTGCTCCCATTCAGCTCGTGGAGCCAGACAAGCGGGGCCCGGTCCTGGTTCGCAACGCAGACTCTGAGGCAGCTGACGCCTACCCCTTCACCCAACCACACGCGGACCAGTAGTCCAGGCCAGCCCGCCCGCCCCGGCCCGCAGCCACCGGAGTGAAGCGCACCATCGCTGCGATCGGCACCCCCGCATTCCCCGGCGAAGGTGAACGCGCGCCAGTCTGGTCGTTCGGCATGGCCGCTCGTACCGCCCCGAACAGCTATTCTGTTGCGCTCTGTCGGCCAGGGTTTGCTAATGCTCCCCGGCGCCGTCCAGCTGCCCTATGCGTTCGCCTGATCCCGCCGATCCGGCGCTCGATCGTGCGATGAGCGTGCGCCTGGTGTCAATTTCGGGCAGAGCCTCTGCTGAACAGTTCGGTTTCCGCGGTGGGCGGGCGTGGAGGACGATCGCCCACTTCCCCGGCGTTGTGGGCTCGCTGGGTGAAGATGGCGGCCAGTTCGCCGCTGGTGTAGGCCGGGAAGTGGGAGAGCGTGGGAACCGGTCGGCTAGGCCGGGGGTGCCGTGGGCCAACTGGGTAACCGGGTCGTGCGGGTCGGCCAGGCTCATCACGAGATTCCCGCCGCGGTGCTCGTCGGCGGCCTCCTCCAGCAGGCCAAGCGCCTGCCGGTCGCGGGCTTCCCGAGTTCCCGGGAATGTGGCAGCTTGCCACGGCGCGGGCGAGGAGGACGGTCACGAGCCAGAGCGCGGGCTTCAGGCTAGCGGCGGGAGTTCAACCCCGCCCTGGCGGCGAACCAGGCACCGGTCAGGAGCGCTACGCCGACCACAAAGGAGACGGCCGCCCGGACCAGGTGATGTCCCTTATGAACGCTCCCCACCATGAAATGCAGGGAGTTCGCTGCGCCGGCCAGGTAGAGAATCCCTGCGATGATCGCCAGGACGCCGATGATCGCCAGGATGACGGCCAGCGCCCGCCTGCCGGGAGAACCGCTAGACATGGGTGCAGAATGCACTTGATTCACCTGCTCCTCTGCGAGATGTCGGGGGCCGCCTTCGTCGGTGGGCCCGCGACTAGCAGACGGCGGCCGACGCGCTTGGGGTGCCGCGCGGTGGCTGGCCCCGGCGGAGGCAGGGTCGGCCGGGCCGCGGCCACCAAAGGGGTAAGCAGCGGCGACTGGGCGACGATGACCACCGGCGCGCCGGGCGCCGCCAGCTCCACGGCCCTAGCTCCCGGCGGGAGCTCGCCCGCCTGTGGCAACTCGTCCGCGCCGGCACCGAGACCGGGGAGCTCACGGCGAAGCCGGAAGGTGGCCGCAGCAACACCCTCGGCGTCGGTGTCGGGCCCGACGGCGACGCGGGTGGCGAGCGTCGTTGGCTGCTCTTCCATGGCCACACCCGGTACCTGCGCAGCTCAAATCCGTGAGCCTGCGTCCACGATCATAGAGGGGCGGGAAGGCGGAAGGAAGCGGGAACGCTTCGCGCGGATCCGGATCCGGAGATGGGGAATCCGGGCCGGGTGCAGTCTGCCTGGCACCAGCAGCGCGGGGGCTCCGTTTAGGGCGGACAGGGCGATGATGGAGTCATGACTACCTGCATCCGCGCCCGGTGCGGCGCGCGATGCGATACAGCAGCGGAGGCGCGCCGTGAGCATCGGCGAAGACCTGGCGGAAACGCGCCGCCAGGCCGGTCTCACCGTGACCCAGGTCAGCCAGCGGACCTGCATCAGGGAAACAATCATCGGCGGCATCGAGCGCGACGACTACTGCGCGTGCGGTGGCGACTTCTACGCCCGGGGGCACATCCGCGCCATCGCCCGGGTCGTCGGGGCTGATCCCGAACCATTGATCCGGGAGTACGACGCGGCTCACCGCGCGCCGCAGATCACGGCGGCGGATCTGTTCCGGCCGGCCCGGCCGGTCGGGATGCACGCCCGGCACCGGGTGAACTGGGCCGCGGTGCTGGGGCTGGCGCTGGTGGCCGCCCTTGGCTTGGTGGCGTACCACGTCATCACGGCCTCGGGCCACGCGCCGGGCGCCGCCACCGGGGCCGCGGCCGGGCTTCACCGGGCCAGCCACCGCCACGCCACACCATCTCCGGCCGCCACCGCGGCCCCGAATCCGTACGCCCACAAGATCGCCATCCACCTCACAGCCATCCAGGACTGCTGGGTTGAGTTCACCGCGCCAGCCGACGGGTACCTGTTCCAGTCCTATGTCGTTGCCGGAACATCGAGAAGGTGGACCTTCCGGCATGGCGTTTATATGAGGCTCGGTAATCCCGGCGGCATCAAGCTGACCGTGGACGGCAAGAACCCGCTGCCGCCCGGCACGGCACAGCCGATCACGCTGAGCCTCGGCGTGGACGGCAAGATCTCCAGCTGACGGCCGGCACGTGCGGCCTGCACAGCCAGGCAGGGCGCCTGTGAGCGGGCCCAGAACGCCCGGGTGCAACGGATCCGGCCGGGGCGGCTGCGCCGCCTGCGGGCGGGCGTAGCCGGCGCGGGGCCGGGCAGGTTGCCGCAACCGGCCAGGCGATAGCGTCGGCGTTAGCGGCGCTCTTGCGCCATGCTGCCCGGGGAGAGCAGGCACCAGATGAGCCCCCCCGTGGAACTGGGGAAATCAGCCTGGCGAGCTTGCCCGCCTGTGCGAGGCGATGGCCAGCAGCGGCGTCAACGTCCTTTGTGCGCGACAACGCACGGTGACAGCGGCGTCGTCGCGTTCATCGCCGACGACGAGGCTTCAGCCCAGACGGTGCCCGGCAGCGCGGGCACCGGGTACCTGATCCGGCCCGTGCTCACCGTCCGGATGCAGAACCAGCCCGGCATCGGCGCGGCGACCTTCCGCAAGCTCGCCGACGTCGGCATCAACGTGGACCTGCTCCTGCCGGTTCGCATCTGCGACGAACTGTTCCTCGCCGTGATCTGCGTTGACGACGTGGCTGCGGCGCACGGCAGTGCCCCGCCGGGGCAGTGCGTGAAAGGGGTTGCAGGCTATGTGCGCTCCAGCGGCGAACCCGGCCGGTGGCCACAGTGAGCCGGCCCTGATGCGGCGGCGCTCCGGCGCTGGGAGCGCGTCGAAGTCGCCGCCCCCTACGTCACGCTCTGTGTTCGGCTTTGTCCGCCACTTGACGAACCGTAACCGTCTCATATGAAGCGGACCGTCAAGTCTTTGCAGATCCTGAGCCTGGTTCGTGTTGGTTTCGCTCATTTGGTGCCGGGTTTGGTGCGGTGTTTCGGGGCAGGCCTGTCTGACCCCGATTGTCCTGGTAGCTGCCAGGGTCGTGTGAGCGGCGGCCTGGGTCAAGGGTGTCCGCGTACGACCTCTGCTGTCGGATGGCGTACGACCTGATGTGACGGCCGGGATGGGCGGGGTGCGTGCCTTGTTCTGCTGGTTCTGTCCTGCTGTGCGGGGTCAGTGGCCTGCGGGGCGGGGGGTGCGGTTGCCTCGCTGACTGACCGGGTGCCGGGGTTCTGGTGATGTGTCCTTGCCGGCCCTGTGAAGTGGACCACCCTTCGTTGTGTCGACTGCCAAGACGACTGCAGCGAAGGGTGATCTCTTCGATGATCCTGCATCCGGAGAACTGGATGAACATTCGGAGATTCCGCGCCTTGCATGAGGCGGGCGCGTCATACGCCGAGATCGCGGCCGAGGTGGGCTGTGACTGGCGCACGGTGAAGAGGTACCTGTCCGGGGATGTCCCGGCGGTCCCGCCGGCCGGGTCTTCGCGGAAGGGGACCCAGCCGCGCAAGATCGCCCCGTTCGAGGGAGTGATCGATTCGTGGCTGCGCGCCGACATCAGGCTGCGGGCGTCGGTGATCTGCGAGCGGCTGGCCGCCGGGTACGGCTATGACGGCAGCTACCAGCGGGTGAAGCTGTACGTGGCGGAGGTCCGCCCGAAGATCGCGGCGGAGCTGGCGGCGGGCGATGACAACCCGCTCGCCGGGCTGCACCGCCGGTTCGCGGTGGCCGCGGGCGCGCAGGCGCAGGTGGACTGGGGAGAGGAGTCCGGGGTGCTGATCGGGACCCCGAAGGTCTACTCCTTCCACATGGTGCTGTCGTACTCGCGGGACCCGTTCTGCTGCTATACCGCCCGCACCGACCTGGCGGCGTTCTTCGGCTGCCACATCCGGGCGTTCGAGTATTTCGGCGGGGTGCCGGGCTCGGTGGTCTATGACCGGACCAAGACCGTCGTGCAGCGGCACGTCGCGCCGGGGAAGGCGGTGCCGCTGCACCCGGAGGCGGTCGCGTTCGCCGGGCATTACGGGTTCGATATCGACGTGCTGGCCGCGTACCGGCCGACCGGGAAGGGCAGGGTGGAACGCCAGGTCGACATCGCCCGCGCCCACGTGCTGGCCGGGCGGGCGTTCTGCTCGCTGGAGGAGATGGACGCCGCGTTCCTGGACTGGGCGCCGATCCGCCGCGGCCAGGTGCACCGCACCCACGGTGAGGTGATCGGGGTCCGGGCCGCGGCCGACCGGGCGGCGCTGCGGCCGCTGCCCGCGGCACCGTACCTGGTCGCCGGGCAGCACCTGCGCCGGGCCGGCAAGGACTGCCTGATCTCGTTCGAGGCCAGCATGTACTCGGTGCCCGCCCGGCAGGTGCGGCCGTTCCAGCGGGTGCACGTCCGGGCCGGGGACGGCAAGGTCGCGATCTACGCCCTGCCGGGCGACGGCGGCGGCCTGCTGGCCGTCCACGCCCGCGCGCAGCGGCGGGGCAGCTTCGTCGTGGACCAGGCGCACTGGGACGGGCTGCCCGACGGCCGCACCCGCGCCGTCACAGTCGCTGCCGGCGATGCTCCGCCAGCCAGCCGGCCCGCCGCCGCGGGAACCGGCACGCTGGGGATGCTGCTGGCCTCGCACCCGGCCGCCGCCGCGCCGGTCGCCCGCCGGCCGCTCAGCGACTACGAGCAGGGCGTCTTCCCCGGCATGACCGGCCGCGGCTAGCCGCCTGACTGTTTTCCCTGGCCACAGATCCGGACGCGGCATTCCCTCATTCCCCGTCCTGGCAGCCGGCGCCCGCCGCCCGGGCCTGTGACCACGCACGAGACGACACAACCCCCCGCGCAATGCCCTCCGGTTCCATTTCATTGCATTGCGTTTCGTTCACAGGAGTGAAATGAAAAGCACGCTTGCCGTGCCGCCCGCCGCCACGGCCGCATGCCGGTATCCCGGCTGCGGCAACCCCGCCCGGCCCAGGGCCGGTGACGGACCGGGCGCCCCGCCCCGCTACTGCGGGCAGGCCGTCGCCGAAGACCGCGGCGAGCCCGGCACCGCCAAGGTCACCCACACCGCGCTGACCGCGTTCCGCCGCCGCCAGGAACTCGCAGGCCAAGACAGCGGCCCCGATGCCAGCCGGCCGGTCACCGGCGCGGTCGCGCGGGCCGCGGCCATCCGCGATGACGCCCTCGCCGCCATCACCCGGCTGTCAGCCCAGCTCGAAGGCGCGCTCGGCCAGCTGGGCGGCATCGGCGCGCAGCTGGCTGCCGCTGCCAGCCCCGAGGCCGCCGAGGCCCAGATCGAGGCGGTCCGCGCCGAGACCACCGCTGACCTGGAAGCAGCCCGCGCCGAGCTGGCCCGCCAGGTCACGCTCACGCACGCCGCCCGCGAGGCCGGAACCGAGGCCCGCGCAGCCGCCGCCCAGGCCATCACCGCGATGGAAGCCGCCCAGGCAGCCCAGGCCGGCGCCGAAGCCGCCGCCGCCGCCCAGGCCGAGGCAGCCCGGCAAGCGCATGCCCAGGCCGAACAGGCCCGCGCCGGTGCCGACGCCGCCACGCAAGCCGCCCGCGACCAGGCCAGCCAGGCCCGGGCCGAGGCCCAGGCCGCGATCACAGCCGCCCACGCCGGACGCGACACTGCGCTGGCCGCCGCGGCATCCGCCGCCACGAGCGCCCAGGATGCCCGTGACCAGGCCGCCCGGCTCCGCGACGACCACGAGCGGCACGCCGCCGCTCTGGCCGCCGCCCGCCAGGCACAACTCGACGCACTCGGCGACACCATCACCGAACTGCGGCAGCGCCTGAACCGGGCCGAGGCCGACACCGCCGCTGAACGCGGCGAACGGCAACGCCTGACCGCTCACCTGCAAGAACTCACCACCCGCCCGGCCAGCGGCCGCAAGACCGCCACGCCCTGACCCCCGCGCCCGGCCGCCGCCCGCCAGCGGCGGCCGGGCCGCCAGCCCCGCCTCCAAGGAGCACCACCATGAGCGAGCTCGTCACCACCCGGATCACCGCGCACGCCACAAGGCTCGGCCTGCGCCACCTCGCCGCCAGCGCGCCCGCCCTGATCCAGCGCGCCCACGACGCCCAGCTCGGCTACGCCGACTTCCTCGACCTCATCCCCGGCGAGGAAACCGCCGCCAAAGACGACCGCCGCTTCGCCAGCGCCCTGCACGTCTCCGGCCTGCCCCACCACAAGACCATCGACGACTTCGACTTCACCTTCCAGCCCGACCTCGACATCCGCAAGATCAAGGACCTCGCCACCCTCGGCTTCGCCGCCCAGGCCGCCAACGTCGCGCTCCTGGGCCCGCCGGGCACCGGCAAGACCCACCTGGCCTGCGCCCTGGCCGTCGCCGCCTGCGCCGCCGGCAAATCGGTCTACTTCACCACCCTCGACGACATGATCCGCAAGCTCCGCACCGCCGACGCCGCCGGCGACCTCGGCCGCCAGTTCCGCGGCTACCTGCGCAGCTCCGTCCTGATCATCGACGAAGTCGGCTACCTCCCCCTCACCCGCAGCGACGCCAACCTCGTCTTCCAGATCATCGCCCGCCGCTACGAGAAAGGCTCCGTCATCATCACCAGCAACAAGACCTTCAGCGAATGGGGCCAGGTCTTCACCGACGAGGTCCTCGCCACCGCCATCCTCGACCGGTTCCTCCACCACTGCGACGTCATCACCATCAACGGGCCCAGCTGGCGCATGAAAAACCACAGCCCCGCCACCGACGCCGCCCCGCCCATGCCATAATCCAACCGCCAGACCCCCGGCCCAGCCG
>WNFY01010077.1_pt1 | contig 23679 bp, 24 predicted proteins | sample 5400091 | NCBI WGS metagenome assembly WNFY01 (sample SAMN13153364, study PRJNA577476) | soil metagenome | isolation source: 60 cm soil or saprolite under grassland replicate 1 | place: USA:California | collected 2016-06-15 | reverse complement strand
ACGGTGTTCAGCATGAATATGCTGCTATTACGATAGGGCGGAAAAAGCATGGAAACATCAGATCGCATTGCATCAGCCAGACCCTTGGACAAGTCGGCAGAGATCGCGGCAGGAGGGCAAGCCCTTAGAGCCAGAGTCCCACGCGATTTTCGCGCCCTGCGGCGCATCGTTACCGCCATCAGCATCGTGCTGGGACCATTGGCCGTAGGCGTTGTCCGTGCCACGGTCCCAGCCGTGAGTCCACCGGATGGCAAAGCGGCCATCGCGGCCATGATAGCCAACCCCGATATGGCGCGGATCGAACTCGCGGCTGGGGTCGTTGCCACGCTCTTCTTGCCCTTTGCGATTGTGGGCTTGACGCGACTGGTGATGCGCCGCTCGCCCATACTTGCCATGCTCGGTGGCAGCCTTGCCCTGATCGGGTGGGCGCTGGTACCAACACTGGTGACGATCGACGCGATGACCTATGTCATGGCTCACAGCGGGGCCGACGCGAATCAGTTCGCATCACTCTGGGATCAGGTGAATGGAAACATCGTTGTGAACCTGCTCACGACGATCTTCGTTGTTGGGCATGAGTTTGGAACCCTACTGCTCGGCATTGGACTCGTGCGGACGCGGGCAGCGCCTCTGTGGGCCGCCGTAGCAGTGATGCTCGGTATCCTTCTACACCCGGTCGGATTTGCTCTTGGCATCCGACCTCTGGACATCCTCGGCTTCGCCCTGCTGGTCATTGGCTGTGTAGCTGCTGCGCGTGCTATACTCATCATACCGAATGATGCCTGGGATCTGCCCTCACTCCCTGTATATAAGGCTACACGCATGCTGTCGGCTCGGCAAGACAATAAAGTATGACGAACAGGTTCGTCGTGAGTTGCGCTAGCGGTGGACGGCAGGGTATTTTACCGCCGTCCACCATCTTATCAACACCTATCATGGGAAGAAGAGGACTCTGTACAGCGAAAAGAGTGGAATCCAGGCGCCTTTCTTAGTTTCAGTACCCTCAAGCGGGTCGTCAAAGAATACAGACTTCTGCCGCCTCTCCCGCAAAGAAGGATACAGACGAAACCTGAAGATGTCAAATGAAAATGCATTAGGGACGATAAAAAGAAGGGGGTGAGCATAGGTCACAATCCTCTCTAGCGCCAACGGTGAATCCGACATCGAGTGCAACAAGGGCAGACGGTGGCGAGGTGCAGTTGCGCGGGGTCCTCCTTCGCCTCTTACAGGTGCTCTGGCTCGTGCTCGTGCTCTGCGATCTGTTTGTGCTCATCGTCAGTCTTCCGGCATTCTACCGCGAGCTGCACAGTATCTGCACTACTTTCATTGCCAGTTGCCAGGACGATCAACTGACCCCACAGGGCGTGGCCGCCCTTCAACATGCCGGTCTCTCCATCCATGCATACGCACTCTACGCGTTCACCTGGGACCTGTTGACCACGCTGGCCTTCCTTCTCCTCGGTGCGGTGATCTTCTGGCGGAAGGCGCATACCTGGATGGGCCTCTTTGTCTCGTTCTTCCTGCTGAACTTCGGGTCATTGGGCCTCTCTATTACGCATGCGAATGCGCTGCTAGCGGTGCCCCCCCACCCCGTGTACATTCTGGCATGGAGCATCGCGCAGCCCTTATCGGGCCTCGCCTACCTGTGCCTGGCCTTCTTCTTCTTTACCTTCCCCGATGGCCGCCTCGTCCCGCGCTGGTCATGGACACTGGTCAGTCTCTGGATCGTGAATTTCGTCTTCTGGACCGTCCCTGCAAACTCGCCCTTCAACATCAACAACTGGCCTCCGGTGCTCATGTACCTGTGGCTTGCCATTGTGTTTGGAGGGTCGGTCGCTACCCAGATCTACCGCTACGGCGAGTGGCCTCCCCAGTGCAACGTCAGCAGATCAAGTGGCTCATCTATGGGTTCGCACCCGTGCTCATTGTCTCGGTCTGCTTCCAGTTTGCCCTGCTGCTGTTTCCTGCACTCCACGGTTCCAACTCGCTCCTGCCCGTGGGAACAGAGCCACTGTTCCGCTTCTACTACCTGCCCATTCCAGTTTGCGTTGGCATCGCGCTGTTGCGCTACCGGCTATGGGATATTGATGTCATCATTAATCGCACACTGGTCTACGTGACGCTCACGGTGAGCGTGATAGGGCTGTATGTGCTGGTCGTCGTCGGCCTGGGAACGCTCATCCAGGTACAAGGCAATCTCGCGCTCTCTTTGTTGGCGACTGGCTTGATAGCGGTCCTCTTTCAACCGCTCCGTCTCCGCCTTCAGCGCGCAGTGAACCGCCTGCTGTACGGGGAGCGCGACGACCCGTATACCGTATTAGCGCGCCTGGGCAGCCGTCTAGAAGCGACGCTGGTGCCGGAGAAGGTGCTGCCGACCATTGTGGAAACCGTGGCCCAGGCCCTCAAACTGCCCTACGTGGCGATTGCCTTGCTCCCGCAACAGGAGTCGTTCAATAAACCGGAAACAGCCGCCTGGGCAGCCAGAGACCTGACCGTAGCAGGGGCCGCGATGCCAGCAGATATCGTGGCCTCCTCTGGCACACCCACCCCTGACCTGCTGCGCGTGCCGCTAGTGTACCAGGCGGAGACCGTTGGCTACCTGCTCCTGGCTGCTCGTGCAGGCGATACGTTCGGCAAAACGGATTCTCGCCTGCTGACGGACCTGGCGCGGCAGGCTGGCGTGGCGGTGTACGCTGTGCGGCTGACCACGCATCTCCAACATCTGACGGAGAGCCTGCAGCAAGCCAGGGAACACCTGGTCACGACCCGCGAGGAGGAGCGTCGCCGCCTGCGCCGCGACCTGCACGACGGCCTGGGTCCGGCACTCGCCAGCCTCACCTTCAAGGTCGATGCCGCCCGCAACCTGCTCACGCGGGATACGGAGAAGGCAGATCGTTTGCTGAATGCGGTGAGTCTGCAAGCTCAGGAAGCGATCACAGATATCCGCCGTCTGGTGTATAATCTGCGCCCCCCGGCCCTGGACGAACTCGGTTTGCTCTCCGCCTTGCGCGAGCATATGGCGCTCTACCAACACCAGGGACTCGAGGTGGCCCTCGACGCACCACCAACACTGCCGCCCCTGCCAGCCGCCGTGGAGGTGGCCGTCTATCGCATCGCACAGGAGGCCCTGAGCAATGTCGCTCGCCATGCCGAAGCACAGCATGGCCTACTCCAGCTTTCCATCGACGCTGAGACGTTGCATCTCATCATTACTGACGATGGGAAAGGCATTCCCGCCGGGCACCACATCGGAGTCGGGCTACACGCGATGCATGAACGAGCGAACGAGTTGGGAGGCAGTTGCACCTTCACTGCGGGCTCCTCCGGTGGGACGCTGATCCAGGTCAGATTACCGAGGCTTCTGGAAAAGGAAGCGGAAGCTGCCAGCCAGCAGGATGTTGTCATTGTCCGCGCAAATGAGATAAGCGCGATTCTCCAGGAGGAATAATATGGACGCGATTCGCATCCTCATTGCCGATGATCATCCCCTCTTCCGCGACGGCTTGCGCGCCCTGCTGGAGTCCGTTACCGATATGCAGGTGATCGGTGAGGCAGCAACAGGTGATGAGGCGCTCACCCAGGCACACGTCTTGCAGCCCGATGTCATCCTGATGGATATCAAAATGCCCGGTATCAATGGCATTGAGGCCACGCGCCGCGTTGTGCAAACGAGCCCGCATATCCGCATTCTGATGCTCACAATGTTTGAGGATGACGAGTCCGTCTTTGCCGCCGTTCGCGCTGGAGCGCGCGGCTACCTCCTGAAGGGGGCAGTGCAGGAAGAGACTTTACGCGCCATCCGTGCCGTGGCGAGCGGCGAGGCCATCTTTGGTCCAGCCATTGCCGAGCACCTGATACACTACTTTGGCAGCACTCGACCAGCAGGCAAAAGCGGACCCGCCCAGTTCTTCCCAGAGTTGACGGATCGTGAATATGAGATCCTCACCTTGATTGCCCAGCGCAAATCCAATGCCGAGATCGCCACTCGCCTCGTCTTGAGCCCCAAAACGGTGCGCAACCACGTCTCCAACATCCTCTCCAAGCTCCAGGTCGCCGACCGGGCCGAGGCGATGCACGCGGCATGGACGGCGGGATTGGGACAGGGAGATGACACGCCCACATACTGAACTGAGCATGTTAGCAAATGGGCAGCGCAGGTGCAAAAATCAACTTGCCTTTACAAAGATGCATCGACATGATATGGTAACAACGCGTACTCTCCCATAGCAATGGGAGGGTATCCAATCGCGTCACCACATACGGGGTCAGTGTGACCAATAAGGGACAGATACACGGTATCAAGTGGAAATATTGCTTTCCGCCCCTTCCCATTCCTTGCTCGGATGCCCATTCAAAGATTGATTTTAAGAACAGACAAGGAGGATAACTATGGCTCAACCCACTCCCGGTTCAAACTATACCGTGCAAGCAAACGACACGCTCTCTTCAATAGCACAGCAGGCTTATGGCAATGCCGGTGCCTGGCAGAAGATCTACGATGCGAACAAGCAGGTGATCGGCGACGATCCTAATCTCCTTCGTGTCGGTGAAGTGATCTTTATTCCTCCGGCTGTTGCCCCACATGTCCAGACCTGTACAGTGATCTCCGCCAGTGGCCTGAACGTGCGCGCGCAGCCCAACAGCCAGTCCGCCCTCATCGCCACTTATCCGCAAGGAACCGTCCTCAATTTCGTCGAGGTCGTCCATAGCGAAAACGTGAACGGGAACAACCACTGGGCCCGCTCACAACAGGGACACTACTTCTGGTTGGGTGGGACCGATCATCCAAGCGGCTAAATGCATGGAGGTAGTATATCTTAAGAACAGTTGAGAGATGGTCTACTTCTCTCAACTGGTGGCTCTGACATATCGAGGTAACGCTTATGTGTAAAAACATCAAGATTCTCTTCAACTTCGAACCGCCTGTGACCGAGGAAGAGATTCGTATGGCAGCCTTACAATTCGTGCGAAAGGTAAGTGGCTTTAACAAGCCATCGCAAGCCAATGAAGCTGCATTCTTTGCTGCTGTTGACGCGATAACAGCGGCCTCCAGCACTCTTCTCGGCTCACTCGAGACGAACGCACCACCGAGGAACCGCACAGAAGAGGCTGCCAGGGCGCGTGCACTATGATAGATGGCGCTGACCGTGTACAGCTCGATCATGCTCAGGCCGAAGATCAGCATGGATAGCAAGCGCGGCCCATCCGCACGGCTCAGCCAGCAGAGGACGACGGTCAGGAGAAGCGATGCTACCGCCGAATGTCGCGCGATAACTTGACACAACGATCAAGGGGAGGTAGCATTATTGGTATGAAAACACTGATCGGGCTCATTGGAGCATACATCCAAATGGTCGATTTTACCGCATAAGCGACTCCGCCGGGCTTATGCGGTTAAGAAGCGGCGAACTGCTGGTACGTCTACTCCGTTCAGCGCATGACTGATGGAGCGACCTGCCGGCACTGTAGCGTTTCTAACTTCCCTTCCTCATCCCTCGGCGGTGTCGCCGGACACCGCTCTCCGTGTAGCATCCCACTCACTCTTTTGTTGTGCACGCGACACGAATCGGTGTCCCCACTGTGATTGAAGTTGTGACGCAGCAATGGAGTAATTTCTATGTCAACACAGCAATACGATGAAACGAAAACGAGCACGAAGCCGCGCCTTCCGCTCTGGCGCAATCGGGACTTCCTGCTGCTCTTGAGCGGCCAGGGGATATCGGCGATAGGGACGCAGGTCTCACAATTCGCCTTCCCACTCCTGATCCTGGCGCTGACCCACTCCCCTGCGCAGACTGGCCTGATCACGGCGCTGCGCGGCCTGCCATACGCCTTGCTCAGTCTCCCTGCGGGCGCGCTGGTCGATCGCTGGAACCGCAAGCTGGTGATGATCCTCTGCGACGCGGGCCGAGCAATCGCGCTCGCCAGCATCCCACTGGCCTTTGCGTTCGGCTGGCTGAATATCGTCCAGCTCTACCTCGTCTCGCTGATCGAAGGCACGCTCTTTGTCTTCTTCCAGATGGCGGAGGCCGCGGCGCTGCCCCACGTGGTAGCAAAAGACCAGCTCTCGATGGCTACGGGGCAGAACGAGGTACTGGCCTCCAGTTCCGTCATGATCGGTCCGGCATTCGGCGGCATCCTGTACACCTTTTCCAGCATTGTACCGTTCGTGGCCGACGCGATCTCTTACACATTTTCCGTCTGCTCTCTGCTCTTCATTCGCGCACAATTTCAGGAGAAACGCAGCGCGGCACCGCAGAAGCTCTGGATTGAGGTGAAAGAGGGGCTGATCTGGCTGTGGCGTCAGAAACTGATCTTTTTCACCGCGCTCGTTACGGGCGGACTGATCGTATCGAGCATAGGCTATACGCTCATCGTCATCGTTCTGGCCCAGAGCCAGCACGCCAGCTCGTTCACGATTGGCGTCATCTTTGCCAGTGGAGGTGCGGGCAGCGTTGTCGGCGCGCTGCTCGCCAGCTCCATTCAGAAGCGCCTCGGCTTCGCACGCCTGATGATCGGTGCGACGTGGTTCTGGGCGCTGTCCTGGCTGCTCTTTGCCTTCGCGTACAATCCTCTCCTGCTGGGAATCGCCAATGGCCTGGGCTACACCATCGTCCCAATCTACATGGTTTCGCAGTTCAGCTACCGACTCGCGCTGATACCGGACCATCTCCAGGGCCGCGTTAATAGCGTCTTCCGCCTGATCGCCTTCGGCGCTCAGCCGATCGGGCTGGCCCTGACGGGAATACTGCTGCAAACGATCGGCCCTATACCAACCGTGCTGGTCCTGTTCGTGCCACAGCTCGCACTCGCCATCGCCGTTACGTTGAATAAACACGTACGACATGCTCAGTCGATCAAGAGGCTGTGATAGAAATGTCATGGCAATTCGATTGCCCCCTGCTCGATCACTCCTTTGCGCTGCTCTGACGTTCTGTGAGTGCGTTGAGCACCTGGACAAGCGCGGGTCCCATAGTGCGTAGTTCCATACGATGATGGAGGGAAAGTCTCTTGAGCAGTTCGTCTCCATACCCGATCAAGCGAATCAGCAGTAAAATGCGTTAGCTCCCCTTGCCAAACCGGACCTCTCGAACATATGCTCAAAAAGTCCGGATGACTGTAACTGTTCAGATACCCCTCGTCCGGACCCATCGTGGCTCCGCGCGCTCTGCGGCTCGCACCAGTCCGGTGCATGAGACATCCCAGAAAAGTAGAAAAAAAGTTCGATAGCCAAAGAGGGGAAAGGGCTAGGCAAAAAAGACCTCCTGTAAGACACTAGAGTTGGAATCCTTTCATGAAAACAGGAGGTCAAAGACATCGATGCTATCTCAGTATGACAGGCCTCTGAGGAACAATGGAACGAAAATGTACGCTCAGACAGGAGCCTCTGGAGATGCGATCGAGAACCGCTTCACCCTACTGATCAAGTCCGCCCTCTACCTAACTCCGGCTACCAGAACCAGCCAACAAGGTCAGCAAATCCTATGGGAGAAATCCGGCCAAATGAATATGAGTCCTCCGCTATTGCGATGATTCGGGAGTGTGTCTTTTCTCTGGTGGGAGCAACTCCCTCTCTGCCCTACAACCGTAGCCCTTCAAACACATCGTCCTCAACTGTCCTTCCGCCGTTGACCAGGCTGAAGACACGATAATACGTTTGACAACCCCAGAGCGCTTTGTGCTGTTCTTCAGGTAAGCGTTCAAGGAGGTGATAAGCAGGGAGCTGGGTCTGATGGCAGGACACTGCTTTCCAGACCGTGCGCCAATAGGGCAAGGTATCAATTTGGGTGGTAATCTGCCACTCAGGCCATCCCGCTCCGCGCCGCTCTACCCCATCGATCTGCATGACCAGGTCACCGAAGACGCATTGGTACACATCCAACAAATCCCTGGTTGGTGCCAGATAATACAGCTTTGCAACGCGATGGAGAGCCAGATCCCGCTGGTCCGGAGAGTCGGCGCTCGCCGCTTCGCGATCTTTGCCACCACTGCGGCGGGGTCGGCCTGGTCCAGCTCGCCATCAATATACCCCAGAAAATCAACGCTGCAAATGCCAAGGACTTCGGCCGCCGCTCACAGTTCAGCCTCACGCATTTGACCCAGCACCTTTAAGCCCGGATGCTGTTGATCGTTACCAGCCCAACCGCGTTCACCTCGCGTTGCGGTGACGAGGGAGGTTTCGACACCCTCGGCAGCATATTTCGCCAGAATGCCGCCAACGCCTAACGATTCGTCATCTGGGTGGGCCAGGACGGCCATCAATTTCAGTGCATCAGCCATTGGTTATCGTTTCCCTGTCGCTTTTATTGACGCTCCACTCACCAGGAACTATTGTACCGAATTTCGGCTTCTGAGACGAGAGTAGCGTATTTTCCGAATCGTTGCATCGATGAAAACACGGAGGGTGTGAGGAAACAACACGTGTAGGTTATCGGAACTATGACGCAGGGAAAGGCAAGTTTCTTGCTTCCCTGCGTCACAAGAACCGCTCTGGCACGCTCATATTCCTCGATACGGGAATATTCGCAAGGTGTGTTCCTCTCTCGACAAGGCTATGGCCAAACCTCGTAGAGGCTATTGAATGGATTCTCCATCGGTACACGTTGCACCCTGCTGAAGCCCGCTTCGGCGCACAACGCTCGTACTTTTGACTCTGGCATACCCATCGTTCCCAGGCCTTCGCCATGCTCAGCCAGTGACGAGGTCATGCAGTAGAGGACGCTGAAGCCGTACAGGAAACTCCCCAATGGTCCCGCATTCTGCTCCAATGTTTCCGCCGCATTGATTTCAAGACAAACATACCGGCCATTGGGTTGTAATGCAGCACGAATCGACCGGAGGAGCTCTCGTGGCTTTGCTGAATCGTGAATAACATCAAAGGTGGTAACGACGTCGTATTGTTCAGGAAGCCCCTGCGAAGCGTCCAATTGTTGGAAACGTACTCGCTCTGTCACTCCAGCCTGTTGCGCCAGCAGCCTGGCATGTTCAATCGAGGGACCATACACATCGTATCCAACGAAGTGAGAATTGGGATAGGCTTGTGCAAGCTTCACGATAGCGCGCCCGCGACCACAGCCAACGTCGGCAAGTGTGGTTCCTCGTTCCAGTCTCGCATGCACTTCAGGCATTAATGGCATCCAGACGGGAATGAGCAAACTCTCGAACCAGGTATTGGTGAAGCGTTCCTGTCCGTCCCAGGTGATCTCGTCGTAGGCCGACTGGGGAACGCCGCCTCCATCCCGAAAGGCCTGGGTAATGGGTTCAATTTGACGTGCAAGCGCGGTGACCCACTGATGGATGCCACCAAAGAACATGGGGCCACTTTCTTGGACGAGTACCGGAATATGCGCTGCTGGAAGCGTGAAACGTGAACTTGCTGGATCATAGGCGATATAGCCAGCACTCGTCATAGCGCACAGCCATTCTCGGACATAGCGCTCATCGCTGTGGGTGCGCTGCGCTAATTCTGCACTGGTCGCGGGGCTCTCTGCGAGGTTTCTAAAAAGCCCCAGACGATCACCAATGCTTGCCATGATGGTCGTCGTCAAACCACTGGTGTCACTGAGTACCTGGCCGAGGAACACCTCGGTCGTTGCCTGTTCAGTTGTCGTATGCGTTGTCATGTCTTTTCCCTCCGTCATTTTTAGATGAATACACTGGGGAAATATTTTCCCCGACTCCTGTTCATTTCATAGGTTCCGTTTCCTGCAAAAAGAAACCATCTGCGGCATCTCTGCGCCCGGCTTTCCCCCGAGCCTCAGGTCTCGATGGGAGTTTGTGCCTGTGTACCCCATTGGGCCCACGAGCCGTCGTAGACTCGGACATCGGGATAGCCCAGCAGATACCGCAAGACCAGCGCTGCCTCGCTGGCGCGGGCACCAATGGTACAGTAGGTGACGATGCTGCGCTCAGGGACCACGCCTCGCTCCTGGAAGAGTTGCCGCAACGCTGCCGCGCTCTTGAAGGTACCATCGGCTGTGTGCAACAGGTCGATGTGCAGATGGACAGCACCAGGGATGTGGCCGGGGCGACCGGCACCTGCCGTAGCACCCGATGGCCCGAAGCGCTCGCCAACGAATTCGGCCTGCGAACGCACATCAAGGATAAGTGGGTCCCCACTCCCCAGGGCTGCTTGCAGCGCCTCTAGCGCCATGAGCTGGGTAATCTCGGCTGCAGGAAGCGTGTAGGTGGACGGCACCAACTCAGGGAGAGCTGTCGTCCAGGGCAAATCCGCCTCGCGCCAATCTTGCCGCGTCCCATTGAGTACCAGTGCGCGCTGGTGCCCATAGGCCTTCGTCAGCCAGAACCCGAGATAGGGACCATAGCCGTAAAAGACGATCGTGGTATCGGGTCTAAAGCCAGATCTGCGGAGCAGCTCCTCAAACTCGCTACGCTCCAATGGACTGTAATCCTGCGCATGGTGGAGGTCGGTGTAGGCGTTCCAGAGAATGGCCCCTGGGATATGGCCCTGGTCATATGCCGCCCGGCTGACATCCACCTCGACCACGCGTACATCTGGATCGTCGAGGTGCTCCGCAAGCCAGGCTGGTTGCGCAAACACATCCGCAAGCGCCGTACTGTGGGCCCGAATAGAAATGTTGTCTGTCAACGTGTTTCTCCTTGCATCAACTTCTGTAAAACAGTATCGCTTGGTAAGCGAGAGGAATCCCTCTTGATTCCGATCGTTGACAGTAGTGTACTCAGAAAGCGCACACATTCCATCAGGAAAAACACAGAGGTTTTTGGACGAACTACTTAGAGATGTAGGCGGGAAGAGCACAGAGAAAAGGTGTTACCAGGAGGTATGAAGCGAGGCGTATCGCTATTATCTGTGCGTGATTCCACGCAGCTTTGCTCACAGGGTCTGTTTGACAAGCCCTATTTCAACGGCCCACACCGCAATTTGCGCACGGGAGGAAAAGGCGAGTTTAGATAAGATGGTGCTCACATGGGTCTCGACAGTTCGGTAGCTGACAACCAACTGGTCGGCTATCTCACGATTCGATTTCCCCTTCGCAATCAGTGTCGCCACGCACGCGCTCGCGCTCGGTCAGCCCTCCAAATGCTTGCTTGGCGGCACGACGGGGTGAGGAAGTCGCACGCGTGCGTGGCAGAAGAGCTTCGGCCTCGTGGAAAAACAGCTCCTGCACGTGTTCGTCTTGTATGTTCGCTGCAAGTTCCTCAATGATCGCACGGGCGGTCGAAAATGCCTGTTCTGCTTCGGCCTCTCGTGATTGGGTTTGATACAGAGTGCCGAGCCTCACGCAAATGCGCCACAGCAAGGGGCGGGCTCCCTGTGCAGTCGTCATCTCTTGAGCGCTTCGCAGCGCCGTTTCTGCTTCTGTTGCCTGGCGGAGTGCGACCAGTGCCTCACCGCGTAATTTCGAGAGACGTGGAATGCCCCGCTGTGCGGAGAGGTTCGCCGCGGAGGCGCTCAATCGATCCGTGATCTGCAGAGCCAGGTCGGGATCGCCACGGGCAAGCGCAAGTTCAAAATACAAGCTGAGGCAAGGCTTCCGATGGTCGTGTTGATCCAATGCCTTGAGCCAATCTCATGCGAGAGCCGCAGGGCCAGCTTCAGATGGTGCTGCGCCATGAGCAGGGAAAGAAGATCGAGGTAGAGCGCTCCAGTTGCCCAGTGTGCGGCGACCATCCATTGACGATGCTCAAGTTCTTCGGCGATCAAGAGGCTTTGCTGTAAGGCATCCAATGCGCGCCTATACTCACCTTGCGTGCTCAGGCAGAGCCCCAACTGATAGAGCGCGTAGGCTTCGCCAGAACGCTGGCCAATTTCGCGTGCGATTTTGAGCGCCATCTCAATGTCGGGCAGAAGCTCAGCGAGAGTGGTTGCCGCTGAAACCATCGTATTGGTGATGGAAAGCGCGCCGCGAAGCGCCAGCGAGGCCAGACTGGAAGTGAGGCCCAGGCGATCGTCCAACTGGCGAAAGAGCGTGACCGCTTGTTCATAATACCTCGTACCCTGCAGCAGGTCACCACCCAGATAACTCGCCATGCCCAGCAGATCAAGCGTCTCAGCAATGCCGTGCGGATCGTTGAGCTGCCGGAAAATGGCCAGTGCCTCCTGGTGGCATCGGAGCGCTTCGAGCGGCTCTTCCACATTGAGATGCCAGTTCCCTACCCGGTTCAGACTGCGTGCAAGCATGGGCGGCTGACCTATTGCTCGTGCGTGTTCATAGGCCCGCTGGAAAAATGCGCTTGTTTGTGTATAGTCACGTTCCGCCCACAGAGCGCCAAGATCGATGAGGCTCTGCCACTCTGCGACAGCATCTTGAGCAGTACGGGCAGCCTCCAGGGCCTGCTCATAATCGCTACGCGCGTGCTCAAAGTCGCCCAGCGTTTCATACGCTTGTCCGCGGGCTCGGTAGGTTGCCGGTGAGGGGAGTACCCCCAGGTGATGGGCGGCATCCAACGCCCGCGTAAAGTGTTCGATAGCGGCCCACAACGAATAGAGACGTTGTGCCTTTTCTCCCGCGCGCTGCGTATAGAGTAGCGCCTTTTCCCACATACCGGCTTCGTAAAAATGGTAGGCCAACTCTGCCAGGTGGGCGTCGTATGCTGAGGCGTAGAGTTGCTCCATCGTTTCGGCAATCGTGCCGTGCAGCTTCTTGCGTTCACGCACCAGAAGTTCTGCGTAAACGGCCTCGCGCGTCAACGCATGACGAAAGGCAAACTGCTCCTCAGATTCTTCGACGACGAATTGAGCAGCCATGAGTTCTTTCATGAGAGTGAGCAGCTGCTGTTCATTGTGTTGCGTTAACTCCTGGAGGAGAGCGAAATCGAAGCGGCGTCCGGCAATCGCTGCCAGGCGTAACACCTGCTAGGCGGACTCGCTTAATTCATTCGTACGCTGTTGTACAGCGTCGTGTAGGCTGCGCGGGATATGCAGCTCATTGAGCGGCCTACGATCCCAGGTGCCATCTTCGTAAAAGATCCCTCCCGCTGCGATCAGTGATTTGAGGCTTTCCTCAACGAAAAAAGGATTCCCTTCAGTGAGAGTATACAGCAGATCTGGAAGTTCTAACTGCCTTGAGAGGGGGAGTGCGAAGATGGCGCGCAGCATCATGTCGAGATCACTGCGCGACAGGCGTGCGAGCAGGAATTCCTGAGTCAGTCGCTCACGATCAAGCTGGGTCAGCCAGTGGCTGAGACTGGAACGGACCTCCTCACTGCGATAGGTCACCAGCAGCAGCAATGGATGAGCAGCATAGCGCCTTGCCAGGTAATGGAGCCATTCCAGGCTGATATCGTCGCTCCAATGCACATCCTCAATGACCAACAGGATCGGTTGTTTGGTGCCCAACCCGGTGAACCAGCGTGTCAGTACCTCGAAGAGGCGACGTTTCTCTTGTTCTGGTTCAAGCGGGGGAAGTGGCGGCATAGGAGGCGAATCGGGCAGCACATGAACCAGGTCAGGGATGAGTTGAGCAAACTCGCGAACAAACGGTCCCAACTCCGTAGCGATCTCAGTTCCGGACTGATCAGCAAAATGTGTTCGTAACAGGTCGAGGAGAGGAGCGTACGGGCAAGAAGTATCCCCTGGGAAGCAATTTCCCTGGAGGAGTCTGAAGCCCTGTGCAAGCGCATACGTTTTCCCCTCGGCAATCAGGCGCGATTTGCCAATCCCCGCCTCACCGCTCATGAGGGCAACCTGACCCTGACCTCGCTTCGCCTGGTCAACGAGCATACGAAGAGCGGCCAGCTCGCCTGAGCGGCCAATCAAGACTGGGCAAACGACTGGTTTATTGAATACTGTTGCCATGAGTGGATTCCCCTTTCGATGAAGCGTCGCATACCCACTCCCCCGCTTGCTAGTGCTTGCTTCACTCATACAGATCGACGAAGAGGCACCTCTACGCTCAAACCTCTTCTGCTCAACTGGCCGCAAGCCTTGTTTCCAGGCCTGGGTATCGCACGAGGAATTATTTCCTTCTCCTCGTGAATCACACCCAGGCGATCTTCTCGACTTCCTTTTGCAGATCGCTTCTCGTTGCTCGAATATAAATCATGGTCGTGTCTAACGAGTCGTGCCCCATGAGCTGTGCCAACCGATGCAAAGGGACTGACTCGGCCATGCGGTACCCAAAGCGATGACGAAGATCATGAGGACTGACATCGTATACTTTCGCCCTGTCAGCATATTTCTTGATAAGATAACCTAACCCTCGTTCGGTCAACCTCATGTTGGTCTTTGCTGAGAAAAAGCGGCATCGAAGCATGAGAACAATGATCGTGCGATCTCGCAGGCTTCCCCCGTCTGTGACAGCTGCTACAAGGGCTTGTTCTTCCTGATCGCTCAGATGACGGGGTGGTGAGACTTCCTGCTCAACTAACTTCACTACCTTTGCTGGGTCGTGCTTGATCTGCCCCGTTTCAGCCAGCCAAGCGAAATAGCGTTTGAGACTGACAAGCGAACGGTTGACTGAAGCCGGTTTGAGGTGAAGAACGTGCTGGAGATACGCCCGATAGGCGGTAAGTGTTGGCGTTGCTACAGCTTTAGGAGTAAAGGGCAAGGCCTCTTCTTGCCCCCTTTGGAAGCATACTTCATACCATGCCGCAAACTGGCGTATATCGCTGAGGTAGTTCCGAATGGTGACTGCACTTAAGTCTTCCTCAGTGCGAAGCACCTGTTCGTAGCGGTCGAGCGCGACTTCACCAGGCGCTGATATTGCCGGAAGTGCCCCTCGCTTCATGGCTGTTTCCCTGCAAGAACATTAGCAGACACCGTAGATATCCGTTCTTTTCCGTGTTAGCAGACATATTTCCTACAAAATTGCTTTATGTATATCCACTATTGGATCTTAGCAGATATGACAGAAGCTCTGCAAGAGGAGGCGAAAAAGGGATGCCGGTTGATTTTCTCACCGAAGAACAGAAGCAGCGCTACGGACGCTACGTGGGAGAACCCTCGCCAGAGCAACTCGCTCGCTACTTTTACCTGAGCGACAGCGATCGGGCGATCATCGCGGAACGACGCGGCGACCACAACCGCCTGGGCTTCGCGCTGCAGCTGGCTACTCTCCGCTTTCTGGGCTTGTTTCTCGGAGACCCGTTGGCCGTGCCGATGGGCGCAGTTCGCTATGTCGCCGAGCAGTTGTCTCTCACGGATATGTCTTGTTTACCTCGGTACGCTGAACGTGCGCCAACGCAGCGCGAGCACACACTGGAGATTCGCAACCGCTTTGGCTATCGCGATTTTAACGATCCGCGTGGCGGCTTCGCGCTGATGCGCTTTTTGTACGCACGCGAATGGGTCAGCGCCGAACGTCCTGGGGTGCTCTTTGACCTCGCCATTACCTGGTTGGTCGATCACAAAGTCGTTCTACCCGGAATCACCACGCTGGAGCGGCTGGTTTCTCGCATCCGAGAACAGGTGGCTCTGCGCGTCTGGCAGCGTTTGAACACAGTCGTAGAGCCAGAGCAACGAATTCGCTTAGATCACCTGTTGGAGCGGTCAGGAAAAGGGAATACGCGGATCACTACCTTGGAACGCCTGCGTCGTTCGCCCACCTACGCCAGCTCCAGAACCATGTCAACAGCGCTCGCTCGACTGGACGAGATTCGCCAACTCGGGGTAGGAGCGATCGACCTGGGGAACATCTCTCCCAGTCGCATTCGTACGCTTGCAACCTATGCGATGACGAGCAAAGCTTCCACGCTGGCGCGGCAATCAGACGATCAGCGAGCCGCAACCCTCTTGTGTTGTGCCCGTGCTCTCGAAGTAACGGCACTCGATGATTCGCTGGACGTGCTGGATATGCTGCTGCGTGATCTGCTCGCCAAATCAGAGCGCAAAGGCAAAAAGGAGCGCCTGCGCACGCTGCGCGACCTGGATAACGCTGCTTTACGTTTGGCGGAGCAGGTCGAACAGCTCTTCAAAGAGGAACGCTCAGATGAGGAGCTTCGTGCGTATTTGGAAGCCCAGCAGACCACGATGCAAGCCTCTATTGAAACTATTTATGCTATTGCCCGTCCTCCCGATGACCACTACTATCAGGAGGTGGGGGAACGCTACAAATCGGTGCGTCAGTTTTTCCCGCAATTACTTCAACAGATTGAGTTCCAGGGTAACCGAGCCGGGCAGCCTGTCCTCAAGGGACTCACCTTTCTCAAAGGCATCGAAGGAAATGCACACCCCTCGATGAAAGGAGCCCCTTTGGATTTTGTGTCCCCTGGCTGGAAACGTCATGTGGCTCCCTATCACCAGACGCCAGACCGCCGGTATTACACCCTGTGTGCCCTTGCTCGTCTCCACGAGGGCCTGCGGCATCGGGATGTCTATGTTCCGCAGTCGTCTCGCTGGGGAGATCCACGGGCCAAGCTCTTACAGGGAGATGCCTGGGAACGTGTGCGTGCTACCGTGTGCCAATCGCTGGGTCGCTCCCTCTCCCCACAGACCGAACTCGATGACCTGGCAAAGCGGCTCGATGAAGCCTACCGGCGCACTGCTGCCAACCTCCCGAGTGCCTCAGTCCGTATTGAGCGGGAAAAGCTCCCGACGGGCCAGGAACAAGACAAGCTTGTCCTCACCGGCTTGGAAAAGATCGAAGAACCAGACAGTTTGCTGCTCTTGCGCCATCGCGTCACTCGACGCCTGCCACCCATCAATTTGCCAGAGATCCTGCTGGAATTGCATGTGCGGACGGGTTTTCTTTCAGAGTTTACCCATATTCATGAGAGCAAGAGCAGAATCAGTGACTTGCCAACGAGCCTCTGCGCAGTGCTGCTTGCGGAAGCGTGTAATATTGGTCTGGCACCGCTGGTCCACAAGGGCATCCCCGCCTTAGAGCGGGATCGGCTCTCCCATGTGCAACAGAACTACATCCGCCCCGAGACGCTCTCGCGTGCCAATGCACGCCTGGTCGATTTCCAGGATACCCTGTCGCTGGCCAAAGCTTGGGGTGGTGGAGAGGTGGCCAGCGCGGATGGATTGCGTTTTATCGTCCCTGTGCGAACCCTGAATGCTGGTCCCAATCCTAAATACTTTGGCACTGGGCGCGGCATCACGCTCATCAACTATGTCAGCGATCAATTTTCAGGCTTCAAGAATATCGTCGTCACAGGGACGCTGCGCGACTCCCTGGTCATTCTGGCAGGGCTGCTCAACCAGGAGACGAAACTGCGCCCGACGGAATTGATGACAGATACTGCCTCCTACTCGGTTATGTAGACACTTGACACCCTGTAGAGCATCTGTTCATAATAAGAACAAATGACCTAATCAGAAGGAGCAAGTGAACCATGCGAGTCCACCGTATCCAAGGAAGCCTTGAGAATGCGAATGACATCTCGTTTGAACTCCTTGATGAGAACAATGAGCCTATCAGCGCGATCTCTGGCTTCATGCAGCATTTGCGAGCTCGTAGGTGCTCGCCTCATACCCTATCAGCCTACGTCTATGATCTCAAGCATCTCATGCGGTTCCTCAACGAACAGCAGCTTACCTATCAGGAGTTCAGCCCAGCACACTCCCTAGCATTTCTGGAGTATCTCAGCACGCTTCCTAGCCGTAAGCCTGCTCGACGGCTGGGATTGGTGCTCTCCACGACCACGTCTGAGGGAAACTCCACCACACGCCTCTCGCCGACCACGATCAATCGGATCTTTGCCGCCGTCTCGTCCTTCTATGAATATCTGATACTCTCCGGTCAGTTCGCAGAGCTTGAGAATCCTATTCAACACATGGATGATCCCGCCTGCGCCCGTGCATCTTCGCGCCATCGACCGTTCGTGGGGCGGGCAAGCCGTCAGCGCCCTATGCGACGAGCAGTGCGTGTCAAAACCGTTCAACGTCTTCCGCGACCGATGGATGACGAACAGATCGCTGCGCTGCTTTCCTCGCTCAAGCGGAGACGTGACAGGGCTATGATTCTGTTGATGCTTCATGGCGGTTTGCGCCCAGGTGAAGTGTTAAATCTCCACCTGGAAGATCTCCAGTATGGGCGCAAGCGGGTCATCATCCGGCATCGAACGGATCATCCCAAGCGTGTACGTACCAAGTCCCGCATCGAACGAGTCGTGGATCTGCTCCAGCCAGAAACCTTGCAGGCGGTGAGTGATTACGTGATGTACGAGCGTCCCGCCGATGTGGAGAGTCCTTACGTCTTTCTGGTGGGGGGAGGTGGCAAACGACGCCATGAGCCACTGGGATATCACGCCTTGGTCAAGCTCTTTGAGCGACACTGTGAGCATCTTGGGATTCGCAGTCCTTGGGTTACACCACACGCCTTACGGCATACGCACGCAACTCGTATGTGGGAGGGAGGTATGCGCGAACTAGCTCTGCAAAAACGCCTGGGTCACGCCTCTCCTGAATCAACGCGTCTTTACACCCAGGTTTCTGATCCGATGGTAGTAGCCGAATACCGACGTGCCTTGGGTGAGGAGGGAACCAAATGAGTATCTTCTCAGTCCTACAAATATCTCCGTACAAACATGCCAGCGAAACAGAATATATGGCCTTTGTGGAGCACTACTATCCCAATGAAGGTACTCGCAACTTCTACCGTAAGAACCGTGCGTTCTTCGTTCACACGTATCCAGACCTTGCTGATTGGTTTGCTGCACCCTTAGAAGAGCGCATTGGGCGACGACATGGCATGGCCCAAGGACACTACACCCATCGGGCATCCTACGAGGCTCGCCAGTACTTGTTCTATCTCGCGATGCGCAGATATATCACCCTGGATTGGGAATGGCTCATTGCGTTGCCAAAGATCCATCTGCATCACATGCTCACGGAAACGGGTCTGACAAGAAGTGTTGCACAACTCATTCGTGAAGCAGAATTACTGGGTTACCATCCCGTTACGTCCTCTGAGGATATGCGGTGGGCACTCAGTCGTATTTTTCTTCGCACAGGCTTTCAGCCTATTGAACAGCTCACCGAGGCGCATTGTACCGATCTGGCACAGGCTATCCGGCAATTTGGCCTTCGTCCAGATGTGACCGCTTTTTACACCTCGGTGGATCATTACCACCAGGAAGCGCGCAAAAGTTATCTGACGGCCTTGCACATGCTCCACGTTGTCCTCTACCATCGGGGACAAGCGAAAACGGAACCTCGCCGCGTCATGCCCCTCTATGCTGAACGCGGAGGCGGTCACCCACGTATGCAAGCCATCGTCGATCGATACCTTACCGCCCGCCGCTTGACGGATCGGCCAGGGACCGTTGCGAAACTTGATTTAACATTGCGCCGATTTATGAAGTGGCTTGCGACGACGCATGCTGAAATCACCTCTTGGACACAGGTGACCCGCGATCAGGTTTTGAAATTTGCTGAAGCGTTAGATACGCTGCAGAGCGCATCGACGGGGAAACCACTGAGTACGCTCACCAAGCGAGGGACGCTGTCGAACCTCTCGGTGTTCTTTCGGGATGGTGCCAGTTGGGGATGGGAAGAAATGCCAGAGCGACCACTGCTCAGTGCAGGAGATCTGCCAAAGATCCCTGAGCGCATTCCCCGCTACATCCCTGAAGACGAACTCTCGCGATTGATGGAAACGATCCGCACACTTCCATGTCCCTATCAACGCGGAGCATTGCTCATCGCGCGTTGGAGCGGTGCCCGACGTGACGAGATTCGCCGACTGGAGGTCCAGTGTCTGGACCAGTATCCAGATGGAACGGCACGCCTGCGACTACCCGCTGGCAAAATGAAACGAGAGCGGGTCATCCCGCTGCATCAAGAAGCAGCTGAAGCCATCCAGGTGTTACAGTCTCTTCGACGTGCAGACGAGCGGGGATTTCGCGACGCGCAGACTGGGGTTGAGACACACTATTTGTTCCTCAATCACGGCAAACTGTATTCGACCTATTACTTGTTCGACTGCGCACTCTCCCAGGCCTGCTCTCTCGCTGGTTTGGTCGATGCGCGAGGGAAACCCACGATCACCGCCCATCGGTTTCGCCACACCGTAGGCACACAATTAGCCGAGCGCGGAGCGAAACTGCACACCATTATGAAAGTCCTGGGACATACTTCCGCCTCGATGACCATGACCTATGCTCAGATCAGTGATCGTGAGGTGCTCAAGGATTACCAGGCGGTGCTTGGTCCAGGAACAATGATTGCTGGGCCATTTGCAGAAACACTCAGGTCTGGTCAGTTGCCCGCGTCCTCTGTGACCTGGTTGGCGAAGAATTTTTTCAAAACGGAACTCGAGTTAGGGAGGTGTTTACGCCTCCCACAAGAAGGACCCTGTGAATGTGATCTCTACCTCAACTGTGCGAAGTTCGTCACCTCACCTGAGTATGCGCCACGGTTACGCAGAAGGCGAAGAGTTGAACTGAGCCTGATCGACGATGCAATGAAACGGGGCTGGGAGCGAGAAATTGAGCGGCATCGCTGTACGGTCAAGCGTATTGAAGCGTTGCTTTCAGAACTTGACGAACCTCTTGACGGTCCAGAAGCTGAAGATTAGACTGGAAGAGGTATTTGATGAGCAAGCAGCACACAAGGAGGGTGCCCTTCATGAAGAGGCCAGCGAACCGAAGGTCCATCATGCAACAGCTTCTCGACGTTGTGTTCAACAAGAAGTCTGGAAAGACTCGACAGCTAACAGTCCAACGACCTATTCTGCCTCAGGGTGCCTCAAAGCCTTTAGCAGAAAGGACAAACACCCTCTCAGTTGAACCGAAGATTTTTGAGCGTATGGAAGAGTACCAAGCTATTTTGGAACACCATGCGCAGCTAAGTGCTCGGCGTCAACATACGAATGATGTGTATATCGGCCTCAATACGGTCTTCTTAACGGCCATTGGGTTGCTATTACTGCAATCACATCTCGATACGTGGTGGATCTTTGCAGTGGTGAGTGCCATTACGATCATCGTTCTGCCCATGAGATAGAGCAGGAGTTTCGGACACGAAGAGGAAACATAGCTCATCAGCCGCAGATTGGATTCTTTTCGAGATTCAAAGAGAATGGTCTGCAAGGGAAAGGCAATACCGAGCTTGAAATACGGCTTGTTACGTATTTCATTTGTCTCTACCCGGCTCTTTCCCTAGTGGTAGGAATCTTGGTCTATTTGGTTGAAACAGGCCTTATTCCGCCGTTGAAACTCTTGTAAAAGAGGTTGGTTCTCTCACGAACCAAAGTGGCGAAAGTGTCTACATAAACTCGGACGCGGTCTTTGGTCTGTTCCATCTGTTGGGCTATCAGTTCAGTCCGCGCCTGGCTGATCTCGGCGGGATGCGCTTCTGGCGTATGGATCCAGCAGCCGACTACGGGACCCTCAATGGCATTGCCCGAAGCCGGATTGATACCACCCTCATCACTGAGAACTGGGAAGACGTACTGCGTGTCGTTGGGTCGCTCAAGCTTGGCACGGTTGATCCCATCGAATTGATGCGAACGTTGCAAAGCGGTGGGCGTGCTTCGACCCTGTCGAAAGCCATCGGGGAGGTAGGCCGGATCGCAAAATCACTTTTCCTGCTTTTTATGTGGAATACAAATCACCTGTTCACCTATTCTACCGTTTTCGACGTACTCGTTCAAGGGGAATGACCGTTTTCAATCCCCGATCACTCGTTTCCGGCGCTTGCAGCGTGGATCCCCCAGCTTGAACATCGCCAATGAGCTGCCTCGGCGTTGGCCCAGCTGGAGTTGGTACATCAACGAGCCGTTCCAACAACTGCTCGAGTGCGACCTTCCCATCTTCCACTGCTGTACGTTCTTCTTCTGTGAGAGGAATGCTGGCCAGCATGTGCTGCAGGTTCCCTTTGGCCTCAAGGAGTTGTCCTTTGGTCGAACCTTTCGGCAAGTAGAAGTCACAGCGAGCACAGGCCATGCGGTGTGGGCACTGCTCGAAGAAGCTGTAGGTGCAATAACCGTGCCCCAGGTCGAAGTATTGCCAGGGAGTCCCGGTCGAGGCCTGGCCACTCTCAATGGCCTCGCGGTCGATCAGCACTTCGATCGTTCGCACGTTGCGCGAGAAGTATCCTGCATCGGTGTACGCCTTGGCCAGGGTTGTTGGGGTAATGCGCGCGTAATATTGCGTGGTTTCCGCTGAGCGATGGCCGAGCCAGGCTTGCAGTTCAAACAGCGTCATCCCCTCTTTGGCGTTGTAGAGTTGACTGGCGATGGTCGCCCGAGCGCGGTGGCGGGTGATGCGCCCCCGTACGTCCTCTAGGGGCACGCCGGCCTTGCGGCCTAAAGCCGGAATCAGTCCCACATTGAGATACCCCTTCGCGACACGCGTTGCACGGTAACCAAAGAGAAACTGAACAGACTCTCCTGTTCGGCGGTCCAGCATGGGTGGCTGCACAGGCCGAACGGCTTCCCAGGCAGCAATGGCTTGCCCAACCAGGGGATCAACAGGCTTGGTAAAGGCCATGCCGGTTTTGTGCGTGGGGATATCAAGTAAGCAGACGGCTTCTTTGGGAACGTCCTCCGTCGGCTGTCCACGCACCAGGATCTCTTCGCGTTGCCACCGGATGCAGCCAGGTCGCAGACGGGAAAGTTCATCGCTGCGCAGGCCGGCGAAGAGCCAGGTGATGGCCAGAGCCCGCACCAGTTCCAGCGGATAGAACTGTCCGCCGGTATTGGCTGGCAAATCACTGGCTTCGAGATTCAATCCCGCCCAGACGAGTTTGGCCCAGACCGCGTCGGAAATGACCCGTGGGTCTGGCCCGGTGAGGGCACGGATACTGCGAGGAGTCGCCAGGGCGCGCGAGGGATCAAAGCGACGCGCGATCCCTTCCCATTCCTGACAATCATGGAAGAAGGTACGAACCGCCGTGATATAGCCTGCTTTTGATTTCGCCGACAACGGACGCCCGATCCGGTTGGCGAAAGGAGCCCGGCGTTGTGCATAGTCCCCAATACATAAGCGCTCGACCAATGCCAGGTACTCAGCACACACCTCACGCGTCCATTGCGCTGGTTCGCAGATCTCCGGGTGTACATCAGTCAGCCACCGGCCTCCTTTCAGTAAAAGCGTACGGAACGTTCTGCGCACTTTCTGGGTCAAGGTGGAGGTGGCCGTCCAGCGCTCCACCCATTGCTGCCAGGTTGCGTGGACTCCTTCAACGAGGATCTCTGGTCCAGCAGGCAGGCGAGCTGGGGGATCGACATACCCTAGAGCTGCCACGGCACGATGGATGGCGTAGATGGGAGAACGCATCAAGTGGTGGATCGCAACATGTGTGCGAAACTGCTCCAGGGCAGGCGTCGTGAGGTCCGCGAGGTACGGGCTGCGATTGAGCAAGAGCAGCGTGCAGATGAGGCCAGGGTATTTGTCTCGGCTGTTTGTCTCGTGGTATCCCCATCCGTGCAAAACGGTCAGGATCTGCTGCATGGCTTCCTCCAGAAGCTGCGGGCCAAAGACTCTCGTCGCCAGCGTGAGCCGATTGAATGATCCGAGCAACTGGAAGGCAGAAAAACAGTCCAGCACATAGGCCATCGCAACCATGTAAGGGCGAACGGTGGCATCGAGCCATCCAGAGAACTCTCGCCGCTGGAAGGCGCGCTGATCTGCGCCGAGGACCTCGACCCATGTGGCTTCGTTCCATTGCCAGAAGGCGGTCGTGTGTGTGCGGCATCCGTGCAGGAGGAGGCCAACCGCATCAAGTGCGCTCCGCTGGTGATAGCGCGTGGTGGGAGTGTACAAGCTCAGGCGGGCATCATCCAGGGGACGAAGGAGACGCTCAAGCGT
>WNFY01004060.1_pt1 | contig 23690 bp, 30 predicted proteins | sample 5400091 | NCBI WGS metagenome assembly WNFY01 (sample SAMN13153364, study PRJNA577476) | soil metagenome | isolation source: 60 cm soil or saprolite under grassland replicate 1 | place: USA:California | collected 2016-06-15 | reverse complement strand
CGGACGGGTCTCCAGCACGGTTTCTGGGTCGTGCTCGGGACGCTCTCCGTTCTGCGGTCGAACGCGCTCGGCACGGGCTGGTCGATTCTGAGCGCGCTCGCGGGCACTGCGGTCGGGATCGTGTTCGGCGCGCTACTCGTGCTCGCGATCGGGACGCACTCTGCCGTCCTCTGGGCGGTCCTTCCGGTGGCGATCCTGCTCGCGGCCTACGCTCCCCGCGCGATCTCCTTCGCGGCCGGGCAGGCCGGCTTCACGGTCGTCCTCTTCATCCTGTTCAACATCATCCAGCCGGTCGGTTGGCGGGTCGGGGTCGTCCGCGTCGAGGACGTCGCGATCGGCTTCGCGATCAGCCTCGGGGTCGGTCTCCTCTTCTGGCCTCGCGGCGCGGCCACGCTACTACGCGAGGACCTCACCACCGCATACCAGCGCAGCATCGACTACGTCGTCGCCGCAGCGAGGCAGCTGATCGCGGGGGAGGATTCGGACGAGGTCGAGCGCTCTAGGCGCGCCGCGGATGCGGCCGTCCACCGGCTCGAAGACACGTTTCGGCAGTACCTCGCCGAGCGCTCCGCGAGCCAGTACGACGTCGAGGACATCGGGGCGCTGGTCGGCGGAGCGTCGCGCGTCCGCCGGGCGGCGCAATCGCTCACGGCGATCGGAGAGATGGCCGACGGCACGACACTGCTGGAGCGCTGCGGGGAGCACCTCGACCGCGAGCTGCACGCGCTGCAGGCGTGGTACGTCAGTCTCGGCTACGCGCTCGCGCGCGACCGGTCCGTGCCGCCGCCGCACATCCGAGACGCGGAAGGGAGCAGCCGGCTCCTGGCCTGCCTCCGCGACTCGGCCCGCGGCGGTGACGAGGAGACGGTGACGGACGCGCTCGTCCTGCTCTGGGCGAGCCAGCACCTCGACAACCTCTGGCGGCTCGAGTCGCACCTCGCCGAACGCGCGAACGCCTCGCGCTAGATCAGTCTCGCGCGCCGGCCCTTGGCGACTGCCTCGATGCGCGACCGCGCGCCGAGGCTGCGAAGCACGCGCTTCACGTGGTTCCGCACCGTCTCCGTCGAGATTCCCATCTGCTGGGCCATCTGCGGGGTCGAGTAGCCCGCCGCGAGCAGGGTCAGCGTCTCGCGCTCCCGAGGGCTGAGCGACGGAGCCGTCTCCGAAGTCGGCTCGACCTCTCCGAGGACCTGGACGAGACCGAAGCTTCCGATCATGGCGCCGTCCCCGTCCCGCAGCGGCACCGAGTTGACGGCGACGCGCACAGGCGTCCCGTCCTGGCGGGCGATCGTCACCTCCAGCTGCGTCTGCGCAGCGCCGTTGAGCTTGCGCGCGAACGCTTGCCGAGCGCGGACCAGATCCTTGGGGTCAAGGCCTACGCTGCCGTCCAGCCGTCCCCGGAGATCCCCGACGAGCTCGAGTGAGGCCGCGTTCTGCCAGCGGATCCGCCGCTGCAGGTCCACGATGTAAGCCGGGACCCGAAGGGCCTCCAGGCCGGACACGCAGGCTGTGGAGAGGGCTTCGAGCAGGTCCGCCTCCGGGACGGGCAACGCGTTTTCGATCACTGGGATATGCTTCGGCCGCAAGCTACGAACAGGTCTGTAGCGCTACATTACCAACCGTGCCCGCACCGACAGCTCCCGAACGCGCGCCCCGTGAGCGCCTCCTCGAGACGGCGTACGACCTCTTCCACCGCAACACGCTGAACACGGTGGGCGTCGACCGTATCGTCTCGGAGGCCAACGTCGCCAAGACGACCCTGTACCGGCACTTCGGGTCGAAGGAGGACCTGGCCGTCTCGGTGCTGGCCCGCCACCAGGACGTCTGGATGACGGAGTGGCTCGAGCAGACTATCGCCCGTCGCGGCGGATCAGCCGCCGACCGGCTGCTGGCGATCTTCGACGCCTTCGACGAGTGGTTCGAGCGCGACGAATACGAGGGTTGCCTGTTCGCGCGGGCACTGCTCGAGACGCGCGACCCAGCGAACCCCGTGTGCGATGCGGCGGTCACAGGCCTCAGGAACATCCGAGCGATCGTCCGCCGTCTCGCCGAGGAGGCCGGTGTCCGCGATCCCGCCGTCTTCGCGCTTCAGATCCACCTGCTCCTGCTCGGGTCCACCGTCGCCGCGGTGGCCGGCGAGCTCGATGCCGCCCGGCGCGCTCGTGAAGTCGCACGCCTGATGCTGGAGTCGGAGGGGTTGAGAACCTAGGCATCGTCCGGGTGCGCCGCGACGGCCGCGAGGAGATCGTCGAGGGAAAACGGCGAGGACAGCCTCGCGCGGAGATCGATCAGCGAGAGCGCATTGTCCCGGCCGCCGATGCTCACGATCTCGAGCGAAGGCTGGCTCGACCTGAGCTCGCTGACCAGCGTCTCGGTCTGGTTGTCGTGGACGTCGCCGACGACGAGCACTTCGATGCGCACCCTGCGCACGAGTTCGAGCGCCTCGAGCGAGTTCCCCGTGCTGAGGACGCGGTGGCCGGACTCGTGCAAGGCCTGGTCGATCAGCTCTTGCACTGCCGCATTCCGCTCGAGGACCAGAACGGTGGCCTGACGGGTGGCGGACACGGCGCCACCCTGACCGGAGCCGAGCAGGCGCGCTAGACCTGAATGGGTCTGCTTTCGTCGCGGGCCCTCAGGCCGCCACCAGCCTCGGCGAGGCGAGGGTCTCCCGAGCGAGCGTGGCGAGGAGCTCGGACAGGTCTTCCCTCGTAGCCTCGTCGACGAGCCGGCCGTCCTCGTCGAAGGCCATGTAGGCCTCCGGTACGAGGACCTCCGGCTGCTCGAGGACCGCGGCGCGCGAGTATTCGAGCGCGCTGCGCAGCTGTTCCTGCGCACGGGCGGTTCCGCCGCGTCCGGTGGACGCGCCCATCACCGCGACCGGCTTGTTCACCAGCGGAGAGGCGAGCGGCGGCCGGGACGCCCAGTCGATCGCGTTCTTCACGACGCCCGGCACGCCGCGGTTGTACTCCGGTGTTGCGATCAGGAGCGCGTCCGCGGCGCGGATCGCCTCCTTGAACGCGGTCACGGAGGCGGGATCGCCGGCTGCCTCGACGTCGCCGTCGTAGAACGGCAGTTCGCGGATGTCGAACTCATCGATCTCCATTCCGATCGGGGCGACCTCGCGCGCGACACGAAGCAACGCTGCGTTGTACGAGCCGACGCGGTGGCTGCCGGCGATTCCCAGGACGCGCACCGTCGTTACGCCGCCTTCGTCGCCGAGACGGCGATCGTGAGCTCGACCGAGGTCGTGCCCCACTCGAAGGAGCCGCGCGCGTCCAACACGACCCGCTCGTCGCCGGCCTTGCCCTGACCGACGCCACGGACGCGGGTCTCGAGGTCGATCTCGAACGGCGTCTCCTTGATCACCAGTTTGCCGCGAACGCGGAAGCGATCGTCCGCGATCGGCTCGACGGCGGCCGACTCGAATCGGATCTCCGGATAGCGAGCGGCGTCGAGGAAGTCGGGCGAGATCAGATGGGCGTCGCGCTGCTCGTTGTCTGTGCGCAGCGACTCCACGCGGACGACGCCCGAGAACGACGGCGACTCGCCACCGATCAGGCGCCCTTCGACGTCGGTGAAGCGACCGTTGATCGTGCTGAAGAGGTCGGCCGTGTCGACGACCTGGAAGCCGACCGACGTGTGGACGGGGTCAACCGCCCAGGTCCCGGCCGGCACTACAACCGCTGATTCTGTGACAGACATTCCCGAAATACCTCCAGTCGGATATACTTGAGCTGTCAACAATATTACCAGAGAAAGTTGAGGCGTCAAGTATTGAGCACTCAAGCATCCTCGGCCTCCAGGATCCCGCTGCAGAACTCGGAGCAGCGCGCCTTCGTGGGCCTGATCCGGGCCCACGTGGCGACCACCCGGCGCCTCAGCGCGGGCCTCGAGGCCGGGCACGGGCTGACGCTGAACGACTACGAGGTGCTCCTGCACCTCGCCCACGCGCCCGACCGCATGATGCGCCGCGTCGACCTCGCGCGGAGCGTGCTCCTCACGCCGTCGGGAATCACGCGCCTGCTCGAAGGGCTCGAGCGCTGCGGCTACGTCGAGCGGGCCAAGTGCGAAAGCGACGCGCGGGTCACCTACGCGCGTCTGACGGACGCGGGGCACGCGAAGCTCGGCGAGGCGTCCGTCACACACGTCGAAGAGATTCGAGAGCATTTCGCAGAGCGCTTCTCCCAGGATGAGCTGGACGCGCTCGCAGGGCTGCTCTCCCGGCTCGAGCTCGAGGATTCGGAAGAGCCCGAGTGTTCTCCCTGAGTTCCGTGTCATACTGAATTCCCGCGGATGCGGCCTTCCGTCGGGCCGCAAAATGGGCGCCAAGGGCATCACCGAGAAGGCACTGGGGCCGTATGGGAGCCGGTTCCGAAACCTGCGGCGCCGCCGCCGCTGGTCGAGCGACTTCATCCCTGCGGAGACGAGGCGGACGTTGCCCATCGTCCTTCCCGTCGCGGCCGCGGGAGCGTTCGCCGCGGTTGCGGCGATCCACGCCCTGGCGGTCGACCTGCCCAGCGGGTCCACGCTGGCGGGTGTTGCCGGGTTGCTCGTCGCCGCGACCCTCGCCGAGGCGTTCCCACTTCCGATCGAAGGCGTCACCGCCGGTGCCACGTCGCTGGCGATCGTGTTCATCGTCGCGACGGCCGCGATCTACGGCTGGCCCGAGGCAGCCGTGGTCGGGCTCCTCTCGATCGCGCTCGTCGAGGCGGAGCGGAAGCGCCCGCCGATCAGGGCGATCTTCAACACAGGCCTCTATGTCTGCGCGGCGGCCGTCACGGGGCTCGCCGCGGCCCACTGGCGCGGCGGCAGCCTCGCCGAGATCGTCGTCGCGGGCTTCATCGGCTCGGCCTCCTTCTACGGCGTCGACATGGTCCTGCTCTCGGCGGTCTTCGCGCGTCTCAGAGGCGAGAGCTACGTCCTGACGCTTCGGCGCTATGTCACCACGACGGGGCTGCCGTTCCTCGTCATCGCCTCGCTGACCGTAACGCTCGTGGTGCTCTGGGACCGCTCGCCGTTCGTCTCGCTCGTCGTCGTCGGGCCGCTGATCACGATTGCGCTCTACGAGCGCTGGCTGCATCGCGCCCTCGAGCGCCTACGGGAGTTCGACCGCCTCAAGGACGAGTTCATCGCTGTCATCTCGCACGAGCTGCGCACGCCGCTGACCTCGGTGTACGGCGCCGCGCTGACGCTCCAGAAACGCGACGTGCACGGCAAGACGCGCGAAGCCCTGCTCGCGATCGTCTCGGACGAGGCAGCGCGGCTGGCGCGCCTCCTCGACGACGTGCTTTCGGCAAGCCGTCTCGATGCGAAGACGGAGAGGTTCGAGATCGAGCCGATCGACGCAGCGAAGGTGGCGCGCGCCGCCGTGGAGGCCGTCCGGCCGCGCCTCGCCCCGGGCCTCGTGCTCGACCTCGTGATCGAGCCCGACCTGCCCCCGGTCGCGGCCGACGCGGACAAGCTGAGGCAGATCCTGATCAACCTCAGGGAGAACGCGATCAAGTACTCGCCGGACGGCGGCCGGGTGCTGATCGCGCTCAGCCGCCAGGGCTCGGTTGTCCGCTTCGAGGTTCAGGACCAAGGGCTCGGGATCGCCGAGGACGAGCTGCCGCACATCTTCGAGCGTTTCCACCGCGTCGACCCGAACATGACGCGCGGCGTCGGCGGCACCGGGTTGGGCCTCTACATCTGCCGCGAGCTCGTGGAGGGAATGCGCGGCCGGATGTGGGTCACGTCGATCGAGGGCGCGGGCTCGACGTTCTCGTTCGAGCTGCCCATCGCATAGAGCGTCGGATACCTGGCGGTTCGCCAAGAAGGGTGATGAAGGGAGAGCCGGGACGGCCGATGGAAGGCGGGCTGTCCCCTTCCCCGATCAAGGAGCTCCCCATGCGGCTCTACACGCAGATCATTCGCCTGGCGGTCCTCGCCAGCCTCGTTCTCACCGCCGTCGTCTGCGGCGGCTGGAAGTGGGAGGGTCTCCTCCACTAGGGAGCCTCTTCCGCAGACGGGCGGGCTGTCACCCGTTCGAGGGGTGGCGCCGGCCCGCCCGGTCTGCGAGACTGATCAGGCATGAATCGAATTCGCCGCCGGATTCTCCTCTTCGTACTGATGGTTGTCGCAGCGGCAGCGCTCGCGCTTCCGACTACCGCGCTCGCGGGCTGGACCTGGGATTCCGCGGACGGCAACGGCTGGACGTGGGACGGCAACACCAGCGGGCCTGACGCCCCGGCGCCCGACGCGCCCGGCTAAGAGCTCGCGCTCTCGCTGCTAGGCTCCGCCGCCGTGCTGGCCTTCCTGCTCGCGCTTGCGCTCTCGCACGCGCCTCTTCACGCCGCCTCACCCTCGCCCGACTGGTCGTCGTGGCCTGCGCAGGGAACGGTGACGACGCCGTTCGAGTCGGCCCATCCCGGGATCGACATCGGGATCCTCCGCTCCCGCGCGATTCGTGCGGCGCAGCCTGGCACGGTGATCGCGGTCGGCCAGCCCCGCGGGTACGAGGGCTACGGCAACATCGTCGAGATCGCTGACGGCCGCGGCTTCACGAGCCTCTACGCGCACCTTGCCGGCTGGCGCGTCCGCCTCGGCGAGCAGATCGCGCAGGGGCAGCGGCTCGGCACCGCGGGCTGCACCGGCTGGTGCACCGGCACGCACCTGCACTTCGAGATGCGGCTCAGGGGTCGGCCGGTAAACCCGCTGCTGTTCCGGCGGGCGCGCCCGCGACCGTGAGGTATGCGGCTCTACGACTACTCCGCGTCCTGTAACTGCTACAAGGTGCGGCTGCTGCTGGCGCAGCTCGGACGGGCGTACGAGCGCGTCCCGGTCGACATCTTCGCCGGCGGGACGCTCACCGACGAATACGCGGCGATGAATCCGGCGCGCACGACCCCGGTGCTCGAGACCGACGACGGCCGCTTCCTGCCCGAGTCGAACGCGATCCTCTTCTACCTCGCTCAAGGCACACCGTTCCAGCCCGAGGACCCGCTCGAACGCGCGGAGGTCGTGCGCTGGCTCGTCTACGAGCAGACCGACGTCATCCCGACGATGGGCGGGCTCCGCTTCCGGCTCCTCGTCGGCCGGCTCACTCCCGACGACCCCGACGCGGTTCGCCGCAAAGAAGGCGCGCTCGAGGTCTTGCGGCTCCTCGACGACTACCTCGCCACGCGCGACTTCTTCGTCGGCGACCGCTACACGATCGCGGATGTCGCGATCTACGGCTACACGCATCTCGCGCACGAGGCCGGGATCGACATGGGGCCGTACGCGAACGTGCGCGCGTGGTTCGAGCGCGTCGAGCGGCAGCCCGGCTACGTCGAGGACGTCGAGCCCTACGGCGCGAACGCCGCGCCGGGCGCCGGGCGTTCGCTGTACGACTGACGCCGGAACTCGGCTACACGATCTCCACGGTGTCGCCGTCGGCCAGGACGTGATCGCGGCCGACACGTTGCTGGTCGAACTTCGCCGACGGGCCGGAAACCCGCGCTCCCGCGCAGGTCGCGGCGAGCTGGTGGTGGACGCTCTGCGCAGCGTCGAGGACCGTCGACCCCGGAACCAGGGCGCGCGGCTCCGTTTCGTCGAGCCCGGGGCTCCGGAGGTAGACCCGAATCAGGCCGGTGAGCTCCCAGAGGGCGTCGCGAAAGCCCTCGAGGCTCTCGTCGTCGAGGACCGAGACGCCGATCGCGGGCAGCCCCGTCTTCCGTGCGACTTCGTCCACGAGCGCCGACCCTGCTTCGTCGAGCTTCGTCACCGCGACGAGCGTTCGCTTCTCGATTCCGGCCTCCTCGAGCTCTGCCTGCACCGACCGCAAGGCCTCCAGCGGCGCCGTTGCGTCGTGGCAGAGGACGATGGCGTCGGCTCCCCGCAGCACGCCGAGCAGCGCTCGCCCGCCGCCGCGATCCTCGGTTGCGCCCTCGATGAGCCCAGGAATCTCGACGAGCTGCACGGGCAACCCGTGGATTCGGGTCACCGAGGGGACCGGCCGCGTGGTGGTAAAGGCATAGTCGCCGGTCTTGATCTGAATGCTCGAGAGCGCCTGGAGCAGCGACGACTTGCCGGCGTTCGGCGGACCGACGAGGGCGATCTGCGCGGCCCCCTCGCGACGCACGGCGATCGAGTCGCGGTGCACGGCCTTCTTGCGGACGCGCGACTCCTCGATCTGGCCTGTCACCCACTTGCGGATGTCCGCGTAGGGGCCGCTCTTGTAGCCGGGCAGCTCCGCGAGAATCGCGCGCAGCTCCTTGATCCGCTCGCCGCCTTCCTTGCCGACGAGCCGGCGCTTGATCACCTGCATCTGCGTGCGATGCGGCATTGGCATCGCGATCACCTTCCTCTCGAAAACTCATGCGGGGAAGGTGCGCGCTGTGGGCGGCCACCGATGCGACCGCGCTCGAGCGCGTCCCTGTCCCGCCGCTTCCTCGGACGCTGAACTGGAAGCGGGGGACTAGCCGGATTGCTGCAGCGTGATCGCGTACCAGCGGGTCATCGAGGCGAGTCTACCCTCACGCGAGCGGAACGAGCCGCGTCCCGGTGGCCTTGAACGACGCGTAGACCGTCCCGCCACGCGCGAGCTCGAGCTTCTCGGCCGACGCGGCGGTGACCTCGGCTGTGAGCGGGCCGATCCGGACTCGGACGCGGTTGCCGACCGGGACGACCGATGCCACTTCGCCCGCGACGAGGTTCAGTGCCGAGCCGTCCACCTGCACCCGCCCGACCGCGACGTCCCAGGGATAAACAACGACGCCGACTTCCCCACGGGCTCGATCCGTCGAATAGACGACCTCGCCCGTCTCGAGCCGGATGCTCGTCAGACCGCCCTCCAGCAGCTCGGCGTGGCCGCGCAGAAGGTTTGCGCCCGTGAACGAGGCGACGAAGGGGTCGGCCGGCCGAGCGACGAGCTCCTCCGGTGCGCCGACCTGGCGCAGCCTGCCCTCGACCAGCACGCCGACGGTCTCGGCGAGCGCGGCCGCGTCCTCGTAGTCGTGCGTGACGATCAGGGTCGGCAGCTCGAGGCTGCGCAGCAGCTCCTCCAGCTCGACGCGGACCGTCGCCTTGGTGTGGGCGTCGAGCGCGGAAAGCGGCTCGTCGAGCAGCAGGACCCCTGGTTCTCGCGCGAGCGCGCGCGCGAGGGCGACCCGCTGGCGCTCGCCGCCGGAGAGCTCGCGTGGCCGCGCGGCCGTGAGCTTCGTCAGCCGGAACCGCTCGAGCAAGTCGTCGACGCGCTCCTTCCCGCCGAAGGCGACGTTCTGGCGCACGCTCAGGTGTGGAAAGAGCGCGTACTCCTGGAAGACGAGCCCGACCCGCCGCCTCTCCGGCGAGAGGAAGATGCCGCGCTCGACGTCGACCCAGGTCTCGCCGTCCAGCTCCACGCGACCAGCGTCCGGGCGGGCGAGCCCGGCGATCACGCGCAGGACCGACGTCTTGCCGGCACCCGACGGCCCGACGAGCGCGACGGTTCGCTCGACGGCGAGCCCGAGGCTCAGCTCGAACGAGCGAAGGCCGAGACGGAAGTCCGCCGAGAGGGCTGCCACGAGAGACTCAGCTTCAACGAGAGGAGGAGCGCGACGCTGACGACAACGAGCAGCGCGCCCATCGCGAGGGCGGTGTCGAAGTCGAGGGAGAACTGCTCGTAGATCGCAAGCGGGAGCGTCTGGGTGACGCCGCGGAGGCTGCCGGCGAACATGATCGTCGCGCCGAACTCCCCGAGCGCGCGGGCGAAGGAGAGCGCCGCGCCGGCAGCGAGCCCGCCGCCCGCAAGCGGCAGCGCCACCCGGAAGAATGTCTTCGCGGGGCCGGCGCCGAGTGTGCGCGACGCGGCGACGAGGTCGGGATCGAGAGCCTCGAAAGCGGCGATCGCGGTGCGGACGTAGAGCGGGCTCGCGACGAGCGCGACCGCGAAGACGACCGCGGCGAGCGTGAACGGGATCTGCAACCCGAGCGCGTCGAGCGTCGACCCGAAGAGGCCGGTGCGCCCGAAGGCGGCGAAGAGGCCGATCCCGGCGACGGCGGGCGGCAGCACGAGCGGCAGCTCCACGACCGTGACGAGGAAGGCGCGGCCGGGGAAGCGGCGCGTCGCGAGGAAGTACGCGAGCGGCGTTCCGAAGAGACCGGAGGCTGACGATGAGAGCGTCCGTGACGACGCGGTTCGAGAGCAGTCGGACGAGGCGGCCCGGAGGAACCCGCGTGAAGATCGCCACGACCGGCAGCGCGAGGAAGAGCAGCGCAACGGTGCCTGCGGCGAAGAACAGCGCGGCTTGGAGAGAACGTTTCACCGGCGCAAGAAGCCGTACGACCGCAGAATGCGCTGGCCCGCGTTCCCGAGCACGCGCTTGACGAAGGCGCGTGCGGCCGGCTTGTGCGAGCTCGCCGAGACGACGCAGATGCCGTAGCGCACGTTCGGCCGGCCCCGCGCCGGGATCCGAATCGTGCGCACCTTGTGCGGCACCGTTCGCGCGTCGGTCGAGTACACGAAGCCGGCGTCCGCCTCGCCCAGCGCGACTTTGGCGAGCACCTCCCGGACGTCCGTCTCGCGGCTGACGACATGGGGCGTCAGCTTCAGCCGGTGCAGCACTTGCAGCGTGTAGTCGCCGACCGGGACGCCCGGCGCCGCGATCACGAGCTTCACGCCGCGCTTCCGAAGGTCGAAGACGCCGTGGACGCCGGCCGGATTCGAGCGCGGCACGATCACGACGAGCGCGTTCCGCGTGAAGACGACCGGCTTCGTGCACAACCCGTCCCGGTGAAGGGCGCTCGGGAGGGCCATGTTCGCGGAGGCGAACACGTCCGCGGGCGCGCCCTGTCGAATCTGGGCAGCGAGGGTGTTCGAGCCGGCGAATGAGTAGGTCGCCGAGCGCTCGATCCTCGGGAAGGCGTCCGTCAGCGACGACGCCGCGAAGACCGTCACCGGGGGGCTGCTATGCGCTGAGGCTCCGCTGACGGCCAGAAGCGCGAGCAGCAGCGCCGCGACGCTCCTCACGAGCCTTGCACCATCACGGAGGTCGCCTTGACGACGGCGGTCGCCGGCATCCCGGGCTCGAGGCCGAGCTCCTCGACGGCGTCGGCGGTCACGATTGCGACGACGCGCGCGGGCTCGTCGACCACGAGCTCGACCTGGGCGATGAGACCGTCGATCTTGACGTCGGCGACGGTTCCGCGCAGCCGGTTTCTGGCGCTGAACTCCGGCGCCGAGTCGCCGCGGAGCCGGTCGACCTCCTTCGCGGAAACGAGCCGCCGGTTGCCGCGATCGCGGGTCGTCTTGATCCGGCCGTCGCGATCCCAGCGGCGCAAGGTGTCGAGGCTGATCCCGAGTCGCTTGGCCGCCTCGCTCGCGGTGTAGAATTGCCTTGGCATTACCTAGGTACGATAGCGTGAACGCGTGTCGTTCGTCCCTTCGTACGCGCTGCTGGTCGTCGCCCAGGCGGCGCTTGTGTTCGCGCCCGGGCGCCCGCGGCGCTTGTGGTCCTCACGCGTCCTCGGGCTCGCGATTCCGGCTGCGGCTCTTGTCGCCGGGGTCGTCCTCGCCCAGGTAAGCGGCGGCGCGGACTTCCTCGCGGCGCTCGCTGCATTTGCAACGCCCGTGCTCGCGGCCGCGGCGGGCTGGGCGCGCGGCTGGCTGCTCCCGTGGCTGGTCGCGCTGCTCGTGCCGCCGCTCTACGCGCTCGCCTGGCTCCGGACCGACAACCTCGACGGGGAGGCTGCCGGCGTCGTCCTGATCGCCGGCGCCTGCCTCGCGGTGACGGGGATCGTCGGCTCGATCGCACCGCGCTCCTGGCTAGTCGCCGGGCTCGTGCTTCTTGTCGTGCTGGACGTCGCGCTCGTCTGGGGCGACCGCCAGGTCGAGCCGACGATGAACGCGCTCCAGGCGGCCTCGCCGCCCACGATCGGCCGGCAGCTCCCGAGCCTGCAGCAGATCGACTTCGGCGACGCGTCGATGGGCTGGCTCGACTTCGCCGCTCCCGCCCTGCTCGGGCTGCTCGTCGCGAAGCGGCTCCTGGCCGCAGTCGCGACCGGGCTCACGGCCGGCGCCTGGGGCCTGCTGCTACTCGCGACGTCGCCGATCGCCGCCACTCCTCCCGTCCTGGCGGGATTGGTGGCAGGCTCCCGACGGTGGCGGCACTCGGAAACACGGGCCTGGAGATCTCGCGCGTCGGCTTCGGCGCGTGGGCCCTCGGTGGGTCGAACTACGACTGGGGCTGGGGCGCCCAGGACGACGAGCAGTCGATCGCCGCGATCCACCACGCGCTCGACCTAGGCGTCAACTGGATCGACAGCGCCGCGCAGTACGGCTTCGGCCACTCGGAGCAGGTCGTCGGCCGGGCTGTCCAGACCTACTCCGGCGAGCGGCCGTTCGTCTTCACCAAGGGCGGCCAGCCCGAGGGCCCAAACCGGACGACCCTGCAGAGCCTCCGTCGCGACTCGCTCAGGCGCGAGGTGGAAGGCAGCCTCTCGCGGCTCGGCGTCGACGTGATCGACCTCTACCAGATCCACTGGCCGATCCCCGACGACGAGATCGAAGAGGGCTGGACGACCCTGGCGGAGCTCAAGGTCGAGGGCCTCGTCCGGCACATCGGCGTCTCGAACTTCGACGTGGCGCAACTCCGCCGCGCCCAGGCGATTGCGCCGGTCGAGACGCTGCAGCCCCCGTACTCGCTGGTCGACCGCGAGGTCGAGCGGGAGATCCTGCCGTTCGCGGAGCGCGAAGAAATCGGCGTGATCGTCTACTCGCCGATGGGCTCGGGAATGCTGACCGGGACGATGACGCGCGAGCGGATCGCGAGCCTGCCCGAGGACGACTGGCGCAAGCGCAGCCCGGGGTTCCAGGAGCCCGAGCTGACCCGGCGGTTGGAGCTGGTCTCGAGGCTCGAGGCCGTCGCCGAACGGCTGGGCGCGAGCCCGGGCGCGGTGGCCGTCGCCTGGACGCTGCGGAACCCCGCGGTGGACGGTGCGATCGTCGGCTTCCGGCGGCCCCACCAGGTCGACCCGATCCTGCCGGCGGCGGAGCTCGCACTGAGCGACCAGGACGTGGCCGAGATCGAGTCAGGGTGAGCGGGAAGGCAGTCGTTCTGCGCCGACGAGGAGCTTCCACGGCTCGATGCTCACGGTGCGGAGCTGCTCGGTCGACGCCCAGGGATCGTCTGTGAGCCGACGGTGGATCTCGGCTTCGCTCTCTGCGTCGACGATCAGCAGAACGCGAACGCGCCCGGCTTCGCTTCCGGCGAGCGGCCCGCCGAAGAGCACAAAGCCCGCGTCTGCGAGCGCATCCATGAACGCTGCGTGTTTGTCCACGGCCGGCTGCTCGTAGATCCCTCCGGCCTCCCAGCCGGGTCCCGCTTCGCGGCTGACGGCGAAGTAGCTCATGCTCGGGCGACGAGGTAGTGGTACTCGTTCGAGAGCCGGTAGCTGCCGTCGGCGCGGCGGTAGCGCGCGAGGCCGTCGACGATCGCCTCCTTCAGCTCGTCTTCCCGCTCGGGACCGGCGAGCGTGGCGAGGCCGGCTACGGCGACCATGGCGCGTCCGAGCGCCTCCGCGTCGGGGTACTCGAGTGCCCAGGTGGCGTCGAACTCGCTCTCCGGAATCAAGCCGGCCCGGGTGGCGAGCGTCTCGAGCGCGCCGGGTTGGGAGAGGTCCGGGTCGGGCGGCGCGTCGGGAGGTCGCGGCGGCAGGAATGGCCGTGCGATCTGCTTCATCGCTTCCAGGTCGCAGTGCTCGTGGGCGCCCCAGACCTGGATCACGACCGCTGTGCCCGGCTTGGCGACGCGGCCCGCCTCGCGCAGGGCGGCAACCATGTCATCGGCGAAGAAGAACGAGTTGAAGCCGGTCACGAGGTCGAAGGTGTCGTCCTCCCATGGGAGGTCCTCCATGTCGCCGACGCGCAGATCCGCATCCGGCAGGCGCGTGCGGGCAAAGACGATCAGCGCCTCCGAGGCGTCGATCCCGTGCGGTGCGCCGCCGCGCTCGACGACGAGGCGCAGGAAGGAGCCGGCGCCGCAGCCGATGTCCAGGACATGCTGACCAGCGTCGAACGGGATCCGTTGGAGTGCCGCCTCGTAGGTGGGAAGCTGCCGGTCCTCGCTGAGCGCCCAGTCGGCGGGCCGGGCTCCCCAGAGCGGGCCCCACCGCGTCCCGCTTCCTGTCGTCACCGCCATCGGATACCTCCTCTAAACTACGTTCCGTAGTTACAGTAAGCTACGTTACGTAGTTATGTCAAGCGACGAGCTGAGCCTCTTCTCCTACGAGATCCTCGGGCTGGTCGGCCGCAACGGTGCCGGCGCGCACGATCTCCTCAGGATGGCGCGACACGGCCGCGTACTCGACTGGGCCGGCGAGAGCCAGTACTACGCCGAGCCGAAGCGGCTGGCGAAGCTGGGTTACCTGGGCTCCCACAAGGAGCCCGGCAAGACGCGCGAGCGAACTGTCTACACGCTGACCGGGAAGGGTCGGGACGCCCTGCGCGCCTACGCCCAAACGCCGGTCCGCTTCACGCCGCTGAAGAGCGAGCCTCTGCTACGCCTCCTGATCGCGGACCTGGTCGGCGAGGAGGTGACCCGGACGAGCGTGGCGACGTTGCGCGAGGACATCGCCGACCTCATCGAGCGGCTCGAGCAGAGCGTCGCGAGCGCTGAGCAGCTCCCCCACCGCCGCAAGTACCTCCTCCTGGTCAACGATTTCCTGCGGCGCCTGCTCGAGCTACACCTCGAGTGGGTCGACGAGGTCGAGCGTGAGCTTTCCTAGCGCTCCGCTTCGGCCGTAGCGAGCTGCCCGGGCTCAGGCTCGTGGGCGCCGCCCGGCGCAGCGAGCGCGCCGCCCATCATGAACGAGGTGTTGACGACGCCCGACGCGAGCCCGGGCGCGGTGGCCGTCGCCTGGACGCTGCGCAACCCCGCGGTGGACGGTGCGATCGTCGGCTTCCGGCGGCCCGATCAGGTCGACCCGATCCTGCCGGCGGCGGAGCTCGCAATGAGCGACGAGGACGTGGCCGAGATCGAGGGCTAGGAGCGCGCCCAGTGCGTGCGCACGTAGGGCCGGGCCAAGCCGAGCTCCGAGCCCGGGGCCGTGCCGCGCGTCCCGTCGGAGGACGCGATCCTGAGGCCGCCAGATCCTCGCGTTCCTCCGGGAGGCGCCGACGACGAGCTCACCTCCGCACTGAGGAAGACGCAGCGCGTCGATCTCAGATAACCCCCGAACGGGGGTGACCCTGCTGGTCGCGCATCACGATATTCCGCTGCAGAAGCACGTCTTGCGGCTATCTCCTCAGAGGAGGTGAACTGTGTTTCGGTGGAACCATCGCGTCCTGAAGGCGGCTGTGGCACTCGCCGCGTTCGTGACGCTCGTGATCGGCTCTGGCGCGGACTGGCGCTGGGGCTGCTAATCACCCTGACCAGACGGGCCGGTGTGCGGCCCCCCGGCAACGGCCCCGTCTGATCCAACCCCCGCACGCTCAGACTTCATGTCCAAGACCATCTGCGGCCTCCCCTCCCGACTCGTCGGCTTCGTCGCGGCAACGCTGCTCCTGGCGCTGCCGATCGTCACCCTCGCGCTGAAATCGCTCGCGGTCGATCCACCCTCCCTGTCCACGGCTCTGGTCGTTCTGTTGTTCCTTGCGCTCGCGCTGATCGCCGACCTAAGTCCGGTGCCGATGGACGAAAGCGGCAAGTCCGAAGTCTCGATCGCCTCCGTCTTCATCGTCGCGGCAGCGATCTTGCTTGGCTGGCGCTTTGCAGTGCCGCTGGCGGCACTGAGCATCGGGGTCACATTCGCGGTCATTCGCCGTCCGGTCGTTCACACGCTCTTCAACGTCTCCATGTACGCGATCTCCGCGTTCGCCGCCGCTCTGCCGGTGATGATCTTCGGCCCGATCCATGGTGTGGGTTCGGCCACGCTCACCGGCTATGTGCTCCTCGGAGGAGCGCTCCATCTCGCCATAAACGTGATCCTCGTCGCGGGTGCGATCTCGATCTCGGAGCAGGTGCCGTATCGCCAGGTCGTAACCCCGGGGCTTCGCCAGGGCGGCGGGGCATTCGCAATCACCGTCTTCCTCACGGCGCTCGCCGCCAACCTCTGGGTCATGGAGCCGTGGCTACTCGTGCTCCTCGCGGGTCCCGCTTTCACGCTCACCCTCTACCAGCGCAGCGCGCTCCATTCCCGGCTCGCGAAACGAGACGCGCTCACCGACCACCTGACCGGCCTCGGCAACCACCGCGCCTACCAGGCCGCCCTGCGCGAGCGGATCGGCGAGTCGGAGCGGACCGGGAAGCCCTTCTCGCTTTGCCTCGTCGACATCGACAACTTCAAGAGCGTCAACGACACCTACGGGCACCCTGTAGGCGACGACGTGCTGGTGCTCATCGGCGAGATGCTCGGCTCGCGCGATCACGCGCAGGCGTTTCGCTTCGGCGGCGACGAGTTCGCGGTCATCTTCTTCCGCGACGAGATCAGCGCCTACCGCCAGCTCGAGGAGATCCAGACACGGCTGGAGCACATCGAGGCATCGCCGTCGGGGCCCGTCACCATCAGCGCCGGCATCGCGTCGTTCCCCGCCCACGCGGACAACGCCGACGAGTTGCAGCGAAGGGCGGACGGCGCGCTCTACTGGTCGAAAGAACACGGGAAGAACCGCTCCTGCCTCTACAGCCCGTCGGTCGTCCGGATCTACTCGCGGGAAGCGCTCGAGCGGGAGACGGAGCGGAGTGCGCGGCTCCGGGCGGCGAAGAACCTCGTTCGCTTCGTCGACGCCCGCGATCCGCTGACGGCGAACCACTCCGAGATGGTCTCGGCACTCGCGGAAGGTATCGGCCTGCAGCTCGGCGTCGAGCCCGAGATGGTCGACCACCTGCGGCTGGCCGGCCTGCTCCACGACCTGGGGAAGATCGGCCTGCCCGACGCCATCCTGAAGGCGCCGCGCCCGCTCACCGAGGAGGAATACGCGGTCGTGAAACGCCATCCCGAGTTCGGACACTCGCTTCTCGAAGGCCTCGGAATCGAACCCGTCGAGGAATGGGTGCTGCGCCACCACGAGCACTGGGACGGCTCGGGCTACCCGAACGGGCTTGCGGGTGAGGACATCCCCCTCGGCGCTCGCATCATCCTCGTCGCCGACGCCTTCGAGGCGATCACTGCCGACCGTCCGTACCGGCCCGCTCAAACTCAGGAGGCCGCGCTCGCGGAGTTGCGCGCCTGTGCCGGCTCGCAGTTCGACCCGGCGGTCATCGAGGCCCTCGAGCTTCAGCTCGAAGGCTCGCGGACGGGCCTTGAGGCGCTCGCCTAATGGCGCTCGCGTGGCCGCTGCTCGCCGGTCTCGCGATTGCCCCGCTCCTCGGCGGGCGCTGGAGCCGGCTTGCCGACCTCGACGTCCGATGGCCGGTTGTGTTCTACCTGGCGATCGCGCTCCAGGTCGTCGCGTTCCCCTTCTCGGCGCTGCCCTGGCGCACGCCCGATCGCGCCGGAGTCGTGCTCTGGCTCGTCTCCTACGCGCTGTTCGTGATCGGCGTCGGCCGCAACCTCCGCGTGCCCGGGGTGCCGCTCGTCGCGGTGGGAATGCTCTCGAACCTCGCGGCGATTCTCGCCAACGGGGGCCACATGCCGGCCCTCCCCGCCGCACTGCGTGCCGCGGGCCTTTATTTCCAGCAAAGCCGCAACAGCACTGCGATGAGCATGCCTCACCTTCCCTGGCTCGTCGATCGCTGGGCGACGCCGGGCTGGGTGCCGCTGGGGAATGTCTACTCGATCGGGGATGTCCTCATCGCCACCGGTGGAGTCGTTTTCGTGCTAGTGGCCACGGGAGCGCTCCAGTGGGTCCGCTCCGGGCGCCTACGCGCAGACCCGCTCGCCTAATAGTCGGCGTTCACCTCGGCCGGCTCGAGGCCGTGTGGCTCCGCTTCGTGGGCCGGCATCTGCCCGCTCCTGAGCAGCACCGCGCCGAGCGTCGCGGCGACGGCGGCGAAGATCGCTCCGACGACGAACGCCAAGTGGTAGCCGCCGGTGAGCGCCGCAAGATGGCCTTCGGAGGCGCTGAGACTCGTCGTCCGAGAGGCAGCCACGCTGGCGAGCACCGCAAGGCCGAGCGCGCCGCCCATCATGAACGAGGTGTTGACGACACCCGACGCGAGCCCGGCCTCCGTCTGATCGACGTCGTTCATCGCGGCGAGCAGCACCGGGTTGAAGGCCATCCCGGCCCCGAGGCCGAGCAGGATCATGCTCGGGAGCACGTCGGCAAGGAAGCTCCCGTCCACCGGCAGCCTGATGAAGAGGGCCAGGCCGGCGGTCGCAAGCGCGAGCCCGGTTGCCAATGTCCGGCTGATTCCGAACCGCATCACGAGCCTTGCCGAGAGGCCGATCGAGAACACGGCCATGATGAGGCTCGAGGGCAGGAAGGCAAGCCCGATCTGGAGCGGGCTGTAGCCGAGCACGAACTGCAGGTAGAGAGCCGCCAGGAAGAACCACGCGAACATGGCCGCGGCCCAGAGGACGCCGACGACGTTCGCGGTCGAGAAGTTGCGGAGCCGGAACAGCCGCAGCGGCACCAGGGGTGCCCGCACGTGCGACTCGAGCCAGATGAAGACGCCGAGCAGCGCAGCCGAGCCGCCGAGCAGCCCGAGCGTCTGGGCCGAGGTCCAGCCTTCCTGGTTGCCGTTGACGATTGCGTAGATCGCCAGCATCAGCGCGCCGGTGATCGTCGCAGCGCCCGCGAGGTCGATGCGCTCGCCCGCGGCAGTCCCCGGCGTCCCCGGCAGCAGCCGCAGCGTCAGGAAGACCACGAGCGCGCCGATCGGGATGTTGACGAGGAAGATCCAGTGCCAGTTCAGGAAGTCGGTGAGAACGCCGCCGAGCACGACGCCGATGCTGCCGCCGCCCGCGGCGACGAAGCCGAAGATGCCCATGGCCTTCGCGCGCTCAGCGGGCTCGGTGAAGAGCATCATCATCAGCGAGAGCGACACCGCCGATGCCACGGCGCCGCCGATTCCCTGCACCGCCCGAGCGCCGACCAGGAAGCCCTTCGCGGTTGCGATGCCGCACGCGAGGGAGGCCAGCGTGAAGAGGATGATCCCGATCAGGAAGAGCCGCCGGTGGCCGAGCAGGTCGCCGAGCCGCCCGCCGAGCAGGAGGCAGCCGCCGTACGTGAGCAGATAGGCGTTCACGACCCAGGCGAGCGATGTCTCGGAAAAGCCGAGATCGCCCTTGATGGAGGGCAGCGCGACATTCACGATCGTCATATCCAGCACGATCATCAGCGACGCGAGGCACAACACGTAGAGGGCGATCCAGCGTCTGTTTCCGTCCATCGTCATCTGTCGCGGTCTCCTCTCACGCGGGGTCGAAAATACGACGGGGCTACCGCCCCAAACTCATCGCAACGATGAGTTTTTGCTTCGCATTCCGTCTATCTCTGAGATGAGGACGATCGTTTGCGATCTCCGCGGGGTCGCGGCTGACTGCGTGACGGTCGACGCACTCGCGCGGATCCACCTGGCCGCGAGGCGAGCGGGCGTCGATCTCGACGTGCGTCATGCCTCGCCGGAGCTGAAGGAGCTGCTCGTCTTCACGGGCCTCAGCGGCGTGTTAGGCGTCGAGCCGCGCCGGGAGGCCGAAGAGCGGGAAGAGCTTCTCGGTCGCGAGGAAGAACGTGAGCTCGACGATCCGCCCGCCTGAGAGCTCCAGCACCTGCAGCGCCCACGGCTCATAGCCGCCGTCCGGGCTCGGCTTGTACTGCCCGAAGGCGGGCGAGCCGTTGGCAGCGACCGTTGGGATCACGCGCGAGTCCTTGCAGCCGATCCCGGGCCCCCACCACCAGGCGAAGATGTCGTCGCGGCCGGTCAGCCAGAGGTCGTACGGCGGCATCGACTGGGTCGCGTCCTCATGGATCAGCTCGGTCAGCGCGTTGACGTCGTAGCGCTCGAAGGCCTCGACGTAGCGCTCGAGCAGCTCGCGGTCGGCTTCCTCGAGCTTCGGCGTCGAGTCGTGGACGTCGGCGTCCGAGAGCGTCGCCCGGGCCCGCTGCAGCGCGCTGTTGACGGACGCGACGCTCGTGTCGAGCAGCTCCGCGACCTCGCTCGCCTGCCAGTGGAGCACCTCGCGCAGGATCAGAACGGCGCGCTGCCGCGGCGGCAGGTGTTGTAGCGCAGCGACGAAGGCGAGCCTGATCGTCTCTCGCTCGACCGTCGCCTCGGCGGGATCCGGGGTCGGCTCGATCCAGGTCACCTCGGCGAGCTCACGCAGGTTCTCGGCGACCGGCTCGCCCGACGGGCCGAGGTCCATCGGCCGCGCGCGCCGCTCGCGCCCGCCGAGCATGTCGAGGCAGACGTTTGTCGCGATCCGGTAAAGCCACGAGCGCAGAGCCGAGCGGCCCTCGAAGCGGTCGATGCTCTTCCAGGCCCGGAGCAGCGTGTCCTGCACGGCGTCCTCGGCCTCGAACGGCGAGCCGAGCATGCGGTAGCAATACGCCGTCAGCTCGCGGCGATGCTGCTCCAGCTCACCGAATGCCGGAGTGGCGGTAAGAGCGCGCCCTTCCACGGCCTCCATCCTAGGCAAGACGGCAAGGCCGGCGAGAACTAATCGGCGTGCGGTTTAGGAGGCCTTGCGGATCGCGCGGATCAGCTCGCCCTTGCCCATCTTCGAGCGGCCCGGAATGCCCTTCTTCTGGGCCACTTCGTAGAGCTGCTGGCGGTTGCGATCCTCGAGCGCATGACCCGCGGCGCCGCCTCGCCGCGCTCCCTTGCGTGCCTCCGTCTGGAGCGCGCGCCTCGTCGTCTTCGGCAGGTGCGCGATCGTCCGCTTCTGGGTCGCCGCGCGCTGTGCCTTCTTCACGTTCCGCTTCGCTGCCTGTGTCTGCTTCCTGGTAGCCATGCGAAACGGCTACCCGGCCACGACGATCTCAACCCTCGAGAACTGCCTTGAGCCGCCTCAGGTCCTTGCGGTTGGCGCGGCGCATCGCGCCGGCGAGCAGCGGCGCCGCGATCCGGGAGAAACCGGACGGCCGCCCGCGGTTGCGGAGGGACATCTTCGTGCCGCCGCCGTCGGTGTCCTCCCAGCTGTACGTCGTCTCCATCGGGAACGGCCCTTCGTCGGTCGCCATCACGAACCGCTCCCCGGGGATGAGCGCCTTCACCTGGTAGACGTAGTCGAGCCGCTTGCCGAGGAAGTGCGCGACGAAGACGATCCTGGAACCGACCTCGAGCGGCTTGGCCTTGTTCCACTCGACTTCCTTGATGTGCTCGTACCACGCGAGCGCGTTTTCGGGGTTCGAGGCGTAGTCGGCGACGTCGAGGCGGGGGCGCGCGATCTCGATCTCGGTGCGGACGTCGACCACGTTCCGATCGTAGCTAGGAGGCGCGAGCCAGGAATCCGAGTTCGAGCAGGCGGCGAACCGCGGGGAGGGCGGCCGACTCGAAGCGCTCGGCGTCACCGACCGCGAGTTGCACGAGCACGTCCCGAAGCGGCCGGGTCCCCTCGAGGAGCGGCACGAGCTCAGCGGTGTGGGCGTCGAGCGCGGTTCGGAAGCCCAGACCTTCGTCGAGCGAGAGCACCGTTCCCTCCAGCTCGGCCCGCCTGCGCGTCTCCTCGAGATGGTGCTGCTCGACGAGCGCGAAGGTCTCGTCCAGCAGCCCGCGTTCGTCGTCGAGCGACTCGAGGTAGTCCTGTGTCTCGAACACGCGCAGGATGTGCTCCGAGGCCTGTTCGAGGCGTTCGAGATTGACCCGATCGCGGCGCGTCCAGTTCCGGCTGCCGGTGCGCCGTCGCAGGATCACCGCGCCGTGCCCGATCGCCTCGATCCCGAGGCCGCGCAGGTAGTGGAGCCACGCATCGAGCCGCTCGGCGAAGGCCGCCGGGTCGTCCCGGGCTACCGGCTTGAGCCACTCCGACGCGTGCGTAACGGGATCGTCGCTGCCGAAGTAGAGCAGCCAGGCGTCGCAGCCGCGGCCTTCGACCCAGGGCTCGAGCGGGCTCCACCAGTCGCCGGGCGGGTGCGCCCAGCTGACCAGGACGTGTGCGAAGCCTCCCTCCTCGAGCAGCTCCGATGCCTGCTCGACGACGACGCGCGAGACCGTGTCACCCGGAAGGCCGCTGTCGCGATACGCAAACCTGCTCTCCGGCGAGATCACGTAAGGCGGATTGCACGTCAGGAGATCGAACCGCTCGCCCTCGACCGGCTCGAAGTAGCTTCCTTCCCGGAGCTCGAGGTTCTCGACCCGATTGAGGCCGGCGTTTAGCCGCCCGAAGGCGAGCGCGCGCGGGTTGACGTCGGTGGCCGTCACCGCCCTCGCATGGCGGGAGGCAAGCAGCGCCTGGATGCCGTTTCCCGTGCCCGTGTCGAGCGCGCGTGCGACCGGCCTCCGCACGGTGAGCTTCGCCAGCGTGACAGAGGGCGGGTGGATGCCCGCTACCCACTGCGCGTCCACGCTGTCGTCGTCTCGATCGGACGCGAGCAGGAGGTCTCCGTGCGGGACGAGCTTGAGCGTCGCGCGCACGCCGTCTCCGGAGGCCTCGAGCCAACCCGTGCGCAACAGCTCCTCGACGTCGAAGGCCACCTCGGCGTCTGCAGCGGCCAGCTCTGCGCCGAGGAGAAAGAGCCGGACGGCTGTGCTGAACGGCTCACGCGCCTCAAGCCGGCGCTCGTGTACTGCCAGGTCGGCTGCGGCGAAGGAGATCCGCCCGCTCCCGAGAGTCTCTTCGATCCGTTCGGTCGTGTACCCGGCGTCGAGGAGCTGCGACCGCAATGCGGCGGAAACGTCGGCGTCGAGCTCTGCGATCAGATCTTGACGTTCTTCTTGACGTCCCAGCCGGCCCGCTCGGTGCCGCCGCCGTGCGCGCCGTACTCGATCTCGATCCGGCCGAAGTCGAACGCGATCAGCTCGGTCGGCGGCTCATGGCCTGCTTCCTCGTGGAACGAGGTCACGAACACCTCGCTGAACTTGATCTTGAGGTACTCGAGCGCCTGCTTGCCCGCGCGACGGACGCTCAGGGTCGCCTCCTTGAGGTGCTTCCCGCTCACGGTCGAGAGGAAGAGCTGCGGCGAAGCCTTGTTCGTGAGCATCGTGAAGTGGAAGGGCTGGAAGCGCGCCCTGCCCGCGCCGCCGCCGCCAGCGCTCCCGGCGCCGGTCTCGACGTCCACGCCCCAGCCGAAGGAGACGAGCTCGATCTCGCCCTTGTGCTTGGCATCGGCGCTCTCGCCCTGGATGCCGTCGATCTTGAGGAAGTAGTCCATGCGCCTCCGTCCCTCGACTCGCCTTCGGAGCGCCGCAAACCCCCCGGGAACCTTAGTCGATCAGCTTCCGCTCCATGGCGTGGATCGCGATCCGCCAGAGCAGGAGCCCGAATGCGATCAGCACGCCCACGCGCGCGAGGTCGGTCCAGCCATCGAAGCCGAAGACGGCGTGGCGGACCAGCTCGACGCAGTGGTGCAGCGGGTTCACCTGCGCGAGGTCCTGCGCCCAGCCGGGGAGCCGGCTGAGCGGGAAGAACGTGCCCGCGACGAGGAAGAGCGGCGTCAGCACCGCGCTGACGATGTAGTTGAAGTTCTCGAACGACGACGCGAACCCCGCGACCATGATCCCGAAGCAGGCCCAGCCGAAGCCCGCGAGCCAGGCGATGAACGGGACGGTGAGCATCCCCCAGGACGGGTCGAGCCCGAACGCCATCGCGACGAGCATCGGGACGCAGCCGTAGACCCCGGCACGCGTGGCGATCCAGAGCGCCTCGGCAGT
>WNFY01001652.1_pt1 | contig 23690 bp, 18 predicted proteins | sample 5400091 | NCBI WGS metagenome assembly WNFY01 (sample SAMN13153364, study PRJNA577476) | soil metagenome | isolation source: 60 cm soil or saprolite under grassland replicate 1 | place: USA:California | collected 2016-06-15 | reverse complement strand
GATAAATATAAATGGCTTTGGTTTGGCTATGATGATTCTGTTGTAGAAGAAAAAGGAATTCTTGAAGCAAATGGCAACGATATGATTCGTTTTAGTTTTAGCGGTGGATGCATTGTCACTGTTTCTGTAAAAGAAGAGGCAGATGAAACGATTTGTGAACTGGTACAACAAATGCCAATGGATGATGAAAGTGAGCAGCGATATTTTTTTATTGAATGCGGCAAAGGCTGGCCCTTTTATATGACCAATCTTAAATCAATTTTAGAAGGTGGTATTGACCTGCGTAATAAAAATGCTGCTATACAAAATGTAATCAATGCATAAACGGTTTGAAAAAATTAAACTGCTTTTATGAAAATTCTTCTTTGTATTTTATCTGTACTTGCGTTCTTCACTTCCTTAAAACAACAACAGGATAATAAAAAAATTTTTGAGAAATTATATGCATTACAGGAACGTGGAAAATGAAAACCTCCAAAGGAATATTGTATGAGGGCTGGAAAAAAATCAATGATACTTTACTACAAGGAGGTAGTTATAAAATAAAAGGAAACGATACTATTTTTTTAGAACGTGTTTCATTACAATATTCAAAAGATGGTGTTTTTTATATTCCCATTGTAGAAGAAAACAATATGGAACCGGTAAGCTTTAAACTCACTTCAAATAATAATAACTCTTTTGTTTTTGAAAATCCACATCATGATTTTCCAAAGCGAATTGTTTATGAAATTGTTTCCTCAGATTCTCTTCATGCCTATATTAACGGAGGTGCTGCCAATGCTTCAAAAAGAGGTGATTACTATTATACAAGAGTCCTTCAATAAAGTTATTTCACATTAGATTTCTCCTGCGTCGAAATGACAAGCACAAGTACATGTTTTCATCTTATCTTTTTTTCATTCAACTACAGTTTGTCATTCCGGCGAAGAAGGCCTCTTAACAATATTAATCGCTAATCGGAAATTGTGTCTTATCAATATTCGGTATTATCCTTAAAGCATTTTTGTAATACACTTTTTTTAGAATGTCATCACTTAAACCCATGCCATACATGCGCCAGAAGGCATGATATTTTTTATGATAAGGAAAATATTCATCTTCTGTTTCAAGCACACGAAAATAAGTGGCATATTCTTCAGGCGCCCAACTGTCTTTTCCAAATAAAATTCTATCCTGGTATTTTGTAAAAAATTTTTTTGCCATGCGTGGCTGGCGACCAAGCTCTGCTATTACAGCACCAAATTCTACAACAACATTTGGCATCTCTGTTAATAAACTATCCAGCTTGGTTAAATCATTTGCATACCATCCAAAATGTGCTGCAATAAAAGTTGTGTGAGGATGTTTTTTAAACATACGATGTTGTTCTTCAATCAGTGTTTCCCATGGTGCAGGGTTATCAGGTCCGCGCTTTCTTTCAGGATGTGTTACCAGTTCAAGCCAGCGTTCATTGCGTTCATCCAAATCATCCCAGAAAGGTTTTGGGTCTGCAGTATGAATTATCACCGGAATATGAAGCTCACCACATTTCTCCCAAATTGCATCGAGTCTTGCGTCATCTACAGTTACACGCTTGCCAGTATTGTCTTTTACCGAAAAACCAAGATTCTTAAATATCTTCAAGCCATTGGCGCCATGCTGCACATCTTCTTCCAGTTGTTTCACGGCTCTCTCTGTCCATCCATTACTGCCAATGCCATCAAAGTTTATGTTTGCAAAAACGATAAAGCGGTTGGGATAATGTTCTTTTACATTTTCTGTCATGCCTTGTAAGCCGGCGCCATTACCGCCGCTCAGGTTTACCATTACTTTCATATTTAACGCATCCATGTCTTTCACAAGGCCCGTCAAATCTTGTGAACCCATATCCCATTGATGATTGTGCACATCAATAAACGGAAATTTTGCGTGAGTAAGTTTATGCTCAGGCACTACAAGTGTGGAAACAGGATCATATTTTTCAAAATCCATTGTTTGTGCATGATTGCTCTGGCATTGTACAGATTGTATTGATATTAAATATGCAACAACAAATTGAAACGAACGGCAGCTCATAAGCGTAAATAATTTTAATAAAGATATTTTGTGCGGTAATGATAAAGATACCGCTCAACAATAATAACAGGATTTTAGAGTGAAATTTTTTGGAGTCAGGCTGTAATACTACTATTAAACTTTTGTTGTGTATTCTTGATCATTATTGAGCAAGGTGAACGGCCAATGATTACGAATCAGGCATCAGAGATCTCACATGATACATCGTCAAGTTTTTAAAAAGTTCTATTTTAGTATAAACGATCTGTACAATGAAAAAATCAAACAACACTCGTCGTCAATTTGTAAAAAATACAGCAACAGGATTAGGTTTGTTATCATTGCCATCTTTATTAAATGCACAAACAAATAAACAAACTGAAAATAAAAAAATTGTTTGTGTAGGCGGTCATCCTGATGATCCGGAAAGTGGCTGTGGCGGTACATTAGCAAAGCTTACCAATGCAGGACATAATGTGACAATAATTTATTTAACAACAGGGGAAGCGGGCATTGAAGGTAAAACACATGATGAAGCAGCAGCCATAAGAAAACAGGAAGCAATTAATGCATGTAAAATATTAAATGCGAAACCGGTGTTTGCTGGTCAGATTGATGGAGATACGATCACAAATACTGAATGGATAAATAAAATGCAACAACTTATTACAAATGAAAAACCTGATACTGTTTTTACACATTGGCCAATTGACTCACATAAAGATCACCAGGTGGCAAGTTTGTTAACCATTCAAACATGGATACATGTACAACAAAAATTTCCATTGTATTTTTTTGAAGTGTGCCAGGGGAATCAAACAATGACTTTTCGCCCTACTGATTATATTGATATAAGCGATACTCAGGAACAAAAAAGAAAGGCAGTATACTGTCATATAAGCCAAAATCCAGACAGTATTTATGGTTGCGGTCATGCAGCAATGGAAGAATTTCGTGGAAGAGAATTAGGAGTAAAAGCTGGTGAGGCTTTTGTAAGAATGAACGGACAAAAGATGGGAGGCCTCGTTTTATAATTGTTGTTCTTTAATTACAATCTGAAGTAATTTACTGATAGAAAATAAGCAGGAGCTATGAACCAGGATACAGGAAAATATATCATCATAATAGGAGCGTCAATTGTAGTGATTGGATTATTAATTTATTTTTTTCATGATAAACTTCATTGGATCGGTCGTTTGCCGGGAGACATAAGAGTTGAAAAACCAAATTTCCGTTTTTACTTTCCAATAACAACGATGATATTGCTGAGTATTTTGATCTCTGCTATACTATGGATCATCAGGAAGTTTTTGTAAGCTACCCTAAAATCCCTAAATAGATTTTAAAAGAGGATAAAAAAATTTAAAGCTTCGTAATTGCTGCATGAAGAGACAGGCGTACAAGAGAGTGACACAACGGAAGTTTAACAGAATTACTTTAGCTGGGTGCTTAAAAAATCTTCTTACTCAAACACCACCGTTTTATTGTGATAGACAAACACACGATCATCAAACACTAATTGTAATGCTTTTGCAAGAACTGCTGTTTCAATTTCTTTGCCGGCTTTCATCATTGCTGCAGGTGTGTATGAATGATTTACCGGAATAATTTGCTGTGCTATAATGGGACCTTCATCAAGTTCAGTTGTTACAAAATGTGCAGTGGCACCAATGAGTTTCACGCCGCGCTTAAACGCCTGCCTATAAGGATTTGCGCCAACGAATGCTGGCAGAAATGAATGATGTATATTGATAATACGCATAGCAAATTGATCTAAAAACTGCGGCGATAAAATGCGCATAAACTTTGCCAGCACAATATAATCATGCTGGTAATGTTGTATAACACTTAATATTTGCTCTTCAAAAATTTCTTTGTCTTTATTTTCATGCGATACAAGATGAAAGGGAACATTAAAACGCTCACATATATTTTGTAAAGTGGGATGATTACCGATTACACATTGGACACACGCACCTAACGTTTTAAAATAATTGCGGATAAGAATATCAGCAAGACAATGATATTCTTTTGATACCAGGACAATAATCTTTTTTTCAGGAGAAGGATTCACCTTTACTATTGCATCTGCGGGCAATACATTGCATAATTTTTTTTCGAGTAGGGATGCGTCTTCATATTGCTCAGTTTCTATTCTTACAAAAAACCTGTTATCAACAGCATCTACATGTTCACGCATAGAGACAATGTTGATGTTCTCTCTTGCAAGCACGCCTGCAATGGCTGCTACCAATCCAACCTGATCTTTACATTGAATAACGATAATCATAGTGAAGTATCAACACACAAGAACCAAGATGCAAGAGCCAAGAATTAAAAACCAAGATACAAGAGCCAAGAGCGAAGATACAAGAAACAAAAATCAAGAAACAATAATCCAATCAATCCTTGTTCAATATTTCACAAAGACAAAATTTTCCTTCGGCATATTTTTATTCCCTTAGGGATAGAGGCTCTTAATGCGCTTCCAGCCAGTTTATTCCAACTCCTACTTCAGCTTCAACTGGCACGCCGTTTGGCAATGGTAATGCAGTTTTCATATTCTCAAGTATCAGTGGCTTTAATGTTTCTACTTCATCTTTCAATACATCAAAAACTAATTCATCATGTACTTGCAATATCATCCTGCTTTTCAATTTTTCTTTCTGCATGGCTGCATGAATCTTTATCATCGCCAGTTTTATCATATCTGCTGCACTGCCTTGTATGGGCGAGTTAATAGCGTTGCGTTCTGCAAAACCACGCACTGTAAAATTGGAAGAATTGATATCTCTTAACCAGCGTTTGCGTCCCATCAGTGTTTTTACATAGCCAAGCTCGCGGGCAGCATTGATGGTATCATCCATATACTTTGCTATGCCGGCAAATTCTTTTTTATAATTATCAATGATCTGCTTTGCTTCCGTGCGGCTGATGCCTAAATTATCTGCGAGACCAAAAGCTCCTTGCCCGTAAATAATTCCAAAATTCACGCTCTTGGCTTTATAACGCATTTCTTTTGTTACTGAATTATCAGGAACATTATAAACCTTTGCGGCAGTGGCGGTATGAATGTCTTTATTTTGTTTAAAAGCATCACACATATTTTTATCACCACTAATTGCTGCAACAATGCGCAGTTCAATTTGTGAATAATCGGCACTGATCAAAAGATGATTTGTATCTCTTGGAACAAATGCTTTCCGTATTTCTTTTCCTTTTTCTGTGCGGATAGGAATATTCTGCAGATTGGGATTGTTGCTGCTTAATCTTCCTGTAACGGCAACTGCCTGCGAATAACAAGTATGCACCCTGCCTGTTTTTGGATTGATCATGCTGGGTAAAGCATCTACATAAGTTGATTTCAGTTTCGTTAATTCACGATAGATCAAAATATCATTTGCAACCTCATGCTGGTTTGCAAGTTTTGCCAACACATCTTCACCCGTTGCATATTGACCTGTTTTTGTTTTCCTTGCCTTAAGATCAAGCTTTAAATGTTCAAACAATACTTCACCCAATTGTTTTGGCGACGCAAGATTAAATCTTATGCCGCAGCAATCAAACACACGTTGTTCTGCCGCTTTTGCCTCCATATCAAGCTGTACAGAATAATCTTTCAAAAAAGCCATATCAATTTTCACACCTTCATATTCCATTTCTGTAAGCACCTGTACCAGGGGATTCTCTACTTCATGAAAAACTTTTTCAACTTCTTTTTCTTTTAATAATGATACAAATTTCTGTTTTAGTTGCAGCGTTATATCTGCATCTTCTGCTGCATATTCTTTTATTTTTTCTATTTCCACATCACGCATATTGCCCTGGCTCTTTCCTTTTTTTCCAATTAGTTCTTCTATGTGAATGGGCTCATATTGCAGATACTGTGCACTCAGCAAATCCATATTACGCCTGCCTTCAGGCTCAATTAAATAGTGCGCAAGCATTGTGTCAAATATCTCTCCTTTCAACTCAATACCATACCATTTCATTACAATAAGATCATACTTAATATTCTGACCAACCCAAAGTTTGTTTCTGTCATCAAATAATGATTGAAAATGTGATAATATTTTCGCTGTAGCTTGTTGATCTTTGCGGCAAGGAATATAATAACCTGATCCTGGATTGTAAGCAAAACTTAACCCTACTAATTCTACATTATTGGGATCAGTTCCTGTTGTTTCTGTGTCAAAACAGATTTCTTTTTGTTGAGATAATTCTTTTACCAGTTCAATGATTTTTTCTTCGCTATCAATCAATTTATAATCATGAGGTGTGTTAGAAATATTTTTATCAGCACGAAAGCCCAAAACAGCTTCGCCTTCGCCATTGGTTGGTTCTTTTGCTTCTACAACAGTTGTTGTTTGCACAACAGTACTACCAATTGTATTTCCAAACAAATCAGTTTGCACAGCAACCTGCGTTGATTGAAATGCATTGAATTCATCGCCAAGAACTCTCTTACCAAGTGTTTTAAATTCAAGCTCTGTAAACACTTCAATGAGTTCAGGTTTATTCCAGTCTTTTATACGAAAATCTTCTTCATGAAATTGAACAGGTGCATTGGTAATAATCTTTGCAAGTTTTTTACTTATAAGGGCGCTCTCTTTTCCTTTACGAATTTTTTCGCCCAATGCACCTTTAATATTTTCCACATTTGCCAACACATTTTCAAGTGAGCCATACTCTTTCAATAATTTGGCAGCAGTTTTTTCGCCAATTCCCGGAATTCCCGGAATATTATCTACAGCATCACCCATCAATCCAAGAATATCTACAACCTGCTCCACCCGCTCTATGCCCCATTTCTCACAAATTTTTTTGGCATCAAGAATTTCCATATCACCACCCTGGTAACCGGGTTTATAAATATATACACATTTATGCACGAGCAATTGTCCATAATCTTTATCAGGAGTAACCATATACACATCGTAACCCGCATCCGCAGCCTGCCAGGCAAGCGTACCAATTACATCATCAGCTTCATAGCCATCCACTTCAACTACGGGAATATTAAATCCTTTTATGATTCTTTTTATATGATCCAATGAGCCAAGCAAATCTTCCGGCGCCTCCTGACGGTTAGCCTTGTATTCTATAAAATCGGTGTGTCGTTCTGTAGGCGCGATTGTATCAAAACATACTGCCATATGAGTGGGCTTCTCTCTGTTTATAAGATCAAACAAGGTATTGGTAAAACCAAATTGCGCATTAGTGTTAAGCCCCTTTGATGTAATGCGGGGATTACGTATCAACGCATAATAAGCGCGGTAAATAAGTGCCATTGCATCCAGCAGAAATAATCTTTTACTCATGCGGCTAAGGTAATAAAAGGTTTGAGGTTTAAAATTTTAGATTTCAGATTTTAAGATTTTGAATTTAGATAGTTGCGAGACCAAATTAAAATAATAAAAAATATTCCTGCATATTAACCAGTTACAAATTTTTACAAGGTTCTGAAGAGTATTATATCAAGCCCATTTTAACTGCACAATAAACGGCAAACTATAAGCAAGGGCGGCAAATAACATTACACAGGTAAATCCCATTTCTACGGCTACAATGGTTGCAAGGGCTGTACTTATTACGGATACACATCCGTTTAGTCCCCATGCCCAGGGTATTTGTGCAGCATTCATTTTTGAAAGATGCGTTATACCCGCTGGGAAAGGTATTCCCATACAAAATGCCAGCGGTGCAATAAGCAGGAAAACGAGCAGTAATTTAAACGGCAATTTAAAGTGAACCGTTTGCTGCAAAACGGGAGTGAGTATAAAGGAATAAACAAAAAGCATGGAAACTATTATTCCAAATACCATTAGCAAACGTTTTCTTTTAAGCAGAAAATAGTTTGACGTATAACTGCCCATGCCCGAGAAAATTAACAGCGATGTAATAACGGCTGATGCGGAATAAACGGGGCTGCCGAAATAAAGAATGAATCGCTGGATAAATACCATTTCAACAAACATATAACCCAGCCCTATTCCGCTGAAATAAAGAATGATCCAAAACTTATTTTTCTCTTTCCGGTCAAGTTTAAAAAGCGGAAGAAGAATCAAAACAAAAGACGCGATGGAAATTTGAATAAGCGTTATTACCACGATCAAATAACCGATCTCGAAAAATGGAATGGTACGGTTACCGAAAAAACCGGCTAACCGGCTAAGGCTTTTCCACTTAATGAATTGGGAGAAATAGGGCTTGTTATCTGTTGCGGGACGAATATTAAAATCATAATCAGAATAAAAATGATCTCTTTTCGGGGAAAATATGCTGTCAACATATTCGAAAAAACTACTGTCCTGGAATTGATTATAACGGGCACGCTCTCCGGCATGTAAGCCGGGAAGAACCGCAGGATCGAACATCATTGTTTCACAAAAATTCCGTGTATTCCGTATTTCCTGATCCTGCAAAGGCGATTTGGTCATTACAAAAGTTATGGTACCCCAGCTTCTGATTGCCGCAATATGATCTTTTGGATTGTTAATGTGTAAGTCAGTAAGCACCTCAGACATTGTAGCCAGTATCTTCAGCGGATTGCGAACGGGATAGTCCATCCATGATGTTACACATATAGCACCTCCCTCATTCAGTTTAAACCACATTTCGAGGAAAGCTTCCTTAGTGAAGATATACTGTTCCTGCAATGCATATAACCCTGCTGATCCGCCAAATGTGCCTGCCACCGGCAAAGTGATCAGGTCATACCGGGCAGTATCTGTTAACAAAAAAGTACGGGATTCTATGTTATGAAATGATACTTTGGAATTATAAAACAGCGAATCCGTTAAAGGTGCAAGTTCCTTTTTCAAAATGGAAACGATTATTGAATTGGGTTCAACTGCTACAACGCTTTTAGCGTCATGGCTCAATGCATGAGCCACATCAATGCCGGTGCCTGCCCGCAACACCAGCACATGGTTTCTTACAGTCATAATATAGGGAAGAGCCATAGTGGTATAATCAAGGATAACCGCAGTATCGGTTTTAGATTCATCCGTAACTGCACTAAACCAATCTCCGTTAATGAAAACAGCCATTTTTACTTTAGCCGTTTTTTGAGCGGTAAGACTAAGCCCCGGGGCATACCTTAAAACAGGCGCGCTCACCATTTGAATAAGCCCGTATGGACTGGTTTTTTCCAATTTTATTTCTGCCTGCGGAAGAAGCAATGTTTTGCTGAGGTCTTTATATTGTGACAAAACCAGTTGTGGTGGGTGCAGCAATTTCCAGGTGATAATTATTGCAGCAGTTAATGCAAAACCTGCATGTAAAAATCTTTTCTTATCCGGAATAATTACAATCCCTGCCAACAATGGCAACAACGAAATAAAAGCCGGTAACTGTTTTGGAAAAAGTAGCCAGATAAGCACCAAAGCAAATATGCCGCCTGCTCCCGAGCCAAACAAGTTGGCAAAATAAATCTTGCCGATATCATCGGCATATTTTACAAAAATGAGCCCGATGGCCAAAGCGCCCAGGAAGAAAGGAATAAAGAATAAGAGATAAGTAAGCAGTAACTTTCCCGCCTGACTATATTCAGCAAACAAAAGATAAGAATCAAAACGGATAAAAAAAGTTTGGGAAATATCAGTTACCAGTGCCATTGCAATGCCGGAACCAATCATTAATAAAGGAAGAATTGCTTCAGCGTGCTTTATAAATGTTTTTCTGAAGATTGAGAGAACAGTTCCGGCTGCACCAAACCCCAACAGTGCAACTGAAATAATCATGTATGCAAAATGATACCATTGAATGATAGAAAGGATCTGCATAAGGGCGAGTTGAAATGCTATGATGGCCGCTGAAAGAAAACCGACAGAAAAGAAGAGCTTATATTTTTTCAGGAACAGCAACAATTTAAATGAATTTATAAATGAGTAACAAATAGAATGCAAAAGATTATTGAACCGGCAGTAGTATTACTATTAAACACGGATTGGGTCGCACTCTTCTTCTGCGGGTAATTCTATTCGGCAAAAAAAAAGAAACGCAAGTGTTCTACATTTTTAAAGTGTGGAAATCTGTCTCACACTTCCACGTGCCTATGTGCCGGGATTCATAGAATGACTGTACGTCCTGTTTGCCATTTATCTTTTTTAGGGGGGTGGTGAATATTGCTCAATTCAACGCAGAGCAAATTGCTGACTTTTAGGAAATAACTTTATTATTTCCGCAATAAAGAAATGAAATCCGCCTGTTCACTACTCAGGTCTTAAGATTGGCAACTGAGACCCCACTGCCCGCCTTTTAGTTCTTTCTTACAAAGGAAACAAAAGCAACAAGCATCAGGCTTTTGGTAATGGCTTTACCTTTCTTTTTTTCTACAAGCATCAACATTTGTGTCATAAAAGGAGAGCCTATGGGAATAACCATTTTTCCACCTTCTTTTAATTGTTCAAGTAACGGGGGCGGAATATATTCAGCGGCAGCAGTTACTATTATTGCATCATAAGGCGCATGTTCTTTCCATCCGTCATACCCATCTGCAACTTTTACCGCCACATTCTTGTATCCAAGCCTGTCCAATCTTTCTTTCGCAGAATTTCCAAGTTGAGGAATAATTTCTATGGTATAAATTTCTTTTACTATTTCAGCCAGCACCGAAGCCTGGTAACCTGAACCAGTTCCTATTTCAAGGACTTTAAACTGTTCATTGGGCTTAATAACCTCTGTCATATATGCAACAATATAAGGCTGCGAAATAGTTTGTCCATAACCTATGGGCAATGGTCTGTCGCTGTAAGCTTCTGAAATAATATTTTCGGGAACAAACAGATGTCGTTTGACGGAACGCATCGCTTTCAATACGGATTTATCTTTTATACCTCTGTTTTCTATTTGCTGCTTCACCATTTTTTCCCTGCTTTCTTTATAATGGTCTTCCTGAAGAGGTAAAGAAATGAATATTAAAAATGCGAGGATGGAAACAGGAACATTCATGATTTTAAGAAACAGTTTATATATCATTGAATGACTTCAATCAAAATTAAACAAATTTTCCCATGCCTTTGTTGAGGTTGTCACCAGCAAAGTGTCAAGCCAATGCACAGTTGTTTGTACTATAGACACCGCATGGTTTTTTTATTGCTCAATAAAGTTTAGAACCCCAAGTGAATGACAGAACAACCGATGCCACCTGCACTTCCCCTCGCTGGCGCAAGAATGAGCGTTGCTATGTGCACAGGTTCTTGTGCTATGATGAATAAAAAACAGAACGCTCAAATGAGTGATGCTGATATGTATCAGCATAGGCTCCACAACCGATGCCACCTGCACAGCAACCAGGTACAAAAAATCTTCTTTATCTCCGCACAAACAAACTTCTTCTTCAACGCGAAATTTCCTTAGCTCGTACGCATCAAACCTTTTTGTTTATGCTTCATTATCGCAAAACATTTATTGCACTGCTGATTGCCTCTATATCATGCACTGTACATGCACAGGAAAATCCCAAATACGACAAAGAGACCGAAGACAAAATAAAACAGGTGGAAAACAATTTGAGCGCTTGAGTGCAAATTGAGGACAGCGTGAATACATGGAACCTGCAGCAACGCATGGCGCATTATAAGATTCCCGGGTTAAGCATTGCCGTTGTGCACAATGGTAAAATTGAATGGGCGCGTGGTTATGGCGTAATGGATACAGCAACGCAAAAACCTGTTACCGTACAAACACTTTTCCAGGCTGCATCCATCAGTAAATCTTTAAATGGCGTGGGCGTATTAAAACTTGTACAAGATAAAAAGATCGATTTGCACACTGATATAAATACTTATCTGCACACATGGAAATTTCCTTATGATTCTTTGTGTTGGACAACAACTGATGCCACCTGCATTCAGCTTACATCAAAAAATTTCTCCTCGAAAATGTTATTCACCTTCCATTATCCTTTATTAACCGATACACCGTTTTGTCACACCTACTTTTTATTGTAAACTGATATATTTATTTTCATCTTTGAAAAATTAAACCAATCAATTCAAACTGATGAACCCAGGCAATTATATTCTGCAGGTTAAAGGACTGAATGTTTATTACAGAACATTTCATGCAGTACATGATGTTTCTTTTGATGTGTTGCCCGGAGAAATTTTTGGTTTGCTTGGTCCTAACGGAGCAGGCAAAACAAGCACTTTAAGTGCAGTGGAGGGACTGCTTAAACCACGCTCCGGTTCAGTGATCATTGCCGGTTATGATACACGTGAAAAACCATTGCATACCCATGCAGTAATTGGTGTGCAACTGCAGGCAACAAGCTTTCAGCCGGAACTAACGGTGATTGAAGTGTTGCAACTGTATGCAGGTATTTATGGTATTGACATGAGCAAAGAAAAACTTGTGCGCATTTTACAGGATATAAAATTGCAGGATGCTGCAGGAAAAAAATTCGGGCAGTTATCGGGCGGTCAACAGCAGCGTGTTTCACTTGCTATTGCCACCATGCATGAGCCAAGACTTGTATTGCTCGATGAGCCCACCACCGGTCTTGATCCGCAAAGCCGGAGGCAGTTATGGGAGCGCATGGAAACCATGCGTGAAAAAGATCATGCGGTGCTGCTTACCACGCATTCGATGGAAGAGGCAGAAGCGGTTTGTGACCGCATCGCCATTATTGATCATGGAAGAATAATAGCAATTGATACACCTCAGTCTTTAATAGATTCAAACCGCTCAAACCCGGAAGTGATAAGCGTTTCAAGAAGAGGAAAGATAACGCTGGAAGATGTATTCATAGGGCTTACGGGTAAGGCGATACGGTCTTAAATATTATGACGTTGAGTAACAAATTTGTTTTCTTTTTACTTTTTTGCTTGTCCAAAAAAGTAACAAAAAAGGACACCCACAAATGATATACAGCCCATTTGTGGGGAACGCATTGATTAGGCTGTAGTACTACTGTGACTTCAGCTATATGCCCTTGATGCAACGTTCGTAAACTATTGTTGCTTTACCCGGTTTGCAGTTTGTAGCTATTATTCACTTGAAAGAAATAGTACCAAAGGGTTCAAAGCACGCATGAGGATACAACACATACGTGCATACCCTGTCCAAAGGACTTCTTTGAAGATTAAGCTGTAGTACTGCTGTGACCTCAATTGTTGGAATCTTTATGCTTTATTGAAATAAAACTACAATCATGCAAACAACCATTCCGAAAACTTCTGATGTTTTAAGCGCATTGCTTCGTGCCGACCTTACTACACAGTGGCGCAACCGGCGCTCATTTATACTGGTGTTGCTGGTGCCTGTTATTATTCTTATTTCATGGAAGGGAATAATAGATAAACTTGGCGGCGCGTTTGCACTTTCTTCGTGCATTACTATCGGGCTTGTAGCCATAGGGCTGATGGGCTATTCAAACAGTATAGCGAGAGACCGCGATAAAGGCGTGTTTCAAAGGTTGCGTGTTGCACCAATGCCATCATGGTGCATTATGGTAAGCAGGCTGCTGGTTCAACTGATGATGATTGTGCTGCTCACCATTCTTATATTTATTGCAGGCAATAATATTGATCACATAACACTTGCACCTGCAGGTTATGCCATTACTTTTCTCACAGCAATTGTTGGCGGTGCAGTGTATCTGGGTCTTGGACAGGTAGCGGTTGGTCTTATACAAAATCCAGAAACAGTAAACTCAACTTGCAGGCTTATTTATTTTGTGTTTATTATGGTAGGCATGTTTGGTGAGTTTGGAATATTGGGCAATGAAGTAAAAGAAATTGTTGAGTGGTCGCCTTATGGCACAGTAAAAACAATTATCGCAGCAGGCATGCAGCCGGGAACATGGAATGGCACAACAACTACAGCGTTGCTTGTAACAATTGGCTATGCCGTTGTATTTTCCATAATAGGTATAAAAAAATTTAAGTGGAATAATCGTTGATTAGTGGTGTTTGGTAATAATGTTTTCGTTCAATAAAGTTCAGTCCCGATAACTATCGGGTGACACAACAGGTGATGCCTCCTGCACTTCAGCCAGGTACAAAAAAATAAAAATCATTTCTCACACAACCACTCAAATAAAATTACCCTCAAACATTTTTTATTTTATCGTAGCTTAACGGCGCTAAACTAAAACACACTTATGAGAACATTTTTCTTTGCCTGCTGCATGTTGTTTGCATCTGTTGTAATGGCTCAGGATACTGCATCCTGGCTGCGTTATCCTGCAATTTCTCCCGATGGCGAAACTGTATTGTTCTGTTACAAGGGCGACATCTATAAAGTGAGTGCAAACGGCGGACAAGCTATACCGCTTACCATTAGTGAAGCGTATGATTTTGCGCCGGTATGGAGCCACGACGGAAAGTGGATCGCATTTGCATCAGATCGTTACGGGAACCTCGATGTCTTTATAATGCCTGCAACAGGTGGTGAAGCAAAGCGGTTAACTTATTATTCCTTAGATGATGTGCCCAGCAGTTTTACTGCGGATGACAAGTATGTTGTTTTTACTTCCATCAGGCAGAAGCTTGTTACAGATGTTCAATTTCCTTCAGCAGGTTTTCCTGAATTGTATAAAGTATCTGTTAATGGCGGCAATGCAACACAACTGCTCCCGGTGCCTGCATACGATGCCACATTCAACGCATCTGGTGACAAAATCATTTATCATGACCTGAAAGGATATGAGAGCGACTGGCGCAAACACCACACTTCTTCGGTGACAAGAGATGTGTGGGTGTATGATTTCGCGGCAAAAAAATATACCATGCTCACAAGCAATCCGGGTGAAGACAGGAATCCGGTATTTGACAGCAATAGTGATGATTACTATTATTTAAGCGAGCAGAATGGTGGCTCATTCAATATTTATAAAAGCTCTGTAAACAATCCCTCGGAATCTGTTGCAGTAACAAATTATACAAAGAACCCTGTGCGTTTTCTTACCGCATCAAAAAACAATACACTTTGCTTTGGCTATAATGGCGACATATATATTAAGCCATCCAATGGTGATGCAAAAAAACTTGTTATCACAGTTGCTGAAGACGGGCGCAACATTCTTGACAAAAATGTACTTGTAACGGGTGATATCACGGAGATGAAACTTTCACCAAACGGGAAGGAGATTGCATTTGTATTTCGTGGTGAAATATTTGCTACCAGTGTTGAGGGTGGCGTTACTAAACGCATCACCAATACGCCATGGCAGGAGCGAAGTGTGAGTTTTAGCAGCGACGGAAGATCACTCGTATATGCTGCCGAGAAAGACAACAACTGGAATGTGTACATGACAAGCATTCAAAGAAAGGAAGAGCCTTATTTCTATGCATCTACTGTGTTGAAACAGGAAACAGTCGTGGCAACACCTGCGGAAGAATTTCAACCATCGTTTTCTCCTGATGGTAAAGAGGTGGCTTATCTTGAAAACCGCGTTGCACTAAAAGTTATAAATCTTGCAACAAAACAATCAAGAACAATTTTGCCCGGCGACAAAAATTATTCTTATGCAGATGGTGATCAATATTACCAGTGGAGCCCTGATGGCAAATGGTTTCTTGTTTCGTTTGGAGTTGTAAGAATGTTTACGCCGCAGATAGGTATTGTGTCAAGCGATGGCAAGAACCCTGTAATCAACATTACACAAAGTGGTTATGATTGTTTCACTCCAAAATGGATGATGGATGGCAAGATGGCTATCTACGGATATGACAGGGATGGTTCAAGAGCGCAGGCAGGCTGGGCTACAACGTATGATATTTATACATTGTTTTTTACGAAAGATGCTTATGACCGTTACCGTTTATCGAAAGAAGATTATGCACTGCTGAAAGAAATGGAAGACAAACAAAAAGATTCTACTGAAGAAAAAACTACCGAAAAGAAAAAAGGAAAAAAGGATACAACATCAAAAAAAGATACTGCCAAAATAAAGGATATACAAATTGATTGGGATAACCTTGATGAGCGCAAAGCAAGGCTCACAATAAGCTCCGCAGATATTGCTGATATGACTTTGTCAAAGGATGGTGATAAACTATTTTATCTCGCAAAATTTGAAAAAGGTTATGATCTGTGGGTAACTGAGCTGCGCACCAAGGACACAAAACTCTTTGCAAAGCTTGGTGCAAAAAATGCAAGCATGGAATTATCAAAAGATGGGAAGTCACTTTTTGTATTGAATAATGGAAGCATTGTAAAGATAGATCCTGAAAGTGCCAAACAGGAACCTGTTGCAATAAATGGTGAAATGGTATTGGATGGTTATGTTGAAAAAGCATACATGTTTGATCACATGTGGCGGCAGATAAAAGAAAAATTTCTTTTTGTTGACCTCAACAAAGTTGACTGGGACTATTATTACAACAACTACAAAAAGTTTTTGCCCTATATCAATAATGATTATGACTTTGCAGAAATGGTAAGTGAGATGTTAGGCGAACTGAACGCATCACACACCGGTTGTTATTATGCACGTCGTGGTACGCCTACAGGGGATCGTACTGCAGCACTGGGCATCTTCTATGATTATGATTATAAAGGACAAGGATTAAAAGTGGTTGAAGTAATTGAAAATGGTCCGCTCGATAAAGCGACGTCAAAAATAAAAGCAGGCTGCATCATAGAAAAGATTGATGGTGATCCCATCACAGACACAGTGGATCATTATAAGTACTTCAACAGGAAAGAAAATAAATTCATGTTGCTTTCCGTCTATAATCCTGCAACCAACAAAAGATGGGAAGAAACAGTAAAACCCATTTCATTGAATGAAGAATTTGGACTATTATATAAACGCTGGGTAAACAACAGGAGAAAAGAAGTGGATAGTTTAAGCGGCGGCAAAGTTGGTTATGTACACGTAAGAGGCATGGATGACGACAGTTATCGCACTGTTATCGAAGATGTGCTTGGCAAGAACATAGAAAAGCAAAGCATCATTGTTGATACACGTTTTAATGGTGGCGGCAACTTGCATGAAAAGCTTTCTGATTTTCTCGACGGTAAAAAATATTTTGATATAATACCGCATGGACAAACCGTTGGTTATGAGCCTTACGACAAATGGATAAAGCCCTCCATTGTGTTGATGGGCGAATGCAATTATTCCGATGCGCATCTCTTTCCTGTTGCTTATAAACTCAAGAATGTTGGTAAAACACTAGGCATGCCTGTGCCGGGTACCGGCACTTTTGTGTGGTGGGAATGGCAGATTGATCCGGCACTTGTATTTGGTATTCCACAAGGCGGCTGGAGAATGCCCGACGGAAAATTTTGTGAGAACACGCAATTGGAGCCTGATGTGAAAGTACGCAACGAACCTGCCCTCTCTATTACAGGCAAAGACCAGCAAATAGAAGCTGCGGTGAAAGAGTTATTGAAAGAGCAGCCGCATGCATCGAGAAAATAATTTTTTGATCTGACTCGTAAGAATGAAACATCAAGTTTAACAAATAAGTTGGTGCCATGATAAAGAAGAATCAGATGAAGAAGAATCAACAGCTGATGCTACGTGCACTTCGGTTCATACATAAAACAAACAGCACCGGCTTTCGTCAGTGCTGTCTTATACATTATCCTGAAATCATTTTTATCCCTAGCTTAATTTACTCTAAATTTTTTTTATCTTTATTATGGTTTCGGTATCAGCGGAAGCTTGCATTCATAATTTTAATTTTTAAGAATTAAACATTAGCAAGAATTTTTTCCTTACAGCCTTGATTAATTCATGGACTGGTGCTGTACCGAAACCTTTTTATTTTGCCACTCTGCAATTGGTCTGACCAATTTTTTTAAATAACATTTATATCTTCCTGATTTTTGTTTTAACCCAATTCATCTTTTCTAATTATTTTCATTCCGCAATCAATGCTTAACCACATGAAAAATATTTTTATTCTCTCTTTCTTATTAATTACAATTATATCCGATACGTCAGCACAAGCCAATATTATTCAAAACATTAAGGCAAGAAATATTTATAATCTCGATGGTCGCTGGCATTATATTATTGATCCTTATAAAACAGGTGAAGGTTCAAAATTTTATTTAAACAGGAAGCAACAATCTAAATCAGAATTGATAGAATATGATTTCAGCGCAGCACCTACACTACAAGTGCCTGGCGATTGGAATTCACAGGATGAAAAATTATTATACTATGAAGGAACGGTTTGGTACGAACATGATTTTTATGTGCAACCAAAAACAGGCAAACGATATTTTTTGAATTTTGGCGCAGTCAACTATGAAGCGCATGTTTATTTAAATGGAAAAGAATTGGGAAAGCATATTGGCGGCTTTACACCTTTTCAATTTGAAGTAACAAATCTTTTACAAAGTGGAAACAATTTTATTGTAGTTGAAGCAGACAATACAAGACATAAAGAGTCAGTACCTACTTTAAACTTCGACTGGTGGAATTATGGTGGGATTACAAGAGATGTGGTTTTGGCAGAAATGAATGCAACATTTATCAATGATTATAAAATACAATTAACTAAAGGAGATCTGAAAACAATTGCAGGGTATATTCAACTTGACGGACAACAAACTTCACAAAAAATAAATATTCAAATTCCGGAAGCAGGAGTACAAATCAAAGCAACTACAGATGCAAATGGCAAAGCAAATTTTACAATGGCTGTAAACAAACTTACTTACTGGACATCAGAAAATCCAAAATTGTATAATGTAGTTATCAACAGTGAAACAGATACTGTAGAAGAACATATTGGCTTCAGAACAATTGAAACAAAAGGAAAAGATATTTTGCTGAATGGTAAGCCAATATTTTTGCGGGGAACTTGTTTGCATGAAGAAAATCCTCTGATACCCGGCAAGCCCCGTTCTAAAGGAGATTTGAAAATGTTGCTCGAATGGGCGAAGGAACTTAATTGCAATTTTGTAAGGCTTGCTCATTATCCGCACAACGAACACATGTCTCAGCTTGCAGATGAAATGGGGTTAATGCTTTGGGAAGAAGTGCCCGTATATTGGGATATAGACTGGACAAATGATACAACATTGAATAATGCAAAGAATCAATTGTCTGAATTAGTTACAAGAGATAAGAACCGTGCAAGTGTGATTGTCTGGTCAATAGGTAATGAAACCCCAACGAATGATGCAAGAGAAAAATTTATGGAAGCTCTTGCAGATCATGTGCATGCATTAGATAATACAAGACTGGTTTCTGCAGCATTGCTTGCACACAATGCAGGTAATAATACAATTGAATTAAATGACCCATTGGGCAATAAGCTTGACATCGTGAGTTTCAATGAATACTATGGTTGGTATATTGATTTACCAAAAGAGATAGGGAAATACCAATTTAAGATTGATTATAACAAGCCTGTTGTCATTAGCGAGTTTGGTGGAGGAGCATTAGGTGGTTTTCATGCAGATGCTGAAACCCGCTTCAGTGAAGAATTCCAGGAAGTGGTATACCAAAATCAATTAAAGCTGATAACAACTATTGATGGCCTGAGAGGCACATGCCCATGGATACTTATTGATTTTCGTTCTCCAAAAAGATTGAATGATGTTTACCAGATGGGTTGGAACAGAAAAGGTTTATATACCGAAACAGGCAAAAAGAAAAAAGCATTTTTTGTGATGAAAACTTTTTATGATGAGATGCAGAAGAAATATTGATCCATGATTTAAATGATTAAAATGATTGGTATGATTGAGATGATAATTCCTTTATTAGGGAAGAACTTATGATTATAAATAATGAGAATATACTTCAATTGAAATTGCAATAGATGCTTCCCTGCCCGTCCGGTCAGGCGGGCTTTGTCAGCACGACAAGCTAAAGGAAATATGGAGCAAATATTTTTTACACCACCATAATCTCACTACGTAGCTTGTTATTCCGACCTCATCACCTGGTTTGTCATTCCGACGTTAGGAGGAATCTAAAAAAATTAAGTAATATTTTTACTCTTATGTTATTGCAGCAATTTCAACAATACATCAAGGAACAATTTCATGTTCATACAAATAATGCCAAATTAATTCTCGCCGTTAGCGGCGGAATTGATAGCGTTGTTTTAACTGACCTTGTTTACAAAACAGGGTTTGATTTCATGATTGTTCATTGCAATTTTCAATTAAGAGGAGAAGAAAGTGAAAGAGATGAAAAGTTTGTAAGAGCCCTGCAAAACAAATATGAAAAAGAAGTTTTAGTAAAACGATTTGATACCAAAGAATATGCTTCACAAAATAAAACTTCAATCCAGGAAGCAGCAAGGGAATTAAGATATAATTGGTTTGAAGAATTGGTGAATGGTCAATGCCTGCCTGCCGGACAGGCAGGGTCAATGGTCAATGACCGCGCAGAGAAAAACATTCACCATTCACCACTCACCATTTACATAGTTACTGCCCATCATGCAAATGATAATATCGAAACATTGCTTATTAATTTCTTTAGAGGTACAGGTATAAGCGGGTTGCATGGAATTCCTTCAAAACAGGGAAAGATAATTCGTCCTCTGTTGTTTGCAAAGAGAGAGGAGATTACTGCTTATGCCAAGGAAAATAATTTGCAATGGGTAGAAGATACTTCCAATCTGTCTGATAAATACACCAGAAATTTTTTTCGCCTTCAATTGATTCCGGCAATCAAAGAAGTATTTCCAAATGCTGAAGATAATTTGCTGCATAATATTGAAAGATTGAAGGAGGTTGAAACGTTATATCAGCAGGCAATTCAACAACATTTAAAGAAACTTATTGAGCAGAAAGCAAATGAGATACATATTCCGGTTCTCAAATTGCAAAAGAGTGAATCAATAAATACAATCATTTGGGAAATCATTAAAGAATATAATTTTCATGCTGCGCAAGTGGAGGAAGTAAAAAAATTATTTAATGCAGAAAATGGAAGTTATATCGCTTCAGACTCACATCCAAACTTAATTGCATCACTCGATGCCAAACAAATAAAATTTCCTTTGCTGCTGCGGAAGTGGAAACAGGGCGATTATTTTTATCCTCTTGGTATGCAAAACCTGCCTGCCGGCAGGCGAGGGAAGAAGAAGTTGAGTAAATTTTTTATTGACCAAAAATTATCCAAAACAGAAAAGGAAAAAGTTTGGGTGATTGAAATGAATAAAAAAATTTTATGGGTCATCGGATACAGGATTGATGACCGGTTTAAAATAACAAATAATACAAAAGAAGTGTTGCGGATAACTTTTAATAATAAAAATTAATGATGTAAAAATTATCCATAAGAAAAGTTAGCTGTTGTTTTTAGGGTTAGACCGTCAGACCATTGTGTTAATCTGTTGAATAGAAAACAGAATGTACAAGTGTGCGACGCAACAGGCGATGCCAAAAGCATTCCAGTAGGGTACAAAAAAATCCTATCCATTATTTTAAAAATAAGAACGGACCTGGCTTACAAAATATGAAATAGGATTAAAATTGGAAAGCGCAAATGACGCTACTATCAGAAAAGCAATTCCAAATAAAGCGCCCCAAAAATGTGCGGAATGGTTAATGTAGCTTCCGCCGCGTTTGCTTAAATATGCTGTAATAATAAGATAAAGGGGGCCAAATATAAACCCGGGAATTGGAGGTAGGAACATAAGCCTTATGCCTTGCGTTGGATATAAAAATATACCTGCAAACACTACTGCTGATACAGCTCCCGAAGCTCCCAAACTTCTGTATGCATAATTTTCTTTGTGCTGTGTATAAGTGGGAACCAAACAAGCACCTAATGCAGCTATATACATAATAGCATAAAGAAGCGGGCCTTGTGCGCCGAAGATTTCTATGAAAGTATTTTCAACAAGGCGTCCAAATACGTAGAATGAAAACATATTGAAAGCAAGATGCATTATATCTGCATGTATTAAACCGCAGGTGAAAAAACGATACCACTCATTTCTGTTGTGGATAGCAGGAGGGTTGAATATAAGACTATCAATAACTCTTTGATTGGAAAATGCAAGAAAGGAAATTATACACGTTACTACAACTATTACAACGGTGATGTTCATTATTTCAGGAGGTTAATTTCCTGTAAATATACCTTAAACGCATAATCGGTTTTGTCAATTTTATGAGTGGTGATATTTTTCATTTTTAAGAATGGTGCATGCTCTGTACAATTGTTCTGCAAGTATCAATCGCACAAGCATGTGTGGAAATACAAGTTTGGATAAGCTCCATGTATAATTGGCTCTTTTAAAAATACTTTCATCCACACCATAAACGCCTCCTATCAAAAAGATTAATTTTCTCGTGCTTTCATTCGCTCTTTGCTGAATAAACTCTGCAAGCTGCCGTGAGGATAATTCCTTGCCTCTTTCATCAAGCAGCACAACATAATCATCTTTGTCAAGCCACTCAAGAATGGTTTGGGCTTCCTGTTTTTTTAAGTCCATTTGCGAAAGCATAGCAGAATTTTTTGGTGTAGGAATAATTTCCCATTCTGCTGAAAAATATTTATTCAGCCGTTGCGTAAATTCTTCAACGCCTGTTTTTACATACGCTTCATGCTGTTTGCCTACTGACCACAATTGAATTTTCATAATGCAAAATTAGCAATCAGATTTGGTGTTCGGTTGATGGTCATAGATGCGGGTTTGGGTAAGGTCTTTGTCATTGGGAACAAACCAAAACATAATATCAAAAACCGAACCTGCTGCCATGACTATAAACCTCGAACCATTTAAAAGAGTGTCACAAAAATGTTATTTTCAACTATTAATTTTCTTAATTAAAATAGTCTATTAAATTTGTTGCAAATTATTTATTATAATTAATGTTTTCTTTTGTTGTTGCATATTGTTGTTGCCGTAACAGTGTATAACAGGGAGAACGTGTATATGTATAAATCATTATACCCTTCTCTCCACAGAAGGGTTTTTTAATTTTAAAAAATGACTGCAATATGGAATACCCCGGCTACATTTTATCCAATCAGCTTCCTTCGGTTAAAGCGATACATGCATTTACCGATGAACTTATCAATTATCTTTTTCCGGTTACAGATGAGCCGGAAATGTTTATGGAGCATCATGAAAGTGAACTGTACAAATTACAGGCGCACTTAAAGGAGTTGCTTTGTTCTGTAGATAAGTCAAACAAACTTAAAAGTGAAGAAATCTGCGATCGATTTTTTTCTAGGTTGTTGCAGGTAAAAGATTTGTTGATCCAGGATGCGCAACTCATTCTTGATTTCGATCCGGCAGCTTCTTCTTTTGAAGAAGTCATCTTATCTTATCCCGGCTTTTATGCAATTCTTGTGCATCGTTTAGCGCACATACTGCATCTGCTGAAAGTGCCTTTAATTCCACGTTTCATGAGTGAATGGGCGCATAGCAAAACGGGTATTGATATTAATCCGGGCGCTACTATTGGCAGTCCGTTTTTTATTGATCATGGAACAGGCGTTGTTATTGGTGAATCAGCAATTATAGGCAACAATGTAAAGTTGTACCAGGGCGTTACACTCGGTGCAATTGCCGTGCGAAAAGAAGATGCGAAAAGCAAACGTCATCCTACAATTGAAGACAACGTTGTGATTTATGCAGGCAGCACCATTCTCGGTGGCAACACGATTGTTGGGCATGATAGTATCATTGGCGGCAATACCTGGGTAACACAGAGCGTACCTCCGTTTAGTGTAGTATATCATAAAAATCAAACCATCATCA
>WNFY01001287.1_pt1 | contig 23700 bp, 23 predicted proteins | sample 5400091 | NCBI WGS metagenome assembly WNFY01 (sample SAMN13153364, study PRJNA577476) | soil metagenome | isolation source: 60 cm soil or saprolite under grassland replicate 1 | place: USA:California | collected 2016-06-15 | reverse complement strand
TGCATTTGGTGGTGGCAAATCCTGCGCGCGAAATTCCTGTACGTTCTTCGCGAAATCAAAAACAGCGTAACGCCCGGGCGACCACTTGGGCATTTGAAAATCGAGCGAATCAATCTTTTCTTCGAGTGGCACTTCTACGTCGATGCTGACTTCGAACAGGTGTGTATTCGGGTGCGACATCGCCAGGTGATAGTTGATCTTGAGCGGCTGCTCCTGACCTCTGGCTGCGCCACACACGGCGACCAGCAAGCAGAGCGCAGCAATGATTCGAAAGCGGAGTCTTCTGTAACTTTTGGTCATTTGAGTTGCAAGGTCTAATGGAATCCGATAGACAAGTCATCCGATTATGTTTGCCTGGGCAAAAGCATGTCAAAGACTCTCTGCGTTCTTCTGCGAAAACCTCCGCGGCCTCCGTGTTAATCGGAGCGCACGCATCCTGGGTGCGGCCCGCAGGCATCCTTGCCTGCGGCTCAAGAAAGATTCTTTCGGGCTGTGGGGACGTCTTCGTGGTCTCTGCGTTTTAATCGGAGCGCACTCATCTTGCGTGCGGGTCGCAGGCATCCTTGCCTGCAGCTCAGGAAAGATTCTTTCGGGCTGTGGGGACGTCTTCGTGGTCTCTGCGTTTAAATCGGAGCGCACGCATCTTGCGTGCGGGTCGCAGGCATCCTTGCCTGCAACTCAAGAAAGATTCTTTCGGGCTGTCGAGCTCTTCGCGTCCTCTGCGTTTTGACTTCCTCTTTGATAACATCGAAGCGCTGCGATGAGCATAACTGAAAGACTCTATTACAACGATTCTCATTTGATCGAATTCGACGCGCGCGTTGTCTCTCTTAATGAGCGAGACGATGGCGCGATCGCGGTGACACTTGATCGCACGGCGTTTTATCCCACCGGAGGCGGTCAACCAAACGATACGGGTATTCTCGGCGAAGCGCGTGTGATCGATTGCATTGACGCCGAGGAGGCCGGCGTTCTTCACGTTATCCAGGGGCGGGCGCCGGAGGTGGGCGACACCGTTCAGGGAAGAATCGATTGGTTGCGGCGGCTCGATCACATTCAGCAACACACGGGCCAGCACATTCTGTCTGCAGCGTTCGTGAAGTTGTTCGACGCACCGACGCGCAGCTTTCGAGTTCTGGAGCATGAATGCGAAATCGACGTTGCTCTTGACGATGCAACAGACGAACGAATCGAACACGCTGTCGATCTCGCCAATCAGATCATCTGGCAAAACTGTGCTGTCCAGATTCGGCAAGTGACATCGGCAGAAGCGGCGAATTTGCCCTTACGCAAAGAGCCCGCTCGCGAAGGTGAGCTCCGTCTAGTACAGATCGACGACTTCGATCTGACTCCCTGCGGCGGTACGCACGCGAAGTCAACCGGCGAAGTCGGAGTGATCGCCGCGCGTTCATGGGAGCGAGCAAAAGGTTTGACGCGCGTACAGTTCCTGGCGGGAATCCGCGTCCTTGCTGACTATCGAAAAGCAAACAAGACTACACGCGATGTGGCGGCAATGTTCAGCGCTGGACGCGAAGACTCCCCGACACTGGTTGCGCGATTACTTGAAGAGAATAAAAAACTTCTCCGTCGAAGCAGTGATCTCGAGGAGGTTGCTTGCCGCCTCGAGGCCGAGGAGCTATTGATGCAGGAAACCTCGCGTTTAGCGGCCGGTAATCGCCCGTTGGATCCCGACCCTAAGCGTGTTAGCCCGACACCGGGGGCCCCAGCCGGGCAGCCCGGCTGGGGTGCGTTGACAGAGGGCTTAGCAGGCGAGGCGAGTCCGCGCGTTATTGCTAGAGTCTTCGATGATCGCGATGCCGATTCACTCAAGCATCTCGCACTCGCTCTGATTGCTCATTCGAAGACTGTCGCGCTCTTAGGTTCACGCGATGGCGACGCCGCGCGATTAGTTTTCGCGCGATCATCTGATGCAGGCGGTGACATGAATGCTTTGATGCGCGAAGCTTGCTCGAAAATTGAAGGCCGCGGCGGTGGCAAGCCTGACATCGCGCAGGGTGGTGGCAAGAATGTGGCAAGTCTAGATAAAGCCATCCAAGCCGCCGCTCGAAGTCTTGTTAAAAGTTAATCCGTGTAGGCTGCGACTGGGAATCACTTGCTGGAAGGCTGGGTGATAACGGCGTGCCAGCTGGCTAGTTTGCTGCTTCCTGTCTGCGATGAGCGCAAAGCGCGAACAAGTCTGCTAGCTGCAAAATCTGCGGATTATGTTCTCACGCTGAAACTTGAAAGCTGAAACTTGAAACTGTATTCTCATGCGCGTGGGGCAGTAGCTCAGTTTGGCAGAGCGCCGCGTTCGCAATGCGGAGGCCAGGGGTTCGATCCCCCTCTGCTCCACCATTTATTTTCAAGCACTTACAGCCACTGGTAGAGGTGGCTGTTCTTGTCTTGTGACGCCGTTGTGACGTGCGACCTGGAAATCAAGTCGCGCGGCCTCTACGGCAGCACGTTTGTTGCGCTCGGTACCTCTTACATACCGAGCCGTCATGCGAATGTCCGAGTGACCCATTAGCTGCGCAACGGTAAAGCCGTCGTAACCAGCCTCGCCAAGACGCGTGCCGAACGTGGCCCTCAAGTCATGCCATCTGAGTCCCTCGATTCCCGCGATGCGCAATGCAGTCTTGAATCCCTTCTTGACTTCTTTTAGACGTCCGTCAGTCTTGGGACTCGCAAACACATAATCATCTGCGGACTTGTTCTTACAAAGTTCGACAAATGCCGCTCTCACTTCGACGTTCATCGGAATGTCGCGGTCTTTGCCGTTCTTTGTTTCCGTAGGCGTCACAAGGTTGCGCAGGAAGTCCACTTGTCGTCTCTTCAGACGAAGTTGCTCTCCCAAACGCATCCCCATTCCCAATGCCACAATGACGGCCGGTTTAAGATGGGCCCGTGGACCATCGAGCGCGGCCATCAAGCGGGGCTGTTCTTCAGGCAACAAATATCGGTATCGCTGATTGTTGACTCTGAGTTTCTTCACCTTGGTGCAAGGGTTCGTATCAGCCTTCTTGCAGTCGATCGCGAGACTGAAGATCTTACTAAGCACATCAAACTCGCGATTGACGGTTGCAGGGCAGCGTTGCGTTCCCTTCTTTGTAATGCCCTTCAAACGATCCCCCTTGAATTTCTCAATGAGCATTGGCGAAATCTCGCGAAAGGTCTTGCCCCGAAAATACTCCTTGAGAGTGTTTGAAATGTAAATATCCTCGCGCCAGGATCGTTTGTTGAGTTTCGACCACGGCAAAAACACTTTGTCGATAAAGTCTGATAACTTGTCTTTGCCCGTCTGGCGGAGGTCGTAGCGGTTTTCAAAGACTTCGCGCTTAAGCTTGATCTCAGCCTGCTCAGCTTCCCACTTGGTTCGAGCCTCTGGGATAACACCGCGCATTCTGAGGTAGCCTGGAAGCGTAAAGTCGTAATGGTAGTTCCTACCTCTCTTCCTGATTGTCATTCAACCCTCCCCGAGGTTGCAGCCATCGACGAAGGTTGTCTGAATGCTACGCCAGTTTTGCCAGAGAACTCAATGCTCATTTTGCGTCGGGTACGGTCCATCGAAGAATCTCATCGCGATCGAAGCGAGTGAGATGCCCGACCTTCCTAAATGGAATGAGACGTTTGGAAACCCAAACGTAAATGGTTGCCGGCTTGACTCGTAGCAACGCCGCTATCTCCGACACTGTAAGCAGCTGTGCCGATACCGGAGATGGTCTGATTTGTAGTTTTGCTGTTGACACGTCTGCTGCCGATTCTCAACAAGCGTGCCAGAGTAGAGGTTCTTCGCGGCTATGACTTCCATGCGTGTGAAAATTGCATAATGCTGGGGTTTTTGGTGTTCAGGGGACTCATCGGGAGAGAATCGAGCGCTGAAAACAAGAGTACCTGTGTGTAAGACATCACAGGGGGATCTGTGGGTATTTTAGAAGATGCCGAATATCCGGTTACGCTGCTTGCTCACCTTTGTCTTGGCTGGCACTGGGATCGTCATAAGTGAGTCTTCCCTGACGGTCGTCATCATCGATGGCAATGTTCGAATCGGTTTCGCCAGCGAGAAGTTCATCCCTGATTTCCCCGGCCAGCCCATAGGCGAAGTTCTTAGCTTCACCCGTCTGATGTTCAAACAGACTGGCGATCTGTTCGGCGTCTTTTCCTCTCTCCTTCAAAGCTGCGACAGCGAGGGTTTCCCAGAGACCGATTCTAGCGGCACGAGCTTCCGCAAGTGTCTCCTGTAACAGTTCGAGGCTGAGACTCTCGGCTCGTACAGCCGTTTGTCCTTGCTCGATCAGTTTCAGCAACAGAACCTGAATCGTATGAAGGCTCTCAGTGAACTCCTGGGTTGGCGACGTCTGCTGCGCGGATTCAGTCCCAGAGGTCTTCCGGCGCCGGGCGGTGAGAGCCTCATCGATGAGGTCCCGAATTATCGGTGCTTCGGATTTCTGCCCCGTGGTTTCCATTATCTGGTTGATGGTTAGGTGCTGATCCATCCAGGGATTGAAACCGTAGACTTTGCTCGTAACGAGGGTCCGTTTTTTCGTTCTCATCTGACTTCTTTGACTCCTCCCAAATTCTTAAGATTGGTGTTCAAGGTCGGAGCGATTCTTAAGAGCTAAGTGATTGATAGACAATGGGGTTTTGGCAAATCTTAAGATCTTAAGAATCTTAAGTTAAGAATCTTAAGTCTTAAGATATTGACTAGAGGCCACTTGCGGCCATCTCGACACCTCGAAATTCGTGCCTATCTTGTCTGCCCACTTAATATCCCATCTTAAGATTTTTGACGCGCCTCTTTACAATTATTAAAGACGGCGGGCGATCCCGAAAATTCCAGTGCGGTCAAAACTTTTTTGAGTTCAAAAGTGGATAGCTGAGAAGTCCAAGCACAGGTAGGTAGGTAGAGTGGCGTTGCCTTTCTCCCGGTAGCGAAACGCCAACATCAAAGCCGAGCCCCTTTCCATGCACACGGGTGCGCGTGAGCGCGCGGACTCGAACCTCACCCCCAGCGAGGTTTTGGTCTTCATCTCCCTAAAATCTGGATACCGCTGTATACCGCTACCGCGCTTTGGGGGAATAGTAGTCGACGGTCCGCACTCCGCTTTCCCGGTGTATTTATGAGGTCGATAGCATGGAAATGAACGACGGAACGCACTCCGCACCGCCGATATGTATCGACGGCCAAGCGAAGCGATAGACGGAACTATGGTTGCGGCTTGTAGAGGTAATTGGCTATGTTGGCATGATAACGCCGTGTGAGACTACCCAGGCGGAGAGTGGGCTTCGGACGGAGCTTCGACCATCGTCGGGCCAATCGCGACACCGCCTTGGAGCGCGTCCGCATCAGACGCCTGAAGCGGTTCTGGTTCCAGTCAGCTCGGGCTTCCTTTAGCTCGCCGTCGATCCTCATCAGCAACGTCATAGCTTGGGCCGCAAGTTGGCGGTCAACTCCTAAAGCACGTGGCGGCGGACTTGAAGCTAAAACGATATAGACGTAGCAGCGAATCGTGGAAGGGCCGGCACTAGAACCCGCGCTCGGCGAGGTGCCGACTTCTTCAACGCAACTGAGTATTGGAATAGACATTGATTTGACCTCATCCGAAGTCGAGGGCCATCTGATTCTCCTCAACATCTCGGGTCGGTTCTGAGGAACTGATAAAATAGAACGCCGGCAGACTGAACGTCGCTTCGGCCTTTTCAATCTCTCGCGCCGGGTCGTGTGGTTCGGTTGGTGTCGGCTCAACCAAGTGCTTGAGGGCTTCCCAGGCATCCTCCAGCGTGGCGGCGCTTCCCCGACTAATGTGCTTTAGCTGCTCCCGCCAGTTCTGGCCGGGTGTTGCGCCAGTCTTATCAATTACCAGGATTTGAACATCGGGCGACGCTCCGTATCTCGCATACTCCTTTCCGTCCAAGGTGAGGTTCGCGCGGACATTGCAGAGGCAAGCGATTCGCTGCCACCATTCGCTAAAGCCTGGGTGATAGAAGCTCATTGCTTCGCTGACAATTGCCACCAGGCGGCCGCCGTCTTTGAGTCTGCGCAAGGCGCTGGCTACGTGTCGCGCTCCGCAGACTGGATTGTCCTTCGTTACCCTGCCGCCGGTCGAGCTAAAAGGCGGATTCATCAAGACCGCAGTTGGTTGAATCTCGGCGGGTAGCAGGTCGTCTATGAACTAGACATCAAGCGGCAAGGCGTCGAAGTTGAGGACGCAGCGCAGCACGGCACTGCGCCGCTGGCTTGTCTCGTTGCAGATAACCTTTGCGCCAACCGCGCGGGGCCAGATTGCGAGGCTTCCGGTTCCCGCTGACGGCTCCAAGACAATATCCGTGGGCTTTGGATTAAGTAATCGCGCGGCGACGTAAGCAAGCGTGGGCGGCGTCGAGAATTGTTGCAGCTCGGTCTGCTCTAGTGTCCGATCCGTTGTCGCGGTAGTCGCTGCATCAGTGGACGCAAGACAGAAGCAACCGCTTCGCTCACGTCCATCTGCATGAGTTTGCGAGCATGTTTCTCAAGCAGATAGTTGTTGACCGCGATTTCTATCGAATCGTAAGCATCGCGCGAGGTGTACCTGCCTTGCGCTCTGGTGCCGCCGAACACTCGATCGGCAGTTCGAGTTAGTTTCGGATTGTCGAACGGTTCTCCGTCCTCGATCCTTTCTTCCAGTTCGGCGATCAGTTCATGAATATTGCAGACCAGCGCGTTTGTCCTGGCTGCGCATAGATGTATATTGTCTTCTTGCATCTGGCTTCGTTCCTTGAAGATGGACAAGTCACGGTGTGAGCGGCGCGGGTGGTAACGACACCCGCCCCGCTCGTTTCTATGGCTTTCGTTTCAGTATTCCGAAGGCAAGAGGATCGTGGTCGCACTTCGATCCGCTTCGGTGATGATCCAAAGCTTCTGCCCTTTTGCCGTGCGATAGGCGCTCAACAGTCGGAACCCTTCCTCTAATGAAAGCTCGTTCTCGCGAACGTCTTCCTCTGAAAGCTCGGTGCCCCAATCGCAGGATATGTGACGGCGCAAGAATTCAATTTCCGTCTGTCCGGCAATCTGGAGCGCTTCTTCGGCTCCGGGCGTGATGAAGGTTTGGCCCAGCGCGAAGCGTGTCACGCTGGCTTGGCGATTTGTGTTATGGTTTCGTCGCATCAATCTTTCTCCTGTCCACAGTTGAAAAGTTAGTGTGGTGGGTCAGGCAGCGTTCGCGCGCATACCTGACCCTTTTTCTTTTCGCGTTTAGTTCGCGTATTCGGCTGACCGTTCCTTCGTCGGTCGTCCGGCTCGCAGGATTTGATCGGCTGCGCGGAAAATCTTCTGTGCGCTCTTTTCGGGGATCGCGTCGGCGTCGTATCCGATTCCCTCGTACAGCCAATGCTGAATGTAGCCTCGTGCGTAGTCCACACCTTCCAAGTCAAGCGCTTCACAACACAACAAGGCGACTGACTCCGCTTCGACTTCGCGAAGATTCCTCGGTGTCTGTTCTGTGTCGGTGAAATCGCCTTCGGACGTGTGCAAAAGCACGTGGGCCATTTCGTGAAAGAGTGTTTTGTGCGGAAGTTGAGCCACGGGATTGATCGCGATCTGACTGCCACGCGCAAACCCCTGACAGTTGCCGTCCGTCTTGTCGAACGTGATCCGCTCAATGCAAAGCGTGGACAGCGCTCGCTCGGCGTCCCACTCAGGGATCGTTACTGGCCCAAGCTCGCTGCCGTAGGTTTGACTGACTACAAACCATCTGGCGCGGTGAACAAAGGTCGTATAAGTCTGTTCTTCGCTCGGTGCGTCGCTCTCTCTTGGTTCATCGTCGCGGCGCTTGCGGGTTAAGGGCATGCAAAGCGTCAAAGCCTTTTCGCCGCGTTTGACGACTCGGCCTAACGTCTGCCACTTCGGAAACGTATTGATTGGCCCTGGTTGTATCCCGCGCAATTGGCATTGAATGAGCGCGAGGATTTGATTTCCTACGCTGTAGTTCCAAAACGCGCTGTATGCGTCCATGATCAGGCCGGGCTTGTTGACTGCTTCCACGAGTAGGGCTGACCACCTCGGAATGTCGGTTGTTTGGGTTTGCTTCTCCATTGTCTTTGCTCCTTTTTGCTGTCGTAGTTTTTGGTCTTTAAGAGGGTGTTTCCCCCTCGTAGTGACGTTGGCTATGACTGGCGCCGCAGAGCACACCCGCAGGGCCGCAACGCAGTGGAGGAGTCACAGACTTGTGCTCCGTGGCTGTCGTGGACAATGGGAACGGAGAGGGGGAAACTAGCTGAAAGAATCTCGGCTGGAATGGAACGAAGAGGAATAAGGCCGAGTCCTTATTTCAGAAAGGAATCAAAGAATCTCGGCTGGAATGAAAAAGAATGGAATGAAGTCGGCCTGAATAAGTGAGTAGAGACTATTCTTGTTGCGGATTGCGGTAGGGTATTATGACTGCTTGTAGAATCTATGATGCCGTCAGATTCAAAACTTGTTGAGGCCGTCATACTGGCCTGCGTTGAGAGAAACCCAGTCGACTTCCGAAGAGTCGACGATAGCGAAGTGAAAAGAGTTCAAGGAGCAATCAAACGCGCGACCACCGCCAAAGGCGCGACGTTTCGGTATCCGGTTACACGCAAGCATTTCCTTTGCGGGTGTTTGGATTTCACAGATCGCTTATCAGAGGAACATCTGATCGTCGGCTATGGATACCGGTATGGCAACACGACCGACATCGAACGTGTTCATCACGTGCCAGGTGGGCAACGCCAAGTTGGCATTCCTGATTACGTCCGCGCAGAAATGCGTCGGCATCACTTCCACAGATCTGATGCCGAAGTGATCGTATTTCACAATCATCCGCGCACTGGTGACGAACCGGAATGGTTTTACACCCTCAAATCACTGCTTCAAGATCTTCCTATTGCCTCTAATGCCGACCGAAAGCAGGTTCAGCATCATGCCTTCAATGCTGTGGGTTTGTTCCGGCAGTTTTTTGGACAGGGACAGGTCCTCTTCTATCTGGGGGAAAGCGGATTCGTAAGGCAGTTCCTACTTCCACCGATGCTTCCGTTCTTGGAACAACTGAATCGAACGCATGCGCAATAAGCAAGAAATGCGTGCGTACCGCCGTTGCCTTTAACCAATGGCTACAGGTCTCCTCGACTAAGCCTCCGAAACTCTTCTGTGCCGTAAATGGCACATTGTCCGATTGGCGAAAATTAGCGAAAATGCTAAACTCAGCCGCATGGCGGCCTGCACCGTTTCATTTGTGGACTTGGACGGCGTCCGCCATTCTGTCGAAGTGGAGGCGGAGGGGCTGTACGAAGCATCGGTTCTGGGCATTTGCGTCTTTCGCAAACACGATTTACAGCCTGCCGGATTGACGCAATTGGAGGTCGAAGTGCGCAGTGCCGTCACTCACACGTTGACAGTCCGAAAGGTTCAAGATTGGTTGCAGCGCGGTGTGAGAACGCCAAAAGAGGCTGTCTTAAAAGAGAGACTACGATCGTTATTTTCCGATGTGCTGGTATCGTGATTCGATTAAGCGCTCGCAGCGGCGAGGCTGGCTGGAAGTGGAGCGGTGGTGATACTCGATGGCGCTCCCTTTATTGGCCCGCCATCAGCGAACGCCGCGATCAACGCGAGAATAGGAACCGCTCAGATATAGCGTTGCGAATGGCTTCGCGAGCTGTTGTACATCTGTCGTAATCAGCTTCGTACCGCATGAAGAAATTGGAAGGGGCGGTTTCATTCGAGACCGTAGCATAGATACTTGCCCATCAAATCGGATATTCTTAAACCGTGAAGACCCCAAATCTAGAATACGCAAATAAAGGTGGTTTCCTCTGGCCTCCAATTGCTGACGCACTCGATACCTTTCTGCGCCGACAATTAATGGGAGCTGACCCGTTCGAACGAATTTGGCGACTAATTCACGTATGGGAGGCTACTGAGATTACGTTGGCGTTGGCCTCTCTTGCGCTCTTACAACTGGATGAACAGAAAAAGGAGATTTTTCGTCGTCAGCGCGAGTTTTTTTATGGAAAGTCTTGGGACCCAGTAACAGAGTCGTTCAAGGAAATCCACGGGGCTGTAGACGGTGCCATTGATCAGTGGATCAACATTCTCGATGAACTTAGCAAGGCCAACGACCTCACAGGGCGTTTTCTGCCAAGTCTTCAGGCCTTTCTCAAGAGTAAAGCTGTAAACGTAGGACCCCTAGTAAAGTCGTGGGCTCGAACGTGTGACGTTCCCTCCGATTACCAAGAGCAAGGGATCGTCGAAGTTCGGGTAGCTATGCGATACATAAACAGTTTTCGTAATCGATTGGCCCACGTGCCTTTTCCCCATGACCCGCTAGCGGAGGTGAGCGAAGCCCTTGAAACGGCCACTGAACAGCTCTTTGTAATTGAACCGGTGCCAACATCTCACGAGAAAGCCGGGGCAAGTAGCCCTCTTACTGGCGCGCTTAGAATAGGGTCATGCTTTTTGCACGGTGGCAGCCTTGAATCCGTCAATGTCACTGAGAACACCAGCGTTTCCTTTGTGTTTCCGTGTCAAAAGAAGGAGCCTGCTGAAGTGTGGCCCGCGGTAGTCCTTGTCCATATTGACCCTATGATGCGGCCACACGTGCTTACCAGGGTCAAGGGTTTAGACGTTTGTGAATACACTCGCTTTCGCGCAGAGGCGAATGCAGTGTTAGTTGTGCCTGAGGCAGGAATAGCCAATCACATACCAACGCCCGAAAAGAAAGAATATCTCGTAAGCGAGCCAAGTTCAGAGAAGCCTCCCATTCAGGAGCACGAGATCACTCTACCTGAGGCGCTGGAATCCATTCGGAGCGGTGACTTCGAGACGGGCATTGCGTTTTTTTCTAATCTCGTTGAACAGCGACCCGAATACCATGTCGGCTGGCTTCGACTAGGACACGCCAAACGAGAAAAGGCGGCACGTATTGTTGCGACAGCACCGCAGTATGCCAGACAACTTCTGACGGAGGCGTTGGAAAACCTTGCTACAGCCAGCGAACACATCGATCCAAGCTACAAGGCGCTTGCTCACTATGAAAGATCCAAAACATATTATCGTCTCGCCCGACTTGCTGAGAATGACGATGGATTCATGATTCGAGCGCGGGACGAGGCCTCAGCTGCGTCCAACATTTCAACAGAGCGAAAGTATCAGACTTGGATGGAGCATCTAAGTACTTACGGACGCGCGAATGATCAATCGCCCTTGACCACAAAAGTCAAAACTGATGAGCAAATCATCGACACTGAAAAGTGAAAAGCCAGGTGCGAATCACCCTACCGTTCGAGAAATTAGCACCATAATCAATCATGCTCTAGCAGAGCGTGATCGCGCGCTAGCAGCGAAATTCGCTGAACTCGAAATGGGATACCTGGACCAATCGCGGCGATGCGGTTAGCTCATGCTCCATAATTACGACAGCCGCAACAGAATTGGTTGGAGAGCTTCACGATCGAATGCCGGCAATCCTGGAACCAGACTCATATGAAGTCTGGCTTAACCCAAAGACTGATCCTTTCGCTTTGAAGAAATTGCTCGCGCCATTTCCGGCATCGAAAATGAAAACTCATCCCGTCAGTAGCACCGTCAATTCTCCTGAGATTGACAGCGCGCAATTGGTCGTTCGCGTTGATGCGGAATTAGGTATAACTCCGAGCCTCTTCTAATTGCAGGATCGACCCTGCGCGCACTCGAAAAGCCCATGTTAATGGCTTGCCTCATTCCGAAAAACGATTTATAGGTCAAATATGAGCGCGGTTTATTACCCTGATGATTGAAGTAGTCTTCTTTGAGGGCTGATTTGCCCTGTTGCTTGACGAGGACTCTGGAAGAAGCGTAGATTGCCGGACAATGAAAAGCCTTTGATGGGGTGAGGACATTGAAGGCGAGGCCGTCAACGGCCGACAAAGCGAACCCTATTCTTGCTGAGCGCCACCTGGTGCCGCGAGAATACAGAAAGACCCACGCGTGGGGTGAGGACATGCGTGGGTCGTTCGCTTTTTCAACGAGCCCGGTTTCGCGGTCGCCGGCGGGCAAGAGGTTAGGCGTCGATAAAACGTGGTCCTTCTCCTGCAAGCGTCAGATACCCGGCAATCCATTCCAGGTATTAATCAATCATGCGAAGCTTACAAGGCGTCGGATTGATCGAAACAAGTAGAGGTCTTGTCATACTCGCCATCGAAACGATTGCTTGACCCGGCGCTAGATTTGGCAAACGATTCCACAAACCTTCATCGATTCCGCCGATTGAGCGCTTGAGGCGAGTAATAACATTGGAATCACCGATCTTATGGAGGATATAATTATTGACCAACCCTAAAACTTCGTCAGGAAGATGCTGGGGGAATTGCGTGACGAACGTTAGACCGAGCCAGCGTTTGCGACCTCGCCGAGCAATGCGAGCAACTTGTTGATAGAGGTTTTCCATCTGCGAAATTCGCTCGCGTGAAAGGAACTCGTGAGCCTCTTCGATTATGATCATAGCAGGAGTAGGGGTTGTGCCCTGACGCTGCGCAGATTTGTACGATTCTTCCTGCGCCAACTGCAATCCGCGAAGTATCGTAGCGATCACGAGATTATTGATAATTGGCGAATCAGTGTCGCTTAAATCAACGATCGATACGTGGCCCGGCTGGAGCATTTCTTTGTATGGAACTGCAGCGGCTGGTACATCGAAGATCTTGGTTCTGTGAAGCAGCCACAGTTTGCCTAGCAGCGCTTTCCAACTTACTTCGCTGGACGTGTTTACAGTCGCGACGCGTCGCCTAATGATGCTTCTCGCCTGCTCGGCCTTGAACTCAAAGCCGAATGGCTCAAAACAATCCTCTGGAAGGACTGCTTCAGCTTCAGCGGACTCGGTAATCGCTTCCTTGCTCTTCTTACCTGTCTTGGTGGTTTCTTTTTTGGAAAGCGAATCCAAAAAGAAACCTGCGATGTCGATTAACCTTGAGAGTGTGACATGAGGATAACCGGACTCAAACTCATCAACCTCCAGTGCTTCGATATCTTCAGCCTTGTTTCCTTTCCTTGGAAATATGTCCAGGTCACGCAGAACTAACTTCAGTACATCGTAAGCCTTGATGAATCGATCGCGCTGCGCTTCAGTCAATCCAAGAATGTCGGCTGCGGAATAAGGCGAAAGACTCGAGAAGTCCACCTTGAATGAGTGGGTTGGAGTTGACTTGTCAGCGGTGGTTTCACGCCCCACGAGGTGGTAGACATGCACATTGTTTGCGCCCTCGGGTGCTTTGCCTTGGGCGGCTAAGAGACGAATCATAGTGTTGTCTTCAGTTGGAAAACCGATTGCGGTGTATTCCCCTTCGGTATCAAATAGAATTGTGGCCATGTTTGCCTTTTGATATTGCATCACCTGGCCCGAAACGGTTGTGGTCTTGCCCCCGCCGGTTGTGCCCAAAATTCCTGAGTGGCGCGGTAACACAGATTTTCGGTTCGATGGAATTTGGACTGGTAGATCTTTGAAACCAACGGCGTAACCGATGCTTATGTCACCCCCGAGACCCAACTTGACCAAAGTCTCTTCATCATCGAGTACGTAAACAGGACTGTTCGGGATGGGACGGAAGCGAGGAGGTAACACACTCCCATCTTCACTCTCTTCGCCCAAGATCCCTATTTGAACGCGTCCATGATAGGGAGGCATGAAGATTCCTCCGCGAGCTGTGGTTGTCACCATGAGCGGAGAATCGCCGCGCAGACCATCAGGTTCGGCAAACGGTCCCTCGACCACAGCGCCAATGTACTTACGTCCATCTCCGCCCCGCTCTGATGGTAGGCTAGCGATACGAACCAACGATTGCGCCGCGATAATGCCGGTTTTGCCTTTCGGGACGATCACGGTGACTGTGTGATCCTTGCTGTTGGCCGTATCGAACATGGTCCGACCGACGGCATTCTCAAATTCCTTATCTTCCTCAAAGGGCTCGCCGGCCATTTCAAACTCTTTCTCCATGTCCATTTCAAAGGTGTCGTCCATTGTCTTTATGCGATCTTCACCGTCTGCGATGGTCAAGTTGTTGGGAAATCTGCTCACGAAATACCCCTTCCTAACGAGTGCGTGTTTCTCGTTCTCCTAAATATAGAAACGGTTTGCCAGCCTTCGCATAGGCCATCTGAACTGTTGAGACGAAGCTACTGGCTCCAAAATTAACAGCGCAAAGCCGATCAGCAAGATCAATCAGCATCGGGAAGCTGCGGTGTTCTTGGAGCATACTATCGGCCATGGCGATATGTGCGGCCTTTTCTGCAAAATCAATTTGGGCATAAAACAAATGTGGAGGCGCGTAGGCTGATACGCGATATACACCGATGACAATGTTGGGCGCAACGTCGCGAGCAAAGCGTTCCATCGCCGGCCGAACACCGCTCGCATTCCGGTAACCGCCTGTCTCCAGCAAATGTTCAATCTCAGGCTGAATGGTGTGAACTATCGCAAACTCCATTGGCTTCAGCGCGTAGCCGAGAGTAAGCCAATCCAGTTTACGTGGAGCACTTGGTATGCTAATGAAGCGTTTGTGTTCAAGAGCGTACCACTCAATAAGTTCCAAACTCTTCGCAATTTTTTTTGAGTCGGACGCCCAGCGACCGGTCAGAATTTCGTAAGGCGCTGGACTGCCATGCATCATTCGCCACGGGGCATCGGAAGCCTGTTGGAGAATCTTTCGCTCCATAAATGCCATGATTCCGCGACTCGCTAATTCGCTTAACTTATCGCCATCCTGACCTTGCGCTGCTCGCTGCTTACGGTTTTCAAGAAGCGTAGCAAGTTCATCGATCGGGTCTGACATCTTCGATTGCAGATCTCGACGGAAGAGACGCTGGACCCAAGAATTATGTTGTCCGTTGTATTTGACGAGCGAAACGCCGATCTGGGTGATGGTTAACGGTAAGGTATCATGTATGACATAAGTGCCGTCGCAGGCCTCTACGCCTCCATTAAACAGCAAGCTTGTGTGTATTTTTTCCAGCTGCTCTGTTTTTACTTGGTAGACTCCCGCATTGTGAGGCGTGCCCGGTGCGGTACCAATGTTCTTTAGCAGAGTCCTGCGTGCTTGCTCATGATATCGGCTTTCTTCATTAAGAGCGTTAGTAATCTCCCGTTCCATCCGCTCATATGCTTCGGCCAGATCATCGCCCTGGTTCCAAGTGGTATGGTCAAGAATCTTGGAAAGGGGTTCCCGATAGGCTTGTTCGAAGTCATCGCTTGATGGCATCCCCGATGCGGACCGCTGATCCTCTCGGTCCAATTGGACAACTTTGTTAGTACCTGCCACCTGTTTCTCCTTCGAGGGTCAATCCTTCTAAGAATCGCACAGATATCTGCTTACTAATCTATGTTCGGGAAATAAATCCCAAAGTGCGACAACTTTTTATCCAAAACCTAGCGATTCCATCCAGGATGGACCACGGCCAATGCTCCTGAGAAGGGACCGCGAATATGAGCCGGATACAGACGCAGGCAAGCCGAAGCCCAATCTCAACGTTCTGTCTACCGCTTCCACGCGTTGTGCAAAGCCTTCAAGGGCGGCGATATTCATAGTTGATAAGACCGCGTGTTGCGGTGCCAGCAGCTCAAGCGCTATGGAGTCAGCACGAACTTCAATCTGCCAAACGTCGATGTTATGCGGCTCGTCTTCGTTTCGAGCCATTAGATCTGAATATATGCCGATTCGCGTATTGACAAGTATCGCGCTGAATCGCTCTGAAGGCGTGGGTCCTCGGAGTCCGTCCATAACATCCGTGATCGAAGGCCCGAATTTCTGGATCGCCTTTTCGCGCGGCAACCAATAATCTACCAAGAAGTGTGCTATTTCATGCGCTGCCGTAAACCTCTGCTCGTCTTCTGAGTCAGCATCATCTATGAAAATCAAACCTCTACCTGCAAACGCCACTAGGCAGCCACGGATTGTTCTGCTTTGACAATTGAAACGGAAAGGCACACCACGCTGGCGGAGCCAGTTCTCCACTGCGCGCATGCTTAGGAGTGATAGCCTGATGATCGTTAATGGAAGGGCCAGTGCGACTAGGCGCTCGATGTTGCGCGGGAAGGAATTATCCTTTCCATAGCGCAGCCAAAAGAGATCGATTGCCTGCTGACTAACACCCTCCATTTTTTGTGGACGACCTCCAAACCTATGGATTAAACGGCATTGGCTACGAGAATTATTGGCGTGTGAAGGCAAGGCAAGCCTTTCAACATCACTTCTCTTTGTTCTCGTTAGACCCTTCAGTATCCCCGGAATCTTTTGGGATCTCGTCGCGATCACGGGCAGCCGCCAACGTGCCTTCGAAAGGTTTGAATCCAAGAACGGTATTCGGTGCAGGGTTAGCGAGCATCGGACTTTGAGAAAGGTGCGTCAGGCTGTCGACCTGCCGAATGACATGAGCAAGTAATGCTTCATCAATCAAAGTGAAGTCTCCAAGAAGACGAATCTGGTCGGCGAAGTCGGGAGCGTCAGGTTCGGGTCGCTTGCATAAGGCGAGTCTTATGATCTGTTCCGGGAAGGCATTGAGATAAGCTCCGAGATCCGCATCATCAAATCCTTCCTGGCTCTTGTACAAGGCAAAGACATGCGCCATGTAAGTTGTATCGTTCGCAAGCCGTTGGACAAGGCTTGCCAACAAACCGGAATCTGTTGCTTCCGACTGCATGATTTATTTTGGCTCCCAGTCCTTCAGATTGCGACGCAACGCGGTCTTGATCCGATCTTTGTGTTCCTTTACTCTCGCTTGCTGATCGTCAAAAGAAAGATCTTGAATGCCCATCACCTCAGCATATTCCTTGGTATCTCGCACACCATCCATCATTAATCTGACTAACTTTCGATCTACTGGATCAGTCACAACTGCGAACATTCGTTGCATGGCAGGAGAAGTCGGTGCGAACTGTGCGGCTTCCTCCTCGATCAGCTTCAACTCAGGGTTGTAAGCATCCTCATCTACTATATGTTCGGTCTTCGTCGAGTCAAGTTCGACAAAAGTTTCCCTAGAGGCTCGCAGTTTATCTATTACATTGCGCCATGCGGCGAGGTACAAGTAGGCGATTAAACTGCTCTTTTGAGGATCAAACTTTTCTGGTTGTTGCAGATACCTGAGGAAGCCCTCTTCAGCGGCTACCGTAACCAAGTGGGGATCAGGGAGATTGTGGAATCGACGTTCTACGGCCTTGGATAAGATAGGGAAGAACGTCTCAGACAGTTCCGACGAGGCCAGTTTGTCGCCGGCGATCAATCGAGAATGAAGAGCCTCGCCTAGCTCCTTGAGGTTGGAGGACTCGGCCATTTACGCCTCCCTCACGACACCTTCTGAAATACCAAAACGTATTCGGTGCTCATTCTTTTACCGAAGGCCTTTTGCATGTAAGGAAGAATGCGCTTCCTATTGCTAATCCTTCGAGTGCATTGCTGTTTTAGGTGAAGGCCCAGCGATTGGCACATATCGACATACACGGTTTGCGTAGGCACTACAACTTTCCGAATATGTGAAGGGCAAACGACGAGGATGGCGTGACGACCGTCCTTGAGTACGCGACGGATCTGTTCGAATGACTTATGCATGTCTAGAAAATAGCGTTGCGTGAGTTTTGCATGTCTTGGGGATCGTTTTGCCAAGGATTTCAATGCCAGTTTTGCGCTGGGGATCTCCTCCAACATTTCGTCCACCGCAAACTTCTTTGAGGTCGTTCCGCGCTCAGTACCTATATAGTTTTTCCCAGATTCCTTGTACTCCTCCAAGCTAATCTGGAAGGCGCGGTTCATCCAAGCCACGGCGAGGAAGTGAGCCCTAGAGTAGTCGAGAGCTGTTACATATGGGGGAGACGTGAAAACAAGATCCACTGACTCATCTGAGTGGCGCATGTTTCGTACATCCCCAAGACGAGCAGTCACCCTCGCCGTTGGCGCCATTCGGCAACCAACAGCGAATTCGGCCATTTGCTTTCGCATCTGCTTAACGCGTGATTTGAATTTAGCAATGACGTCCGGTGTTCGCGCGTGCTCAAAATAATGATGACGCGAATGCACGATATCCCTTGCATTCGCAACACTGGTTTTGGCCAAAATAAGAGACGAAAAAGCGACCCACAGAAACTGGCGTACATCCTCCGCAATTTCTGCCCCAGCGATGTGATAGGAGAGGAGGGCGAGTTTTGTGCTCACTTCCTGGTGAAACCAATAATCGCGTCCAGGGAAGTCAGGAGGTTGAGCACGGCGTACGGCGCTGGCCGCTCTCGAACGAGATTCTATCGTTTTCAAATCCGACTCTGTATACCGGATGACGGCTTCATACCCCTCATCTATCTCTTTACTCGTTACGATTCGAGATTTCACTTGTGCGATCAGTCGTGCTAATGGATCAAGGTCGTACCCGATCACATTGCGTCCCATTAGGCGGGCTTCAACCAACGTTGTACCGCTGCCGGCCATCGGGTCCATGACTGTTTCACCCGGTTTTGAATAGTAGCGCAATCCATACCTGACTAACTGCGGCGGACATTTTGCAGCATAGGCGTGCAACCCGTGGGTCGCGTACAGAGTATTGTGACCATCAAAATCCAGTTCCGGCATGTCTTAATACTCGAAAAGAGAGTCCCGTATTGGGTCATTTCTTCTTGCAAGGCGATTTAGCCTGTTGAGATATTTAGGAGTATAGAGGAATCGCAGGCCAGTTTGACAACCAAGATTGGTGGGATGAAAGGCTGCGAGAGATACGGGCCGGCAGACTCTGCCTCGCAGAACCGCTTTCCTGACGTGCTTTACTAGTTCGCTGGGTCTAGTCTTTGCGTGAAGCAACGCTCTCGCCAGCCTGCACTGATGATGTCGATAATCGGCGCGAAAGGGCCGGGATAGAGGACGCCATCAAGCTGCATCGACTCGAAATAACGTGGTCCAATGGCAGTGTTTTCGTCGTCGGGGATGCGGATCAAGATCGCCGGGCCATCGGCGAGGCTGGCGGGCATGGAAATGACCTCAACGCTAAGAGTGCCTGGAGAGTAGCGGACATGAAGGGTTCCGTGGAGAGTCTGAAGTACGCCAGATTGTTCTGTCAGCCATTCCGAGGGGATGAGTTGTCGCCTCGCAATCCCGGCGGCAATCTCGCCCGCGTCATGCGGAGTGCGACCTGTCATGGCTCCCTCGACCACATAGGTACTGGCAGCAATCGCCACGGCGGTTACATCACGCAATCGTTCGGCTGTTCTGGGCACTTCACTGTCTGGCCAATGGTACGCGGGTGGATCACGGCTAGACGCGGGCTCGTTCCCCCTGTCAGCTATCGAAACCTGCGCATCAACTGTCGCCATGCGACCGCTTGCTTGTCTGTGCCGTATTAGAAAAGGCAAGATCACCACAAAAAGGGCGACGGCAATCACACAAATCACCGGCCAGATGTTTCCTCGTTCTCTCATGCTGCCTCTCGCAGACGAACTGCTGCTTCACTAATGATGTTCTGAATCATTTGTTCTATTACCGTATCGGACGTGTGAGCTGCCTTTTCCAGCCGGGGCAGGCCCAACTCAAGATTCGTAAGATCATCAGCGCCACGGGCGATAAAGCCCAAGTGGTCATCAATCACCTCGGCAGTTACACACTGAATGTGTTCTGTGGCGAGCGCTTGGAGGAAAGCAATCGATTCGCGGAGTCCTGGTTTGTCTCTGACGGTGGGCATCATCACGCGAATGTATCTGACTACTTTTACAACCTGCGTTAGCAGCGTCGCCGGGGCAACCGGCACACGCGAGCGAAGGATTCGTGCTTCCTCAAGATCGGTTGGTAGTCGGACTTTCGTATAGACGCAGCGTGAACGCAGAGGCGGATGAACGATGTGTTGGTTGTTCGATGTCAGAATGACGATTGGCTTGTCTTGTGTCTTACCTACGCCGATGTGTCCGTTGTTCTCAGAAAGGCGTGGAATCGAAGCATGACCATCTGTGAAGAGTTGGTAGAAAAATGCCTGGCAAGCCTGTGGTAGCTTCTCAAACTCGTCGAGCTTCACAATAGGCACAACGCCAGTGGTCGCGAGGTAGTCATAGGCCCTTAAGATTTCGCCCAGAGTTAGAAATTCCTTGCGCCACTGTTGTCGTCTGGCTTCTTCGAGACCTAGGTCTTTACTCGAGACGGCTTGGAGTACGAAATTGTTTTGTCCTTGCTCATCCCATTCGAAAAGAATGTCGTTGAGTTTGAGTCCGTCCATCCCTTGCAGCTCGAAATAAGGTCGATTGCAAGCGTAAGCGAGGGCATCGACCATCTCCGTTTTTCCACCGCCGCGCTCGCCTTCGGCAAGCAGGGGCATCCCCGACTTCAACGACTGGCAGAGATCCTTTAGCGGTCTGAGTTGAAAGATGTAGCCGGACTCACTGGCGACAAGCTCTGCCAGCGCATCACGTCCATGATCGCGCACAAGGAGGCGCGGATCGATGACTTGGCGATCGGGATTGGACGGGATCATTTCTTCTCATTTCCAGTAGCGAGCGTCTTAAGAGCAAGGGTCTTCTGCTCGTCTGTCATCAAAGGAATTGCGGCGCTGATCTCTTCACGAGTTCCGAGAATCAGCAGCTCCATGAGTTCGCGATCAGTAAGAGAAGCGCCATGCTGGAGTTCATCTTCACCTGGAGCATCAATGGCTGGCCGGTCCTTTGGTAGGTCAGCGACCATGACGTAAGCTGGACGTCCGGCTTCAACTTTTACGAACGCGCGCTTGTCACCACTTGCGCCGCCGAACATGCGGCTCGCTTCATCCGTTATGGGGCTAACGATCCGGTTGCCGGCACCGTCAACTATGACGGTTCGCTGTCCGCCAAAACCTGAAGCAAGTAGTCCGGCTGCTTGCATTCCGCTCGACGCAATCTTGCTCAGCGCACGTTTTAGACCGCCACTGTCGACGACCACGCGTTTACCTTGGATGCCTGAACCACCATCACTACCTAAGACTTCGCCTGACACCTTGACGAGCCTGTTATCTCGTGAGTCGATGTACCCGATCACTGTAATAAAGGCCCGGTCATATTCGCTTCCGCTCGCGCGTCCAATAAGAACTGTGCCTTTCGGCAGAGACCAGCTTGAGCCCTTCATGTCTCTGACCAGCTCTAGCCTCGCGTACGAGTTATTACGGAGCGTGAAGATGACGCCTTGAGTTCGTACGGGCAGCATCGTGCCAAATGGCGGCAACACCGCCGGCCTCACGACCGGCTTAAGTCCCGGTTTAGCGTCAGCCCGCAAGGACGGTTGATTGATCGCAGTTGTGGCCGGTGCCCTTGCGGGTGAATCACCGACATAGATCGTTTGAGTGCTGTTAGCCCGAGACTGAGCTAACTCCTGGGCGGCAGTGTTGGTTTCGTTGTTCGTCTGGTCAGGCGTTGTGCTAGACGTTGAACCCGTTCGTGCGTTTGCTGATCCATTGTCGCTGGGCTTGGGCTGATAGATAGTGCCGCTCAAACTGCGTAGGCCAACCGTTGTCGATTCGTTGGAATTATCTTGCGGACTAGGAGTTGGCGTCGGGGATGCTGAGCCATTATTTGTCGGGCTATCGGAACCAAGCGCTTGTCGTGCAAGTCTAATCGCCTCGACACTGGAGTTGTTGTCCGACCCTTTAGAGTCTTCCTTAGTCTTAGCGCTCTGCGCATCGTGGCGAGTATTGGCCTGTACGCTGACGTTGACTCGATTGACCTTAAGCAGTCGATAGAGGGCGAAGGCGCTGCCCGCGAGGAGGACGAAAACAAAGCACAAGATGATCCGTTTCCGCTTTCTGCTTTTCGGTTGTGTCTCATCGAGCTGCTTGGGTGGCGTAAGCAGGGGATTGCTTGGATCGTAGAAGGCGCTATTTGAATGTGGATTCTCATTAAGAACATCCACCGCAGGACGATGACTGTTGCCGTTTTCAGAAAAAGTGTTTGATTGGTTCATTGTGGATTCCTCTAGCGCCCGCTGGTCGGGAGGCGGATTGACGCCGGCTGGTCTGCGGCATTGGTTTGAGTGGCGACGATCTTCAGGTGCTGGTGAACGTCAAGGATGGGAGAGGCATAGGCAATCGCAAAGTAGATGATTGCGCCCGGAGCGATAGCACCGGATGTGTTGCTTGCCTCTCTTTGAGTGTTCGCAATCGAATGAATATCGACTGTTGCGCCTTTGTCGTCGATCGTCTCGATAAAAAGCTCAGGGCTGTTTGCCACGAGTTGCAGCGGCTCACTCGTACTATTCTTGACAGCTACTGTTACGACCTTGAATGCTCTCGCGGAGTCAGGGTCTTGAAGAATTGAAAGTTTCAGTCCACGCATCGAATGGGTCCAATTCTTGAAACGCTTTGGCTTTTTGGTTGCTTGGTCCAAGGTATTTCGCAGGGACGTGGCAACTTCGGAATTGGTGTCGGCAGCGGAAGGTCTTTTCGCCACAGAGTTGCCGAGGTTCGAAGAGTCAGGTCGGGTCTCCTTTGCTTCCTTCTCTTTTACTTCGGTCGAAGACGATGACTCTGCGGGCTCTGGCGCCTTATCGCCTTTCGGTCTTTCAATGTTGAGCGATGATGGCGCGACGGTGGACTGCGCAGTTGTTTTCTCACCTCCTTGCTCTTTGTCATCAAGATTAACTGGCAGTCCTGCCGCGCGCCGTCGCGCCACTACCTCATCACGGTTGTAATTCAATACACAGCGATGAACGTTTTGCGCGAGGTCTTCTACTGGATAAAACAAAAAGGTTACGACTAGGCCGCTTCTCATTTGAGCAGTAACCGTTGCCGCCGGATTAGTGGCCTTGACGTTATGTCGGGGTGGAACAAATTGCGTACCTGGCCGGACGACTATTGCTCGCTTGTTTCGTTCGAGAGCCTTCTCATCGACTGTCGCCATCTCAGGATCACCGGGGATGATGTAGCGTGGGCCATCGTTAGCCGGTAACTCGATCAAGATGCTCCCATGCTGAGCCATCGCCAACCTCACGACCGTTTCGTCCTTCGTCACGTTCACCCTTGCTTCGCCGACAAAAACATCCGAAGGAGTCTTCGGCGGCAAGTTTGGGGTCGCTGATGCCGCTGGCTTCAGGACTCGGTGGACGCGCTTAGGGGGCAGAATAGGCTTTGCCTGCGGCGTGGCTGGTTGTTGCGCCGCCAAGAGAGTCGAAGCGAACAAGAGCAATAGCAAAGAGTTGATTATCTTCATTGTTCTGTCCTTATCCTTGGGTTGTAGTGACCGGCGTTTCCGCCTCGTTGGAGCTGAGTTCTTTGTAGTCGATAGCGTTGATGCGGAAGCCGGATCGAAGGTTTCTATCGAGACGGAATGTGCCGTCTTCGGGGGCGTCCGGCAGAAGGTCCACGGTCAGAAGGATGTGCTTCGTCAGGTGCTTGCTCTCGTTCTTCACAACCAAGTCAATCTCCTGCGTTCCATACACCTTCACGGTAAGCGGTTTGCCGGGAGCATGTTCCAGATATTCGGGTTTCCAAATAGCGTTCCATTGCTGTTCGCGCTGCGTTTGAAGAATCTTTTGGTCGGTGAGGTATTGCGCGAACTTCTTGGCTTGGCCGGGGACCATCAATCTAAGCGCAGCTTCGATGTCTTTAGATCGCGACCTCTGATCCACGCGGTAGAGATAATCCAGATAGGCCTTAACCACGTAATCCATATCGGCAAGTTGCAGTTTGTCTTTTTCGAGCTTGACTGCTTCGGTCGCTCCCAGCTCGCGGTCATTGATCATGACGGTTCGACCGGATGA
>WNFY01001994.1_pt1 | contig 23727 bp, 18 predicted proteins | sample 5400091 | NCBI WGS metagenome assembly WNFY01 (sample SAMN13153364, study PRJNA577476) | soil metagenome | isolation source: 60 cm soil or saprolite under grassland replicate 1 | place: USA:California | collected 2016-06-15 | reverse complement strand
GGAAGTATAAAATCCCTTTTGCGTGCAGCAACTGTGTACCAGGTTTCGGGTTCTGCAATTGCTGTTAAATCATCTTTTAGTTTTACGAGTTTGATACCATTCCAGAAAGAGCCAAACACCAGCCAGGGTATATTATTTTCATCCCTGATTAAATTAGGGTCTATTGCATTCCACATATCCCGGCCCGGAACTGATTGAATTACTTTACCATGGTCAACCCATTTAAAATCACGTGAAGTGGTATCTAATGTTTTATTGGTTGCAAGTCCGATGCATGAAGTGTTCTTTCCGAAAGCAGATACCGCATAGTACAAATAATATTGCCCTCCGTGATAACTAATATCTGGTGCCCAAATATGACCTTTAAAACCAGGCACAGCATCAACAGCCCATTGCGGTGCTTTTGAAAAAACAGGGTTTTGCTGTTTCCAGTGTTTCATATCCGTTGATGAGAACGCGGATATTCCCCAGCCGGTGCAAAAAATATAGTAAGTGCTGTCCTGCCGAATCATTACCGGGTCATGAACTGAAATGAGCGTATCTGTTTGTGCTGAAATAGTTTGAATAATAAGCAATGTTTGAACCACGAGGGTACAGAAAACACGAAGTGTCACAAAGCTTTTGTGAATCTTTTTGCGTCGTGCGACTCCGTGACTTTTTATAAATATTATTTCACTCATTTTTCGCTTATTCTGATAAGTGCTGCACCATGCGCATTTACTTTTTGCTGATAATTATTTTCGAAATCACCCAAATCTTTTTTATTCCATAAATCTCTTACACTAACTTTTTTTTTATAATCCAACTCTGCAAAATCAATAAAAATATTTTTTGCATTGCTGCTTAGATTAAACAGAGCTACATACATGTCTTTACTATTGCTTACATGTGATATCCAAACCATGCTGCTATCTTTTTTATAAAGCTGTTTTGGATTTTCTCCCTGCTGATTTACAGCGAGGACCTCATTATTGGTGAATAATTTTGTTTCGGTTTCTCTGTTCTCGGGAAGATTGCCACCAAGCATCAATGGCGACCGATAAATGCACCAGAAAGTCATGTGAGTGTACAACTCATCTTCGGTAAACCTGCTATAACGTTCAGGACCAACAGGACCGCGTTTTGAAAGCTTGCCAATCTGTATCATATCACAATCGGGCCAGTGACCGGGACCACCAATTCCTTCCCAGCTTTTTGCATAATCAAACATCTTCAACAACTGCTCCCAGTTATCCCAAAAATCATCTGCCATTCGCCACATGTTTGCATATTGCTTTACATGCTCCGCTTGTTTTATTGGAGTTTCGCCGGGAGAAAGACTAAGCACAATTGGTCGTCCGCAATTATCAATTGCTTTTTTATAACCTTCGATTTCGGCGGCATGATAAGGGCGTGCAATGTCATCTACTTTGATAAAATCAACATTCCATGCTACGTATAATTTTAATATCGAGTTAAGATATTCCTGAGCGCCTGGTTTGCTCATATCCAATCCATACATGTGGTTCATCCATTCGCATGTTGATGTGGTATCTGCAATCATGTCGGCGGTGATATTGTTCGTTCTCATTACCGGTGATTTAGCCCACACAGCCTGGCGGGGAATACCACGCATTACGTGAATGCCAAACTTTAAGCCAAGCGAATGCACATAATCGCTTAAAGGTTTAAAACCCTTGCCGTCAAATGCTGAAGGAAATTTATTTGCATTGGGCATTAACCTTCCATACTCATCCATCGCTAACCATGGAATATATGAGCCATCTTGCAATCGTTGCTGAAAAGGATTGCCAATTGTGCTGCCTGGCGGATTATCATAAGACCATAAGAAATCCACCACAATATATTGCCAACCAAATTGCTTTAAATGTTGTGCCATGTAATCAGCATTTGCTTTCACTTCATCTTCATGGACTGCAGAGCCGAAGCAGTTATAACTGTTCCAGCCCATTGGCGGTGTTTGTGCCAACTGGTTAAATGCTTTGGTTGAAGTGAAAATGAATAATATAAAACAAAAGAACTTCATAAATCAAATTATAGCATCCTCACTTTTATTATATTAAATGAATAAGGCGCTGCTGCGAAATTTATTTTTGTTCCGTTTATTACGATTGTTGATTCTTTTGGAGCGACATTCTGAGGCTGCTCAAATGAGTTCATGCTGTTTAAATTATCCCCTTTTAACACAGTGAGTGTTCCCTGTGTTGCCAGTTTTTTTACACCGGCAAGATTGATTGTATTTGTTTGAGATTTGTTTGATGCATTCACCAATTTGATAATAACATTATTTGTTTTTGCATCAATTACCGCAGATGCATACAAACTATCCCGCTGCCCCGCAACAACATCGTTGTTCAGCGTAATGGGAATTACTTTGGTTCCTTTGTTTAATGAGTATAATTTTTGAACGTAATAATCAGGCGTGCCATAAGAGCGGAGATTGTCAACCCAAATTAAATCAGGCGTCCATTGCCAGCCCTCTGCATTTGCAAAGAGCGGCGCATAAGAAGCCATGAAAACAACACCGGCGTTGCGTTCCAAACCAGTCATGAAAGCAGCTTCTGATAAAGCTGTCAGCCAGTTATTCCTGTTTTCAACACTTACTGTTTTATCACTCTGCGCAGAATATTCACCGGCAAAAACTTTAGAGCCATTCTTGTCATAATTATCATAGCGCCTTGCATTTTGAAAGAACCATTCTGGGCGGCGGTAATAGTGCTCATCAATAATATCTGCATGCATTGAACGCAATGTGTCGTTCAGGTAATCAAAGCGCTCGCCATTTGGATCTGTACCCGAACTGTTTACTAATTTAATGTTTGGATATTTTGACTTGATTGCTTTGGTGAAAATTTTTAATCGCTCAACATATTGCGGACCCCAATTTTCATTTCCAACGCCAAGCATCTTTAAATTAAATGGCGCGAGATGACCCATATCTGCACGCACCTTGCCCCACTTTGTATTTACATCTCCATTAGCAAATTCAATTAAGTCCAAAGCATCCTGAACAAAAGGGTCAAGCTCATCAACAGGCACAACTTCTGCGGTGTTGAACTGGCAAGCCATACCGCAATTCAAAATTGGCAAAGGTTCTGCACCAATATCTTCTGCAAGCTGAAAATATTCGAAGAAACCAAGACCAAATGTTTGAAAATAATCCGGTGTTGGGCGATGTGCAAATTCAAAATTCCAGCGATTGATGATGAGTTGTCGTTGCTCAAGAGTGCCAATTGTATTTTTCCAGCGATAGCGCTGAGATAAATCATAACCTTCAACAATGCAGCCACCGGGAAAACGTATAAATCCAGGCTTCATATCTGCAAGCAGTTGCACCATGTCGGCACGCAAACCGCCGGGACGATTCTTCCACGTATCGTCGGGAAAGAGAGAAATCATATCTAAATCAATCACGCCAATTCCTTCAAACCAAATATTCAGTTTTGCTTTTGGCTCAGTTGCCGTAGCGGTAAAACTTGCTGTTGCTTTATGCCAGCCATCGCCTGTTTCAGTTGGTGTAACCGTTGTGACGCCGAGATTTTTCCCTGTGCTGTCAACCAATTCAATATATAATTTTATGCTTGCTGATTGCTGCCTGTACATCGCTGAAAAATCATAGCGCACACCTTGCTTAATGCCCATGCCGCGAAAGCCTTCATTCGTTAAACCTAAGTCTCCCATGCCGCGAAAGCCTTCATTCGTTAAACCTAAGTCTCCCTTTGAAGCATTGTTGGCTGAAACTCTTATATAGCGCGGATTTGTAGAACTTTCTTCTTTGCGGTTCATCACAAGTACAGCACCCTCGGGCACTTGTTTGCCTTGAATTTTCCAGCCCATCAATGGTTTAAAAAATTCGAATGAACGGTTTTTTACAAGCTCTGCATACAAGCCGCCGTCAGCGCCAAGGTTTATATCTTCAAAAAAAATTCCCCACATTGTTGGCTGAACATCTGCCTTCGGCTCATTCACTCTTACCATAAGGACATTTTGCGCAGTTGCTGATGTGAAGAATAAAATTGCAGCGAGAATGCAGCTTATCAATTCTATTTTTTTCATATTGGCGAGCTTTAATTGTTGAGCGACTACTTGTGAATAGTGAGTAGAATAAATTCACAACTCATTGCTTTTATTTTTTCTTACCCCAGATTGCCGTTCCTTCATTGTTTAAACCTGTGAAAATGATTGTGCTCCTTTTATTCTCCCAATCTCTCCCTTTCTGTATAAAAACCTTATCCGTGAAACCATTGCTCCAGTTCATTTGAAGCCATGGAGCAGTGTATGTCCATGTGCTTGCTGCATCATTATTCAATGTTCCATCTGAAGAAATCGTTAAAGCAACCGATGTTTGAAAATCTGGCGATAATTGTTCGTTGCCATAACCAGGCACAACATGATAACCAAGAATTATCTGCTCCCATTCACCAATAATTGAGTCTTGGGCAACGGTGCTGTTATCTTCCCATGCATAGCGCTCAGGAGAAACAATGGGCCAGCCATCTTGTGTCCAGAATATTTTGTGCACCATCATATCCATAAAATATTTGTCAATACCAGGTCTTCCCTGGTGCGCCATAAAATATTGTCCGCTGCCATCATCAAACACGGTGCAATGGGCCGTACCCTGCCAGCCACCATGATTATTAAATTTATATGGTGCAACAATCATCGGTCCGTGATCTACATCGGTGTTTGCATCTATACCATCGTAGTCATAAAAAGGACCTCCAGGATCATCTGCTCTGCATACACGTACGTTGTATTTTGTTTCGAGCCAATCGTAAGCAATGAAGAGATAATATTTGCTGAGACTCGCATTATAAATAATTTCTGCTCCTTCAATGTTGCCATTGTACACACTATTAGTATATCCACGGTTAGCAATGCGTTTGCCTTTATCGCCTGAGACCGCAGCAAGACCAGTAGTTGGACCAAGATTTAAGATGTAAATTCCATCCCACGCAGAGCCATAATACATCCAGTGTTCGCCAGAGGGTGTTACAACAACTGTTGGGTCAATTGCATTTGTTTGGATAGTGCTGTTGCTAAGAGATGTAACTACAAGTCCCTTCTCTGTCCACGGACCTTCAGGAGACGAAGCTGTTGCCAGGCCAATTACACTAAGACGCGGAGTTGGCGATGAGAGTGAATAATATAACCTGTATTCACTGCCGACTTTCATTACATAAGGCGCCCAGAGGGATTCAAAAGGAGTGCCGCCATTTGAAATGATAAATTGTTTTCCCATCGCCGGTAAATCCTGGAATACCCAGCCATAAAATGTCCACTCAACAAGGTCTTTCGATTTTCTGATTTGTATGCCGGGGCGCACCGTTATGCCATACGCAACATCAGTGCTGTAAGAATAATAAGTATCTCCAAATTTCTCTATTGATGGGTCGTGCACATTGTATGGTCCCCACTTTGTATAAAATGTAAAAGGTGCTACGTCTGCATAAGTATCGTGAATGGAGTTGATATCGAACTGAGCAGGGGGAGGAGTTGGTGTGGTATCTGTGCCACCGTCACCACCTGGTGCATTTCCTGATTTTGAACAGAAAGTTTGTACAACACTACACATTAAAAACAACAGGAAAAGCAGCACACTATTATTGCTTATAACTGAAAGCGATTTATTATTCCTGCTGGTTATTATTTGTATATCACGCATTTTTTTTATTCTTTTATTTGTTCTCTGATGTCACACCTTCGCTTGTCATTATTATGCGCTTTATGGTTCCGTCATTGTTGTAGTATAAATAATCTATACAAACCGAACGTCTGAAACTTCCGCCATTCGGCTGAATGCCGCCATTGTGATAAATGAAATAACTCTTTCCCTTAAAATCTATAATAGCCTGATGATTGGTGTTACAATTACCGGAAAGCTCATTCAATATTCCCCTGAACTGCCAGGGACCTTCTATGGTGCGGCTCATCGCGTATGCCGTTTTCTCAGGAAACTGGTACGCATAAGAAAGATAATACCAGCCATCATGCTTATGTATCCACGGCGCTTCTGTATAATTGGGCAGGTCAATCGTTTTTATATCTCCATCCAACTCTGTCATGTTCTCTTTCAGTTTCGCATAATAACATTTCGTATTGCCCCAGATAAGATAAGCCCGATTATTATCAATAAAAACGGTAGGGTCAATATCATCCCACATAATGCTGGCGGCTTTCGTCATATCATTTGTAACGATTGCAGAGCCACGTGCATCTTTAAAAGGTCCTTCAGGATTATCAGACACAGCTACACCGATCGCTTTTCCCGGAATTGACCTGTGCTCCACCGCTGCATACCAATAAAAATTTCCGTTGCGTTCAATTACCTGCGAAGCCCATGCATCACCCTTTGCCCATTCGAAATCCTTTACATGCAAAGGAACCGGATGCTCTGTCCAATGAATCATATCAGAAGAAGAAAAGCAAAGCCATTCATTCATTACATATCCTTCCTTCGGAGGAACAGCTTCGTCATGACCTGTGTAGAGATATACTTTGTCTTTATACACAAGTGCCGAAGGATCGGCTGTATACTTATGTGTTATGATGGGATTACCTTTTAGAATAAAATTTGTATCGCCGGAATTATTTTGTGCTGAAGCATCTGCAATAAAAACAATTGCGCAAAACAGAAAGCATGAGCATAAAAAGATGGAGTTATATTGTTTTACAGTTTTGTTCATTATCCAATTCCTTGGCGTCGTTCTTTACTTTTATTTAAGTTCCAGCACTACCACAGAGGCGGGCGGCATTTTTACGCTTAAAGCATTACCTTTTAAAATTGCATCACTAAAAGTCGCCGGTTTTATTTTTTCAGGATTATCAAATGTGTTGTGATCCTGTATATGAGCAGAAACCAAAATTCTTCCTGATACGTTTCTGAATGAAGCCCCATTTATATTCACTGTTATCTCCTGATTTTTATTCGGGTCAATATTCACCAGTGATATGTGCGTTAATCCACTTTTATCTTTTGAAACTGAAACTGATACTGCCGGCAGAGTATTATTATTTAAAACATAATTATCTGTTTTTATTCTAACCGGTATCATCGTGGCATTCTGGTGCACGTTATACATTTCCATCACATGATAGGTAGGGGTAAGAATCATTTTTGCTTTATCCGTTAAAATAACAGCTTGCAGCACATTAATAGTTTGCGCAAGGTTTGCCATACGAACACGATCTGCATGATTGTTGAAGATATTCAGGGTAACACCTGCAATCATTGCATCACGCATAGTATTTTGCTGATACAGAAAACCAGGATTTGTGCCTGGCTCAACATTGTACCATCCACCCCACTCATCTACAATTAAAGCCACTTTTTTTTCCGGATCATACTTATCCATAATGGCAGAATGTTTCGCTACCAGTTCATCCATCCACAACGCATTCTTCATTGTAGCAAAATACTGCGCTTCTGTAAAATCGGTTGCAGAACCTTTATGATTCCATTCAACAGTTGAGTAATGATGCAATGCCACACCGCTTAACATGTTCAGCGGAATATTTTTCATCAGCGTTTCTGTCCAGTGATAATCTGCATCACTTGCACCTGAAGCAATGCGCATTAAGCCGCCCGTATTTTCCCAATCGCTTATAAACGTTGCATATTTGCGATATTCATTTGCATAATACTCTGCGGTCATATTTCCGCCGCAACCCCATGCTTCATTTCCAATTCCCCAAAGTTTTACTTTCCATGGTTTTTCTCTTCCGTTTACGCGGCGCCAATCACTCATCGGGCTTGTGCCATCGAAGTTTACATATTGTACCCAATCAGCAAGTTCCTGTACGGTGCCGCTGCCTACATTACCGGATAAATAAGGTTCTGCACCCAGCAGTTCGCACATGTTCAAAAAATTATGTGTGCCGAAACTATTGTCTTCTGTAACGCCTCCCCACCATTTGTTCACGATAGTGGGTCGTTTATCTTTTGGTCCTATGCCATCTTTCCAGTGATAAGTATCGGCGAAACATCCGCCGGGCCAGCGTAAGACAGGTATCTTCATTTTCTTTAGTGCTGCAACTACATCGTTGCGTACACCATTAGTGTTGGCTATTTTACTTGTATCTCCAACATAAAAGCCACCATAAATACATCTCCCTAAATGTTCTGCAAAATGCCCGTAGATATTACGGTTTATAATTTGCTTTGCAGAATCAGTTTCTAATACAATAGAAGTTTGTGCGGAAGCAACTACAATCTGAAAAAGAACAAAAGCAATCAGGAATAACTTTTTCATATGATGATAGTGACTTTTATTTTTTATTTTTGTTCTTTACAGCAAAGCATTTTACTTTATCATTATTTACCGCAGCCACCACAACCTTTCCTTTATTCATTACATTTATCAGCTTCATATCTTTTACATCACCATCTAAAATAAAACCACTCTTTACAATATTTACAAGATGAAAATTTCCCTTACCATCACCCTCTAACACCAGTCCGTAAGATGCATCATATCTTCCTGTCATCGCATCGGTCTCGTACTCATTTCCTGCTATCATCAAATCCATATTTCCATCATCATTTATATCATAAGGTAATATTGTATTTACAGGTGCAAACTGAGCTTGTGTTGGTAATTCATGCAATTTGAATTTTTCGTTTCCCATATTTTCTATCCACACATTTTTCGTGATTTCACATTTAAGTTTCGTCCATCCATCGTTGCCAAAATCACTCGCTAACTTTTCCATGTTTACATTTGAAAAATCTTTGTGAAGCAAATATTTTTTCTTTATAGAAGGAAACTCTTCTGCAAGCTGGTTGCGATCCATGCCCGGAAATAATTCATATTTACCATCGTTATTTTTTATGTAGTAAGCGGGTATTAAATCTTCAGAACCATTCTTGTCAACATCTTTTGCATAAAACATCACAGGCATTTCGGCTGAAGTATGATATTTATTATTTAATCCCATATTGCCTGCTATGTAATCCAAATCACCATCATTATCTACATCAACAGCCTGCAGCGAACGCCACATGCCATTGTCTGCATTTAAACCGGTTGCGTCAGTTACCTCCGTTAATTTCTCATTGCTATTTATAAAAAAACGCAAAGGCATCCATTCACCGCAAATAATTAAATCGGGTTTTTTATCATTATTAAAATCAGTCCATAATGCAGCCGTTATCATTCCGGGATTTTGAAGTGCAGGACAAACTTGTTCTGTTACATTTGTAAATACACCTTTATTATTTTGCAGAATATAACTTTGCGGAAACTGAGGATATTTTTGCGGCAGAATATACCCTCCAATGAATATATCCATATCACCATCGCCATCATAATCGGCTGCAGTTACAGCCTTTGAAATAACTGAAATATTTTGCGGGAAGGCATACTTATTCAATGTAAAATTTCCTTTGCCATCGTTATTATGTAAACGCAAAAAATTATTTGGACTGTTTTCTCCAAATTCACTGCTTCCGCCGCTTATCAGCAAGTCAAGATCTTTATCTCCATCGGCATCAAAGAGTGCAACAGCAAGGTCTTCTTCAGGTTTGATTCCTTCTACAAGATTTTTTGAACTAAAAGTCCCGTCAGACTTTTGAAAAAATATTTTGCCGGATTGATATGCAGCACCTCCAATAAAAAAATCTTCAAGTCCATCACCGTTTATATCGCCGGTTGCAATACAAGGTCCGAGCTGAGAATATTTTTGAAGTAAACCCCGCTGTGAGCCGTAATCATAATATTGTGATTCTTTATGAGTATAATCAATATTGCATTCTTCAGTTACATCACTGAATATTGGACTAACGGCAGTATCTTCCGTAGATAGTGAAGAATCTTTTGCATCTGTATATCGTAGTGTTAATAGTTGATTGGCTTTTACATTTTGTAATACCTGCACTCTATCATCCGGCCATTGAATTTTGATTGAGTTAATCAACAATGTATTTCCTACTCCGAAATGAAGCCGGTAATCAACACTGGATGAAAAACCACGGACAGGTGACTGTTCTAAAAACTGGGTTATGCCATTACTGAAGAGCCATATTTTGCTTCCCAATCCCGATAAATTATTTGATGGCCCTTTTAGCTGGATAGTAATAAAATTATTCGTGCTGTCTTTTACAGATTTTCTTATTCCATTTCGATAAACAAATGCTTCCTGGTTCATATTATTTACCACCAAATCAAGGTCGCCATCGTTATCTAAATCAGCGTACGCAGCGCCCTGAGAAATGGAAGGATTTGCAAGCCCCGTTTGCGCTGTTGCGTTGCTAAAAGTTAGATTACCATTATTATGAAAAAAGTAATTATCTATTTTAATGCTTCCATATTCATTAAGATTTTTACGCAGCATCTCAATGGTGCTTTTATCTAATGTTGCAGTAGCTTTTGTACCGGCGAAAGTATAGTTGCTTAAGACATGAGCATTTTTAAAAGCTGCATAATCGTTGTTCGTTACGTCTTTGGCTAAGCCATTTGTAATATGAATATCCTTCCAGCCATCATTATCAAAATCTGCCATTAAAACGCTCCAGCTCCAGTCTGTTTCTGATATACCTGCTAATTGACCAATTTCGCTATAAAAAGGTTCTTCCCTATTGTTATACTTTCTTACTCCATTATTCAACTGCAGCATATTGCGAACAAATGCCGGTTCATATCCCATCCTTTGCTGCAAATCATATTTTTCCTGGCTTGCCACATTGAACATCATTTTCTTTCTTTCATTATTTTCCGGCATCATATCCAGTACAGCAAGGTCAGGAAGACAATCATTATTTATGTCAGCAGCATCTACACCCATACTGTTATAACTCTGATGTCTTAATGATGTTGAGATAATATTTGAAAAACTGCCATCCTTGTTATTAAGCCATAACAGGTCGTTAGCAATATAATCATTCGCAACATACACATCGGGATAATTATCGTTGTTAACATCGGTAATTATCATACCTAAACCATATCCATCTTCTTTTATACCCGCTTGTTTTGAAACATCATGAAAAACAGGATGAGATTGTCCGGGCATTACACCATCATTCCTGTACAATCTATCTTGTGCGGGTGAATTGCCACTCGTATCTTTTGGTGCAAGATTATTTGCAGTGTGATCGTATAATCTGTGATTGAGAAGATACATATCAAGGTCTCCATCTTTATCATAATCAAAGAAAGCTGCCTGCGTAGAATAATCTGTATCTGCCAAACCGTATTCTGCCGCCTGTTCGGTGAAGTGAAGCTTTCCATCATTGATGAATAATAAATTCTTTCGTTTTTCTTTATTATGCGAATGAGAAGAGCAGATATAAATATCCATGAAGCCATCATTATTAATATCAACAATGCTCACGCCGGTACACCATTGATTTGTTTGTAATCCTGCTTTTTCAGTAACATCTTCAAACCTAAAATTTCCTTTATTGATGTATAATTTGCTGCTTACCATACTGCCGGCAAAAAAAATATCCTGTAAGCCATCGTTGTTAAAATCTCCTGTTCCTACACCTGAGCCGTTGTACATATATTCATCGTCATAAACATTTACAGAGTCGCTTTCAGTAATCTTATTGTTGAAATCAATATTTGTTTCACTGCTGTTTAATAAAGTGAAATAGAGCCCTTTATTTTCAGAGGTTTTTATGTTGCATCCTTCAATTATCAATGTCGCCAGGCAAGCAGCAAGCAACCTTTGCATCATGAATTATTTTGATAAATATTTAGCTGAAAGAAATTTACATTTTAAAAATTAGTTAGCCGGATTAGGTAAAAGATTTTTGTTTACATCCAATTCCTGCTGGGGTATAGGCAAATATTCGTTGCCCGGCATCCATGTATTAAAATCAGGATCATGTGATTTTAATTCTGCAAGTTTTGCAGGATCGTATAACCAACCCCAGCGAATAATATCGTTTATTCTTTGGGATTCTATGGCAAATTCCAGTGCTCTTTCATGTCCTAATTGATCACGCATTTGTTGCTGAGTCATGTTAGGTTTTACGGTAGCTAAATCAGGGAGATGAGCCCTGTCTCTAACCTGCTGAATATACGGATAAGCTTCTACAGTTTTTCCTGTTTCATTTAATACTTCAGCGTACATTAATAAGATATCTGCATATCTTAGTATCCTATAATTGATACCACCGTTGTCAACTGTTTCAAAAGGCGGGCCTAAACGATTGTTTGTATATTTACTTGGATAGATCCTATCAAACGGATTGAACCAATATCTCCCATAAGCCAATGTATCACCTGTTGCAGGGTCGTAATGAGCAATTGTAACATCAAGTCTTGGATCATCTTTACCATCTACGGTTTTTTCTTTTTTGTACTCATCAAAAATCCATCGTGTAGGCAAATAGTCTGAAAAACCAGCGCCCTCCATTCCATAGGTAATTGAAAATTCCTCAACGGTTTTCCAGGATGTAGATGGTTCGCCTGTCCAATTGAAATCAGTGCCTTCTCCTGTCTGAAATTGAACTTCAAACAAAGATTCGCTGTTATTTTCATTTACATCTTTGAAGTTATCCCCGTAATCAGGCACAAGACTATAAACACCATTTAATTCTCCTGTAAAGAATTTTTCAAACTGAGCAGCGGCATTTGTGTAGTCTTTTCTATACAGGTATGCTTTCCCCAATAAACCTGCTGCGGCTCCTTTTGTGGCTCTCCCGATTTGCCCCTGATCAGGTCCAACGACGTTAGCGTAAGAAATGGGTAAATTAGCTTCAGCCTGTTGTAAATCTGTAAATATCTGGTTCCATAATTCCTCTTCAGTGCCTGTAGCTGCATAATACTGGTCGGTACCAAGCGGAGGTTCAGTAATAACCGGAACAATTTTAAAAGTAGTTGCAAGATTATAATAGACTAATCCGCGAAGAAAATATGCCTGGCCTAAAATCCTGCCTTTTTCTTTAGGGGATAATATACTTTCATCATATTGGCTCACATAATAGATTACCTGGTTAGCTCTCGTAACAACCAGGTATAAATCCCTCCATATCCAAAACACGGGGGCAGAATTGGTGGGAATAATAAATTGACCGGTTAATACCAGATCAAGCCAGGGACTATCTCCTGCAAAGTCATCTCCACGGCTATCCGTAAGACCGGGAAATGAGCGCATGTAAGTGCCATCATTTATTAATGCGTTATAAATGGCAGTAACGCCCTGGAAGGCCTGATCTTTTGTTTTCCAGGATTCTCCTGTTGTTAACGAATTAGGATTGGTTTGATCCAGTTTTTTATCACATCCGGCTGTTATTAGGAAAAAACCGAAAATATAATACATTACTTTTTTCATAATTGTAGTTTTAAACGCTGTTTTCAATACTCAAAATACCAATTGAACACCTATCATTATAGTTCGGGGTTTTGGATATGAGCCAAAATCAAAACCAGGATTAAATACCCCCGAAGTAAAGTCAGGGTTATATCCTGTATACTCCTGAAAAGAATAAAGATTTTGTACAGTAACATAAAACCTTGATCTTGTTAATCCCTTTATGATGTTTTCAGGCAATGTATAACCAAGAGAAACAGTATTGATTCTTAAATAGGTTCCATCCTGCAACCAGCCGGGGCGATCAGAATCTTTGAAATTATTTACATCAGCATCATTCAATCGGGGAATATCTGTATTGGTATTGGTGGGAGTCCATCTGTTCAACATATCAGTACTATAATTGAGCGCCCCCGCTGAATGGTGAATATCTCTGTACAACCTGCTGTTGATTAAAAATTTAGCGCTGCCTGAAGCAAAAACAGAAAAATCAAAGCCTTTGTAAGCCGCTGAAAAATTAAATCCATAGTTGTATTTAGGAATAGCGCTTCCCAAATAAACTCTGTCATAGGCTTCATCAACAACGCCATCGGGTTTCCCTTCCGGACCACTTATGTCTTTATATTTAACATCTCCCGGTGCAAGCACTGCACCGAACTGAGTAGCATGGGCGTCAATTTCAGCCTGTGTTTGAAAGATCCCTTCGTATACAAATCCATAATGCTCTCCTATCTCCCCACCAATGGCTGTTTTTGCACCAGCACCATAAATTGGTTCATTGTTACCACCTAAAGACAACACCTTGTTTTTAACAGTAGCAAGATTAGCAGATATATCAAAGGTGAACGCTCCTTTAATTTTGTGATACGCAGCACTAAATTCTACGCCAGTATTTTTAAGAGTTGCAGCATTTATCACGGGTGATAAGTTAATAGACCCCACAGTTGCGGGAATAGGTACACCAACTAATACATCTTCACTTTTAGCATTATAATATTCAGCCGAAAAATCGAGATGACCATCTAAAAATGTTCCGTCAAAACCAATATTAGTGATAGCTCTTTCTTCCCATTTAATATTTGGAGATACAACGCTGGTTTGCAATCCGCCAACAAATCTGTCACCGTTAAAAACGTAAACAATACCCCTATTAATAATTGGCTGATACAGGTAGTCTCCGATTTTATCGTTTCCTAATTTACCATAGCTTGCCCTTAGTTTGAGTAAAGACACAATTGATTTTGGAACATTCCAAAAGTTCTCGCTGATTATCTTCCACCCTATTGATGCGGCGGGAAAATACCCAAACCGGTAAGCAGGGGCAAACCTGGAAGAACCGTCTCTGCGCAACGTTGCAGAAAGCAAATACTTGTCGGCGTATGAATAATTTACTCTTCCGAAGTATGAGCTTAAAGTGGCTACATATTCCGATCCTTTTGAAGACCTTGATTCTCCCTGATCAATAACAGGATAATAGGGTTGAGAGAAACCTTGTGCGCTACTTTCTCTTAAAACTACATCGTTTTCCCTGTAAGATTGCCCCAATAAGGCCTGTATTGAATGTTTACCAAAAACCGCATCATAATTCAATGTATTTTCCACTACGGAATTGGTATAAACTCTTGAATTATCATTTAAACGTGCTATATCGTTGCTGAAGAATTTGCCAAAATAGAAAACAGGCACCCACGAATAATCCCTGGTTTGGGTTTTGTCATAACTTAAGCTTGTTTTAAATCTTAAGTTATTTCCTCCTCTTTTTAATAGCTGAAGCTCTCCATAAATATTTCCAAATGTTCTGTCAACATCCACCCAGTTTACGAAAGTACTGTTTACTCCTATCGCATTTAGTGAATTAGCACCGTTATATTCAGAATTTGAACCACCAAAACCGTTAGGGAGAGAAGGATCATACACCGGCATTGTTGGGATAGCGGCTACCAGGGAAACGATCATTGGCGGTATGGCTCCCAGCAAAATATCGTCACGGAAAGTAAGAGAGTTTTCGTGTGAATGTGTGTAATTGAAAGTTTCTCCCACTTTAAATATGCCTTTTTCGGCTGAGCTATTTACACGGGCTGTATAGCGTTTGTAAGAAGGCCCGTTACCCACGTAAGTGCCCTTGTTATTGAAGTAATCTAAAGAAATATTATAAGTACTGTTATTACCACCACCGGATAAACTGACATTATGATTTTGCCTTGTACCTGTTTTCAAACCCGCTTCCTGCCAATCAGTATCAATACTATCAATATATCCGGGGTCTGCCGGGTTATTAGCGGGGAACAATGGCAAACCTGCGTTTGTACGGGATTCATTATTCAACATCTGATATTGCTCACGATTGGTTACATCCTGAATTTGCCATACATTATCCCAACCGTAATAGCCATTGTATTCTACTCTCATTTGCGAATTTTTACTTCCCTGCTTTGTTGTTATTATAATAACACCATTAGCAGCAGCTGCACCATAAATGGATGCGGCAGATGCATCTTTCAAAACTGTAATAGACTGAATGTCATTAGGACTAAACTCCCTGATAGAAGTACCAACAGGTACACCATCAACAACATAAAAAGGGCTTGATCCCCCGAAAGTGCTAAAGCCCCTGATACGCACACTTGGAACTGAACCAGGCTGTCCGTCACTGTTTACAGCTACACCCGGCGCTCTTCCCTGCAAAAGACCAGTAATATCGTTGGTGCTTATTTTTTTTGCTTCGGCTACATTTATGGTCGCAACTGAACCGGTGAGGTCTTTCTTTCGCTGTGTGCCATAACCAACCACTACTATATCTTTTAATGCTGCAGCTTCGGGTATAAGTTGTACATTAATAGTAGTTTGATTTTTAACTGGAATTTCTTGCGTAGCATACCCAATGTAGGAAAACAGCAAGCTCCCTTTGTCATCAGAAAGCAGCAAAGAAAACTTTCCCTGATTATCGGTACTTGTACCAATATTTGTTCCTTTCACCGTAACTGTTACCCCTGAAAGAGGTTGGTTAGTTTCATTTTTTACAGTTCCTGTTACGGTTTTGGATTGTGCAAAAACAGATACACAATTAATCTGTAACGTTATTGCACATAAAAGCATAATAAATGTTTTTTCGACAAAGCATTTTCCTACCATGTAATTAGTAAAAAAAGGCAAGTTATCGTTAGTTAAAACTTTCATTAGAATGCAGTTTTGGAGATTATTAAATTAGAAAATCATACATCAGGAATGATTATAGTTTTTATTTTGCCGAAATATTCTTTTTGATCATAAGTTATTTTTATAAGGCATTTTACTATAAAACCCACTATCTAACATTTGGTGAAAACAAACTGTAACAATAAATATAAGCGTTTAAAGATTTAAGATAAATATGAAGGGGGAGAGGGTAATATGGCTTTTTCATAAGACTTTATTTTTGCATTGGACAAATTTTATGTTCTTCTTTAATAGTGTCAGAGGGAACAAAAATTCTGGCACATCTTATTTAGCAATCATTAAAAGCAACAGCAAATAAAACACAATGATTGACTACAAAATTTACTTTTAAATTTGACTATGTTCAAACTTTTCAAGAGCTTTAAAAATTTCTTCTTTTACTTGCTCATCTGTAAGTGTCTTAAAATCTATTTGGATTGCGTAAATTATAGCTTTGGCATAGTTTAATAATTCAGCTTTATCGGGATTTTTATTTCCCATTCTGCCCAGAATTCAGTTTCTGGAGTTTGCCCGGCAAGCACCCACGTTCTGAATGAAGGATTAAAAACCAAATCTTCAATACTATTACATTCGAAAGGCTCCATAAGAACAATAAGTTAGCTATCATCTTAATAAAGACCTGGCCCCCAAAAAAACTACTGGATTTTTTTTATTTTTTTTTTAAAAAAATTTTCTTGTACAAAAGAGAAATAACTTGCCTGGAATATCTAAAACTTATTGGAAGAAAAATTTTTTTTAAGTTTTCTAAGGGCGTCATGTAGTAAATTATAAGCTGATTGCCTGTGAATAGACATAATTTCGGCGATTTGGGAATAATCTACATCTGTATAAAAGCGCAGAAATATCACTTCTTGTTCCCGCGGCGAAAGAGTCGCCAATAATTTGCGTACCTTTTGTGATGATTCTAAGTGATATTCTGAAACAATAATTTTAGTTTCAACAGGGTCGTCAAAACCAGCATCAAAATGCAATTCGTTATTTACAAAAGAATAAATATTACAGCTTAGCGCTTTACTCAGTTTTCTTCTAAGCGATTTTAAAAGATAAAATTTTACAAAGTTTGTTTGATTGACCGTTGATCTGTTTTTCCACAAGACAAGGAATAGATCCTGAATGCAATCTTTCACAAGTTCCTTATCTCCTGTAAATCTTGTTCCATAATTAAACAAGTCCCGGTAGTGTCTGTTCATCAGCTTTTCAAACGCACAGGTATCACCATGAAGAAATTTACTCCAAAGCAACAAATTATCATCAGGCAACTCAGACGGATACATAAAGTTTAAAATAATGATTACAGAACAGGTACTTACTGAAATAAAACTTTTGCAGATAATGGAAGCAATCTGAAAAAGCATCCATACATTATCCTATTATAGTTTATTTTTCGCAAACATAAAATACAATATTAAGTGTAATTTTGACAATTAAAAAATTAAAATTAAAATTTTTAAAATAAATTCATGTTATAGCTAAAAATGGCGCTTTTTGTCATTAACTATTGAAAAAAATATTATAATTAATGTACCTTTGACACTTTAAATGAGACTCTAAATTATCTCATGAAAGCATTTATGAATTTGATGATACATAAGTGCAAATAAATTTTAAAGTATAATTTTGTTATACTGCAGAATTGGATAGTCAATACATGGGTTTATGATTTCAAAAAAATGATAATATTTATCAAAACACGATGCACTATTCACATCATACAGGAATTCTTGTGGCTGTAGATTGTATCATTTTCGGGTTTGATGGACAAGACTTAAAACTATTATTAATTCAAAGAGATTTTGAACCTGAAAAGGGACGCTGGAGCTTAATGGGAGGGTTTGTTCAATCTGATGAAAGCCTTGAAAATGCCGCTGCAAGAGTTTTAAAGCAGCTTACAGGTTTAGATAATGTATATCTTGAACAATTATATGCATTCGGTGACCCGCACCGAGACCCTTTGGAACGAACTGTTTCAATTGCCTATTTCAGCTTAATTGATATAAACAAATATGAAAAGCAAATAAGTCATGAATATCATGCAGAATGGTTTGATCTGAAAAAAATTCCTTCATTAATTTTTGATCATAAACAAATGATTGAAATGGCAAAGGAAAAACTTCGGTACAAAGCTGCTTTTCATCCTATATTGTTTGAATTGCTTCCTGAGAAATTTACGCTGCCGCAATTGCAAAATTTATATGAGGGAGTTTATCAAGCGCTTATGGATAAAAGAAATTTTAGCCGGAAGGTTTTATCAACCGGCTTATTGATCAAACAAAATCAAAAAGAAAGAGAGACATCTAAGAGAGGTGCTTTTTATTACAAGCTCGATAAAAGAAAATATCAGCATAAGTTTGATTCCTTTTTAAACTTTGTACCTAATCCTGATAATATAAAGTAATTCTATAATTGGGATGCTAATGTTTCAATCTGTAATGAAAATAATGATATCTGGGCTATGCCATTTTCTGTTAATAAAGTCTCCCTCACTTTGTTAAAACCTGAAGGCTTATAGATCTTCACAAACTCATCTTCTGAATTCCTTTTCATAGTCAGTCCATTGAAAAAGTTTCATGCACAAGTTGATCATTGTACTTAGTATTTGGTTGTGAATATGTGACAAAAAATATGCTGTAAAGCAGTAAAATCACATCCTGTGGATAAATATTCAACCCTAACCTTTTTCTGAAATGCCTTATTCTACTGCATTAGAAGGTTTTTTTTCAACCACTAATTAGGGTAAGAGAGCCTCTCTCTCCGCTAAAAGGTTTATAAATAATTGTAAAGCAGGTGTTTGCGTTTGTGGGTAGTAAAATAAGTAGTAAATTAAAGGTTGCCTATGATTAAAGAAGATGTAATTATAGTCCTATGTCACACCAGGGTTTTGCAGCTTTAGTGACTAGTCATCTTTTCCAACATTACTGAACAACAAATAAGCCCCTGGATGACTACAGTGGCCGTATTGTGTCAACGAAAATAAAAGGGAAAGTTTTATTCTTCCAAATGCCCCTCTCATTAAAGTATTCTGTATTATCCTGCATACCTGTTTTATGCACTTTTTTCTTTTCTTCTTTTGATAAACTGTTATACCAGTCTTCAGTCTTTAACATTTCATTGTGTTTTGTCTTTTTTGAGGTGTTTTAAACACTTTTTTGTTGTGATAAAAATTGTGTTTTGATAGTGCAAATTTTTTGTTTAGATTGCTTCAAAACAATATCACATGAAAGAAAAAATAATTGAAATTCTTAAAAGTATTCTCACTTTTTGGAAGATAATGTAGTTGATGAAACTGATTTTGATAAAATAGCAGATGAACTAACAGGAGTATTTATGAATGAAAATCTTTCACCTGAAGCAAAAAATGAAATGGAAGATACTTTAGAAGACCGATAATTACGATACATGACTTACGTGACGTATAGCATTTTTATTTCTTCAAAGTAACCACATATTTTGCATTATCTCTCACCCAGTAAGGTTTATTACTCCAAGCGTTTATCTGCCTCTTATGGCTCTTTAAATCTTTATTGAATGCTGATGGTGTTTTACCAACATTCTTTACAACAGGCTGCTTATCGCTTAGCCCTAACATAAAGTCTTCCATCTTATCATATTCATCTTACTGGCAAGCAAAGGAACACCATGACAAAGGCATTGAGGATGCCATCTGGTCCATTTAAAAATCTTTAGGATATTCGCCTGCTAAAGGGTCACATATATCATAGCGTGGAAAGATATTTTTTTAAAATTACTGGTAATGGATGCCGGCCACATTTCCTGAAGTGAAAATAAAAAGAGGACTTAGTAGAAACTAAGTCCGATATATCTTAAACCGGTTATTTCTAACCGTAATTAAAAAAACGTAAGTAGAATATTTCAAAGATGCTGACAAGACTTTTATAATTGATTTACTATTCACTTTTTTGGAAAGCGATTATGATCTTTCAAAATTCACGAGTAATTTTTTTGGGATCGGTTTTCGTATTGCGCCGTCCAAAGGCGTGCTTGCTATGCAAAAATTAAATGCGGTTGAGTTGCGGTACGGGCACTACACAAGAAGCACAGGTCTTAATTCCAATACTATCTCACTACATCTGAAGTTTAAGCCATAAAATTTGCAGACACATAAAAAATTTGTGCTCATCTATCTTTATGAAACATGCAGCAGAAGTTCTATTGAGCTTTTGTTAAGTACTCCATTTGATATTAACATCACATTTTTTAGTTTGTCGCAGTAGGTAATTCAAAGCCCTTATCCTTGAGATACAAACGATATACCATGATTTGGATAAAATAGGTGTGTAATAATTTACACAGAAAAAATATTAAAGAATGCGACTTGAAATAAACACATGATCTACAATGGTTTTGATTATTGATAGCTTTGAATTGAATATACCGCGGATTAGTTACCTACTATCCCTTGTGGTATTGAGTTTGCATTTATTGCTGTTGTAACTTATTCAAATAAATTACAGTGGATTTATCTTTTATTAAATTGGAAGATCTTAAGTTTCTTTTTGTTTCTTCTGATAATGAAGATTTCAAACTGGCTAATGATATTCTTGAACAAAAAGAATTTGACATTGACGACGTTGATAAGATCATAGATGAATTAAATCTTGAAAACAGAGAGTGGCATTTTTTTATGAAAAATTGTAGGATAACAAGAACGGCGAAAAAGAGTAAAACGTTTGTGATAATTAATTTATCCGGTCAATGATGGAGAAGCTTCGCTTTTTTCAAAACGTCCTGTTTTCTTCTCACCTATAGAATTATTAATCAAATGTAACTTTTCATTTTTTAGGGATGGTTTATTGAATAAGCTACTTAATAAGTGATTTTATTTACTCTCCAATTGCTTTTATATAGCCGTCCATTAAATTCAGATATTTATCAACTTCGCTTAGGATCAATTTTCTTTCAGCATCATTTTTTACATCCCTGGCTCTTAGGCTATTGACCTTTGCACGAATATTTGAGCGATAACTTTTATAGTAAATAAAAAGTTTATGATCCGCTTCTGTTTTAATGGAAGGAAATAAATTATTGTAATAACCCAGAAATAAATCCGATAAATCTCGTCTTCCAAATGCATCAACATCCATACACAGAAATGCAATTTCGTTCAGTACATCTATCTGGCGATAATCATCGTTGAACTCTATACAATCAAATGGCTGGGGTGAGGGAAGTAAAAAAATATTCCGTGAATGCAGATCTCCATGACCGTCTCTAAAAAAACCGGCTTTTAGCCTCGCTTCTAAACGTTCTTTATTTCTTTCTATGAATGTATTGGATGTGTCAACAGCTCTGCTGATAATGCTACTACTATCACTGTTTAAATTTTCTTGCAAATAATCTTTTTCTACACACAGGTCATTAAATTTTTCCTGAACATCCAGAAAATTTTTCTCGTAAATAATACCTGTGTTCTTATGGAACGTGGCTATTTTTTCTGCTAAATTTTGTATATCAGTAGCAAATACTTTATTATTCAACAAAAGCCTGTTCATTTGTTTATCTCTATCAAGCTTTCGCATTCTCACTGCATAATCTACCACTTCTGCGTTTTCATCTCCAATAAAAAATGTACCTGATATTTCTCCTACCTTTTGTACATCAAGATATATATCATCAGCAAGTCTTTTGTTCAATTCAATTTCTCTTTCACAATAATATTTTCGCTTTTCAATTGTTGAAAAATCGAGGAATGAATAACGGACAGGCTTTTTTATTTTATAGACAAAATTGTTACATAAAAATACCCATGAAATATGTGTTTCTATCAATTCCGGTAGCGTAGAATTCCCTGGAAATTCCCCTTCCAAAAGCAGTTTATTAATTTGTTGCCTTGTCATTCTTCAGATGCAGGTACTCTGCAGTTCTTTCCAACAATTCTGTAATGTTATCATCAGTTGATTGCAATATCAAATGATCTTCATGCAAAGGCTCCCACTCATTTTTTATTTTTTTATAAACTTCAAGAGTAGCCTCACTATCCAATCGTGATCTTTTTAGTCTTTCCTTTATTAAAGATTCCTCTGCCCGAACTTCAATAAAAATAACATCGTCAATATCTTTAGATTCATCAAGAAAATTTTTTCTGATATCATTATTGTAAAATGTAGCATCCAACACAACATTTTTGTGCTGTCTTACAGCCTCTTTCATTTGTACCTGCATTTTATTATAAACTGATAATCGTTCTTTTATTGAATATGTCCTATTATGAAACATCTCCCTTCTAATCCTGTCACTGTTTATATAATCTGCATTGATCATATTTGCTAGATGAGAAGCGAAGTAACTCTTACCTGAACCTGGCAAACCGAAGACGAATATTATCATATAGATAAGTCTTTATAAATACAATGCTATAACTTAATTTAACAAATGTTTGATTGTTACAATCTCTCGTGATTATCAGAACAAATTGGAACCTGAAATTCAAATGGTCTATTTGAATGCTTCTTTCAGCCGTGATTTTTTTTAATTATTGATTTTGAACGTTCAAATGCATTTTTCAACAATTTCAGGTTATCTGTCTTTTGTCGAAGTTGTTAATACGATCCATACGGAATATAGTCATAAGCTTTGTGTATGTATTGTTCTTAACGTTATTTTTTATTCTGATAACTCGCTAAGCTCTACAATAAATTCACTTCCTTTTCCTAATTCACTTTTTATTTTTATTGTTCCATGCAGCATATCAACATAATGCTTTACAATGTGAAGACCCAAACCCGTTCCCTGAAGTAAGACAGGTAATGGGATAAAGACCTGATTCGTCAATTTGTTTATTTAAACTATTGCCTGAAGGATAATCCCAACCCAATAAGTTTAATTGAACACAAGTACTATATTGTATTACATCAGAGGTAAAACGCGTATTGGTAACTACCCAGCCCTGGTGAAGTTTATTGTCACGACCGGGCAATGTAAGCCAGTTTGCTTCTACATCTTTAAAGCGTGAATGAATGTATAGCGGAATCTTTACGTCACACACAATGCCTGGCGGATTGTGAAACTTGCACTCGATCAAAAAATGTTTATTGTTTTGCTCTGCTATAATGTCTACTTCATGTTTTACGCAATGCTCTTGAACAATAACGCCTGTTTGAACCTTATAACCCTGGTGACAAAAAATAGCAGCAATATATTTTTCAAATGGGAAACCAGATGGGCCCAATTCCATTATGGCACGCTTTAATTTATATTTTGCGGCAAGAGGTCTTGAAGAATCTTTTAGTA
>WNFY01003897.1_pt1 | contig 23736 bp, 18 predicted proteins | sample 5400091 | NCBI WGS metagenome assembly WNFY01 (sample SAMN13153364, study PRJNA577476) | soil metagenome | isolation source: 60 cm soil or saprolite under grassland replicate 1 | place: USA:California | collected 2016-06-15 | reverse complement strand
GCGCTTCTACATCGTGCACGGCGAATGGCGCAGCGTGTGGCGGATGTTCACCAAGGTCCGGCGGCAACACCTCCGCATGCTGGCACACTGGGCGCTCGCGAGCCTCCGACCTCGTGGAAGCAAGGATTCACATGCGCCGGCGAGCTGATCCTGTGAATGTGCCCGAGCCGATCGGCGAGCTGCTGCTGCGGCTGCTGCTCGAAGGCGTGGCTGCGCCGCGCAGTGTGCCCCCCGACTTCTGGGACTCCCTGCGGCACACAGCCTGCGGGAACGCCGTCCTGCTCCGCGCCGCCGCTTCCCTCGAGCGCCTGGGAATCGACGGTCCGCCGCGCTTCGTCGCGGGCGTCGCCGCCGAGCGCCAACGGGCGCACGCGATGGTCGCTGCGGTGCAGGCGGTGAGCCGCGCCTGCTCGGAGTATCGGGTTGCGCATCTGTTCCCCAAGGCGTTCCAGCACTATCCCGACATGGGGCGAGACGCGGACCTGCTGGTCCTGGCGCGTCCCCGCGAGCTCGCCCCCGTGCTCGGCGCGCTCCGCGCCGAGCCCCGTCCCGGTGGCTTCTCGGACTGGGTCGCCGCGACCGTCCGATATGTGTTGCCGGGTTGTCCCGGCCCGCTCGATGTTCAGTACGGAACGCTGGGGCTGGTGGGAGAGCACCCGGGTTATGCGGCCCAACTCGTTGCGAACCGCGCCCGGATCGTCATCGAAGGCTCCACGGTCGTCGTCCCCGCCGTCGAGGACCAGCTGCTCCTCCAGGGCGTTCAGCGCGTCTTCGGGCGCTTGTCGCTTCGGCTCGCCGACGTCATCTGGGCGATCAGAGCGCTGGGGCACGAGCGTCTGGACTGGGACTACGTGGTGCGCACGGCGCAGCGCATCGGCGCGACACCGGGCTTGGGCTGCTTCCTGAGCTACGTCGAACAGATTCACCGTCGATTGTTCTCGGGTACGTTGGTACCGAGCGCCGTGCGACGCCACCTGCCGCTCCGCGGCTGGGGCACGATCGCGTTCCGAGACGGGCGGTATCGATTCCCCGCCCTGCGCGTCAATGTCCGGCTATCGCTCGGTGCCCTCGAGGCCAGGCTCGCGCGCCGCGACTGGGCCGGCGCCGCCCGCCTGTCGCTCGTGCCGCTCGTCGGCGTGGCTGCGACGCTCGGCCGCCTGTCGCACGAGAGGGCCCCATGAGCGACGCAGCCTTGTGGCTGTACAACCAGCTTCCCGCGCCGGCGCGGTCCGCGGCCGCCTCGCTGCGCGGCTACTACCTGCGCTGGTGGCGCTACGGCCCCGAGACCGAGCGGCTCATTGCCGAGGCCCTCGAACGTGAACGCTGGACGGCGGCCCAGTGGAACCGGTGGCGGGAGGAACGACTCGTCTGTGTCTTGCAGCGGGCGGCCACCCGAGTGCCGTACTACCGCGCGCTGTGGCAGGCTCGCCGGCGGCGGGGCGAGCGCTCCTCCTGGGAGGACCTCGCGAACTGGCCGCTGCTCGAGAAGGAAGCCGTCCGAGCGCAGCCGGCGGCATTCCTCGCCGACGGCTCTCGCACGCGCCGCATGTGGCGCGTGCACACGAGCGGGACGACCGGCACGTCGGTCACCATCTGGCGAAGCCGGCAGACCGAGCGCGCGCTGTACGCGCTCGCGGCCGCCCGCCGGCGCTGCTGGTACGATGTGTCGCGGGACGACCGTTGCGCACTCATCGGGGGACAGCTCGTCACCCCGTCGGCGCAGCGGCGTCCGCCATTCTGGGTCTGGAACGCCGCGCTGAACCAGCTGTACATGTCGTCCTACCATCTCGCCCCGGCGTTCCTGCCGTATTACCTCGACGCGCTGGCGCGCTACCGCGTCGCCTATCTCGAGGGGTACACCTCGTCCCTGTACGCCCTCGCGCAGGAGGCCCTGCGCCTCGGCCGCCGTGATCTCAAGGTGGTGGTCGCGATCCCCAACGCCGAGCCCGTCGAGGATTACCAACGACGGACGATCGCCGCCGCGTTCCAGTGCCCCGTCCGCGAAACCTACGGCATGGCAGAAGGCGTCGCCGCCGCCAGCGAGTGCCAGGAGGGCCGCCTGCATCTCTGGCCGGAGGTGGGGTGCGTCGAAGTGGTCGCGGACGGCCAGAACGTCCCCGCCGGCGCATCCGGCGAGCTGGTCTGCACCGGGCTGCTCAACGCCGACATGCCCCTCATCCGGTATCGGATCGGGGACCGCGGCGCCCTGACCTCGTCCGCGACGCCGTGTACGTGCGGTCGCACCCTCCCGTCCCTCGCAGCCGTCGAGGGGCGCGTGGACGACGTCCTGTTCACGTCGGACGGCCGCAGCATCGGCCGACTCGACCCCGTGTTCAAGGCGGACTTGCCCGTTCGCGAAGCGCAGATCGTGCAAGACACGCTGCGGCGCGTCCGCATCCGCTACGTGCCGGCCGCGAACTTCACCCCGGACGCCGCGCGGACCCTCGTGGAGCGCCTCCAGGCGCGCATGGGAAACGTCGCAGTGGTGCTGGAACCGGTGGCGGAAGTTCCCCGGACGGCCACCGGCAAGTTCCGCGCGGTGGTGTGCAACCTGTCGCCCGAAGAGCGCGCGACCCTCGACACTCAGCCTTATGCCCACGCTGACCTCCCCACGCGCACCTGAGGCCGGCCGGGCTCGCGTCCCCGGCGGCGGCGCCTCCCGCCGAGCGCGGGTACTCGTGCTGGACGGCCAGACGACCCAAGCCCTCGCCTGCGTGCGCTCGCTGGGGCGCGCCGGATATGACGTGCTGGTGGCGAGCGACCGCCGTTGGCCGCTCGGCGCCTGGTCGCGCCACTGCGGCGCCCACTTTCGGGTTACGGGAGAGACGGCAACGGCATTCGCCGAGCTGCGCGCGTGGGCTACGCGCCTCGGCGTGGGTGTTGTGCTGCCCCTCACCGAACGCTCCTGCCTCCTCTGCGATGCGGAGCGGGCGGCGTGGACGGAAGTCGGCATCACCGTCGGGTGCGCCCCGACGGAGGCTCTCCTGCAAGCCTTCGACAAGGGACGGGTGATCGCTCGAGCGGCGGCGTGCGGCGTTGCGGTGCCCCCCACGCAGTTTCCCGATTCCCTCGAGGCCTGCCACACGGCCGCGGACGTGGTGGGGTTCCCCTGCGTGGTCAAGGCCTGCTGCAGCAACGTCCCGACTAAAACGGGATTTGCCAGAGACCCTGGGCCGGGGTACGTCGCGTCGCACGCCGAGCTCGAGGGGGCAGTGCGGGCGCGCTGTCAGGGGGAGCAATGGCCCCTTATCCAGGGCTGGGTCGCCGGGCAGGGCAAAGGGGTGTTCGCGCTGTGCGACCACGGCCGTGTGGTGGCCTGGTTCGCCCACGAGCGGCTACGCGACGTCCAGCCCTCGGGCTCGGGCAGCAGCCTGCGCCGTTCGGCCCCGATCGATCCCCGGCTGCGAGCGCCCGCCGAGCGGCTGCTCGCGGCGCTCGCGTGGCACGGCCCGGCCATGGTGGAATTCCGCGACGACGGCGTGCGCCCCCCCTGGCTCATCGAGGTGAACGGCCGGTTCTGGGGTTCGCTCGCGCTCGCGATCGCCGCGGGCGTCGATTTCCCGCTGCTTTGGCTGCGGATGCTCGAGGGAGCGGTCGTGACCGCGCCGCCCGACTATCGGGAGGGCGTGATCGTGCGGTGGCTCTGGGGCGACGTGAAACGCTTCTTCCATATCCTCCGCGGTCGGCCCCCCGGCTTCCCGGCCCCGTACCCGGGCCGCGCGCAGGGTGTGTGGGAGCTATTCGGCCCGCAACCGGCCGGCACGCGCCTTGAGACCTGGGACCCGCGCGACCCCTGGCCGGCGCTGGGCGAGTGGGTGGAGGGGTTCCGCGAGCTCGTGGCCCGGATCACCTGACATGCCAGCCACTGCGAAGCCGTTCGTCACGATCATCGTGCCGTGTCGCAACGAGGTGCAACACATGAGCCGTTGCCTGCAGTCGGTCATCGACGGCGACTACCCGTCAGACCGAATGGAGGTGCTCGTTGTGGACGGCCGGAGCGACGACCGCACCCGCGAGATCGTCACCGCGTACGCCGCGCGGTACCCCGCGGTGCGCTTACTCGATAACCCGAAGCAGATCACACCGGTCGCCTTGAACTTGGGTGTCCGCGCCGCCCAAGGTGACCTCGTCATGCGGATGGACGCACACGTCGTGTACCCGCGCGACTACGTTTCGCGCCTCGTCGACGCCCTCGATGAGAGCGGCGCCGACTGCGTGGGTGGCGTGATTGAAACGCTCCCCGCCGACGAGACCGCGATCGCGCGTGCCATCGCTCTCGGGCTTTCACACCCGTTCGGCGTAGGCAACGCCTATTTCCGCATCGGCTCTCGGCAGCGTCGCTGGGCCGACGCGGTCTCGTTCGGCTGCTACCGCCGTGACGTCTTCGACCGGATCGGGCTGTTCGACGAAGAGCTGGTCCGCAACCAGGACGACGAATTCGATCTGCGCCTCTTCAAGCACGGCGGACGCATTCTGCTCGTCCCCGAGGTCGTGTGCTCCTACTACGCCCGCCGCACGCTGCGGCAGCTCGGGCGGATGTTTTACCAGTACGGGTACTTCAAGCCTCTCGTCGCAAAGAAGCTCGGTAAGATCATGACCGTGCGCCAACTCGCCCCCTCCTTCCTCCTGACAACACTGGCTGTCACCGGGCTGGTGGGGCTCGCGTGGCCGGTCGCGCGCGTCGCCTTCGCCGCCGTCGTCGGTGCATATGCCGTGGCCGTCCTCGCGTGCTCGGTCCGAGCGGCCTGGCAGCATGGAGTACGTTGTGGCCTCGGACTCGCCGCTGTGTTTGTCGTGCTGCACGGCAGCTACGGCCTCGGCTTTCTGCGGGGGGTCGGCGATCACATCTTCGGCTGGCGGCGCGCGCATGCGGCCGGCTTCTCGCTGTCCCGCTAGAGGGGAGAAGCCCACGTGAAACCGGGACCGCAGTTCGCGACGTTCGCATTCCACGAAGTGACCGACGACCCCACGGCATCCGGGTTCCAGCGCGCCGCCGCGCTGCCGTACAAGCACACGCGCCTCGCGTTCGCACAGCACCTCGCCTCCATCGGTGCGGCGCGGTTGATCCCGGAGCTGGTGCTCGAGATGGATGTGGAACGCCCCGGCCGCCACGTGCTTCTCACCTTCGACGACGGGGGGAAGAGCGCGCTCTACGCGAGCGACGAGCTGTCGCGGCGCGGCTGGAAGGGCCACTTCTTCGTCGTGACGAGCCTCATCGGCTCGCGCACGTTCCTCGACCGAAACGAGATCCGCTACATCCGGAGCGCCGGGCACCTCATCGGCAGCCATTCCCACACGCACCCGGACATCTTTCGGGACCAGACGCCTCAGCAGATGACCGAGGAGTGGCGCACGAGCTGCGACATTCTGGCCGACCTGCTGGGCGAGCCCTGCCCCGTCGCGTCCGTCCCCGGCGGGGATATCTCACGCGCGGTGTTGCACTCGGCGGCCGACGCCGGTCTGCGCTACCTGTTCACGTCGGAGCCCTGGACGCGCCCCCGCCGGGTAGACGGGTGCTGGATCCTGGGCCGCTTCGGCCCGAAAACCACCACGCCGCCGGAGAGGACGGCGGAGCTCGCACGCTTCCGCGGCTGGGGCCGCGCCTTGCTGGTACGCCAGCTGAAAGAAATCGCGCGGCAGACCATGCCATCGCTGTACCGCTTCTACGTCAAACAAACTACTCGGGAGTGGGCCGCACGGTGACCTTGCACGTTCAGGAGTTCGCGGGTTCGCCGGCCGAGTGGGATGAGTTCGTGCGCGCGCAGCCGCACTGGACGCACGTCCACCTGTTCGGTTGGAAAACCGTCATGGTGCGCGCGCTCGGGCACGAGTGCCTTTTTCTCGCAGCACGTGACTCCGCCGGCCGACTCGCGGGCGTGCTGCCGCTGGTGCGGGTGAACAGCCTGCTGTTTGGCCACTACCTCGTGTCGATGCCGTTCCTGAACTACGGTGGACCGTTGGGCAGTGAGGCGGGCGTGCAGGCCCTCGTGGCCCACGCGACCGCGCTGGCGCAGCGGGACCAGGTCAAGCTGCTCGAGCTCAGAAGCCGCGTACCGCTCCCGATCGCGCTCCCGGTATCGCACCGCAAGGTCACGGTCCTGCTCGACCTCACCCCCGGGTCGCCCGACCCGGTGTGGCAGACCCTCAACTCCAGGCTCAAGAACTACGTGCGACGCACCGCCCGGGCTGGGGTGACAGTACGCTTTGGACCGGACCAACTCCGGTCGTTCTTCGAGGTGTTCCAGCGGCACATGCACGAGCTCGGGACGCCGACGCATGGCCGCCGACTGTTCGAGACGATCGCGGAAGTCTTTCCGGACGATGTGTGGTTCGGCTGCGCGTATCACGGCGGCCGCCCGGTCGCAGCCGGCTGCGCGCTGCGGTGGGCAGACGAGCTGGAGGTCACCTGGGCGTCGGCGGTCGCCAGCGCTCCGGAGCTCCGGCCCAATGCGCTGCTGTACTGGTCCTTCATAGAGCGCGCCGCTCTCGACGGGGTGCGAACGTTCAACTTTGGGCGCTCGACGCCGGGCTCCGGGCCGCACGAGTTCAAGCATCGCTGGGGATCGCGTGACGAGCCGCTGTGGTGGTACGACCTCGCCTCTCGGGACGGCGCCACGACCCCATCACCCCAGGATCCCGCGCTCGCCTGGGGCCCGCGCCTCTGGAAACGGATGCCGGCACGTCTCGCGAGTGCGCTCGGACCCCACGTCGTGCGGTGCCTGCCGTGAACACTGACCCAAGCCTCGTGGTGACACACGATTGTGGCTAAAGTGTGGCCGGTGTGTGGCATCAGGACCCTCACTGGGGCGCAGCGATCTCGGGAGCGGTCTGCCAACCTGCTGTAAGACTTGCAGTTACGCACCACGCCCAGGCAACTGGCGGAGGGGCGGCCCGGCACAAGACCTGATATGCACGGTGGCAGCGCGCTGCGCCGGCGCTCACAACCCTAGACCAGCGTTCGGATGACCTCGACCCACTTCGAGCTGGACCAACTCGGCTATCGCTTCTCCTGGCTCGTGCGGGCGCTTGCCTCTACCGCTCGCCTGCTCGACCCGGTGCTCCGCGACTCTACGATGCGGCGACTGGTAAAGGCGGGGGTGGACTTCTGCTGCGGCGCCGGCGCGGTCGCGGCAGCGGTGGCGGTGGGCGAGGGGATTCACGTCTTCGGCGTGGACCAGACTGCCACGCTCGCGGTGCTCGTCGGCCTCGTCCTCGTGCTGGTCGAGGCGTGGGGCGGCAGCTACCGCGCCATCTGGCGGTACACGAGCCTGCCGGAGGCGATCAGGACCGGCGTCTCGAGCGCGGTGGTGCTGGGCGCCCTATTCGGGCTCCGCTCGCTCGGAGTCGTGCGACTCTCGCCTGCGACCCTGTTGCTGATGGCGCTCCTCATGCTCTTCCTGTGCGTCGGCGCGCGGACGCTGCGCCGCTGGTCGGTGGGCGAGGCGAAACAGCGGGAACGCCGGTCTGGCTCCGCGCGCATCGCGCTGCGCCGGGTCATGATCGCCGGCGCCGGCGAGCACGGTCTCTCGATCGGCCGCGAGCTTGCCCGGGGCGCGGCCCCGGGGGTGGAGCTCGTTGGCTTCCTCGACGACGATTCCGCCAAACTCGGCGCCGTCCTGAACGACGTCCCGGTCCTCGGGAGACTAGACGACGCGCTCGCCCTCGCCGAGCGCCACCAGGTCCGCGAAGTAATCGTGGCGATGCCATCGGCCGACCGCGACGTGGTACGAATCCTCGTTCGGCGGCTCGAGGACGCCGGCATCCACGTCCGCGCCGTGGGCGGTATCGATCGGTTCGTGCTTGGCGGCGACGTGCATCGACCGGGAAGCGTGACACGGCACGAGCTGCTCGACAGGGACCTCACGCTCCCCAAGTACCAGCGTGAAGCGACCGAGCACCGGCGCGTGCTCGTGACGGGCGGAGCGGGTTTCATCGGATCGCACCTCACGCGCATGCTGCTCGACCGCGGGTACCACGTCCGCATCCTGGACCGGTTTGACTACGGCCGTGCCGGCATCGAAGGACTGAGCCACCCCCGGCTCGAGGTTGTCTCCGGCGATATTTGCAGCAGCCGGGACGTGAGCCGCGCCTTGGGCGACGTGCACGGCGTGCTCGCTCTCGCCGCGATCGTGGGCGATCCGGCCTGCAACCTCGATCTCGAGGAGACGATCAATCTCAACTACACCGCGACCAAGGTGCTTGCCGAGGCGTGCAACTTCTACCAGGTGCGCCGCCTCGTGTTCGCCTCGAGCTGCAGCGTGTATGGGGCGAGCAGCAACGGAGTCCTGACCGAGCAGTCTTGCCTCAAACCGGTCTCCCTGTACGCGCGGACCCGAGTGCTGAGCGAGAACATCCTGTTCGATCGTGCCGGTGGGGTGGAGCCGGTCGTGCTCCGGCTCTCGACTGTGTTCGGTCTCTCGCCCCGCATGCGGTTCGACTTGGTCGTAAACACGCTCACCGTCCGCGCCGTGGTCGAGGGCAAGCTTGCCATCTTCGGCGGCAACCAATGGCGCCCGAACGTACACTGCCGCGACGCAGCCCGCGCGTTCATCGCTGCCCTCGAGGCACCGGCCGAGCGTGTCGCCGGCGAGATCTTCAATGTGGGCGGCGACGCTCTCAACCATACGATCGCCGCGCTCGGGGACATGGTCGCGGAGATCGTGCGAGGAGCGGAAGTAGTGCGCCAGAAGGATGCTCCGGACCCCCGCGACTATCGGGTCAGCTTCGAGAAGATCCGTCGCGTGTTGGGATTCGAGCCTGAGTTCACCGTCCCCGCCGGGATCCGGGAAGTCGCGGCGGCCGTCCGGAGCCAACCCACGCTGCGCGATTATCAGAACCCCGCTTACCACAACGTCGAGGCGCTGAAGCGGACCTTCGCCACGCCACGGCGCCGCCGCGGAGACTGGGCGCCGTCACGCGAGCTGGCACCGGCCTAAGTCGTCAGGATCCGACTCGAGTCACGACAAACACGTCGAATGCCGGCCCGGTGACCGGCGCGGGCGAGCTTGCAAGGCCGATGGGCGTCGGCGGTGCGATCGGGGTCATCGGAATGCTGACGCTGCCTCCGCCGTAGGTGCCGCTCGCCACGGGCGAGCCGAACAGCGCTTGGACGCTGCGCACCTCGTAGTGGTCGCCTACCTGAAGCACCCGCGACAGATCCACCGGCACCGATGGCTGCACACTCCAGTTATACACGATGACGGTGCCCCGACCGCCCTCGTACACGTTCGGCTGCACGGCTACGCGCGGGACGAGCGGCGTCCCAGCACCGGCCACATCCGTCCCGGAGAGCCCGGTGGCGCCCTGCCAGCCGCTGAACGTATAGTCCGTAGTGAGGTACCGCCACGCCGCCGCCAGCGGGTCCTGGTAGTAGTGATTGCTGCTCCACGTCTTCCCGGCGAGGTTCGAGTCGGTCAGGATCACAACCTGGTCCACCCCGACCAGCGTGTCGCCGGTCACGACCGCCGACGTCCAGTTCTCGACCGTCAGGGCCGGATTTCCGCCGACGATATAATTCCCGCTCACCGCGAGACTGCCGCTTCGCACACCGCCGTAGCCGAACCGCACGTTCAGCTCCGACATGCTCGGCGCATAGTATGTCATATTGGAAAGCACGGTGCTGTTGTTCACCGGCTCTTCCCCCCCGATCTGCATGTTCCCCGCCCCGGATGTGCCGGGAAGCGCCAGGGAGCCGTTGTCGAACGAGGCGTTCCCTTCCACCCGGATGCGGTTCAGCCCGCCGTCGCCCAGATCACCGTATTCGTGAATGCCGAACCCGTACTGGTTGAAAAGCACGTTCTCGCGCACCAGCTTCGTACCGGCGTCGTTCTTCACGTAGATCGCGTGCCCATGGCCGCGGTCGCCCGCGCCCGCCTGCCACCCGTTGTTGTACACGATGCACCCGTAGATCTCCACCCCTGGCGCCGCGGCCTCGGTATAAATCCCCGTGCCGCCGTCGTGCACCACGAGGTTGATGAGCTTCACGTTCGCCGTGTAGCGTACGTACACCGCGTCCATGCGGGGATTGGTACGATCCGGCGTCGAGACCTGCACTTCGAACCCCCAGAAGTAGGTCCACGCACCGTCGATTTTCAGCGTGTTGCTCGAGCCATCGCCGGCCAGGATGGCCCGCTCGCTCGGATATCGGCGCACCACGATCGGCGCCGCCGAGGTGCCGGTCAGCGTGCTCGTGAACGTCCCCGGGTAGGTGCCGCCGCGCACCCAGATCGTATCGCCCGGCTGCACCTTCCCATGCCCGCCCGCCAGCGCCGTGGCGAGGTCCCACGGACGGCTCGTGCTGCCGTCGCCCGCGTCGGTTCCGCCGGGCGCAGCGTAGTAGGCGATAGGGGTGCCCGGCCGCGGTCCCACGGGCTCCTCCGGTAGACAGCCGGCTGCCGCCACCAGGCCGACGCAAACGACCTGAGTCCACGACAGCCGCCCGCTGGCCCCCCCTCCGCCGAGGAACGTGGCCTGCCTCCTTATCGTCGCGTTGGCGCCAAGAGAAAGACGTTGAACAGCGGGCCCGTGACTGGTGCCGGCGAGCGCGCCATCCCGACCGGCGGCGGTGGCACGACGGCGGTCATCGGAAGGCTGATCGAGTCGCCGCCGTACGTGCCGCTCGCCACCGGCGTTCCGAACAGGTCCTGCACGTTCCGTACCGCGTAGCGCTCCCCGACATGCAGCACCTTGGACAGATCCACGGTCGCCGTCGCGAGCCCACCCCAGTTGTAGACGATGATGGTCGCCCGCCCGGGCTCGTACCTATTGGGGCGGACGAACACCGTAGTGCCGGTGGACGGCGTACCCGCAACCCGGACGGTGGCGCTGAGGTCCGTCCGGGTATCGACCCCGCCTCCACCCACCAGGGTGTTACCGTCCACCACGGTGTGGCGCCACCGGCCGATGTACAGGCTCGTGGATCCACCGACCGTGTAGTTGTGCCGCACCGTCATGGATCCGTTGAGGAGGCCGCTCACGGGACCGACCTGGATATTCTTCGCCCCGTAGCCCGGCGCGTAATAGGTCATGTTGTCGGTAACCGTGATGCCGTCGGCGGACGCCTGACCACCGCCCGCCAGGATGTTGGCCGACTGGGAGTTGTTCGAGAGCAGACCGCTATTGAAGACGACGTTGCCCTCGACGTGGATGTTGCGAAGCTGGCCGCTGCCGGCGTCGGTGTACTCATGGACGCCGAACCCGAACTGATTGAACATGATGTTGTCGCGCACCAGCACGGGGCCCACATCGCTCTTGATGTACATCGCGTGCCCGTGCCCGCGGTCGGACCCCTGGTAGCCGATGTTGTACACGATCGAGCCGTAGATCTCCACGTCCGGGTACGTGCTGGAGACGAAGAATCCCGGCCCCCCGTCGTGCACGATCAGATTGACGAACTTGGTGTGCGGCGCGTAGTTCGTCACCATGTCGGCGCGGAAGTTCGAGCTCGTGCTACAGCATCGGGTGGGGTCGGTATTGACGACCTCGAACCCCCAGAAGATCGAATAGGCTCCGTGGACCACGAATGTGTCGTCGCGCGAGCCCGCTCCATCGATGATGGCGCGCTCCCCCGGATACTGTCGCACCACGATGGGCGCTGCCGCCGTCCCGGTGAGGGTGCTGTGGAACGGGCCGGGATAGCTGCCCCCGCGCAGCCACACCGTGTCCCCCGGTTGGACCCTCCTCCTCCCGTTCCCGCCCGTCAGCGCCGTCGCGAGATCCCACGGCCGCGTGCGGCTGCCGTCGCCCGCTGCCGAGCCGTCCGGAGTAGCATAGAATCCAACGCCCTTCACCGGCGCGGTCGACGCCTGCCCTGCCAGTCGCCCCACCGCGATCAGGGCACACAGCGCTGCGGCGATTCCGTGAGCGGTCACACCCTTAAACCTACGGCGCCGCCATGAAACACGCCGCCCCGAGCGCGATACGTCGCGCCCGGGGCGGCATCACACGGCAGGATCGGCTACGGCAACGTCGTCACAAGGAACACGTTGAAGTCCGGCCCCGTCACCGGCGCCGGGGAGCTGGTCAACCCGACCGGCGTGGGCGGCGTGATTCCGGCCATCGGGAAGCTGATCGTGCCACCCCCGAACGTGCCGCTCACCAACGGCGCGCCGAACAGATCCTGCACGTTCCGGACCTCGTACCGGCGGCCGACGCTCAGGACACTCGACAGATCCACCGACACCGAGGCCTGCCGACTCCAGTTGTAGATGATCACGTTGGCCCGGCCCGGCTCGTAGAGGTTCGGCCGCACGAACACCAGAGGTTGTGTCGGCTTGGTGCCCGACGTAATCACCGTGTTGCCGGTGATGATCGCGTTGGTCCACGTCCCCTGGCTCATGCCAGTGCCCCCAACCACGTAGTTACCGGTGGCCGTGAGGCCGTCCCCCGACCCCAGCAACCAGTTCGATCCGCCGATGCCGGGCGGGAAGTACGTCATGTTGTCCATCATCGCCATGTCGTTCGCCGGCGGCTGGCCCAGGTTCCCGATGTTCCCCGAGGTCCCTTGGGCCGACAGCGTCCCGCTATTGAACGAGACGTTCCCTTGGAGGGTGATGCCGTTCAGGAGCCCGTCGCCCGTGTTCGTATAGGCGTGGATGCCGTAGCCGTACGAGTTGAACAGGATGTTGTCGCGCACGACCAGCGGGCCGAGGTCGTTCTTCAGGTACATCCCGTGGCCGTGGCCCCGGTCGGAGCCATCGTAGCCGATGTTATAGATGATCGCGCCGTAAATTTCGACATCCCCGTACGGGCTCCACGTGTAGTAGCCGGGGCCGCCGTCGTGGACGATCATATTGATGAACTTCACATGCGTCGCGTGACTCACCATCATGTCCGCGCGGAAGAACGAGCTCGTGCTGCAGCACCGGACCGGGTCGCTGTTGGTCATCTCGAAGCCCCAGAAGACGGAATACGAACCGTCGGCGACGAATGTGTCGCTGGTCGATCCACCGCCGTCGATGATCGCCCGCTCGCCCGGATACTGCCGCACCACAATCGGCGCCGCGGCCGTCCCGGTCAGGGTGCTGCGGAACTGGCCGGCGTAGGTTCCGCCGCGCAGCCAGACCGTGTCGCCAGGCTGGACCTTCCCGTTACCGCCGCTCAGCGCCGTGGCCAGGTTCCACGGACGACCACTGCTGCCGTCGCCCGAGCTGGAGCCGTTCGGCGCGGCGTACCATCCCGCGTGCGTCCCCGGCGCGGGCGGCGCCGTCACCGTGATCGCCGAGGAGCCGCTCTTGCCCCCGGTTGCGGCCGTGATGGTCGCCGAGCCGACGGTCACTCCCGTCACCAGACCGCTGCTACTCACACTGGCCACCGGCGTCGCGCTGCTCGACCACGTGATGGTGCGCCCGGACAGGGTGTTGCCGGCCGAGTCCTTCGGCGTTGCCGTGAGCTGCACCGTGTTCCCCGTCGCCACGCTCGCCGACGCCGGGCTCACCGCTACCGACGCCACGGGGACGATCACCACCGTGATCGCCGACGTACCGCTCTTGCCCCCGCTCGCCGCCGTGATGGTCGCCGAGCCGGCGGCCCTCGCCGTCACGAGCCCGCCGCCACTGATCTTCGCGATCGTAGTGTCGCTACTCGACCAGGCGATGGTCTGTCCCGTGAGCGGATTGCCGGCCGAGTCCTTCGGCGTCGCGGTCAGCTGCACCGTCTGACCAACGAACAGGCTTGCCGAGGCCGGGCTGGCGGATTGCCCGCCGAGTCCTTGGGCGTCGCGGTCAGCTGCACCGTCTGCCCGACGTACAGGCTCCCTGACGCCGGGCTGACCGTCACCGACGCCACAGGGACGGTCGTTACCGTGACGCTCGAGGAGGCACTCCTCCCCTCACTCGCCGCCGTGACCGTCGCCGAGCCTACGGCCACCGCGGTGACCAGCCCGCTCCCGTTCACCGTCGCCACGCCGGTGCTGCTGCTCGACCAGGTCACGGTCCTTCCAGTCAGGACCGTGCCGGTCGAGTCCAGGAGCGTCGCCGTGAGCTGCGCGGTTTGCGTCGGCAGCAGACTGGCGGACGCGGGACTCACGCTCACCGAAGCCACGGGCGGGAGGGTCACCGCAACCGTCGCCGTATCCGACGGGGCGCCCCCCTGACCCCGGGCGATGACCTTCACCGTGCCCGTGTCCGTGCCGGCTTTGTACCTCCCGTAGTGGCGCCCGCCTTTGGTGCTCGTATCCGTGATGGTGCCGCTCGTCACGCTCCAGCTCACGGCCGCAATGGCCGTATCACCGGTGCTCGTGAGCGCGACGGCCATGAAATCGGCCGCCTGGCCCGTCCGAATCGTCATGCTTTTGGGGTAGACTAACAGCTGCGCAACCGTGCCGCTTCCCGTATCGGTGAGCCGGGCCGGCATCTCGCAGGCGAACACCACCGCTGCCGCGAGCAGTACCGGCGAGACCGCGACCACGCGGTCTCTGAGGAGCGCCAGGCGGGCCGACAACTTGTATTTGAACGTCATAAATCCTGTTCCTTTATTCGGGTCCGCCTTACGGCGTGAAGAACTCGCTCATGTCGGGCGCGCTGGCTGCCGCGCCGGGGAACACGTTCACCCCCAGCCCTTTCAGGATCAGCCGCAGCGTGCTCTGGTGCTGATACAGCGTGGTGGACTGATAGCCGGGCTTCGACTTCGGACTGACGGCCACCCATACGACCCGCCCGCCACCGTTGGTGTTGTCGCCGCCCGACTCGTCGAACACGATGATGAGCAGCCCGTCTTGCTGGAACGTCGCGCTCTTGATCAGCGGGTCGATGTTGTTCTTGAGCCACGTATCGGCGGTGCTCAGCGAGCAATCGTGCGCGTCGTTGCACAGATTCGGCACGATGTTCGAGAAATGGGGGAGCGTACCGTTCGCCAGGTCCGTTGCGAGCTGCGTGAACGGTACGTTGTTGCACGCCTGCACCGGGTCGTTCGCCACGTCCGAGAGCAGCGGGAAGATGTTGTGCTTCCGGGCGTAGTTCCCGGTATCGCCGCCGAGGTAGCACGCGTTCGGAATGCTCTCCGCATACGACTTCCACGTCTTCCCGGCCGCGAGCAAGCTGCGTACGACGTTCGGGACGTTCTGAACGGTCGAGAAGCCGTCGTTGTTCGTGATGATCTGGCCGGTCGACAGCTCGAAGTAGTTCCCGATCGACGGGTGCGTATTGGCGTAGTACTGCGTCGCCAGCCCGTACTGCTGAGCCAGGCCGTTCAAATACGGCATCGACGAGCTGCCGATGACGCTCGAGTAGTTGGTGTTCTCCTCGGTCACGATGAACACGTGCCCGAACGTCGCGCCCGCGGACGGCGGGGTGACCGTGATGGCCGCGGTGCCGCTCTGCCCCTCGCTCGTGGCCGTGATCGTCGCGGAACCCGCCACTACGCCGCTCACGAGCCCGCTCGAGCTCACCGTCGCGACCGAGCTGTTGCTGCTCGACCACGTGATCGTCCGTCCCGTCAGCGGGCTGCCGCTCGCGTCCTTCGGGGTCGCCGTCAGCTGGAGCGTACTCCCGGCCGGCACGCTCCCCGAGGCCGGGCTCACGGTCACCGAGGCCACGGGCACGTGCACCACCGTAATGGCCGCTGTGCCGCTCTGCCCCTCGCTGGTGGCCGTGATCGTCGCCGAGCCTGCGACCTTCCCAGTCACGAGCCCGCTGCTGCTCACCGTCGCGACCGTTGTGTTGCTGCTCGACCACGCGATCGTCCGCCCCGACAGCGGGTTGCCGCCCGCGTCCCTCGGCGTCGCCGTGAGCTGCACCGTCCTGCCCTCATTCACACTGGCCGGCGATGGACTCACGGTCACCGAGGCCACCGGGACGGGGGTGACGGTAATCGCCGACGTACCACTCCTGCCCTCGGACGTCGCGGTGATCGTTGCCGAGCCCGCCACCACACCGCTGACCAGCCCACTGCCGTTCACCGTCGCCACGGACGCGTTGCTGCTCGACCAGGTCACCACCCTGCCGGTCAGCGGATTGCCGCTTGCGTCCTTCGGCGTCGCGGTGAGCTGCACGGTTTGCCCTGCCACCACGCTGGCCGGCGACGGGCTCACCGTCACCGTGGCCACCGGGACGTCGGTGACGGTGACGACAGACGTTCCACTCTTGCCTTCGGATGTGGCGGTGATCGTCGCCGAGCCCAGCGCCCCCGCCGTCACCAACCCGGTGCTGCTGTTTACCGTCGCGACCGTCGTGTTGTCGCTCGACCAGGTCACCGTCCGACCGGTCAGCGGGTTCCCGTTCGCGTCCTTCGGGATCGCCGTGAGCTGGACGGTCTGGCCCACCGGCACGCTCGCCGACGCCGGGCTCACCGTCACCGAGCTCACCGGGACGCTCGTCACCGTGATGCTGGACGTGCCGCTCTGTCCTTCGCTGGTCGCGGTGATCGTTGCCGCGCCCGCCGCCGCACCGCTCACGAGTCCGGTGCCGGTGACCGTCGCGACCGAGTTGTTGCTGCTCGACCAGGTCACCGTCCGACCTGTCAGCGGGTTCCCGTTCGCGTCCTTCGGGATCGCCGTGAGCTGGACCGTCTGGCCCACCGGCACGCTCGCCGACGCCGGGCTCACCGTCACCGAGCTCACCGGTACGTTCGACACCGTGATACTCGAGCTGCCGCTCTGCCCCTCGCTGGTGGCGGTAATCGTCGCCGAGCCTGCCGCCCCCCCGGTGACGAGCCCGTTGCCGTCAACGCTGGCGACCGACGTATTGCTGCTCGACCAGGTCACTGTCCGTCCCGTCAGCGGGTTCCCGTTCGCGTCCTTCGGCGTCGCGGTGAGCTGCAGCGTCGCCCCCGTGGCCACCGTCGCGGCGGCCGGCGTGACCGTCACGGAGACCACCGGCAACGCCTTGGTCAGGTAGAGCTCGACCGCCCAGCCGTCCGGTCCCTGGTCAAAGTCGATCTGCCAGCGAATAGCCTGGTCCCCTGCCGCGTCGACCACGGGACCTCCGACGACCGTGCCCTGCGCGCCCGCCGGCTGCGTGCCCACCAACGCGCCGGAGAGCGCAGGCGCGTTCCGAATATTCGTGACATCGGTCGTTTGTACCCGGTCGCCGATGACGAACTTGTTCGCCGCCGGGGGCGTCACGGTGATACTGGACGTGCCGCTGTGCCCTTCGCTCGTCGCGGTGATCGTCGCCGAACCCGCAACGTTCGTGGTCACCAGGCCGCTGGTGCTCACGGTCGCCACGGTCGTATTGTCGCTCGACCAGGTGATCGCCCGCCCCGACAGCGCGTTGCCGTTGGAATCCTGCGGCGTGGCGGTGAGCTGCACCGTCTGACCCGCCGGGACCGTCGCCGACGGCGGCGCGACACTGACCGACGCGACCGGCGACGCCGCACAGGTCACCGTGACGGTGGCCGTGTCGGTTTTCGAGCCGGGATGGCTGATCGCGGCGACCTTGAAGGTGCCGCAGTTCCCGTTCTTGTAGTGACCGTAGTGCCGCTTGCCGTTCGAGCTCGTATCGATCGTCCCGCCCGTCACGCTCCACGTGACGCCGATCTCCGCGGTGTCACCGGTCGTCGTGAACCCGACGGCCGTGAAGTCCTGCATCTGATTTTCCTGCAACGTGACGACTTTGGGAGAGACAACGAGTTGTGCGACTGACGGATTGGGCTCGGTGACGGAGAGCGGTTTTTCGCAGCTCGCGACCCACAGAAACGCGAGCCCCGCGACCGCTACGACAATCGAGCGGTCCCGGAGCAGGGCCAGGCGATGCGCCAGCTTGTGCCTGAAGGTCATGACGCCCCCTCGACGGGTCTGAACGCGAACGGGCCGCCAGCAGTCGACCCGCGGTCGATTGCTGGCGGCCCGGCGAGCATGGCGGAGATCCGCTTTAGCCCCGTAGCTCTGCGTCGCCGTCTTTGGACGGGTTTGCTCTGAGCAGCGTCCTCAAACTACGAAGGCCATCGGAGCGCGCACCGTGATCCAAGTCAACATCATCGTGGCAAGGCGTGGTGAGCTGTATCTCTATGAAACCAAGGAACATGGCGCAGTGGCGCAACACCTCCTCACGACCCGATCTGGACGCTGACCCCCTCTCGCCGGAGCTTGCCCAAGAGCCATGCCTCCACGCGCGCCGTCACCTCCACTACCCCGTCCACTTGGGACTCGTGCAGCACCTCCGCGTCGCGGTGCAGGGCGGCGAGCAGCTTCCCGTCCTCCACGGGCACGTGGATCCGGGCCACGGGTCGGAGCGCCTGGGCGGAGGAGCGGAGTACGCTCCGCAACTCTTCCACCCCGCCTGCGAGATGCGGGATGCGGGATGCGGGATGCGCCGACGTGAGCAGAGCATGGGGGTAGTGTTCTCGGACGCCAGCGAGGAACGCCTCGGCGTCGTCGATCAAATCGGCCTTGTTGAAGACGTACACAACCCGCTTGCGATCGCGTACTACGCTTCCCGCATCCCGCATCCCGCTTCCCGTCGAGTATAATCCCATCTCTTCAAGCACGGTCTCCACAACGTTTACCTGCTCCTCCCAACCGGGATGAGCGGCGTCGACGACGTGGAGCAGGAGATCCGCGGCGCGCGCCTCCTCGAGCGTGGCGCGGAACGAGGCGACCAGATGGTGCGGCAGCTTGCGGATGAAGCCGACCGTGTCGGCGACGCGGAACCGGTACCCTCCGCCGACATCGATCTCGCGGGTGAGCGTATCGAGCGTCGCGAACAACCGATCCTCGACGAAGATGTCGGCGCCGGAGAGCGCGCGCAGGATGCTCGACTTTCCCGCGTTGGTATAGCCCACTAGGGCGGCGCTGGGGAGGTCGCGGCGACCCTGTCGCTGGTTGGCGCGGTGGTCGGCCACGCCTTCAAGCCGACGTTTCAAGACCGCGATCTTGCGGCGGATGACCCGGCGGTCGGTCTCGAGCTGGGTTTCGCCCGGACCCCGCAGCCCGATGCCACCACGGATTCTCGAGAGGTGGGTCCACATGCGCGTGAGGCGTGGCAACAGGTACTCGAGCTGCGCCAGCTCCACCTGCATCTTTGCCTCCGCCGAGCGCGCGCGTGTGGCAAAGATGTCGAGGATCAGCTCGGTGCGGTCCATCACGCGCACCGCCAGCGCCTTCTCCAGATTCGACCCCTGCACGGGCGAGAGGGGCTCGTCGAACAGCACCAGCGTCGAGCGCGTGTCCTGGAGAACGCCCTTGAGCTCCTCGACCTTCCCCTGTCCCAGGTAGAAGGTGGGCGTGGGCGCTTCGACGCGCTGATGCGTCTTGCCCACCACCTCGGCGCCGGCCGTGTCGGCCAGCCGGCGGAGCTCATCAAGATGATCTTCCACCTGCGTCGCGTCGGCCGACCCCTTGCGTGGGGCGCCGACCAAGAACGCCTTCTCCACAGGCGGCTGGATCTCAATTAGTTGTCGAATGTACCCTCATTTCCAGAGCTTCATCAGCGGCACGTTCCCCTGCCCGGTGAGGGCCACGGACTTGTCGCCAAGCGGGGTGTCGAGCAGCACCCGTCCGGTGATGGCGTAGCCCACTGCCCGGTGGGTGAGCAGCGCCTTCGCTCCCGCGCCCACGCCGGCCCATGCGAACCGCACCGGCACAACCACCCGGCTGTGGTTCGTGGGCGACAGGTCCAGGGGGCGGTCGAGCAGCGCGTCGCCGAAGTGCGTGCCTTCAAGATCGACGCCGACCTCCAAGCGGGTCGAGCGGATGCGGTAATCGTTCGGGTTATAGACGTCGAACACCAGGTCGAACGTCCCGCCCGTCAGGCCGATCCCGGTGACGCCGATCTCCTGCAGCGAGATGGCCGGTTCGGTGAACGCCAGTCGACCCAGCGTCGCGCAGGAGAGGAACACAAGCGCTAGCGGGATGCGGGATGCGAGATGCGGGATGCGTAGGTGCATTTACCCTTCCCGCATCCCGCTTCCCGCATCCCGAAGCAACCTTTCCTTCAATTGCTTCCAAAACTCCATCCGCTCTCCGATGGTCTTTTCATATCCGAACTCGCTCGGCTCGTACCATCTCGCCCCCCGCAACACCTCCGGCAGGTAATCCTGCGGCACGTAGGCGTGGTCGAACGCATGCGCGTACTTGTACCCCGCACCGTATCCCAGCTCCTCCATGAGCTTGGTCGGGGCATTGCGGATGTGCAGCGGCACGGCCTCGGCGGCATGCGTCGCGGCGGCATCCACGGCCTGGGCGAACGCCGTGTAGACGCGGTTCGACTTGGGCGCCGTGGCGAGGTATACGACGACCTCGGCGAGCGCCAGCTCACCCTCGGGCGATCCCAGAAAGTGGTAGGCGTCCTTCGCCGCGAGCGCGAGCGACAAGGCCTGCGGGTCGGCGAGCCCCACGTCCTCGGCGGCGATGCGCACCAGGCGGCGCGCCACGTAGAGCGGATCCTCGCCGCCCGCGAGCATGCGCGCCAGCCAGTACAGCGAGCCCTCCACGTCCGACCCGCGCACGGCCTTGTGCAAGGCGGAGATGAGGTTGAAGTGCTGTTCGCCGGATTTGTCGTAGGCGGGGAGCGGCTTTTCGAGAACCGAGACCACGACGTCGCGGGATGCGGGATGCGGGATGCGAGATGCGTGGACGTGCTGCAGTACGGCCTCGAGGCCGTTGAGCGCGCGCCGAGCATCGCCCTGAGCGTACGTCACCAGCGCCTCCACGCCTTCGGGGCTGACGCATCCCGCGTCCCGCATCTCGCATCCCGTCCGCTCGACCGCGCGGCGGACTATCATACGGACGTTCTCGTCGTTCAACGGCTCGAACACGAACACGCGACACCGCGACAACAGCGGGGCCGTCAGCTCGAAGCTCGGGTTCTCGGTCGTGGCGCCGATGAGGGTGATGATCCCATTCTCGACCCAGGGCAGGAACGCGTCCTGCTGCGCGCGGTTGAAGCGATGGATCTCATCGCAGAAGAGGATCGTGCCGCGGCCCTCATACTTGAGTCGTTCCTCCGCTTCCTTGATGATTTCCCGCACCCGCCCCACCCCCTCTGTCGCCGCGGAAAACGGCTCGAAGTGCCGGTCGGTGTAGTTGGCGACGAGGCCGGCCAGGGTGGTCTTTCCGGAGCCGGGCGGCCCCCAGAAGATGCACGAGCCCACGTCGCCGCGGCGGATCAGCTCCCCCAGCGCCTTGCCGGACCCGAGGAGGTGGTCCTGGCCGAGAAAATCTTCCAGTGTCTTCGGCCTCATCCGAGCCGCCAGTGGCTCGGGGGAGCCCTGGAAGAGGGTCGGCTCCGTCACGTTCGGGATGCGAGATGCGGGATCGGCAACACGGGATGCGGGATGCGAGATGCGGGATGCGTGCGACAAACCGCCCCTTGCTGCGCAGTTTCGGTACCTTCGGTGGCTCCTCCTGTCCCTACGTTCCCCCAATGCGGAAGCTCCAGAATCTCGATGCTTGGCGTGGCGCCCAGGAACTCGCACGGTCGCCCTATCTGCTTACGATGGCCCCGACCGTCAGCAAGCACTTCGGTCTCATCGACCAGATCCGCAGGGCAGCAGCCTCTGTACCCGCGAATATCACGGAAGGGTACGCTCTTGGCTCGACGGCGCAATTCGTGCGTTGCCTCAAGATCGCCCTGGGTTCGGCCACTGAGCTGCTGACTCACCTCACGCTCCTCCAGAGCCTCGATCTCGTTCCCGAACCCGAGCTAAGCGAATGCATTGAGCTGTGCGATCGAGTGGTGGCGATGGTCATAGGCCTCATTCGGAAGCTAACGAGCCACTGATCCAACGCATCCCGCATCCCGCATCCCGACTACCGCACCGAATCGAGCAGCAGCTTCGTGGCGTAGAACGCCGCCGCTCCCGCAAAAAACGCCGCCGGCAGCTTCCACCCCCGCTTGCCCTGAAATTCCGGCACCAGGTTCGACGCTGCGACGTAAATCGTGACGCCGGCGGACAACGCCAGCCCATGGCGCACCAGGAAGGAGATCTGATCCGTGAGCGCCACGCCGGCGAGCGTCGCGGCGCCGAGCATCGCCGCGGCCCCGATCGCCTGGCCCCCCGACCGCCCACCGGCCATCATCAGGCTCGACACGGTCACACCCTCCGGCAGCTTGTGCAGGAAAATCGCGATGAACACCATCACGCCGAGCGCCGGGCGCACGAGAAACGCGCTGGCGATGGCGACGCCGTCGAAAAACGTGTGCAACAACAACCCCACGAGGGCCGAGGTGCCCGCCACGCGGTTGACGGCATGGGTCTCCTCGCCGAAGTGAAAGTGCGGCGTGACGGTGTGCTGCGTGAGGTGCACGGCGAGGTAGCCCGCCAGCACGAGGGCGGGCGCCGCGGTGCCGCTGCGGCTGAATGCCTCAGGGAGCACTTCGGTGATCGCCACCGCCAGCATGAACCCCGCGCCGAACGCGACGAAATGCTCGATCAGCGCGAGCTCGCGCGCCGCGCGCCGCGTCACCGCGAGCGCCCCGACGACGTTGCCGAGCGCGGCTACCAGGGCGTACCCGAGGGCGCTAGACACGGGAGAGAAGATAGGCGCGCGTGTTGCGGGTCGGATCCTCGAGCACCTCCGCGAGCAGCCGCTCGAGCGTCGCCCCCACGTCGGGCCCGGGCCGCACGCCCGCGGCCAGGAGATCGTCGCCTTTCACCGCGAGGGCTTTCACGGTCAGGGGGTCTTTCGCTGCCCGAATGGCCTCCACGACCTTCGGGAGCGGGGACCGGGGAGCGGGGAGCAGGACCAGCAAATCGTCGGCATATTCGCCCACCTGAGACAACCAGCGCCGCACGTCGGGAACGTGCTTCGGATCCGGATACTTGTCGCGCCACTGGCCGATGGCCCGCCCGCGCTCGATGTCCTTGTTCGAGGACTTGAGCCGCGTGAGGAGCGAGGGCGGGTCCGATGCCAGGAACGCCGTGATGAGGACCGGATCGCGCGGCAGCTTGTCCACGTTTCCCCTTTCCCCCTTCCCGTTTCCCGTCTTCCGGATCTCCGGCAGCCATATCCGCGCCGCTCCCACGTCCACCCACAGCGCGAGCAACTTCGAGACGCGGGCGGCCGTCCTTATCCCCTTGAACCACTCGTCCCGCACCCGTTCCGCCGAGAGCTGCGCCAGCCCCTGCGCATTCGCCTTGGCGGCTTCGAGCGTGAGCGGGTGGATGCGGAATTCGAACCGCGCGCTGAAGCGCAGCGCGCGCAGGATCCGCAGGTAGTCCTCCTGGAACCGCCAGTTGGCGTCCCCCACCGACCGGATCAGCTTGCGCGCGAGGTCGTCGGCGCCGTGGAACGGATCGCGCCACTCGTGCCGGATCGGGTGGTACGCGATGGCGTTGATGGTGAAGTCCCGGCGCGCCAGGTCGTCCATCAACGACACGCCGAACTCCACGACCGCGTGTCGCCCGTCGGTCTTGATGTCCTTGCGAAACGTGGTGACCTCATGCTGGCGGTTCTGCCGGTCCAGCACGGCGACGGTGCCGTGCTCGATCCCCACCGGCACCGTGCGCTTGAACAAGCGGCGCACCTCGTCCGGCGGCGCCGCGGTCGTCAAGTCAAAGTCATGATTCTCGACCCCCAACAGGTTGTCGCGGATCGCGCCGCCGACGCACCACGTCTCGTAGCCCGCGCCTTCCAGCTGCTGGGCGATTCGCAGCACCGCATCGGGGATCGGCAGCCGGGCGGGAAAGCCCATGGCCGGCCCTATCCCTCGAGGATCACGGCGGCGGCGGCGACGCCGGCGCTGTGGGTGAGGCTCAAGTGCAGGTGTTTCACGCCCCGCACGCGTGCGCGCTCCGCCGCCTGCCCGCTCAACGCGAGGCGGGGCGCGCCGCCGTCTCCACGCTGCACTTCCACTTGCA
>WNFY01001283.1_pt1 | contig 23746 bp, 21 predicted proteins | sample 5400091 | NCBI WGS metagenome assembly WNFY01 (sample SAMN13153364, study PRJNA577476) | soil metagenome | isolation source: 60 cm soil or saprolite under grassland replicate 1 | place: USA:California | collected 2016-06-15 | reverse complement strand
AGCCAATTGGCCACACCCTTAGGTGATTATCTGCCAATGCGTTTTTCATGGATGTTTATCGGCTATTCTTCCATGTATCAATTTTTCTCCGGCGCCATTGAGGTGTTGGCGGCGATATTGTTGCTGTTTAGAAAAACCGCCACATTAGGTGTGCTCGTAGCTACCGGCGTTTTCCTCAATGTAATGATGCTGAACCTGAGTTATGACATACCCGTAAAGATCAATTCTATTTCATTGGTAGTGCTGTGCCTTTATTTGCTGGCGCAGGAGCTGCCAAGGTTATATCGTTTCTTTTTCCTGAAGGAAGCAAGACCCAGCAACATATTTGTTTTCCCGTTTGCAACAAAAAAGAGAAGAATCATCGCGACTTGTGCCAAGTGCACATTTATAGCACTTGCGCTGTATACTCAGCTGTATTATGTTTCGTTAAGATTAAAAAGTTTGAGTAAGAGAAAGATGCCTGCACCCATAACGGCAGGCATTTATGATGTAATTACGCAAATGAAAAAGACAGATACAGTTACTGTCAACATGCCTGACTCGGTTTACTGGCAGAACATAGTTTTTGATCGGGGCTATGAAGGCAGTATTAAAACAGCGGACACTCGTTTTCGTCAACGATACGGGCGTGGCTACTTTAATTTTGAGATTGACAGCGTAGCGAAGCTGATATCCCTAAAACGAAGCCCGATCGATTCGGTTTTCGTAGCTCAGTTTTCGTACCATATCAAAGACAGTGTATTGATAGAACTTTACAGTTATCCCCGCCGCGATTCAATGTACCTGCTGCTGCGTAAGAGAACTATACCTTTTCCCTTGGCAGAACGGCCCTTCCATTGGGTAAGTGAAACAAACCGATAATACATGTTGAGGACATAACAGCAGCTCGGCAAGCTGTGCTGAAACTATTCCAATCTTTTTTACCCAACAACCAAAATAGGCTTTGATAATTTTTGCATCATTCTGATTTTGTATCTCCTGGTTTTTAAAATCCACATGAAGTTTAAAATTTTTTAGCAAAGCTCACTATGGTTGGGTTATTGGTGGGAAACCTTATACTTGAAATTTTCTTTAATCAAAACACCAAGTACGACGTAAAGTTTTCTGAATTATGGTTACATGAAAACGGAACGATGAAGAGTGCTACGACGCAAGGTAATGACATCCAATTTCACACTGTAAAAGCCTTTTTATTAAAGTTCTTTAAAATGGACAGGTTAAAAACACTGTCAAATATGCGTGACAAGACAAAAACAAAAGCTAAAAAAATATATTACCGTAATACGGTATTACTTTTGCATACTTTTTACTACATTCAACCGTTAAAATAAAAAGCCCCCGTAAAGACAGGGGCTAAATCTAAGGTTCAGCTCTTAGATTTTGCATCACAGGAACACACAATTATCGGAAAAGGCCTTTTATGGGCCTTTATTTTTTCACCTGTTATAGGATGAGTAAAACTCCACCTAAACAGAATATCACATACGTTCCCGCACTTAGGACAAATAGTCTTAGCCATGTTAATACCTCCTTTTAGTCGTAGTTTAAATTAGGGGCGACCTTCCCCATTGTTGCGATTGCAACAACATTTTCAAGGAGGGGTTGCGTGTTCCCGCAACGCAGCGGAGTGTATTAATATGGATGCAAATGCGATTTTTATGAATGCAGTTTAACGAAGAAATTTATTGTGGGAGAATAATAGTTTTATAGAAAGCAGTTTTGGTTTTTCACAAGAAATTTCAAAACCAGTTCTTGGTTGTGGTTCGTTTTAAAAGAGCTAATGCAATATAAATAAATTTCTATTAATCACGCGGGCAATTCCCACCTTTTTACCAAAAGGACATTTACACATTGAGTGAAAAAATAAAAAGCCATTTTTATTTGGTTAATACAAACAAATCGCATAGTGGCATTTCATCTCGACTTGTTGGCTCTAAATTTCAAGATTGCGCTGATTTAGTTCTCCGCACCAACAACACTATGGTTGAGTTGTTGGTGTGAAAACGATTGCCACTTTGGTAATCCTGTATTATGCGTTTTTACAGTTTTAATAGAGCTTCTTGTAGGTAATTGATGCTTTTTAGCCGACTTTTTGATTTGCTAAACTCGGGATGGTTGGAATAATGGTCAAATGCTAAAGATAGCTCATCGAGCAACTCACGCAGTACCCAATCATATTTTTCGAAATGCTCATTAGAAAAATAATTCAATTTAAAAAACTTAATGACCTTGTCCATGTTTGGTTTTTGATACGTAGTTCCATACCTAACCATTTTTCTGAAATAATTAATATATACCCATCCGTCCCTAGATTCCTTATTAAATTTTATTTTTTCTTCATCTTCGTTGTAAAGCTTTTTAAAGGTATCGTTAACATAGTCAAAGAAAGCAGTTGTTGTTTCAAAAAATCTTTTTATCAATCTCCTATCTATTATTATTCGCGGATACTTTGACAGGCTCTCTAACTTATAGGCATTAATTAAGCCTGGTCCTACGATAATATTGTTTGATTTATTTACATACAAATCTCCGAATGAAATACCTCCTCTAACCAATATTCCCTTTAATAAAAGCTGATATTGAACTTTACTAATTACAAAAATTAATTCAGATAAATTTTCTTTGCTACTTAAGCATGAAACAACAATGGAATCACTAATCAATAGATATTTGAATTTCTTACTAGAAAGATTTTTATTGAAGTCATCTAAAATATAAGAAAAGTAATTTTCAATAAGACTTTGATCCTTATTAAATACCAGATTTGAAAAACCCAGCACGTCCATAAACAATACGATATTTTCTTTATAGCTGATTTTCATGATGGCTTCTATCTCGCAAATTTACGAAACAAGGTTTCGCTAAGCACCCAAGGCAAAGTGATTTGCGAAACCGCATAAATGTTTTGCATTAATGATGCCATGAAAACTGAACGTACAAGAGAGTGACACAACAGGCGATGCGATGAAATTCTGAAGCTTGGAAAACCATTCCGATATTTCCTCAAATCCTTTTAATCTCAAAAATCCAGGTTCTTTATTTACTCAGATACATACTCCGGTCCTTATACAATTGCCTGAAATAAGGATCACGAAGATCTTTGATAAAGCGAATAGCTTCACCGGTTGATTTCATTTCAGGGCCGAGCTCCCTGCTTACACCAGGAAATTTTTCAAAACTGAAAACAGGTTCTTTGATGGCAAAGCCTTGCAATTTTTTTTCGAAGCTGAAATCTTTCAGCTTGTTTGCGCCAATCATGATCCTGGTGGCAATATTTAAATAAGGTATTTGGTAGGCCTTTGCAATAAATGGTGTGGTTCTCGACGCTCTTGGATTGGCTTCGATTACATACACTTTTCCCTCTTTGATGGCATATTGAATATTGATGAGCCCTTTTATTTTCAGAGCTCTTGCAATTTTCTCCGCATAAAATTCCATCGTTGTCACTTCCAGAGGCGTAAGATTGAATGCAGGCAACACGGCATTACTATCACCGCTGTGAATACCTGCCGGCTCAATATGCTCCATCACACCCATTACATGAAAGTCTTCCCCGTCAAAGATGGCATCTATCTCTGCTTCCTGGCAACGATCCAGAAAATGGTCAACAAGAATTTTATTCCCCGGGATATGTTTTAATAAACTGACTACAGCTTTTTCGAGGTCGTCATCATTGATCACAATCCGCATGCGCTGCCCACCCAACACATAACTCGGACGAACAAGCACAGGATAACCTACTTTATGAGCGACCTCCACAGCCTCGTCCACATCATGCGCAGTTCCATAATCAGGATAAGGAATGCCCAGCTCTTTCAAGCGATCACTGAACCGGCCGCGGTCTTCAGCAATATCCATATTGTCGAACTCGGTGCCGATGATTTTTATTCCTCTTTCATGTAAAAACCGTGCAAGCTTCAAAGCTGTTTGTCCACCCAGCTGAACAATCACTCCATCTGGTTTTTCATGTTCAACAATTTCCCACAAATGCTCCCAATACACTGGTTCAAAATAAAGTTTATCGGCCATGTCAAAATCCGTGGACACAGTTTCGGGATTGCAATTCACCATGATAGACTCATAGCCGCATTCTTTTATCGCCAATAGTCCATGGACGCAGCAATAATCAAATTCAATACCCTGCCCGATGCGATTGGGTCCACTTCCCAAAACAATTATTTTCTTTTTGGCAGAAACCCTTGATTCATTAGAGGGCTCTAGGCCTCCCCCACCGGGGGAGGTTTGGAGGGGGCGGGCCTCAAATGTCGAATAGAAATAAGGAGTCTTGGCCTCGAACTCTGCACTGCAGGTGTCGACCATTTTGTACACTCTTGTTATCCCTAATTCTTTTCTTTTCTTATAGATATCTTCTTCCTCGCCATTCTGCAATATTCGGCTGATCTGCTCATCACCGAATCCATTCACCTTGGCTTCACGCAACAACTCTTCGGGAAGTGTATCCAGATCATATTTTTCTAATTCTTTTTCAATATAGCAGATCTTCTGTATTTCATAAATAAACCAGCGATCAATGCCTGTCGCTTTTGAAATCGTATTCACACTTACTCCCATCATCAATGCATCTTTGATCCTGAAGATGCGATCCCATTTCGGAGTTTTTATATGACCGAGTATATCCTCGGCTTTCATTAAGCTTTTTCCATAATATCCAAGACCAACAGCATTGTTCTCTAAACTCTGACAAGCTTTTTGAATTGCCTCAGTAAAACTTCTGCCAATGGCCATTACTTCCCCCACACTTTTCATTTGTAGCCCAAGCGTATCATTACCTCCTTTGAACTTATCAAAATTCCAGCGGGGAATTTTTACAATTACATAATCCAGGGCGGGTTCAAAATAAGCAGAGGTTGTTTTTGTAATTTGATTTTCCAGTTCGTCTAGCGTATAACCGATGGCAAGTTTGGCCGCGATCTTTGCAATAGGATACCCCGTTGCTTTTGACGCCAGCGCCGATGAACGACTTACACGTGGATTAATTTCAATCGCAATTATTTCTTCGGTGTTAGGATTTAAAGCAAATTGTACATTGCAACCGCCGGCAAAATTTCCGAGGTCACGCATCATACGAATGGCAGTATTCCTCATCAGCTGCATAGCTGTATCACTGAGTGTCATGGCTGGAGCAACTGTAATGGAGTCACCGGTATGAATTCCCATGGGATCAAAATTCTCTACGCTGCATATGATCACGACGTTGTCATTAGCATCTCGCAGCAATTCCAATTCGAATTCTTTCCAGCCCAGAACTGCTTTTTCTACCAATACTTCATGAATGGGCGAAGCTTGCAATCCGCGATTGAGAGCTTCATCCAAATCATCTTTATCATGCACAAAACCACCACCGGTTCCACCAAGCGTAAATGATGGGCGAATAACCAGGGGAAACCCAATGTCCTGGGCATATTCTTTTCCTTCCAAAAATGAGTTGGCTGTTTTTGCCGGCGCGACTGGAACACCCAACTCTATCATCCACTTTCGAAACTTCTCACGGTCTTCTGCTTTTTCAATTGCTTTGATATCGACACCCACTAGTCGAACATTATATTGTTTCCATATTCCAAGATCTTCCGCTTCTTTGGCAAGATTCAATGCAGTTTGTCCTCCCATGGTTGGGAGCACTGCATCAATTTTATTTTCTTCGAGAATTTGCTCGATACTTTCTACAGTGAGGGGAAGCAAATAGACTTTGTCAGCCATCATGGGGTCGGTCATAATGGTAGCGGGATTGCTGTTGATCAGTATCACCTTTACACCTTCTTCCCTCAGGCTGCGAGCGGCCTGGCTTCCGGCGTAATCAAACTCGCAAGCCTGGCCAATAATAATAGGACCCGAACCGATGATAAGGACTGATTGAATCGAATTGTCTTTTGGCATCTAAAAAAAGTAAAAAGTAAAAAGTAAAAATGAAAAATCTTTCTCGACCATTTTTTTGACTTTTGACTTTTTCATTTTGACTTTCAAAGGCATAAAAAAACCGGGCAAATTACCCGGGTTGCAAAACTAAGGGAATAAGGTTTGTTTCGAACAGTTGCTTTTAAAAATTTACCAAGAGTTTCAACTGTGATATGTTGACATCTCAATTTCATCAAGTGCCACCTGGGACTTATCGGTGGTCATATTTTTTTGATTGGCCTTTTTTGCTTCGTATTTCATCTTTTTCTTGCTCACCCATTTTTGTCTCGCCTCCTGTCCTTTCATTATGCCCACAATAATTCCAACCATCAAAATCAACCTGAGAGTGAATTTGTAAAAAATCGTTTTCATCGTTTTTATTTAATCAGTTTCCTAAGTTAAAATTTCATGCCATAAATTTCAATACCACTTTGTGGGTATTTGACCGTCGGCGTAAGTAAATGTTTAATACTAGCTACAAAACCTAAGCTAATAAAGGGTCGCACCTTTGATCGATTTTTTCACTTTAGCCTTTTGTTATATCTGGATAAAAACAACCTCCTTCTCTAATAGTGCTAAGTAACTTTGATTATGCTGCGTGGCCTGATAATATTTCTTAGTGTACTTATTTTTCCGACTCAACTTCACTCCCAATCGTTCGTTTATTCCAAAAATTATTTTCGTTGGCCATTGGCAAATAAGCCTGGTATCGTTGCCAATTTTGGCGAACTGCGTTCAGATCATTGGCACATGGGCCTTGACATCCGTACCGATCAAAAAGAAAACCTGCCTGTCTACGCAGCAGCCGATGGATATATTGACAGGATAACGGTGAAACCCTTTAGTTATGGTAAGGCTATTTACATTAATCATCCAAACGGACTTAGCACGGTTTATGGCCATCTTAACAAATTCTTTCCAAAGCTCGACAGCTTTGTGACGGCACAACAGTACAAGCAACAGTCATGGGAAATAGATCTTGATTTTACAAAGGATAGGTTTCCCGTACGAAAAGGCCAGTTCATTGCGTATAGTGGAAACACAGGTGCATCGCAGGGCCCACATGTACATTTTGAAATACGAAATACAAAAACGGAAAGATGCATCAATCCTTTGTTTTTTAATTTACCCATTCCTGATGCTGTGTCACCAGTTTTTACAAAATTGGCCTTATATAATAGAAATTTGAGTGTGTATGATCAAAGCCCCTTTTTATTTTTAGTAAAGAAAATCAAGACTGGTTATGTGCTGTCAAAAGATTCCGCAATTAAAACAGGCTTTTCAAAAATAAGTTTTGGTATTGGTGCTTACGATTGTGTAAGCGGATCAACAAATCCAAATGGAATTTACAGTGCCAGGATTTTTTTTGATTCGCAACCACTTATTGAATTTGCGCTTGATAGCATGGATTATAATGAAACCGATTACGTGAATGCACACATAGATCATCGCTACCGCTACAATTCAGGCTCGTATCTTCAGAATTTATTTAAGCTTCCCGGTGATAAGGGCAGAGCATACAAATTAATGGACAATGATGGAACGATTCAGTTACCTGATACCAATGTTCATTCAGTAAGAATTGAAATTGCTGATGTTCAGAGAAACACTTCAGTGATGAATTTCAAAGTACAGTTAAGCGACAGTCTTGCTTCGTTAATAAGTTACGATGCCCGCAAAACATTTGCGCCAAATTATATAAATGTTTTCGAGCAAAATGACTTTGAACTATACCTAAATGAAAAGGCTCTCTATGATTCCATTCAACCTGTTTTTTACAAGATCAACCAGCCTGCCTCAAGCGCAGTATCGCTGCTGTTTCAATTTTCTAATGCTTCCATTCCTGTTCACGATGCAGTAAAGATTCGTCTCAAACCCAATGTTATTATTCCCGCAGAATGGAAAAATAAAATTGTTATTAAAAGGACAGACAGTAAGACTGTAAATTTTCGCAAAGCTGAATGGCAGCAGGATTGGCTTGCTTCAGGTTTTAATGATTTTGGTTCTTACCAGGCATTTGTCGATAATGTTTCGCCGACAATTAATGATCCTGATAGCTTTCGGAAAGGAGCTGGAGATACAATTGATCTCAGTCCCTCAAAGAATATTGTGTTTTATCCTAATGATAATACTGTCATAAAGAGTTTCAGAGCAGAGCTGGATGGTCAATGGTTGATGTTCAGCAATGATAAAGGCTCGTCATGGATCTATAACTTTGACGAACGATGTCCTTATGGCGTACATCAATTGAAGGTAAGAATTGAAGACATCGCCGGAAATACAACTCAAAAAGAATGGTGGTTCAAACGCTATCCATACACTCCTCCTTTGAAGAAAGGAATCAAGAAAAGTGGAAAGAAGAAAATCACCGGTGGGAAGAAGAGAGCGGTGAGGAAGAAATAACCAATGACCCAGTCCAACCCACTATACGGGCAGGCAGCAAACAAAAAAAAGCAACTATGGTAACACTAAAAGAAGGTAAAAAAGCCCCTGTATTTACAGGAAAAGACCAGGATGGAAAAAAGATTTCTCTTTCAGATTTCAAGGGGAAGAAACTTGTTTTGTACTTCTATCCTGAAGCGGACACGCCTACCTGCACTATTGAATCATGTAACCTGAGAGACAATTACGGTTTGCTTAAAAAAAATGGATTTGAAGTAGTCGGTGTAAGTCCTGACAATGAAAAAAAACAAAAAAAATTTGAGATAAAATACAAACTCCCTTTTCCATTGATTGCTGATACTTCACATGACATTCTCGAGAAATATGGAGTCTGGGATCAGAAAAAATTATTTGGCCATGAATATATGGGTGTGCTTCGTACCACTTTTGTCATCGATGAAAAAGGCATCATTCAAAAAATCTTTACCCGACCTAAAAACAAAGCTCATGCGGAAGAAATTATTGCGGCGATGAAGAAATGACTTCAAAAGCGATGCAGGCGAAGTTGGCAACCTTTGTTTTTAGTTATGCGATGTGGTTAATACCGCTTAAAACGGATAAACTAATAATCATGAAAGGAAAATTATTGCTCCTCGGCTGCTTTGTTACTTTGAAGTTATTTGCACAAAATGATTCGACGGTAGTAAAGGATACTACTGTTGTGGATATATCTGGTGAAATAGGTAATAACAAAAAATGGAGTGGGGATCAATCCTCCCTTAAGATTTTTTATGGTCAGCGTTTAATAAATGCTAATACTGTGGAAGTGCTTCGCAAAGGAGTGATGGAGTTCAGGGTCATTCATAATTTCTACGACATTGCCGGCGATGATGGAGGCATAAAAAAATTTTTTGGGCTTGATAACGCTGCTGATGTAAAAATTTCTTTTCAAATCGGGCTGGGAAACAGATTAAATATAGTCGCCGCCAGGACGAGAGGAGATGAGGGTTCTGTCGGTGATAACCAGGTTAGAGTTGGTCCTGTGCAACAGTTGTGGGAGCTTGGATTAAAATATCAATTCCTCAAGCAAGCTGAAAATGATTCAAAACACCCATTTTCGCTAACGGCTTATGTAAACACAGTGGTTTCTTCCATGGATTCAATTGGCGGTCTGTATAAGGAAAGTTCTTTTGAGGATTTTTCTGATCGCCTCAGCCAACTCGTACAACTGATGATTGCACGCCGATTTGGCAACGTAAGCCTGCAAATCAGTCCAACCTATCTTCATACAAACTATGTGGTGCCAGGGAAAGATGATAGAAATCTTTTTGCACTTGGAGGCGGAATGAGATTGCCGATTACAAAAAAATTCTTCCTGATAGCTGACTATTTTCACAGTTTTCGTTCAGAAGAAAGTAAAGACTTTTTAAAAAGCCACGACATTCATTTGCATGACGTTTTTGGGATTGGTGTTGAAATCCTTACTGAAGGACATGTATTCCATATGAATTTTACCAATGCAAGAAATATTTTAGAGAACCGGTTTATTCCCCGTACCTACTCATCCTGGGGCGATGGACAATATCGCTGGGGCTTCACGATTTCAAGAAATTTCATTTTGTTCAGGGATAAAAAAACAAAGTGATCCAGTGAACCCTCCAATCGCATTTGACACATTTGATTTATTTGGCCTGTATGACTCTTATTGGACCCATTCTACCTCACCAAAATCAAATCTTTCCTCAATAACATGTTGAGTAATGAGTTGACCTGTTTGGCTTACTCCTTTAATGGTTGTTTTAAAAATCCGATTGCCTTTTTTTAATTTGACAGCTTTATTTTTTTTGTAAAGAACATGGTTGTATGAATCAAGATATGAATTGGTCCCCTTTTTCGTCAGATGTTTGTAATAATGATCGATCGACTGGCAAAGTTCTTTGGCCAATTGTACGGGATCAAACTCCTTTCCGGTGATTTGTTTTAATGAGACGGGATTCTTTAAATCCGCGGGAAATTCTGTTTGATTGATATTAATTCCTATTCCTATGATCGCCCAATCCCAACTTACTCTCCCCGCCCCGTGGCTCCTGAGTATGTTTTCAATTAGAATACCTCCAAGCTTTTTGTCTTTCCAATACAGATCATTAGGCCATTTAATTTTTATCGCCTTGTCGGCATATTTATCAAGAAAATTGTGTGTAGCCACAGCCACACAGGCACTCAGCAGAAACTGTTGAAAAGCCTGTAAGGAGGTCGGTTTCAGTACAATGCTTAAAGTGATATTTGATCCTTTCTCTGTGGCCCACGATTTGCCGCGTTGACCTTTACCGGCTGTTTGTTCATGAGCAAAATAGCAAGCTCCCGCCTGTGCCAGATTAGCATGGATTTGCCTAAGGGCATAGTTATTGGTACTGTCAACGGATTGCAGCTCAATGAATGGAGTTCCTAGAGATGAGCTAACAGAAGGGAGTGGCAATTAATTAGTATTTTTGACAAAGATAGATGAGCAGCGATGTGAACCCTGAAGTGTCGGGACGATAAATGGGTCAATGCCGACCGCAAGCCTCGGCATGCGATGTAACTGAAGCCCGCCTTGACGGCAAGCAGATAAAATAAAAGAACCGGACGTTCGTCTCATCATATAAATCGCCCTCAAATTAGATTCATTAACTAAAATTATTTGATTATTGGAACAACTGGCATTACTCGCTACCCGTAAAAAGAAAAGTGTTACCCGGTTAACGAAAAGTTCAAAGATCATTAAAACTATAATCCACGCAATTCAACAAAAAAAAGGAGAGAATATTATTTCGCTTGATCTACGGAAAATACCTGAGGCCGTAGCGGATTTTTTTATAGTCTGTGAAGCAGGTAATCAACCACAGATCAGGGCGATTTCCGATTTTGTAGAAGAGCGCGTAAAAAAGAAGTGTAGTGAAATTCCATACAGGCACGAGGGTATGAAACATTTGCAATGGGTATTGATTGATTATATAAATGTAGTGGTACATATTATGCTGCCCGAGACAAGAAAGTTTTATAAGTTGGAGGAAATGTGGAGCGATGCAGCAGCGCAAGAATACAAAGAATGAAATGAGGTTTGTTAAATATTCTTAGTTATAGAACAATTTTTATCAAAAAGCCTTAATTAGCAGAAGAAGAAAAAAATTTATGTCACAGGAACCATATAATAAAAACGACAGATCAAATTTACCTCGTTTTAATAACCGCCCCACCGGCGATGAAAATAACACCCCTCGCAAAGGACCCCGATTCAGCATTTATTGGATCTATGCCATCATCTTTGCTGTATTAATAGGATTCCAGATATATAGTCCCTTTTCAAGCAGCACTGCTAAAACGACCCCGAATGAATTTAAGCAAATGATTTTGCAAAACGATGTAGACAAGTACACCGTAATCTCAAACAGGAGTATTGTGAGGGTTTATTTGAAACCATCAAGTATCGATAAATACCAGAGCAGGTTGAAAAAAGGTTTGAATGGAAAGGTAAGTACAGACGGACCCCATTTCTTCCTTAAGTATTCGGGTGATTTTGAAAAGCAAATGGCAGATTTTTATGTACAGAACAAAAGACCTTTCATTGACCAGCAGGTGCCTTATGATGTAGACCAGGAAAGGGATTGGTTTGGTGGGGCGTTACAATTTTTATTACCGCTACTTCTTTTTATTGCTCTTTGGGTTTTACTTATGCGAAAAATGGGCGGAGGTGCCGGTGGGGGCGGTGGCCCCGGTGGCATTTTTAATATCGGCAAATCGAAGGCAACGTTATTTGATAAAGGAGCAAAAGTGACTATCACGTTTGCTGATGTTGCCGGCCTGGATGAAGCCAAAGTGGAGGTAATGGAGATCGTTGATTTCTTAAAGAATCCTAAAAAATATACTTCCCTTGGTGGCAAAATCCCAAAAGGCGCGTTGCTGATTGGTCCGCCGGGAACTGGTAAAACTTTGCTGGCAAAAGCAATGGCCGGTGAAGCACAAGTGCCTTTTTTCAGCATGAGCGGTTCTGATTTCGTTGAATTATTTGTTGGAGTGGGTGCAAGTCGTGTTCGTGATCTTTTCAAACAGGCTCGTGAAAAAGCTCCTTGTATAATATTTATTGATGAGATAGATGCCATTGGTCGTGCACGAGGAAAAAATGTGATGATGAGCAATGATGAGCGTGAGAGCACATTGAATCAATTGCTGGTTGAAATGGATGGTTTTGGAACAGACACAGGCATTATTGTTTTGGCAGCAACTAATCGTCCCGATGTATTGGATACGGCCTTACTTCGCCCTGGGCGTTTCGACAGGCAAATATCAATTGACAAACCAGATCTGAAAGGCCGGGAGGCTATTTTTAAAGTGCATCTGAAGCCAATCAAGATTTCAAAATCTCTCGATATTCATAAGCTTGCTGAACAAACCCCGGGTTTTGCGGGTGCAGATATTGCCAATGTTTGTAATGAAGCTGCACTGATCGCGGCACGCAAGGGAAAAGATGCAGTAGAGATGGAAGATTTCCAGGATGCAGTAGATAGAGTGATTGGAGGTTTGGAAAAAAAGAGCAAGATCATTTTACCAGAGGAGAAAAGGATTATTGCATTTCACGAAGCCGGCCATGCCATTTGCGGTTGGTATCTCGAACATGCTTATCCTTTGTTAAAAGTTACCATTGTCCCAAGGGGAACAGCTGCATTAGGATACGCTCAGTATACGCCAAAAGAACAATATTTATATAATACTGACCAGTTAATGGACCAGGTTTGCATGACACTTGGTGGTCGTGCGAGCGAAGAACTTTTCTTTAATAAAATTTCTACCGGCGCACAGAATGATCTGCAGCAGATCACAAGAATTGCTTATGCCATGGTTAGTGTATATGGTATGAACGATAAGGTGGGTAATGTAAGCTTTTATGATCCTCAGCAAGAGAATGCTTTCACTAAACCTTATTCGGAGGAAACATCAAGAATAATAGATGAAGAAGTTCGCAAACTTATTGATGAGGCTTATGACCGAACAAAAGCACTATTAAAGGAAAAAAGGCCACAGGTAGAAAAGTTGGCAAACGCCTTGCTGGAGAAAGAAGTATTATTCAAAAGTGATGTGGAAGCTTTGATCGGCAAACGACCATACGAGGAAAAGAAATCACTTGAACCTGAACATGCGGGGGAAGTCTCAGAAGGAGTACCTCCCTATGATAGTGATGTAACTAATAAATCATTGCACTAAACAGCAGAAGGCTGATGAATGTTTCGCAATCAAAAGAAAATATTTTAAAGAAAATAAGAGAGGCGTTGACCCATTCAACGCCTCTTCCTTTTCCGCAAAGCGAAGGAAATAATTCAGTATTTCCGTCATCGCTGCAGGAACTGGAAATTGAATTCGCAGAACAATTCACCAAACTACAGGGAAAATTTATTTTTTGCCTTAATCACCAGGAATTGGCCTTTCAATTAAATAGCCTTGTGAGAAAGCAAGGATGGAAAAAGATTTATTGCCGCGAAGAGAATCTCGTAAAATTAATTGACCCGCAGTTATCCCAACTATTTACTAATGATTTACCAGGCTGCGATATTTCTGTGACAAGTTGTGAAGCATTGGTGGCAAGAACAGGGAGCATTGTAATGAGTGCTGCTCAAACAAGCGGAAGAACGGTAAGTGTATATGCTCCTATTCATGTTTGTATTGCATACACAAAACAGCTCGTATATGATGTAAAAGATGCTTTACAGGTCATAAAAAAGAGATACGACGATCGCGTACCCTCCTTGATAACCTTTGCCACAGGCCCCAGCCGAACGGCCGATATTGAAAAGACTCTTGTAGTTGGTGTCCATGGTCCTAAGGAGGTATATTGTTTTTTGATAGATGAATAAATGCGTCCTCCTTAGTACTTTTAGTACATGAATAGCTCCAGCGTTTACCAGTTATTTGTCTATGGTTCGTTACGCAGTGGCTTTAAAAGCCACGCATATGAATACATTAGCCGGTTTTTTTCTTTTATTGGCGAAGCGAAGGTCAAAGGAAGATTATTTGATTTGGGAACTTATCCTGCAGGTGTTTCTTCAAATGATGAAAGTTTTATTATTGGCGAATTATATGCTATTAAATACGAGCCGGAATTTGCCTGGGCTATTGGCCAGTTGGATGACTATGAAGGTGTGGCTGTGGAACCAGATGAAATTCAATTATACAAACGTGAATTGGTGGACGTATTTGTAGATAACGCCAAAACTCCTGCATGGATATATTGGTATGTTGGTAGTGTTGAAGGAAAACCACTCATAGAGTCGGGTGACATGATTCAATATCTACAGCAAAAGAAATAACCGAGTGCAAATTCACCCCAACAAAAAAATCTACTTCCTTTCCGATTTTCATCTCGGTGCTCCCGACTTCAAAAGCAGTCTTGAAAGAGAAAAGATCATTGTTCAATTTTTAGATGAAATAAAACGTGACGCTTCCGAAATCTTTATCGTGGGAGATATTTTTGATTTCTGGTATGAATACAGAAAAGTAGTTCCCAAAGGGCATGTAAGACTGTTAGGCAAGCTGGCAGAAATTACGGATGCTGGAATTAAGATTCATTTCTTCGTGGGCAACCATGATATGTGGATGAAGAATTATTTTCAGCAGGAGCTGAATATTCCTGTTTATTTTGAACCAAAAGATTTTGAATGGAGCGGAAAAAAATTTCATATTGCACACGGTGATGGTTTGGGACCAGGGGATCACAGGTATAAATTCATAAAAAAAGTTTTCAGAAACAGGTTCAGTCAATGGCTGTTTGGAATTTTTCCTCCGTACATGGGAATGGGCTTAGCCAATTTCCTGAGCCGGCGTAGCCGTGCGCAAACGGGAGCCAACGAAGAAATATTTTTAGGCGAGGATAAAGAATGGCTGATCATCTACTGTAAGGATATACTGAAGAAAAAATATGTTGATTTTTTTGTGTTTGGGCATAGACACTTGCCCGTTGATTTTCGTCTCAGTAATGGCAGTCGCTATATTAATTTGGGTGATTGGATACGTTATTATACTTACGCAGTGTTTGATGGTGAAAAATTGGAACTGAAATCTTACAAATGCAAAAATGAAAAGATTATAAGAAATTAATGCAAAGACCCTTCAATATACTTTTGGCATTCATCTTTGTTGCCACAATTTCCTCAAAAGCACAGAACAATGCCTCTTATAAATTGATTGCCTCTATTAGCGGTGATGTTGTTGATTTTGCAGTTGACAATCTTGACAATGTGTATGTGCTTACCAGCACTGATCAATTGAAGAAATATACTGCCAATGGTGATTCGGTAGCGGTTTTTAACAATGTAAAAAAGTTCGGTAAAGTTTCAACAATCGACGTTTCTAATCCGCTCAAGGTATTGCTTTACTATAAGGATTTTTCAACGATTGTAGTACTTGATCGTTTATTAACCATGCGCAATAGCATTGATTTGCGGCAACATAATATTTTCCAGGTAAACGCTATTGGCCAGTCGTACGACAACAATATCTGGCTTTATGACGAGGGTGATAGCAAATTGAAAAAAATAAACGATGAAGGAAAGGCAATATTGGAAACAGCAGATTTTCGTCTTTTATTTAACCAGGCGCCGCACATACAAAATATTTATGACCAGGATGGGTTTGTCTATCTATACGATCCTGAACAAAGCGTTTTTGTATTTGATTACTATGGGGCTCTGCGAAATAAAATTCTGATCAGCGGCTGGCAGGATTTTAAAGTAGCCGGAAAATTCATTTTTGGGATTAATAATGATACTCTCCACCGCTACGAAATCAATACCTTCCGCCTTGATGAAGACAAATTACCTGCTCCGCTCAAAAATTCTATCAAAGTAAATTTTACTTCCGCACGTTTATATGCCCTAAAGAAAGATCTGCTCGAAATATATACTCTTCACTAAGCTAAACAGATTGTTTTAATTTTATTTCAAATTGCGGTTGACTCATGAATGATTTTTTTAACCAGCTTTATTTTGATAACACGGTTAGGGATTGGTTCATTACGTTTGGCATTATTCTGCTCATTCTTTTACTAAACCGCCTGATTTCAAAATATTTTGCCGGCCTTATTTTCTCTTTAGTAAAACGGATATGGAAAAATGTAGATAAAAAATCATTCATTGATCTCGTGATTCATCCGCTGGGTATGTTCCTGGTTGTATTTGTTTCTCTTGCCGCTTTACACAAGCTTACATTTCCGGGAAAATGGGACGTAGATATTTATCGCTATACAGTGAAAGATATTTTGCATGCGATTGGCACAACCGTACTTATCATTTCATTTATCTGGCTCTTGCTACGAATGATCGATTTTATTGCTACTATTCTCGAAAAAAGAGCCGCCATTACCGAAGACCTCATTGATAATCAACTGATCGTTTTCTTTAAAGATTTCTTTAAGGTTATCCTGGGCATTACCGGCATATTGATGATTCTGCATTTTGCATTTAATATGCATATTGGAAACTTGCTGACAGGGTTAAGCATTGTGGGAGCAGCAATTGCTTTATCATTAAGAGAAAGCCTCGAAAATTTAATCGCCTCGTTTGTTATTTTTTTCGATAAACCCTTTGCCACCGGCGACCTGGTAAAAGTGCAGAACATCACTGGCACAGTTGAAAAAATTGGCCTCCGAAGTACACGGATACGTACCGATCAGAAAACTTTTGTTACTGTACCCAATAAGCAAATGGTGGATAGTATTCTTGACAATTTATCCCTTCGCACACAACGCAAGGGGGAGCTGAGGCTTGAAATTGATCTTAATACAACTTCACAAAAAGTACAGGACCTGTTAGCCGGAATAAAAAACGTTTTAAACAAAAAAGAAATTGAAAATTCTTCCGTCCTGATGGACGCTATTGCAGGGAATGCTTTTATGATCGCCGGAGATTATTTCACAGCGCCTGTAACCCAAACCGAGTTCAATACAGTAAAAGAAGACATCAATATCTCAATATTACAATTAATGGAATCATTGGAAATTCAAATCGCAGGCGCAAATAAAGATATTCGTATCATTGAGAGGGAGAAGCAGGAATGGAAGCAATGATCTCACCCAATTCCTTATCAAACATTCCATATTTACCATATTCAACCACACGGCCCACTTCTTTTCCGTTGTTCATTACGATAATAGTAGGCACATTAATAATATTCAATGCCTCCGTAAGATGGCTAAGAGTTTTCTTACTCCGGTCTACACCAATCAGCGTAACCTTGTCGCGCGGAAAACCGGCGGCATCAAGAAGTGAATAAAACTTAGGAATAATAAATTTGGAATCATCACACCATGTTCCCATGAATGTAATGAATTGAATGTTGGTGTTTTTCTTAAGTTCAGCAACGGCCTGAGATTGGGGAGTATAGCCTTTCAGATTTTCAGCCCACCATGAGATAAATGCCGTATCATTTTCTAATTCGCCGCGTGAAATAATTCCTTTCAGAATTTTATTTCCCTTATCGTCCCTTGTAATCTCAGCCTGGGATTGAGCAAAAACTGAGCCACTAACAATAAAAATGATGCTGATTACGATCAATATTTTCGTCATGACAAAAAATAATAAGAACCAAAAATAACACCGCTTTTCGGATGGAAATATTTTTTCATGTTAAAGTTGAAATGAAACGCAAATCCGAATATTTAAATCCGAAATCTGGAATATTTCAATTTGATGCAGAAATCTTTTTTTACAGAGGAGCATTTTCGAATTTCGAATTTCTGAGTTAAAGGCTTGCCTTCAACTCAAGGAAAAAACTTTTGATTTTTTCCAGTGATTGGATCATAGCGAATTTTTCTTCGGTCTTTTTTGAGTTTTTCAAAAAATCCTTCGCTCCTTCAAGAGTAAATTTACGACGGCGCAGGAGATCGTGAATCAATAAGAGATTTTTTACATCGATGGGTCTGAAAAAACGATCTCCCTTACGATTTTTACGTGGTTGTAAAATATCAAATTCAGTTTCCCAATAGCGAACTAATGATTGGTTTACCCTAAACCATTTGGATACTTCGCCAATGGAATAATATTGCTTTTGAAAAAGAATTTCGTCGGGCGGAATTTGTATGAGATCAGCATTAATTTCAATTTCCTTTAGTGAAGGCCGGCCTCTTTTTGAAAAAGTTTTTTGAGATTGTTGACCTAAGGTAACGGGCTGTGGCTCTTTAACCATTGTGGTTTCTTCACGAAGCTGATCACTGATTGCCACTTCTTCTGCAATAAGAGTGTCTTGTTGATCCGCCAGCTCTTCCTTTTCAGAGCCGGCGAACTCCATGGCTATTTGCGAAAATTTTTTCTCCATAATTGTTGAATAAAGATACGAACAGGGAAGAGTCCCGCCAATCGGCGTGTACGAAAGTTGAGTAATGTGGAAAAGTTGGGCCCATAAAAAAGCTGAGGCTATTTGTTCCTAATTACTGTTTTTGATTTCTTGATGACAAATACTTTCGACTGTAGAAGCAAGAAACCAGCGACCCGTCACTAGTCAAAGCTCTGATTCGATGCCGCAGCTCTCTTCAAAAGAAGATCATACTGCTCCGGTGAAAGATCATTATAAAAGAAATAAACGGGATCAATTTTCTGGCCGTTCTTATGTACTTCATAATGACAATGAGGGCCTGTTGATTTTCCGGTGCTTCCTACCCAGCCGATCACCTCTCCTCTCTTTACCAACTGGCCGGCTCTTGCCTTCACTCTCACCATATGACCATACAATGTTTCGTAACCATAGCCATGATTGATGACCACATGATTGCCATAACCATCAGCCGTATTGCCGGCGATAGTTACGCGACCATTGGCAGTAGCAAATATTGGTGTCCCCTGGGGAGCGGCAAAATCAAGACCTGCATGGAGCTTTACAGTTTTATAAATAGGATCGATGCGATAACCAAAACCGGAAGCAATACGATTAAGGTCTTTATTACTCACTGGTTGAATGGCAGGAGTGGCCGCCAGCAATTGTTCTTTGTTTTTCAGAAGATTATTGATCTCACTATAAGAACTTTTTTGCGCAGCAACGTAATGAGTAAGGCTATTCAGCGAATTAATGATTGAATTCAGCAAATCTTTATCACGCATTCCTTCCACTCTTGCTATTTCTTTTTCCTGTGCCAATGCTCTTGCTCTTGCACTGTCTGGAATAGGATTGGCTTCAAAAATAGCTCTGTAAACTTCATTATCCCTTTTCACTAATTCAGACACCTGCTGCTGCGCGGCTTCCACCTGGCCATTCAATTCTCTGTACTTATCCTGCAATCGTTCATTTTCTATGTACATCAATTTTTCATTTGGCGAGCCCACAAACCGGAAGGCAAAAAATGAAATGATAGCAGCGGTGACAAATGCAGCAGCTATAAAACCAAAAATGCGCAGAAATTTTACCCGCAAAGGAGTTTCCAGTTTTTCATACCGGAGGCTATTGGTGTTATAGTAGTACTTGATCTTCTTCATGATGGCAGCACCTTAACCATGCCATTAAATGAACCCTGAATCCTACCTTTGCGCTTCGCTATTGTCAGGCTTAAGAAAGGCAAATATAGCCGGATAAATAGCAAAAATCAATCCTTTTTATATTTTGAAAATTGGCTAAACTGTTAATGATTATTATGCTCCCGGCATTATTACTACTATTAAGCTTTACTTGCGTCGCACTCTTGTGCGTTTGGTTCCCTACGCAGCTGTACATGAGTCACGAGACATTACTTGTTGTTTTCTCACGATTGACGTCTCACGTCTCACGAAGTTTTCTCTCATTCACCATTCACCATTCACTATTTACACTATGACCAGTTCAGAGATACGCGACCAGTTCCTGGATTTTTTCAAATTTAGAGGGCATGTCATTGTTCCATCAGCACCCATTGTTGTAAAGGATGATCCAACGTTAATGTTCACCAATGCCGGCATGAATCAGTTCAAAGATTATTTCTTAGGAAACAAACAGGCAACAAATAAACGGGTTGCGGATACACAAAAATGCCTGCGTGTAAGTGGTAAGCACAACGATCTCGAGGAAGTAGGAGTCGATACATTTCATCATACGATGTTTGAAATGCTGGGCAACTGGAGCTTTGGTGATTATTTTAAAAAAGAAGCAATAGAATGGAGTTGGGAATTACTTACCAAAGTTTATAAAATTCCTGCAGACAGGTTGTATGTCACAGTTTTCGAGGGCGATGAAAAGGAAAAACTTCCTAAAGATGATGAAGCAATCAATGAATGGAAGAAATGGATAGCCGGGGACAGGATATTATTATTTGGAAGAAAAGATAATTTCTGGGAGATGGGTGATACAGGTCCCTGCGGACCCTGTACAGAAATACATGTTGATTGCAGGCCTGATGAAGAAAGAAAAAAACTGGATGGAAAAAAATTAGTAAACGATGATAATCCGCAGGTGATTGAAATATGGAATAATGTATTTATCCAATTCAATCGTTTGAAAGATGGAAGTCTAGAGCCATTACCTGCAAAGCATGTAGATACAGGAATGGGTTTGGAACGATTGACAATGGTATTGCAGGGTAAAACGTCGAGCTACGACACAGATGTTTTTAAAGGAACGATTGAGGCAACAGAAAAGACAACCGGAAAGAAATATACGAATAGTGACAATAAGCAGGATGTAGCATTTAGAGTGATCGCTGATCATATTCGGGCAATCGGCTTTACCATTGCCGATGGACAACTACCATCGAACACAGGAGCAGGATATGTTATCCGTCGCATTCTTCGTCGTGCCGTTCGTTATTACTTTTCTTATTTGGATTTCAAGCAACCCTTGCTTTGCCAGCTGATGCCTTTGCTTGCTCACCAGTTTGAAAATGTTTTTCCTGAGTTGCAAAAACAAATTGATTTCGTGAGTAAGGTTGTGAAGGAAGAAGAGGAGGCATTCTTAAGGACCTTAGATAAAGGATTGAAAAGAATTGAAGATATTATTCAATCCACCTCAAAAAAAGAAATCGGTGGCAAGGACGCTTTCGAATTATACGATACCTATGGATTTCCAATTGATCTCACAAGGCTGATTATGTTGGAAAAAAATTTGACTGTTGATGAAAAAGGCTTTGAGATAGAAATGCAGCAACAAAAAAATCGCTCCCGTGCCGCCACGGCCATTGATACCGAAGATTGGGTTGTACTAAATAATTCTGCAACCAATACGTTTGTCGGTTACGATACTTTAGAAACAGAAACAAAAATTATTAAGTATCGAAAGGTAAAAGCAAAAGGAAAAGAGTCATATCAACTTGTACTTGAAACAACTCCATTCTACGCTGAAAGCGGTGGACAAGTGGGAGACACTGGGGAATTGATTTTCATTTCCCGCATCTCCACTCGTGGAGAGGGGCAGGGGGAGAGGATTCTAGTGAATAATACAAAAAAAGAAAATGAGCTTATCATCCACTTTGTGGACGAGCTGCCTCCTGATTTAAGCGGAAAGGTTATCGCAAAAGTGGATGCAAAAAAAAGAACAAACACTGCCTGGCATCACTCAGCTACTCATTTATTGCATGCAGCGTTAAGAAAAGTTCTTGGCACTCATGTTATACAAAAGGGTTCGTTGGTGAATGCAGAACATCTACGTTTCGATTTCTCTCATTTCGCAAAGATGACCAACCAGGAATTAGCTGAAGTCGAAGAACTTGTAAATGAAAAGATTCGTGATAACATCCCTGTTATTATAAAACTAATGCCTAAAGAGGAAGCCATGAAGCTTGGAGCCATGGCTTTGTTTGGGGAAAAATACGGTGATATCGTAAGGGTAGTGATCATTGATCCGACTTATTCAATTGAGCTATGTGGCGGTACTCATGTAGGCGCCACTGGCGATATAGGTTTTTTAAAAATTACAAATGAAACGGCTGTTGCTGCCGGTGTACGTCGTATAGAAGCAGTATGCGGAAAGCTAGCAGAGGATTTTGTGAATGAAGAACTCAAACTAATCACCGGAATTCGAGAATCATTAAAAAATCCAAAAGATGTTTCTAAAGCACTACAAAATGTTTTAACTGAGAATGCAGAATTAAAAAAGAAATTCGAAAAGCTGGAAGGCCGCCAACTTGAAAATGTAAAAAAAGAGCTTCTTCAAAAAGCCATCCAGTTAAACGGAACGACATTTATTGGTGAAATAGTTGAGGTAGGAAACGCTGAGGCTTTAAAAAAACTTTGCTTTGATTTGAAGAATGAGCTATCCTCCCCCACCGGCAGAGATCAGGAGGGGGCTTATGCTGTTGTTCTTGCAAGCAATATTGATGGAAAAGCACAAGTTGCTGTTTTATTGGATGAGAAATTAGCCGCGTCAAAAAATCTTGAAGCTCCAAAAATTGTCAAAGAATACATTGCTCCTTTAATAAAAGGTGGCGGCGGTGGTCAAAAAACCTTAGCAACTGCCGGCGGACAGGATGTAAATAATTTGAAACAGGTAATTGAAAAAGTAAAATCTCTTTTCTAACTCTACCATCGAGGTATGAATGTTGTTATCGAAACAGATCGCTTATTACTCCGCACATTTACTGAAAGGGATGCTCCGCTTCTTTATGAATTGAATCTCGATCCTGAAGTAACCCGATATACCCATGACCCTATTACTGATCTTGCACATGCTAGAAAAGTTCTGCAGGAAGTTATCCTTCCACAATACACTTTATATAATCACGGCCGATGGGCAGTTCTGCTTAAATCGAACCTTGAGTTTATCGGGTGGTCAGGTTTAAAATGCCGTCCTGAGCGAAATGAAATTGATCTGGGTTATCGGTTTATGAAAAAATTTTGGGGACAGGGATATGCAACGGAGGCTGCATTTGCCTGCGTTCAATACGGTTTTGACACATTAGACGTTAAGCAAATTATTGGCAGGGCTTTGCCGGGAAACCTTGCATCCATAAGCGTTTTGGAGAAATGCGGCATGAGCTACCTGGGCGAGGAATATGTTGATGGATATCTTCACAAAACTTATCAGGCAGCAAATCCGGCTATCCAATAATAGGCCCATTTAAAAAGGAATTGATTTTAACATTTCCGAATCATTTCGTAATTAAATAAATGTCTTTATATTTGATCTACGAAACTTAACGTAGAAATCTAATTTTAAAAAAATAAGCTATGAAGAGAATGAATTTAATACTATCAGCAGCAGCCATTGCCACCTTGCTGATAGCCCCTGTTGCAATCCATGCCCAGGACGAAAAAGAAAAAGAGAAATCTGACAAAAAAGATGTCGAGCAAATTATCATTACAAGAAAAGGTGATAATAAAGAAAAGGTTACTGTCGAGATCAATGGCGATAAAGTAACTGTAAATGGTAAACCTGTAGAAGATTTTAAAGACGGCGATGTCACCGTTAACCGTCATAAACTTAATGGCAACTTTAGATTTAAAACGACTTCACCGAATGAAAACTGGAACTACAA
>WNFY01001835.1_pt1 | contig 23755 bp, 20 predicted proteins | sample 5400091 | NCBI WGS metagenome assembly WNFY01 (sample SAMN13153364, study PRJNA577476) | soil metagenome | isolation source: 60 cm soil or saprolite under grassland replicate 1 | place: USA:California | collected 2016-06-15 | reverse complement strand
GGGACGTGATCCCCGGGTTACGCTCGCTGCGCTCGCTCACCCGGGGCTACTATCTGTCGCCGCTCCGCGGCTCGTTGACGCCGACGTCCAATCTGGCGCTATGCTCGGCTGGTTTTGTTGTCTGGGGCGAAACCCAACGTATTAAGAATTAGTGTGGGGCGGTGAAGTAGGTTCAACACTGGGAAGAGGCCAGGAGCCGCCACACAATTCGGTGTTGAATTAAGCCGGAGGTTAGAGGCTACTTGGAGTTTGAATAATCAACTTGAGGGAATGAGGGCTCAGGGAAAGTGGGGCTGCGGAAAGAAAGAGGAGTTGTCAGGCGAGTGATGCTGAGCCTGAGGTAGAGGGAGCCAGCCACTGAGGCTGGTTTTTTTGCGGTCGCAGACAGAGTGCGGCCGTGAGGGCGAGAGCAGTTCGCCGCCGTGGCCGGGACAATCGTCAGGACGACCATAGTGAAGCGCGGCAGTTTCATGGGGCGCGACCTCTGGGAGCGAGTGGCGAGAGCAGGGTGAGCGGCCCGCCGCAGTGCGGACAACTTAGCAGCGGTAAGAGTTCGGTGGTTTTTACCTCTTCAGGCTTTCCTTTGCTAGTAGTGGCTGAGAGCAAATATCTGGCTTGCTGTAGCAGTTGCCGATGAGCGGGGCTGAGCAGACCGTAGTAACGGACCTTGATGAACCTATTAGGGAGCACGTGTTGGAGGAAGCGGCGAATGAACTCTGCGGCAGTGACGGTGCAACGCTTGAGTTGGTCAGTGGCCGATTCTTTGTAAGAGAAAGTGACTTGGCCATCATGGAGCTTGCGGAGGCGGTTGTTGCTGATGGCCACGCGAAAGATGTAAGTGGCGAGATACTTGAAGGCTGCCTCGCCCTTGCCGACCGCCTCGCAGTCAACTACCCACCGCTTTTTCCATACGCGCCGGTCCACTGCGGCGAAAAGGCCGGTGTTTTTCAGCTCATCACGCAGCTTGGCGCGGAAGATTACGGCCAGCGCTTTTTCAGGTACCAGAAAGTCTGGGCGTGCAGACTTCCAGTTTCCGTCAGCAGAGAGGCCGCCGCCGGTGACGATGTAATGAACGTGAGGATGATAGAGCAACTGCCTGGTCCAGGTGTGGAGTACGCCGACGATGCCGACCCGACCGCCGACGAAGCGTGGGTCCTGGGCCAGTTTCAGTAAGGCTTGTGAGGAAGCGCGAAAGAGCAGATTGTAGATCAACTTCTGGTGACTGCGGGCCAATGGCCTGAGCTCCGCGGGCAAAGTAAAGGTGACCATGAAGTAAGGAACCGGCAACAGCAAACTCTTTTGGGCTTCCAGCCACTCATTCGCTTGCTCGTTCTGGCACTTGGGACAATGGCGATTCTTACAGGAGTGATAGCTGTAGCGTTGCTCGTCGCACTGGGCGCAGTAATAGACCTGGCCGCCGAGTGCGTCAGTGCGGCACTGTTCAATGTCCTGCATGGCCCGCAGGTGTGAGGGCAGCATCCGCGTGCTGAACTTAGCTCGATAATCAGGGCCATGCCGCCGAAAGATGTCGGCCACTTCCAGCATCAGCAACGCACGGTCATAGGCGGGGTCCCCGCGCAGCGCTCGCTTCTGCCATACGACGCGCCGAACCGGTTCGTCTTCTGGGGCAACTTCGGCGTGAAGTACGGGATCACCGTTGCGCCGGTGTTGGACCTTCGCAACGGTTTTCCACTGTCAAACATCGACGAGGATCGAAACTTCGTCGGCGAACGCAACCGCGCGGGCCGCTACCCGACATTCGCGTCGCTCGACCTGCAGGTCCTGAAGAGCCTGTCAGCGCCCGGACGCTTCAAAGAAAGATATCGTTTCAGAGTCGGGGTCAAGGTTTTCAACGTCACCAATCATTTCAATCCGCGCGACTACCAGGGAAACCTGGCCAGCGACGACTTTGGCGGGTTCTACAACGGCGTCGGTCGCAAGTACGGAATGAAGTTCGTAATCGAGAAAAAGTAATGAGGTGACGATGATGAATACCGGACAAAGACTGGGACTCGTATTGCTCTATGTTGTGATGGCAGGGAATGCAGTGTTGATGCTTCGCCTTTTCGTTCAGATACTTTTTAGAGCGGCAATTGAAAGACATCGACGTCGACGGTTCACAGAAAAGAATGGTGGAGCGGCCTACACCCCCAGGGCGTTTGCCGCAAGACGCGGTTGGGCCAATACCTGGCTGCCGAGCAATCGCGAGATCAATCAACCGGCTCAAAACGGCATTCCAGCCGGCAAACTCGCCGGTGCCGTACCCATCGTTAAGCAAGCCATCGCATTGGCTTCAATGGTTATTGCATTCGGTGCGGCCGGGACTGTTGCAGCCCAGCAACGCCCAGAGCGCGAGGTCTCGGCTTCAGCTCTTAAACAACAGTTGTTGGAGATTGAATCGAAAGAGACTCGGATATGCATGCGTCTTGAGGAACTCGATGAACAGTTGAGGCCGGAATCCATCGAGCGCGAGTTGGCTGGAATCGGATCGGTGCATCCTGAGGAGTTGCGCGAGCATCGGCGCAAACTCCTGACCATCGAGCGAAACGGATTACAAACACAGTTGGATCTGCTCGAAGAAGAACGCGCGCGAATCGAAGCGGCAATTGCCGCCGCCGAAACCGCAGCAAGTGTGGATTACGCGCAACCTTCACCCAATCCGCTCCGGGTTACCGCACCGGCGAAGCCGATCACAGAAATGATCTCGTTAAGAGATTTGGGGATCGCCGAATTGCCGCTGCAAAAACTCTATGTCGCGGTCGCGATGTTGGTTCTGCTTGGTAGCGGATTCATCTTGCTTCTGATCGTTGCGGCACAGAAGGCCCAGCAGTGGATCGTCTCAACCAAGAATGGAAGCAGCGGTTTCCAAACTCATCTTTATTGCTTTGAAGATCCGTTGACGCCAACTGAGGAGGCCGCGTTAAAAAGTACTCAAGGTGTGCAGTCATGACGACACCGTTGCTACTAACGTTTGGCCTGATTCCGTCGATGTTTCTTTTGTTCGTCGTGCTTACGACATTCTCAGACTCCACGAGGGCCTATGCAGCCATTTCATTGGTCCCGCTTGCGCTTGGCCTAACGGTGTTCGCGTTGCGATCTCTATCAGCGGTTGAGCATTCACCAGATTATTGGTGGCCGGACCTATACGAAAAGATCGTTTGGGCAAGCACGGTTCAGACTGGTTTGGGGATCGGGCTGATTGTGTGGGCGCTTTATCGACGGCGTCCAGTTGTTCTCCTGGTTGTGGCTACTCTCTTAACAACTGCGCCCGTTTGGCTGCGTACAACGAGTTGGATGTGACGTGCAGGACGAAATGTAAATTTGGAGGGGACGATGGACAGACTCAAACTACTAATGCGACGGCACAGCACACTACTCATATTGCTGTTCGCTCAATTTTGTCTTCCCGCATCCGCGCAAGGGCAAAAATTTGATTCGTTGACGGCCGTTGCCAAGGGACACGGCGTGATCGCTGACGCGTTTGAAGAACGAAAGTTTACCGCCGCGCTTGCCGTTCTCCGCCAAGACGGCACGGTGCTTATCACCCTTTATTCAGATCTCCAGCTACAAGCGCAGGGAACGTGGTCGCCGAGTGACTCGTCGCCTGAGGAGATTCTCTTGAAAATCACTGGCGGCGAGCTTAGCGGCAACGCGACTGGAACAGGAAAGCTGTTACTTAGTGAGGACAGGAAATCAATTAGAGAGCTGACGATTAAAGGTAGATCGTTCGACGGTCGCGAGATCGCGGTGACATTCGTGGCGGCCGCTTCAGAATCGTCACAAATAGAGCATGTCAACCTTGTTTCTAGTGGGCCATGACTGCCAAACCTAAGATTGGGTCTTTTTTTACTGATGTGACATTCCGATTACCCAAAGAGCACAGGACAACCGCGAAGGCATTTGAACGCGAGTTCACGCGCGAGATTCTGAAGAGCGACAGATTGCGGGTGACGATCTTAATAGGCGTCATCCTCACGGCGCTGCTGATCGTCCTTGGCGTTGCGAGCTTCGGCTTCAATCAGTTCCAGCGTGCGTTCCACGGAAACGTCACGGGATTCGTAACCACGCTGCTCATGATCACCGCAGTGACCGTCATCTGCCTCGTCGGTGAGCGGCTCACAATTGACTACTTGATCCATAAACAGGCACACCATTCGACGGCCCTTCAGTATTTGAGCGCTTTCGTCGAAACGAGTATTCCTACGTTGGCTATGACGGTTGGCTCGGTTTTTCTTGGGCCAGTCTACGCGCTGTTCACGCCGGCGATGCTGCTTTATCCGGTGTTCATCGTGCTCTCGGCCTTGCGCCTGAATGCCAAGTTGTGCGTATTCACGGGCGCTGTGGCGGCAATGGAATACTCGATACTTGCGTTACATCTCGTCAACCAAACCGCAAACTCGCTCGTCGAGCCAATTCTCGCTGGCGCGCCGCATCACGTCGTTAGGGGTTTCCTCTTGCTAGTCACGGGCGCAGTTACAGGACTTGTTACCATTCAGATCAAGAAGCGCATTCTTAATTCGTTTGTAACCATTCAGGAGCGGAATCGAATTCGCAGAACTTTCGGAGAATACGTTTCACCAGTAGTAATGGACAAATTGTTGGCCTTACGACCTCATTTGAGAACCGAACAACGCAGCGTTTGCGTGATGTTTCTGGATATCAGGAATTTCACTACATTCGCTGAAAAACGCACGCCGGAGGCAGTGGTTGCTTATCTCGAATCACTTTTCGATTTCATGATCGAAATCGTGAATCGCCATCACGGAGTCATTAACAAATTCCTCGGCGACGGATTCATGGCGGTTTTCGGCGCTCCGCTCTCAGACGGAGCAGATTGCTTAAACGGCCTCGAAGCCGCCCGCGAGATCCTTTCCCGAATTGAAGACGAGGTCGCCGCTGCGCGCGTCTTACCTACGAGAGTGGGAATTGGTGTGCATTCGGGTGAGGCGGTAACGGGAAGTATCGGGTCATCGTTGAGGAGGGAATACACCGTCATTGGAGACGTAGTTAATGTGGCCTCACGTATTGAGCAATTGAACAAACAATTTGGATCTCAGTTATTGATCTCTGAACCGGTCTGGCAAGCAGTCAGCGATAAATTCGGCGACGCGACTCCTATCGGCGCAGTGCAGGTCAAAGGACGCGAAGCGCCGATCCAACTGTGGCAAGTTGTTTGATAACTATGCGGCGCTAGGAAGTTACCGCGCCGGGCGCATGCTCTTTCTCGGTTTGGGTACGGGCTGGGAATCTGCGCTGATTGTCGACGGCGTACTTGAGCCGATGGAGCTTTCCTTAGAATGGAAGTAGTTTCGAACAGCACGTAGGCGCTGTGGCTGTGAAGCGACTCGGAAAGAAGACGTGCACTAAGAACGTCCGCGATGTTGTTGCTCACTGAAGAATTCGTTGCAGGTGGAATATGTATTGCGCGGAGGTGGAAATCTAGACGCCTGACCATCTTGCCGTCTTATTAGTGTAGTGTAGGTTAACTTCTCTAGGAGTCTGTCGGAATAATCACATTTCTTCGTGTAAACTCCGTGTTCTCTGTGTCTCCGTGTTGAAATTCCTAAGAAAAGAATGCACCACGGAGGCACGAAGATCACGGAGAAGCTTTTTTCCGACAGACTCCTAGCCGCGGAAATTAATTTCTACGCCGGAAAAACCATTACGCGTTATACGCGACTCCGTTCGGATTCTTGACACGTAAACGAAGCTACGGCCTGATGGAAAGCATAGGCGAGTAGTTCAGTTGGTAGAGCGCTGCCTCCCAGCGGTCAGCGGTTCAAGTCCGCTCTCGCCTACCAACTCTCATTTTTATCCCTCTCGGCACGCACAACTGCGGTCATTAGGTTGGAAATTTTGGAGTCACATCTGAGTCACAAAATAATCCGGTTAGTACGAACGGTGTGAATAGTGCGATGACGCAAAGTATCAGAATACTGAGGAAAACCAAAAAGACCTGAAAAGCTGCGTAAAACAGCAGGGTCTGTGAGTCCCCCCTTCGGCACCACATCACAAAAATAAGCGCTTTAATTACATGCACTTACAAAATCTCTAGAGTTTTGAGGAACAACTAAGGTACAAACTTTTTGAGATTTGTTCCAGACACGCCAGAGTTGGTGACGCCACATCGCGAACAAACGGTTCGAAGTACCAGCCCTCATAGTGTGTGTACTGGTGTCGAAGACCCGCCGCCGGCGGCTCGATTTCCCGCACTGAATTTTTCCTCAAAAACCCATCCTCGGTAATCAAGTATGCTCCCGAGTCCCAAGGGTATCCCTCGATCGGCCAGAGTTTGTGGACCTCGTTGCCTTCCGGAAGCTCTTGGGAGAGCCTCAGAGCGGGGAACCGAAGGGAAGGATCGGAGACTACGTAATTCTTTTCACAGGGAAAGATTATGAATGGTACCGACGCGCTGGCACATAGTTGGGTCAGGAAGTTTTTTTCACCAGCTGAAGATTCTTGGATTTTGTCGTGCTGAATGCGAAGCCGCAATTTGGACATTCAATTTCGTTTGCGCCGGCGTGGGCGTGAGATTTTGGCCTGGCGTTGGCAAGCACAGCCAGCTTGGTCGAGACCTTAGCACCAAGTTCTATTTGTTGAGGCATGTATTTCAGGTATCGTTGTGTCTCAGTTATGTTTTTGTGACCGGCATACTCTTTAATAGCGTGTAGAGGCATTCCTTCGAGCGCGAGATTGCTTAAGCAAGTGTGGCGGAGATCGTGGATCGTCCATCCTCCTGGTATGCGTTGTCCGTATAGGATATTTAGGCTTTCAGAGATTTCTTTGAAGGCGTCTCTGAACCACTTATCGTCTTGGGTTAGTACGCGGATAGGTCCGCCAAGCTTTGCCTCTCTGCGCTGGGCAATTAGTTCGGCGGCTGCCGGAGCTTTAATGGTTCTTACCTTGCCGCCGGTTTTGGTCGATTTTAACTTGACAGTTCCGAACCGAACGCTTGATTCGTCCCATTTCATTCTGCGCAGTTCAGCCATTCGAGCGCCGGTGATCAGAGCGAGTTGAAAGAAGAAAAGCGCTTCTTCGTATTCTGGACGGTCTGCTAGTTTTGTTGATATTTGTTCAATTTCTTCATCTGTCAGTACGCGGTCGCGGTCTTCTTCTACCTGATATTTTTTCAGTGGGTTTTTTGGCACGCGGTAGTTAAGAAGGTCTTTGAACTTTCCCGATTCTACTGCATGATGGAGAGCAGCTAATATTGTATTTAGGCCGCGTTTAATAGTTGCTTGTTTGAGAGTTGTGCCCTTTTTCTGGGCCCGCTTAGTTTCTGCTGCGATCCAATAGGTAATGACGTCCTTATTGATTTCAGTCACGTGAGTTATGTGGCGTTCTTCACCGACCCATGTGACAAAGCGATTCAGTGTGTGTAGGTGGCCAGGGTGATCTCTCCAGTAGGTGGTGTCTTCAGTTCTATGAGTGATTAGTTTTGCTTCAGCCAGGTCTTGGTAGTCGGCGGCAGCTTCCTTGATTGTGGTAGGAACTTCTTTTGCTGGGGGGTTGATGGCGTACCGTGTTTTCCAGCCGGCTGTTCGTAGAGCCGCTAGAGCTTGGTGCGCTTCAGTTTTTGTTTTGAAGCTGAACTCTCGGTGCTGTTTTCTCGATCCGTCTGGTTGGCGAATCCAGACGTGGTATCCCCAAACGTTTTTGTCGCCGCGTCTTTCTTGTCTGACTGTTTGCGAACCTTTGGGTCGTCTTTTGGCTTTTGTTTCCATGTTCGAAGAATTTGGTCTCCGCAAGTTTTTCGGCGCGCGGATTCTACTGCGAATGTGTTTATGCCGGCAAGGGGTCCTTTCGATTTTCGAAATCCAGTACTTCTTGTCGCAGGAAACGGAGTGATCTGCCGAAGTAAACTCTCTTTAATTTATTGGACTCGGCCTTTCCGTGATAGATCGCGCTTTCAGAGACGCCCCATCGTTGAGCAAGCTCGGTGGCAGGCATGTACTTCTTTTCAAAGTCCCTTTGTTTTTTGGGCGTGGTCGGTATTTCTGGTTTGTTCGAGGGCATGGCTTTGTTTTGACCATTTACTTCTAAGTATCCGTACGTCGTGAGTTGTGGGCAACAAGCCGGATTAAATATCCGGTTCTCCCTGAACAGCATGTGGTGTGCCATTGCTCGATATGATTATGGGCCCTCGTTATTGGCTCATTTTCTAGGTTGTTTTCAGAAAACAGTTCCAGTCTTTGGGTGCAGGGAGCGTCTTCTTGTCAGGGAGTAACCGGCTGCGATAGTGTCTAGATGGCAACAGTTCGGCTATGCGGGGAATGTTGTCGGCTTTGCGTAAAGGTGAAAATCTACCGGATCGCTTCGATGCAATAACGAATTTGGCATTGACATCACAACCGGCGTGTCATGAGCCATGAAAGCAACGTAATGGCGTTCAGGTTTTTGCAGTGACCACTTGGTTTCGCTGGCTTTCTGGGGCACGATTTTTGGTCTGTGGTCCTTTGGGGTTAGTTGACTACTGGAAAGGGTTTGTAGCCGATCTCGGTCCAGACCTTTTTGACTTCATCGACCGGATCGCCTTCGAGCGTTGCAAACCACTCAGGGATTGAGAGTGTGGTAAAGGTCACCTTTTCTGCTTTAGCGGCGTCGTCTATTCCTTTATATCCTTCCCAATAAACTATTTTGGTGGTGGTCGACAGATTGCGACTTGCTGCATCTTGTTCTCTGGCGGCGATCAGCCTGGCGAGTTGCCGGCACACGGCCGGGTTAGTTTTGTGGTCAGAGTCAAAAGCAATCAATGCGTTGTAAGTGCGGGCCGCTTCGATTATTTGTGCGTGTGAGCAGCTAACGCCGCTAGTGGCGATCGCGCAGACTTGCGGTCTGAGGCTGACGAGTGTTTCTGCTTTCAGCGCGCCTTCGGTGATAACCACGGTCTTGCCATGGGAGAGAGTTGACGGTCTGAAAGTGAAATGGATTGGAGTGCCGGAGCTACAGCCGCCGTGCTCGAGTGGTGATGCCAGCCAGCGATATCGTTTTTCTCCTTCCGCAATGTCGCCTTTATGAAGTCGAAGCTGGCAGGCCTGAATACGGCCGCGATTGTCTTTGTAAGGAATTACGAGCATGGGCATTTTGTACGCACGGGGCTTCCACAGTTGGACGATGCCGTCAGCGTCCTGCCTGAACCCGGGTATGCCGACGACGCCGGCGTATGAATAGCGGCGTCCGTATTCGGGAAATTTGTCAATTACGAACTTCCGCAGGTGCCGGGCAAGTTGCGCGCGTTCTTTCTGCGTGGGAGGCAGAGCGCCGTATTTGAGTGTTTCTCGTTCCACTAGTCCTCTGGATAGCAGCCCGTCTGGGCCGTCTACCAGGTGAGGATAATATTTCTGTGCTGGGGAGATGCGAATGAGTTCGCGGTAAACAGCGTCGCGGATCTCGATTGGCGCGATCTCGATTGAAGGCGGAGCTGGCGCTATTTTATTTCGCAGGCTGCTATTGGTTCCTGAAACATCGTAATGAACGTGAATGTTGCCACCGTTACGAGCCGTGCCTTTGGCGCCATCGCTGACGCGCATGCAGATGGAAGTGCGCTCGTCGGTGGAGTAGCCGCACCAGTCGGGTTTATGGCAAATGCGGCAGGGGCGCTTGGGGGTGACTTTGCGGAAGCCGTTTGACACGAGTGGTTGCCACGCTGGACTGGTGCGAGGCTTGGACTGCCTCGTGTCTGTCTTACAGGTTGGCATGAGGTAGACGTGTGATCTGAAAATCGGTTATATCGAATTCTGTTTTAGTCATCCGTTAACTCCCGCCTTGTTCTCTAGAAACATTTCGAATAGCTACAGTGTTCGCAGATATCGCAGCCGCCGGCACGACGCATTGGGCCGTGGCAATCCGGGCATTCTTTGAGTGGGCTTCTTGCTGAAGAGGCCCGTTGGTTTTGGTTGTCGACTATCTTCACTTCTCTGGCCGAGTCAGGCTGACTTGATAGTCTGCGTTGCATGATCATGATGCATTCGGCGACAGCCTGCTCAGGGGAAGTGAGCAGGCGTTTGTTGAACCAGACGGCATGGGTGCCGGTGGTAGTGTCGAGGGTGCGGGCAACTTCCATTGCGTGAAAGCCTCCGCGCATCATCTTGGAAGCGAGTTTGCCGACGCTTCCGGAGATGGGACCGGTGACAAAGATTTCCATGATGTGATAGTCGTCGTGGTTGACGGTCACATAAAGGTTTTGTCCTTCGAGGGGGATTTGCCAGGTGGCGCCGAGCAGCTCCTTGGGCCGGTCTTCGCGATCGGGAGCGCGTTCGGTTTCAAAGACAGGCACAGGCGCAGGCGGTTCGATTGGCAAAGCTTCGTTCTCAGGGAGAATTGGCTCAGGGGATGCTGGTTCGGATTTGATCGTGGTCAGAACCTGGCCGTCACGTGAGCCGTCGCGGTAGTAGCTGACGGCTTTGCAGCCGAGTTCGCGGGCGAGGCGGTATAGATCGGCGACTGATTCGACCGTATCGGTCTTGGATCCGTTGCAGGTTTTGGAAACGGAGTTGTCGACGTTTCGTTGCGCGGCCGCGAGGACCCGGACATGCTGTTCCGAACTGATCGACATTGCCGAAACGAAGTGCGTCGGCAATTCGCTTTCGTGTTCGACGACGTAGGCGGCTGCCGCGTGGATCGATTCCTGGCTGGTTTGGTCGACCGTGATGCCCAAAGCTTCAGCCGCAAGCGGGTGCACGTAAGTGCGAGTGCCGATGGTGTCCTTGCGCACGAAAGCCCAGGAGAAGTTGGGTTCGATGCCACTGGAGGTTTCAGCGACTAGGGAGATAGTGCCGGTGGGCGCGCAGGTGGTCGTTTCGTAGTTGCGTGGGGTGAGCGGAATGCTGCGCGGGATGTTGAGCGTTTCGTAGATGAAAGCGCTGTACGCCTCGCGGTTGGCGTCGAATTCCGGAAAGACTCCTTTGGCCGCGCCGAGTTGGAGGCTTTTGATCCACGCTTCACGCCGAACAAAGCCCATCACTTCGTCCATCAGGTCGCAGGATTCCTGCGAGCCGTAGTTGATGCGGAGTTTGAGGCAGAGATCGGCGAAGCCCATAATGCCCAGGCCCAGTGGTCGGGTGCGCTTCACCGTGTCTTCGATTTGCGGCAGCGGCCAGGCGCAGGTTTCAATTACATTATCGAGAAACTGAGCGCTGAAGTGAACGACGTGGCGCAGGCGGTTCCAGTTGATGTTGCGCGGGCCGCCATGCTCGGGATCGTAGAACTTGCTGACATCGATTGAGCCGAGGTTGCATGAGTTGTTGGAGTGGAGAAACTGTTCACCGCAGGGGTTGCAGGAAAAGATCGGTCCCATCGAGTTCATCATGTGATTGTGCCGGTTGACTTGATCGATGAAGGCCACGCCTGGTTCGGCGTATTTGTGCGCGGAAGCGATGATGCGGTTCCAGATGTCAGGAGCGTAGATCATTCCAGGATGCGGAGGATCTACTTTCACGAGCTCGTTAATCTCGCGTGAGGTAAAGGCCTCGCGATCGCAGAAAGTAACCGGCTTTAGCCGCGTGACGGCCGTCGCGGTGTCGTAATCGCGCTTGTCGTAATAGACGGCATAGGTGTCCTGCGTGACCGGATCGAAGATTGGTTTCGTCCACGGCTGTTCGGCAAAGGAGAGTTGGAACCATTCGTTGTTGTCGACGGCCTTAAGAAAGTCATCTGTGACGTTAACCGAGAAATTGAAGTTGACCAGCGTGGTCTGATCGTTCTTGGCGTGGATGAAGCGCAGAATGTCCGGGTGAGTGACGCGCATCATGCCCATGTTGGCGCCGCGACGTACGCCGCCCTGTTTGACCACCTCCGTGACCTGGTTGACGATGCTCATGAAAGATACCGGTCCGGATGCGTCGCCGCGCGTGGAGTTGACGATGGCGCCGGCCGGGCGCAGGAATTCGTAACTCATGCCGGTACCGCCGCCCGTCTGATGAATGATGGCCGCGGTCTTGGCATGTTCCATGATGCCTTCGATTGAGTCGGGTACTTCGAGGACAAAGCAGGCGGCGAGTTGGCCGCTGGCGCGTCCGGCGTTGACCAGGCATGGAGTATTGGGCAGGAATTCGCGGGCGAGCATGATGCGAGACATCTGCTCGTAGAAATCTTCGCGGTTGGTGGAGTCGTTTTCCGCGGCTGAGACGTGGGTGACGACGCGACGAACAATCGCCGGCCAGTCTTCGATTGGATTGCCCTGCTCGTCTTTGAGAGAGTAGCGCTTGGACGCAACCCTTTGGGCGTTGAGACCAATTGCCGCGCTGCTGGTTTTCATTTCCTCGATTGCCGGTGACATGACGTTTCCGACTTTCCTCTATGGGGACGTAGTTAGTTCCCAGCGAGCCTGCTGTTCGCTTGGTGAGGGATCGGTTTCCGCCTTTTCTCTCTGCTTCGTAGTTGCTGATGGAGAGAGCCAGTGCGGGCCGGGTATTTCGGACAGCCAAAAAGTAAGTCCTTCGCCGGCCCAGTTCTTTAATAGCGTTGTCGCATTCCTTCCTCGATGCGGCGGTCCATATCTCTGGCCATGCCGCTAATGACGGTTGAGAGTTCGCGCATGCGTGAGGCGTCGAGGTTGGCATCTTTGATTTGGCCTGCGGCAGTGTTCGTGGTGTTGAACTGAATCTTGTTTCCTTCAAGTTCCAGTCCGTAGGCTTTGTTCACTCCGCCTGCCGAGGTCGCGGCGCCGCGATTGGCTCCTCCGGCTGCGACTCCGGCGCCTTCATTAATGGCCGCGACGTTGCCTTTGTATTGATCTTGTGCGGCCGTTTCTATGTTGCCTTGGTACATGTGCTGGCTCAGGGAGATGTCCTGGGCTGTGCGCATTTCGTTTTGCTGGCTTCGCCACGCGTACAGGTTGTTTGCTGCGTTATTTGTTCTGGTTCGATCGGTGTTGGCGAAGCCGTCAGCTTCGGCCGAGGGAATCACGCCGACGTAGGGGATCGCCGTCTCGTATTTTCCGAAGATCTCTTCCTTACGCGCGTATGATTCTCCGGCAACGCGAATGGATTCAGAGCTGCGCGAGATGTCTGCCTGTCTTATGGCCTGGTCTGCGCGGCCAAAGAGTTGGCGGTTACTGTCTCGTACCTGTGCGGTTGTGGCCGCAATTGTGAAGTTTTGAGTTGTCTGGGCCATACCGCGGGCGGTGGCGGCGTTTCCGAATATTGCTCCTAAAGCTGCTTGCCTGGATCCCTCGATGTTGGCAAGCCCGGACACTTTTCGAGCCTGCGCGCCGAGATTTGAGACCTCGAGTGTTCCTTTGGCCCTGGTTAATTCGGCTTGATAGGCACCCTGTGTTTGCGTGTTTTCTGCCTGGCGTTGCAGGGAAGCACCGGCCTTCAGTCCGGTGAATTCGATTGCTGAGCCGATGATTGCGGCCATCCAGCCGGAGGCAGTTGACGATACGGCTTCAAAAATCTGCCCAGTCGCGATGCGATAGGCAAGGTAAGGTGAAAGCCAGAGCATTAGTCCGGTGATAGTCATGATGACCAGCGTCATGATGATCACCAGAGTTGGGTCGTAGGGATTGGTCTTGATCAGCTCCGCGGTCTTTTCGTCAATCGTGTATATCGCCTGGCCTTTGTAGAGCATGAGCCCGAAACTGCCTGCGGTATACGCTATGTAGGTGAGAATGTCGCGTACGATTGGGAAGATAAGAGTAAAGACAACCGTGCCCCAAAGGTAAGGATAGGTAATTCGTTCGGCGAGTTTCTTGTCTATGCCGACGGCTACCATGAAGGGCGCTGCCAGGCGCAGTCCGACCATCACAAAACCGCCGAGCAGCAATAAAAAGATCTCGCCTGCCTGGAGAATTCCTCGCGAGACGTTGAGACCGAAGAATAGTTTCGGCATGGACCAGGAAGTTAGATCCGTCGTTTTTTCCATGGCCTTAATGCCGTTTAGTTTTCCGTCGCCGGACTCTTGATCGGTTAATACTCCCACCCATCCTTCCTGACCCGGCTTGAGATAGATTGGGTCGATGATAATTTGCTTGTCGTCTTTGACGATGAAGGTCCCGTGTACAAATTCGTAATAGGCGTCGTTGAAGGCGACCCGTTTTTCTTCGATCTGTCCTTCAATGGGAATAGTCAGGGTGCGGCCGATTTTGTAGAGCGTACTAATCATTGAAGGCGCGATCGCAAAGAAGGTCATGAAGATCACGGCCCGGCCAAACCAATAGTAGAGTTCCTGGGAAGCACCGTCGTTTTCGCGAATGGTGCGGATAAAGGAAAAGAGCAGGACCAAACTGCCGAGAACCATCGCGAGGATCTCGAACTTCTTCAGCATCGGTCTCTCGATTTGCCTTCGGAGATAAGGCACGAGTTCGCGCACCTGGTTGAGAAGTTCGCTCATTTGCGCGCTGGGCATGCCGGCTTCCCAAGACGGTCCGGCGGGTTTCAGAGTTGGCGGAGTCGGTGAGGGGCTCTGAGCAGAGGTTTGGGAGGTAAGTGGCGCCAGGGCCAGAAGGACCAGTCCCATGGTGGTAGTAAGCAAAGCGCGGCGCAGGCCGGTCAAGCTTTGTCGTCGGATTGTTTGAGCTTGTTTCATTGCCTGTACTTTTTCTGCCGGTGGGTAACTACCATCGTTGATCAGGAACCGTCGGTTTAAGACCAGCTATCGAGGCAAATCGGCCGGGTCGTCGTCTATGCCTTCATCCTGCGCGAATGTTTCGTCGATTGTCTTCAGGATGTCCTGTCGAATGGGTACGGTCGATTCCCATGCCTTTACGCTGTTGTGAACAAGCTGGCCATAATCGGCCCTGATGCTGAGACGGATGCCGTATTGCTTCATCTTGGCGGCAATCTTTTCGGTCAAGTCGTTGATCTGGGTTTTTATTTGCTCGATCTGAATTTTGGTCGCACCGATTTGAGTCTGCAGTACGCCCAGATTGTAGCGTTCGTGCTCTGGTTTGGCGAGTTCGGCATCAACCATTTTTTCAAATTCCTTCAACGCGGCTTCAGCCTCGGCGAGCCGGCCATAGGCAAGTTGCAATTCATAACGCAACCGCTCGAATTCGTTATCCGCATTTGCGAGGCGCTCGATGTTCGCGATGGTGTCCTGACTGGAGCGGCCGATTGAGTCTCTCAGGTACTCTTCGAGGTCCTGGAGGTCTTGTTGCGGGTTGAATATTCCGGCTTTCAATCGTGAGTCCAGCGATCTGACCGCGCGAATACGGCACTGGACCATACTCTCGATTTGTCGCTTCAGTTGATAGATCTGTCGGACCGCTTTGCCGATCTCGGCTACTGATGCGACGAGTTGTTTATTGCGCGCGAGTTGCTGATCTACCGTCTTCAATATGCCGCCAAGGCTGGTCACCTGCTGCACAGCCTTGTCGTACATCCTGGTGTAGTGCTCGACAGTCTTCATCCAACGGTCCAGTTCTTTCTGCATCTCTTCGAGCTTGGCCGCATAGTTCGAAGCGTCAAATACGGCCCACTGTGCTTGCGCCGCTGGCGGGGATATGAATCCGGGCGTGAGGATGAGCCCCAAGAGAATGCCGATAAGAGTATGTTTGGCGAAGCTGCGCAGTTTCATTTCTTTCTTCCTCGTTCCCTTAAGCTGCGATCACGTCTGCTAATAGCAGCGATTCGTCGATGTCCGTTAACCCCTGAGCCGTGAGCCCGCGCGGGTAGTTTTGAGCAAGCCAGGCAATGATGACTGCCATGGGCCAGTCAGGCTTGAGTGAGGCAACGCGCGCGCGGGCGTTTCTTTCGTCCGGATTGGTAGTGAAGGTCCAGAGTTCGCTCGGAGAAAGATCGACCTGGAGCATTTCGACTACATTGTCCTGCCCGGCGCCAAACACGCCGAGGAATTGCGCGTGTTCGCCGGGAACGTTTTTGATTCCCTCGATGCAAGCCTGCGCTGCGGGGGCGAGACCGGTCTCTTTGATCAGGCGTGAGTAGTCACCGACTTGTTTGCCGATGAGTTTGACGCCGGCAGTTTTAGCTAGAGCGATACCGATCGGGTTCGGGGCGTCGGGGCTCCCTGTGAAGTCCTCGTAAGCGTGGGAGGCGAGCAACGTGACGGCGTTTTCTTTGCCGCCGGTGCGGGCTGCGCGCTCGATGACATCGAGAATGAGGGGGTAGCGCTTTACGATTTCCCACATTTCATCGAATGCCAGTAACACCGGTGAACGGGTGCCGTCGAAGTTTTGGTGGCCGATGGAGCGCATGACGTGCGCTGCAATGCGAAAGGCCATCGATTCGCGGACGCGGTCCGGAAGGTTAACCAGCGAATCTATTTCGTAAACGTCTAATCTGGAGTCGGTCAAAAAATCTTCGTGTGTGGGCGCGTCGATCCACGGATCGTTACGGAAGGACTCGAGTGAGATTCTCAGGGTTTCCGCACGTTCTCTGGCGACGGCTTCTTTGAAAGGCGCAATGTCTAGAAGATCCAACAAGTGTGACAGTCGTGGTTCGTGCTTGGGGCGTCCCGGTTGATTCCGCGGCACCTGGTTTTTGTAGACTTCGTTGACCAGCAGCATGAGGATGTCTTCGGCAACAGTGTCGGTCGAACGTGACAGATGCATAAGGTCCGAAACGACGAACGTTTTTTGGAGATCGTCAGGTAACACGCCTTGTTCGAGGCCGGGGTAGTCCCAGGTGTTGATTGTCCGGGAGCCCTGGTCAAAGCGCAGGTAACGGCCTTGAAGCACTTCGACAAGGGGTGCAAGGGATTTGCCGTAGTCGACGGCGCGAACGCGCACCTGTGCCTTGGTGGCGAGCACGTCGTTGATAATGCGACACATGAAGACTGACTTACCGCCCCGGGGCTGCGCGATGAGCAGTACCAGTGGACTATTAACAAGAGTACGGTCGTAAAGATCGAAGCCGATCATGTGGCCCGTAGGTGTAGAGCAAATCGTGTGAGGCCTCGGGCTTCCGGGCCAGGCGGATTCGGTGGGCGTAAGTGGCGCTAGCGAATCTGTTGTCTCGAGGATTTCTCGGCCGGTATCGGTTTTGTCGAGTTCGCCGACGAGCGACCGGTGATAAACGGCGCGCAGCGCTGCGGGTTCTTCGCGGGCGGCTTCGGCTCCCGGTATTCGTCTGATGACGGTTACCAGTTGTTCACAGTAGCGGTCCAGGTTGCGAAGAGAGGCGTGGAGTTCCTCTTTGGTGGTTGCTGCTTCGCTATAGATTATTGCGTAGAAGCGTGCTTTAACGATGGCCTCGGTGTCTCCGGTAATTTCCTCGCGCACGTTGGCGAGCTGGCCGATCGCCTTGCGGCCTTCAAAGCTCCCATGCCGTCCGGTTTTGTTGGCACGGCTGACCTGGCGGATTCTCTTGTCGAGTCGTTTTCGGACCTTGTCCTGGTTGAGGTAAACGTATTCAGTGATGATTGTGTGACGGAAAGACAGTTGGACATTGGTAGTGAGGACGCGCATGCAGTCCGCAAAAATGTGAGGCTGGGGCGGCCCGAACATGGAAATGACGGCCGCAGGATATTTGCCGTGCATGATGAAATAGCCGTCGCCGGCGATGGTTTCGCCGCACAGGTAATCTCTGATGTCGCATCCGGGTACCTCCGGAAGTATGGGAGCGGTGTTGCTATCCTGACGATGGCCCAGGTAGACCGCTTCCCAAAGTTCGTCGCGGGTAAAGGAAACGAGTTTTAGCGGGCTTTGGTGTTCGATGAGGCGAAAAGTTTTTTCGGCTTCTTCGACGGAATGTCGTTCATCGGTGATTGTTCGACGAATGAGCGAGTCGCTACTTGTCTCGCGAAAGGTGTGGAGTAGCGCGCCAATGAATCCAAGCTTCCCTCGCATGGCCATCTCGCGCGTGAGTGTCGGGAAGAAAGTTCCGAGCCCTCGGCGGCTTTCGTCGTTATGGTGCTTTACGGGAACGCGCACCCAGGCCGATAGAGTGTGTTGACGGAAGAGTCCCGCCTGGGCGGCATCCTCGTAAAAGCAGACTCCCATTGTGTGCAAGAGGTTTGCGAGGTGGGAGGTTCCCGCATTGTCTTTCGTGCGCAAGTGGCGTTGGATGGCACGACCGCGATCGGGGCTGGTAGAAAGCCGGAATTGAATAACGGTATCAGGAGGCTTGCTGGTTGCCAGCAAGCGAGCAAGCTCGTTGATGCGCGATTCGATCAGGTGTTCGTTTTGAAAGATAGTGTGGTTAAGCTGCACGTGATAGGCCTTCGTGTAGCTGCCGTCTACATGGCGCAGCAACGCGCCGACCAATCCAACGATGGATGACTCTCGCTTGCGGCCGGCTGGCTGGGCCAGGAGTTTGAGGTGCCAGCAATCTTGTTTAATTCTGGCGCTGGTCGGATCGTCTGCAATGTTCGAGAGATCGCCCTTTGCTCTGCCGGCTACGCGAACGCTCCTCAATCCAATTCCCAGGCCCACGGCGGCCACAAGAACGAGCGGACTCAGTAATAAAATGGTTGTGACTGACACGGTTGGTTAAATCTCCCCTGAGTTAGTCTTTCAGTAGCCAGGGCGATTGCCTCTGGTCGCTCGGAAGTGCGTGTCTCTGTCGCGATGATTTGGTCAGGGCAGCGATCTGGTGTTGCAGCCAGAAGGGTCGGCGTCCGATGCGAATGAAATTGAAAAAGCCGACGCTTACTACGAGGCCGATAATGGTGGACCAGATTTCGAGCGGAAAGTTCATGAGCCGCAGGTTGAAGAAAAAAGGAATGCTGTAACAAAGCAGCGTGATAAAGATCACGAATTTCCAGTCCGCGTCGACTACGCCGAAGCGAACTACAGGCAGGTAAATTTGTGAGCGGATTGGCCGTTGTCGCATTTGCTTTTAGCTTTCCTTCATGCGGGCCGTTCGTCTATTCCAGGACCTTAGTCTCTGATACCTGTCCCAGCATTCCATGTAGAAGCTGAGCGTTTCCTCGACGTGTCGTTGGATAAAGCGGCAGAGGTTAAGCGGTCTGAGGAAGCGCCAAGTGATCCAGAAAAACAGGAGGTAGAAAGCCATGCCTGCTGTTAGTCCGGAGCCTGCGATGTGGTAGTGCCAAGTGAAAGGGTCATAGCTAGAGAGGTCCCGCAAGTCGAGGAAGACGTTGATGTACACAGTGTAGAGCAAGGTGGCTAAGCCGACTGCTACTGGATAAGTAAGAAGCTTGCTGGGCTCCGGCTTATACGGCCTTGTTGGTTCGTCGTTCCTGATATCCGTGACAAAAACAAAATCGTTATTGTTGAATTCTTCTTGTTTCATGATGCCCTCTCTTGTCTCTTCGAGTTAGAGACTCTCTTGGCTTAGGCCTTTGGCTTTCCGCGCCCCCTACGAAAACTCGCGCGGAATGTAATTAGTTGCCGAGGTTCGTGTCGAGATCGACGGCGTTCCCTTGTGAGAAGGAATACGCCAGGCTAGCGACGGCGCCGAAGGCAAAGCAGAAGACAGAGCCTACGGCCTGCTTGGTCCAGTTCTTCTCGGTCATGTAATTGAACGCAGCCCACATCAGCCCGCCGATGCCGAGCAGGAATAGTAGGTTTCTGCCCCACTTGATGGCTTCGCGGACCCCGTTGCCCAGTGTCTGATCGTTCCCGCCAAAGATGCTGCCGCCTGGGCTTTGCGCGAGTACCGGTAAAGCTGCCAGCGTGATGATGCCGAGTATTACCAGCACGGGTGTCAGTACGTGCACGATCATGCTTGCCTGAATGAGCCGCTTGGACGCCCGCGCGGTTGGTGATTGCTGCAAGAGGCTCTCGTCGATAGCTATGTCAGCAGCGCGGTCATGCAGCCACTGTCGCATGTTGAATCTTTTCATCCTTCTAACTCCTTCGAGATCTAAAATTCGGTTCGGAAGTAAATTCATTTGTTCGTTGCCGCCCGAGGTCAACCTCGACCCGGCGCGGTCGTCGTGTGACGCTCTAACAAAGACTGTGCCAAATCTGGATCGTCTTCTTGTGGTCATCGGGAATCGAGGTGTTTTTAGTTAAGAAGATCGCGGCGGCACGGCTTATGCAGACGCGTGTGTTGGAGGGTCGCTTTCCTTATGAAGACGAAAAGATATATGCCGGCGAATCTGGCGGGGCTGGCGCTGATTGCAGTGCTTTGGCAGGCTGAAGTCCAAGCGCAAACAGCCAAGCGGGAAGAGCAGAGGCGCGATGTTAGGGCTCCTGCGGGAGGTCACCGAAAAGGAGGAAGGCGTGTGGTCATACGGCAACACTCCGCCTTCCGGCCGCGCGCCCGCGGGTGTTGTGGACGATCGCTTATCTCGAGACTCGCTTTAGGGCCGATCAGGTATCGCCAAAGGGCGCGAGGGGGCTGATGCAGTTTATCCCGTCGACGGCGAAGCGATTTAACATGATGAATCCGTACGATGCGCTTCAGTCGATCGACGCGGCGGCTCGCTATGTTTCTGAGCTGACAAAACAGTTCAATGGCCGGCTCGATCTGGTCCTTGCCAGCTACAACTCTGGGGAAACCGCCGTTGATTGTTTTTTGAACGGGCGCACTGTGAGGACCCGGAGTGGGAAGCTTATCAATCCTCGCAGGATCAAAACGGGTGGCGTGCCGCCGTACAGCGAAACGCAAAGATACGTCAGGCGCGGTGTGTTGGTTTTCTCCCGCGTGACATCCGCCGCAGTGTTTTCCCCTGAGCTGGTTTCCGTGACCAGAATGCTTCAGTCGCCGGCGATGGGCATTTCAATAGGGGAGCAAGCGGCGGTCGATAGGGAGTTGGTTGATCTTGGCGGCACGCCGGCGACGGTTCTTTTTTCGACCAATGCTGCCGTTAATACCGCTCTTATCCAGGCGGCGAATGCACAGCCGGCGGTTTCTCTTTTCGACACGGTCTTCTTTGACGTTCACTCCGGCGCGCGTTATCTGGTGAAGTCTGGTCAAATCGTCAAACCACTTGAGCGTATTAGCGACGACTCAGGGGAAACGTCTTCAGAAATTGGCGTTGGTCACCGGGAAATATCCAAGTCTGTCTATCTTGGTTCGCGCGAGTACTAGGTTTCTTTGCGTGTGACCGTTTGAACTCTACCGCATTTCGACAACGGGCGCTGGTCTTGATGTGGCAAGGGCTGGGCCTGAAGATGGTGCGACCTTTGTTGGTTAGTTTGCTGCCTCCTGAACCCGCACGTGGAAACGTCCGGCTCTCGACCAAAAGGATTCAACTCTGCTGCGGCCTGTTCCTGACGCATCTTCTGCTCAGGCGTCTTCCTCGGTCACAACTTCCCTGGAGAGAAAATAAATTGATTCCGGTTGATTGGTGTGGGCACAGATCAGAGAAGGGCTCGTGCGGTATCCGGACAGGGCCAACGCTTGCTCATTGAGCTTTTGAGAAACGAACCCGTGACCGTTCTAAACGAATGGCCGTTGTTCGCACTCGAAGCTCGCTGTCTCAAGGTTGACCACAAGCATAAATGCCTCAGGAGCATGAGAGCGAGGTCCGTCACGACGCCTGACGGTCCAAAGCGTCCGCTTTTGTTGAAGGCCGTGAACCGGAATGATTACTAACTCTCGGCGTTCGACCTCTTCGCGCACACACATGAGCGGGACAAACGCTACGCCGACATTCACCGCCACCATTTTCTTGATCGAGTCAATGGTGGCGCTCTCAACGCTCATAGTCAGCGTCGCCTCAAATTGCTTGAATGCTTCGAGCACTTGTTGGCGCAGGGCGGACGGATGCCTTTGGAGAATCACCGATTCCGTTTCCAGCTCTCTGACGGGCACGCGTGCTCTCTGAGCGAACCGGTGCTCCGGGCTGGCGATGAGCACCACCTCATCGCGAACCAGAGGTTGGGCTTCAAGTTCGGCTTCTTCCGGAAGGCAATCAAGCAGAGCGAGATCCAGCTGTCGCTCCTTGAGTTGCCGAATGAGTCCATTAGTGTGCTCGCATAGCACCTCGATCCCAATGCTCGGATAGCGCTGGTGGAAGATGCGGGTTAGCCGTGGCAGCAAGTAGGAGTTGATGCATTCGTTGGCGCCGATTCTCAGACGACCTTGTTTGAGCTTCGTCAACCCTTCCATGGCGGCAACGGCTTCGCGGCGAATACTGACGAGCCTGCTGGCATAAGAATAGAGCACTTCGCCGGCTGAGGTCAGCGAATAGTCACGGCGCTTCGAGCGGTCGAAAAGCGGTGACGCGACTCTTTGTTCGAGCTTCTTAATGGCCACGCTCACCGCCGGTTGCGAGCGATAGACCCGCTCGGCCGCTGCCTGGAGGCTGCCCTCCTGGACCAGGGCGACGAACATCTCAAGTTGCATTAGTTCCATAAGAGTAGCGGCGCTCCGTAAGTTTGGACCACGGAGCTTAAGGAAGTGCAGATTCTTCCTTGGAAGTGAGCCGCTTTCGAGCACCATGGCGGCCACTTTAACGGCGTTTATGTTGAACGATCGTGAGGTTTAAGTAGGTGGTCCAGCTCGTCATCATTGACGGCCAAAATCCATCAATAAAACAGATATCACAGGCTCAATCATGGTCGCAATTTAATTCTGTTTATGCTGGCTTAAGTGCGACGAAATAGTCCTAGTGCCACTGGGGAAAGGCACTACAATATGTTGGATCATGAACGACGTTAGGGTGGATCAAATGGGGTACTTCTCTGTTATCTGTCAGAGGAGAAGTTTATTGAAAACTATGAAGACTTGGGTTGGCGTTTGATTTGGGTGGGCCAAGGAAAGAAAGGCCAAGAAAACGAGTGGCTCGCCTCAGTCAGCTCGGCAACAGTCCACAATCCATCCACCAGCGGAGATCTTGATCCCAGATGTACCCCGTCACAATAGTTGCTGAAGTCGTCCTTTTGCGAAGAGGTCAAAGAGGGCTGCTAAGTGGCGGTCGTTGATTGGTTTATAGCGTTTCGAGGTGCTCCCGACGTTTGCAGATTCGTGCTGAACTAAAGCGGCTTTTAGCGGGTTATCTGCTGATTTTGGGGTCGATCTGAGGGTTGTCGTCCGATCAGTTGCTGAACTGCCCTCGGCGAAAAGGGCTGGGAACACTCCACCTAAATGCTCGTCTCTGAGCCACTTATCACGGATCAATAACCCTCACGGAATTTGCAGGTCTCTGCTGAACTCTCAAGTTCATCAACTGATCGGCCAAAAATCAGCAACTGATGTGGCGGCGTACAACTACCTCCTGCCTGAAGGCCCACGCAGCCTTGGCAAGCTCTCCTCGTTTTTCCAGCTAACTACCCATTAAACAGATACCCCTGAGAGATTAATTTCCGTCGGGGTTAAGATAAGACCCTTCCTAGTCTACTTAGTAGTAGAAGTCATAATTGCATCGGCTTGATGGAGAATCGGAAGACTGATTCGAAGTGCTCTTAAAAACGCCTCTGGCAAAACCCAGACCATGATTGAGCCCCTGAAAATCGCTTCCAGTCACGAAGAGCTGTTTGCCGATCGCTATCAGCGGCTCTTGGTGTGGTCTCTGCAACTGACGGGAAACGAGCGCGATCTGGCGGAGGACTTGTTACACGATGCTTATGTGCAATTCACATTTACGCAACCTGATCTGAGCGCGATTAAGAATCTCGACGGTTATTTCTACGGCATGCTCCGCAACCTGCACATCTCTCATCTGAGAAGGGAAACACGTAATCGCTGGCAGCAACTCTCGGTCGTTGAATACGATTCGGCCGAAGACGGGCTGCGCACCACCGACCTGCGCGACCAGCTACACGTGCAGGACGAGTTGCGTAGCGTCTGCCATTACGTTTGCGTGCGCAAAGAGACTGCGCGCGCGGCCAGCATCCTGATTCTGCGTTTCTTCCACGGTTATTACCCAACCGAGATTGTTCAGCTTCTGCGCACGTCGCGTCAGGCCGTCGATGTGCAGTTGTTGATTGCTCGCCGTGAAG
>WNFY01001281.1_pt1 | contig 23764 bp, 19 predicted proteins | sample 5400091 | NCBI WGS metagenome assembly WNFY01 (sample SAMN13153364, study PRJNA577476) | soil metagenome | isolation source: 60 cm soil or saprolite under grassland replicate 1 | place: USA:California | collected 2016-06-15 | reverse complement strand
CGGCCCGCGAGCTTCGCGCCTTCTTCGAGCGTCATCTGCTCGAAGCGCTTCTCGATGCCTTTGTGCTTGTAGCCGAGCCGCTCCTCCAGCCGCAGGATCTTTTCGCCGACGATCGAGAAGCGGAAGTGTCCCGACTCGATCGTGCCGGCGTGGACCGGACCGACCGGGATCTCGTGCACGCCTTCGCCCTCGACCGGAACGAACGGATAGCGGTCCGGGCCTTGAGCGAAGCGGGCCGCGGCATCGACGCTCTTGCGCAGGGGAAACGCGCCTTCGGGCCAGGCTCCGTGCCGCAGCCATTTGCGCCGGTCGGCGTCCGCGGAAGGGATGATGCCGAGCAGATCAGCCGTGGCGCGCTGCATGCGGTTTGCACCCGGATAGATGTCGGCGATTCCGGGATAGTGCGGAGCCTCGCGCGAAAGCGGCACGCTCGCCCAGAGCAGGCCCGAGGGGAAGCCGAGCGCGAGGTGCAGCGCGTAGCCGGCGCGGCGCTGCGTCTCGTCGCTGCCCCACAGCGCGACCAGACGCGCCTTGCGCGCCCGAGCCTGCTCGCACAGGCCGCGCAGCTCGGCGGCCGGAACCGAGGCGCAAAACGCGGGCATCGTGCCCGCGAGCGGCTCGACTTCGATCGGGAGTTCGTTCCGGGGCATGGTTGCGCTCAACCGATCAGCGCCGCCGCCTGGCGATACCAGTTGACGAGATAAGGCGGAATGTACAGGCCGAGCGCGAGCACGATCGCGAGGTGCGTGAACACGGGCACGAGTGCGGGCCCGTGCGGCAGCCGCTGCGCAGCGGTTTCGCCGAACACCATCGGCTGCACCTTGCCGAAGATGGACGCAAAGGCGACGACCAGCGCGACCAGCAGGAAAGGCGTCGCCCACGAATGCTCGTGCATCGCGGTGGTGAGCACCATGAACTCGCTCGTGAACACGCCGAAAGGCGGAAGCCCGAGGATCGCGAGGCTCCCGAGCACGAGGCCCCAGCCTACGGTCGGGCTCGTCTGGATCAGGCCGCGGATCGAGTCCATGTTTTGCGTCCCGGCGGCCTGCGAGGCGTGTCCAACGGTGAAGAAGATCGCGCTCTTGGTGAGCGAGTGCACGGTCATGTGCAAAAGGCCCGCGAACGCCGCCACCGCGCCGCCCATGCCAAAGGCGAAGGTCATGATGCCCATGTGCTCGACCGACGAATAGGCGAACATGCGCTTGATGTCGCGTTGCCTGGAAAGGAAGAACGCCGCAACGACGACCGAGAGCAGCCCGAAGCCCATCATCAGTCCGCCCGAGAAATTGCGCCCGAGCGCTCCGTCAACGAGAACTTTGCTTCTGACTACCGCGTAGAGGGCGACGTTCAGGAGCAGCCCCGAGAGCACCGCCGAGATCGGCGTCGGGCCTTCGGCGTGCGCGTCGGGCAGCCAGTTGTGCAGCGGAACGAGGCCTACCTTGGTGCCGTAGCCGACCAGCAGGAACACGAACGCAAGCGAAAGCACCGTCGGCTCGAGCTGGCCGCGCACCTGGTGGAGATGCGTCCACAGGAGCGCAGTGCCGCCCGGACCGAGCACTTTCTCCGCGGCGAAGTAGAGGAGGATCGTGCCGAACAGGGCCTGCGCGAGGCCGACCGAGCACAGAATGAAGTACTTCCACGCCGCCTCCAGGCTCGCCGGGGTGCGGTACAGGCTCACCAGCAGCACGGTCGAGAGCGTCGCGCCCTCCATCGCCACCCACAGGACGCCGACGTTGTTCGAGAGCAGGCACAAGAGCATCGTGAAGGTAAACAGCTGGTACATGCTGTGATAGAGCCGCAGCCGCCTCGCGTTGACCCGGCCGAGATCCTGCTCGGTGCGCATGTAGGGCCGCGAGAACAGCGCCGTGGTGAACCCGACAAAGGCGGTGAGCGCGACCAGGAACACGTTGAACGGATCGACGAAGAATTGCTCCCTGAGCAGGTCCGCCAGCACGATCACAAGCACGTTGGATGGATCGGCGACGAATTGCCCCCCCAGCCAGATGATCGGCCCGCCGGCGATGACTCGGGCCGTAAGTAGTGTCGTAGCGAAGAAGGTTGCGAAGCTCATCGTCGCGTTCAGCTCGGGCGCCCAGTCCCGGTGGCCGGTGAGGGCGAGCAGCAGCGCGCCGAGGAGCGGGAGCCCGAGGACGATCGCGATTTCCACTCAGTCCTCCTTGAGCTTTTCCATATGCCGGATGTCGAGGCTGTCGAAGCGTTCGCGGATATGAAAGAAAAATATTCCGAAGATGAATGTGCCGACCAGCACGTCGAGCGCGACGCCCAACTCCACCACGAGGGGCATGCCGTAAGTGGCGCTGGTGGCGGCGAAGAAAAGGCCGTTTTCCATCGCCAAAAAGCCGATGACCTGCGGTACCGCTTTCTGGCGCACGATCATCATGAGGAAGGAAAGCAGCACGCTCGCGAGCGCGATGCCCAGCGTCGAGCGCGTGACCGTGGTCGCCATCTGCGAGATCGGAGTGGCCAGCGCGAAGGCGAAGATCACCAGGCCGATCCCGATCAGCATGGTCGTCGGAATGTTGATCAGGGTCTCGATGTCCCAGCGCACGAACAAGCGGTCGATCAGCCAGTGCAGCAACCACGGAATGAGCACTACCTTGAACAGCACCGTCAGCACAACCGAAACGTAGAGGTGATTCTGACCGGTCGACCAGGCGACGATGGCCGTGGAGGCGGCGAGCGCCGCGCCCTGCCAGGCGAGCAGCTTGATGAGCGTCAGCACGCGCCGCTGCGACAGCATCGCGAACGCGATCAGCAGGAGGAACGCGGCGAGCACGTTGACCAGCTGAGCGAGGATCGGGATTTCCACGTCAGCCTTTCACCAGGAAATGCGTCAGCATGCCGAGCACCGCGAGCAGGAACGCGGTGGACAGGAACTCCGGCGCGAGAAATAGGCGCAGCTTCGCGAGGAGCGCTTCGATCAGCGCGAGGCCGGCGCCGGCGAGCGCGAGCTTCCCCGCGAGCGCTGCGAACGCGTACGGCAGCGCCGACCAGTCGCCGGCGTCGGCGATGCCCCAGGGCGCGAACAGGGCGATGCCGATGGTCATGTAGGCGAACAGCTTGATCGCGACCGCCCACTCGATCAGCGCCAGGTGCCGCGCCGAGTATTCGAGGATCAGCGCTTCGTGCACCATGGTGAGCTCGAGGTGGGTGGTCGGGTTGTCGATCGGGATGCGGGCGTTTTCCGCGAGGAGCACCATGAGAAAGGCCACCGCCGCGAAGGCGAGGCTCGGGTAGAGGGCGAACTCGCGGTGAGCGAGGGTATCGACGATGGTGGTGAGCTGGGTGGAGCTGGAAATGAACGCCGCGGTGAACAGCGTCATCAGCATCGCGGGCTCGGCGAGAAAGCCGATCAGCATCTCGCGCCGCGCCCCCAGGCCGCCGAACGAGGTGCCGATGTCCATCGCGGCGAGCGCGGAGAACATGCGCGCGAGGGCGAATACGCCCACCAGCGCGATGATGTCCGCGGCGGGCGCGAAGGGCAGGCCCGTCGCGAGCACCGGAACGATGCCCGCGGCGAGCCACATGCAGCCGAACAGGATGTACGGCGTCCAGCGGAAAATCGGCGATGCGTCGTGCGCGAACACCGCGTCCTTGTGGAACAGCTTCGCGAGCGTGAAGTAAGGCAGCAGGATGGAGGGTGCCGAGCGGTTCTGCAGCCAGGCGCGGCACTGGTTCACCCAGCCCGTGAGGAGCGGCGCGGCGAGCACGACGAACACCGACTGCAGGATCTGGAATGCGATGCCGGGGACGCTGTTCACCGCACGAACACCAAGAGCGCGATCAGGGTGATGAAGCTGTAGAGCAGGTAGATGCTGATCCGGCCCTGCTGCAAGAGCGCGATCTTCGAGGAGACGAATTCGGACGCCCGCGCCACGGGCAGGTACAGCCAGTACCAATGGCGGTCCTCGACCTTGAGCGCATATCTGGGATCGGCGTCGTCGGGACCGGGCAGCCGGCGGTCCATGCGGTAGAGCGGGCCGAAGACGTGGCGGATGGGCTGGCCGAAGGCATCCGCGGTGTCCTGCATTCGGGAGGTCTGCTCGGGATAGCCGCAGTCCCAGGGAGCGGCGAAGCGCACGCGGCCATGGTAGAAGCGGCGCACCAGCAGGAACGCGAGCAGGGTCGCTAGAGCGATGACCACGAGAAAGATGACCGGCGAGTAGCTCGCCTGCCCCGCCGCCGTCGGCACCAGCCACAGCCAGCCCGAACCGGCGAGCGCCTGCTCGGACAAGCCCTGTCCGGTCAGCGAGACGCCGACGCGATTCAGGATCAAGAGGAACGAAGTCGGGAAGAGCCCCAGCACGAAGCAACCAGCGGCAAGCCAGGCCATGCCGTAGCGTTCCATCCTGCCGGCGTCGCCGGCGTGCGGCACCGGGGTGCGATGAGCCGGCTCGCGCGGCTGGCCGAGAAAAGCGATGCCGTAGACCTTGACGAAGCACATCGCCGTGAGCGCGCCTGCGAGCGCGAGCGTCGCGGCGAAAAGCGGCAGTAGGCTGCGCACCACGCCGTGCTGAAGGATCGGCGCCTGCAGGGCGGCCTGGAAGGTCAGCCACTCCGAGACGAATCCGTTCAAGGGCGGCAGCGCCGAGATGGCGAGCGCGCCGATCAGGAAATAAAATGCGGTCTTCGGCATGCCGCGGATGAGGCCTCCCATGTCGTTCAGATTGCGCAGGCCCGTGGAGTGCAGGATAGCGCCCGCTCCGAGAAACAGGAGCCCCTTGAACACGGCGTGGTTGAGCGTGTGGTAGAGCGCGGCGATCAGGGCGAGCACGCCGGCTGCTGGGTGGCCGAAACCGATGAACACCATGGACATGCCCAGGCCGAGCAGGATGATGCCGATGTTCTCGACCGAGTGATAGGCGAGCAGGCGCTTCAGATCGTGCTGCATGAGCGCATAGAGCACGCCGAAGAGCGTCGTGGCCGCGCCGAGCGTGAGCACCACCATGCCCCACTCCCAGCGGACGTCGCCGATCAGGTCGAAGATCACCCGCACCATGCCGTAGATGGCGGTCTTCAGCATGATGCCGCTCATCAGCGCCGACACCGGCGAGGGCGCGGCCGGATGCGCCTCCGGCAGCCAAGCGTGAAGCGGGAGCATCCCCGCCTTGGCGCCGAAGCCGAAGAACGCGAGCACGAAGGCCACGCTCGACCATGCGGGCTGCAGCTGAGCGGCGCGCAGCGCGTCGAACGTGTAGTCGCCGCGGCCCCCATGCAGAACGCCGAAACAAAGCAAAATCGCGAGCGCTCCCAGATGCGCGATCAGCAGATACAGGAAGCCCGCGCGGCGGATCGCCGGCTGCTGGTGGTCGGTGATCACCAGAAAATACGAGGACAGCGCCATCGTCTCCCAGGCCACCATGAAGAGATACGCGTCGTCGGCGAGCAGGACGAAGGCCATGCTCGCGAGAAACACGTGGTACTGCAGGCTGATGAGCGCGAGGCGTCCCGAGGATTCGTTGCCGAAATAGCCGGCGGCGTACACGGAAATGCCGGCTGAGACCGAGCCCAGGAGCATCAGGAAGAATCCCGCGAGCGGGTCGATGCGCAGATGGAAGGGCAGGTCGGGCAGCCCGAGCGGCAGTATCAGGGTCTGCGGGGGCAGCCACACCGCCTGCAGACCGAATGCCGCGAGCGCGACGCCGGCCGCCGCGCCCAGGGCAAAAGCGATTCGCCTCGCGAAAAATGCGTTGTTGGTCGGGATTAGCCCCAGCACCGCTATCGCGAGCCACCCGACTGCGACCAGCAGCGAGCCTGCAAGCGGGGAGGAACTCATGCCCATTCCTACTTGACCTTCATCCCGGCTTGCGCGCCGCTGTCGGGCGAAAGAAGAAACAGCCCCGGCCCGTCCCCCGAAGCGGCGAGCACCATGCCTTCGGAAACGCCGAACTTCATCTTGCGCGGGGCAATGTTGGCCACCATCACCGTCAATCGTCCTTCGAGCTTCGCCGGATCGTAGGCCGACTTGATGCCGGCGAATACCGTGCGCGTCCCGTCGCCGATGTCGAGCGTGAGCTTCAGAAGCCTGTCCGCGCCGTCGATGTGCTCGGCTTTTACGATTCTCGCGATGCGCAGATCGACTTTGTTGAAGTCGTCGATCGAGATGGCTCCCTCTGCCGCAACTGCGGGAGAGGGTTGAGGTGAGGGTGCGGTCATGGTTGCTTCCTTGCCGAGTTCAAACAGCGCGTCGAGCTGTCTCTCCTCGACGCGGGTCATGAGGTGGGTGTATGCCTTGATCCTCGTGAGTGGCTCCAGCACCCGATTAAATTGCAGCGGCTCACAATTCAAAAACGATTCGGCTCTTATCGCAAGACTTGGGAGAACTGGTTTAAGCCAGCACGTTAGAAGCTGAAAGCCGCGAATGCAGACAGAGCAAACATTGTGCAGTTGCTGATGCTTTCCGGGGTCTTTGGCAAGTTCCCAAGGTTTGGCGGCATCGAAGTAGCCATTGATCATATCGGCAAACGCCATTGCGGTTCGTATCGCCTTGCCGAATTCACGCGATTCGTATGCTTCGCCTACCTCTCCAAACATTTGCGGAACCGCGTAGGCGTTCCAAAATTTGTCAAACGTTGTGTCCGTCACCTTGCCGTCAAAATATCGAGTAAGAAAACTTGCACAGCGGCTCGCGATGTTGACGTACTTGCCGATAAGATCGCTATTGACCCGCGCCATGAAATCATCCGGATCAAAGTCGAAGTCCTCGACGTTCGCGTTGAGCTTGGCCGCGATGTAATAGCGCAACCACTCCGGATTCATTCCGATCTCGAGGTAGCGAAGCGGCGAGATCCCGGTACCGCGCGATTTCGACATCTTGTCGCCCGAGACGGTGATGAAGCCGTGTACGTACACATGGTCCGGCGTCTTGTAGCCGGAGTACTGGAGCATCGCGGGCCAGAACAGGGTGTGGAAATAGATGATGTCCTTGCCGATGAAGTGGACCATTTCGATGTTGCCGCCGGGCTTCACGAAGGCGTCGAAGGCGATTTGCTTGCGCTCGCAGTAGTTCTTCAGGCTCGCGAAATATCCGATCGGGGCGTCGAGCCAGACGTAGAGGTATTTCTCTTCCTTGATATCGGGAATCCGGATTCCGAAGTAAGGCGGGTCGCGCGAGATGTCCCAGTCGGCGAGCGTCTTGTCACCCTTGCCTTCGAGCCATTCCTTGGCCTTGTTCGCGACCTGTGGTTGCAGGCGTCCCGGCTTGTTGATCCACCCACGCAGAAATTCTTTGCACTTGGGATCGGAGAGTCTGAAGAAGAAGTGTTCCGAGGACTTGAGCACCGGTTTCGCGCCCGAAAGCGTCGAGTAGGGGTTCTTCAGCTTCGTGGGCGAATAGACGGTGCTGCAATTTTCGCAGGCGTCGCCATACTGGTCCTTCGCGCCGCAGTTGGGGCACTCGCCCTTGATGTAGCGGTCGGCGAGGTACATGCCCTTAACCGGATCGAAGAACTGTTCGACCGCTTTCTTGTAGACGAGGCCGGCCTTGTCGAGCTTGCGGTAGATGTCTTGCGAAAGGTCGGTGTTCTCCTTCGAATGAGTCGAGTGCCAGTTGTCAAAGGCGATGTGAAAGGCGTCTAAGTATTGCTTGCGCCCCCCGGCGATTTCGGCGATGAATTGCTCGGGCGACTTCCCCGCCTTTTCCGCCGCCAGCATTATCGGCGCGCCGTGAGCGTCGTCGGCGCAGATGAAGTGCGCTTCGTGGCCCTGCATGCGCTGGAACCGCACCCAGATGTCCGCCTGGATGTATTCCATGATGTGGCCGATGTGGAACGGGCCGCTCGCGTAGGGAAGAGCCGTGGTGACGAACAGCCGGCGGTGCATGCTGACTTTCAAAAGCCGTCATTCTATCGCCTCGCGCCGTGTAGGGCGCGCTGCGGATCGGGGCTCAGACCAGAGCGATCACTGTCGCGATCACGACCGCCGCCCCGACGGTGGCGGCCATGATCACGTTTTCGCGCTGGCCCCAGGGCCGCTCTCCGGGCCGCAGCGCCCGGTCGCGCGATATCGACGTCGCCGAAATGGATTTGGTCGAAACGAACTCGGTCGTCCCGTCCGCGCCGATCTGACGCATCAGGCGCTGGGTCGCTTCCTGCGAATCGAACGCGCGCGAGATGCCCTTGGTCGGCGAGGGCGTCGGCGCGACCTCTTCGTCCGATCCCTCCTCGGGATTCCGCGCAGTCGGGACTGCCGCGCCCTGGGGCGCCACCGGAATCGGCCGGCTCGTTGAGAGGGCGGGGCCCGCGCCTTGCTGGCCCGCTTCCATCTGCAGCCTGCACTCGCGCAGGTCGTTCGCAAAATCGGCCGCGCTCTGGTAACGCGCCTCCGGGGCCTTGGCGAGCACCTTGGCGATGATGTAGTCGAGCATCACCGGCACTTGCGGATTGGCCGCGCTGGGCGGCGCCGGATCGTGGTTGGTGATCTGATACATCAGGGCGCTCAGGCCTTCTCCGTTGAAGGGCGTGGCCCCGGTCAGGCACTCGTAGAGGATGACCCCGAGCGAAAAGATGTCCGAGCGATGATCGGCGCGTTTTCCCACAACCTGCTCGGGCGAAATGTACTTGGGCGACCCCATGATCACGCCGGTCTGGGTGCGCGTTTCGCTGGAGCGCATGCGGGCAATGCCGAAGTCGGCGATTTTCGCTCGCCCTTCCGGCGTGATCATGATGTTGGCGGGCTTGATGTCGCGATGCACGACCTGGTGCTGGTGCGCGTAGGCGAGACCCTCTCCGACCTGGGCGGCGACGTCGACCGCCTGCACGACCGGCAGCGGTTGCCCCTGGGCGAGCAGGTCGCGCAGCTCGCGGCCCTCGATGTACTCCATCGCCATGTACACCAGGTGTCCGCTCTTTCCGATGTCGTAGATGATGATGATGTTCGGATGGTTGAGGCTGCCCGCCGCCTTGGCCTCGGTGTAGAAGCGCGCCTCGTAATCCGCCATGCCCTCGTGCCCGGCCTCCTCCATGTTGATGGTCTTGATGGCCAAAATGCGGTTGAGCATGGGATCGTTGGCGCGATACACCACCCCCATTGCGCCTTTGCCCAGCTCGGCGACGATCTCGTAGCGGCCCAGCAGCCAGGGTTCGGTCATGGTCGGGCTATTTCTTCGGCTTCACGCTGCGGAACGCAGGACCCCAGATCGGGTGTCCGGCCTCGTCGTCCCGCAGGTCGAATGAGGGATCGACCTCCAGCGCCTTTCTGAATTCGTCACGGCACTGCTGTGTCCGGCTGGACGCGCAATGGATAAAAGCAAGATATTTGTGGGCCCTCACCAGGTCGGACGTGCCGCTCAGGCCGGTGTCGAGGCTCAGCTGCAGCAATCTCGCCGCGTAAGCCTGCTCGCCGTCCTCGTAAGCTCTTATTCCGAATTCGAGTTCCATCTCGCCCTTGCTCGAGAACGTCCCGCATCCGGATATCACCAGGCAAACGAGCAATGACGCGAGCCAGCGGTAAACGGCCATAGCTCCCCTTTAGCGGCGGAATCGGTGCGTGATGCTGATCTCCGCGTCCGGTTTGAGTTCGACTGTCTGGACGTGGGTCGGAAACGATCCGTTCCTCAACTCTACCCGATGCCGGCCCGGCCTGAGAGGGATAGATCGCAGCGGCGGACTGACCCCCTGTCTCGCCCCGTCCACGAAAACCTCGGCCCAGGGCAGGGCGACGATGTTGAGCGTGCCCTCGCGCAGGGGGGCGGGGACTGTTGCGACGAACTCCGGCTCTTTGTGCCTTGCCGGCGGCGCCACCGACGCCACCGTTTTCGCTTCGCCCTCCGAATCCCGGTGGCTGCGAGCGATGACTCCGGTCCCGACGATCAGCGTGAACGCGAGCGGCGCAGCGACCAGCAATTTGCCGTTGACCGCCAGCGTCCCCGGCCAGCTTCTGGGTCGCAGCTTCAGGAATTTGGGGATGCGCAGGCTCGGAACACGCATGGCCCGTCTTGGCGCAGGCACGGGGACCGTGCGCCGCAGGTTGCTCGGCGCCGAGCTGATCGACCAGACCTCGTGCTCGCGCACGTGCTTGTCGGTCTTGGCTCCCTCGTAGCGGAACAGTTTCGCGTAGTCTTCGGACAGGCGCGCCATCACGTCGTAATAGGAACGCGAGACGAGAATCTGCCCCGGCTCGGCGAAGCTCATGACGCGCTGCGCAACGTTGATCCCGTCGCCGATGATGTTGGGTTGGCCGTTGATGTCCTTGACGAGCCTCACCGGCCCGAGGTTGACGCCGACGCGAATCTGCAGCTGCGGGCCGCTGGTGACGTCCTGGCCGGCAACGGCATCGCGCAGGCTCATGCCCGCGAACAGGGTGTCTTCGGGGTCTCCGAGAAAGCTCACCGCTGCGCCATCCCCGGTGTCGAGGATGATGCGATCATCGGTGGCGACGCCCGCGATCGCCTCGGTCAGGGCGGCGTTGAAGCGTTCCTTGAGCGCGATCTGTACGCCGACTACCTGCTTCGAATACTCGACGATGTCGAGAAAGAGCACGCTGCAGATGAATGTTCGATTGGTATGCTCCGCCATCTTCGTCCGCCGCGGTACGTGTGCGGCCAGTGTCCTCTTGGGGCCTATTCTACCGCGGCAGGACCCGGCGGGCACCGGAAAGTTGCTAGAATATCAACCCATTGCCAGCCGGTAACCTCCCGCGCGACCGAATCGCGCGAACCGCCATGTCAGTCACTCAGGAACAAGTTCACAGCGCGCTCAAGGAAGTTCTTGACCCGAATACCGGCAAGGATTTCGTCGTCACCAAGTCGGCGAGAAACATCAAAGTGGAGGGCGGCAGCGTCTCGCTCGAGATCGAGCTGGGCTATCCCGCGAAAACCCAGCTCGATCCGATCCGCAAGCTCATCGCGGGAAAGCTGCGCGGCGTCCCGGGCGTGAGCGCGGTGAACGTCAATGTCACGAGCAAGATCGTTTCCCACTCGGTGCAGCGCGGGGTCAAGCTCATGCCCGGAGTGAAGAACATCGTCGCCGTGGCCTCCGGTAAGGGCGGAGTGGGGAAATCGACGACGGCCGTGAACCTGGCGCTTGCGCTCGCGGCCGAAGGGGCGAGCGTCGGGGTGCTCGATGCCGATATCTACGGACCCTCGCAGCCGATGATGCTCGGCATCACCGGTCGGCCTGAGTCCAAGGACGGCAAGACGCTCGAGCCGATGATGGGCCACGGCATCCAGGCGATCTCGATCGGGTTCCTCATCGACATCGATACTCCGATGGTTTGGCGCGGGCCGATGGTGACGCAAGCCCTCGAGCAGCTCCTCAAGGACACCCGCTGGAGGGACATCGACTACCTCATCGTCGACATGCCGCCCGGAACCGGAGACATCCAGCTCACGCTCGCCCAGAAAGTGCCGGTCACCGGGGTGGTGATCGTCACCACGCCCCAGGACATCGCGCTCATAGACGCCCGCAAGGGCCTCAAGATGTTCGAGAAGGTCGGCATTCCCATCCTCGGGATCGTGGAGAACATGAGTACTCACATCTGCTCCCAATGCGGCCACGAGGAACACATCTTCGGGCAGGGCGGAGCGCGGCGCATGTGCGAGGAGTACGGCACCGAGCTGCTCGGGGCATTGCCCCTCGATATCGCCATCCGTGAGCAGGCCGACTCGGGCAAGCCGACCGTGGTGGCTGACCCGGAGGGCCGGTCGGCGGACATCTACAGGGCGATCGGGCGCAGGCTTGCGGTCAAGATCGCGGAGTCCGCCAGGGACATGACCTCGAAGTTTCCGAACATCGTCGTGTCCAAGAACACCTGAGCGGGCTCAACCGATGAGCATCAAGTCGGACAAATGGATCCGCCGAATGGCGGCCGAGCGCCGCATGATCGAGCCGTTCGAGCCGGGGCAGGTGAAGGAGCTCAAGGGCCAGCGCATCGTTTCCTACGGCACGTCGAGCTACGGCTACGACATCCGCTGTTCGAATGAATTCAAGCTGTTCACCAATCTCAACTCGACCATCGTCGACCCCAAGAATTTCGACGACAAGTCCTTCGTGGACGTCAAAGGCGACTCCTGCATCATCCCGCCCAACTCCTTCGCCCTGGCGCGAACCGTCGAGTACTTCCGCATCCCCCGGAACGTGCTCACCATCTGCTTGGGGAAATCGACCTACGCCCGCTGCGGGATCATCGTGAACGTCACGCCCCTTGAGCCCGAGTGGGAGGGCCACGTCACGCTGGAGTTCTCCAACACCACGCCGCTGCCCGCCAAGATCTACGCCAACGAGGGCGTCGCCCAGGTCATCTTCATCGAATCCGACGAGGTCTGCGAGATCTCCTACAAGGACCGCGGCGGGAAATACCAGGGACAGAAGGGCGTCACGCTGCCCAAGATCTGAACGCGGCCAAGGCCGGCCGATTCGGCCGGTCAAGCTTCTCCCCCACTCCCTATTGCGTTTCGGCTTGGTCGGGCCTACCATGCGTTGTGGGCTGGTGGCGGCGAAGCGAGCGCCGGCGCGCGCGGGAGGCGCGCAAGAATGCCGAAAATTCCGCTTGATTTCGGAAACGCAATCCCTATAATCGTCCCATACGGGCTCCGGTTCGGTTGTCTGCAATGCGGACGGTCAAACCCGGGCCCGATGCTTTTGGAGATCGGATTTGATTCGCGAACCAGCGCAAGAGGAGGTCATCATGACAAGCAAGAGGAAGCACTACGGCTCGCAGGACTTTTTCGCACTCGACATTCCCGTAACGTAGGTTCGTCCTGGAGACCCAAACGATGCAGATGCGTGCCGGCGTAGCTAAAAAGACCATCCGATCCATTCGACAGCAGGCATTCGAAGCAACCCACCTCTTCGACTCGCAACCCGAGTCGAGCCTGGAATTCGAAAAAGTCCGGGCGGCAGTCAAAGACGGCTACTACAAGCCGTTTCTCCTGATCGATTCCACCATCGTCCGCGAGAAGACGCGGCGCTTCACCGCGGCGATGCCGCGCGTGCGGCCGCACTACGCGATCAAGGCCAACCCGGATCCCCGCGTCCTCAAGCTCATGCTCGAGGAAGGCGCCGGATTCGAGATCGCTTCCGTCGCCGAGCTGGATCTCCTGCTCACCTTGGGCGTCTCCGGGGCTGATGTCTTCTACTCCAATCCGGTCAAATCGCGCGATCAGATCGCCTATGCCGCCTCGAACGGCGTCCAGTGGTACGTGATCGACTCGGTCGAGGAGCTGAAGAAGATCCAATCGATCAAGGCGGACGCCAAGCTCTACCTGCGCGTCGACACGCCCAATATCGGGAGCGACTGGCCCCTCGCCGGCAAGTTCGGCGCCCACGCCTCCGAGGTGCGCGACATTGTCGTGTCGGCGGCGAGGCTCACGGTCGACCTGGCGGGCGTCGCCTTCCACGTGGGCTCGCAGTGCCGCAACCCTGAAAACTGGCGTGTCGGCATCGAAAAGTCGCGCGCGGTTTTCGACCAGATGGTGAAGGCAGGCCTCAATCCGCGGCTTCTGAACATCGGCGGGGGCTTCCCGGTGAGGCACGTGAAGCCGATCCCCGCGATCGAGGTGATCGGCGAGGTCGTGAACCGGGCGCTGGAAGCGTTTCCTGCCGCGGTGAAGGTGATCGCCGAGCCGGGCCGGTTCCTGGTCTCCGACGCCGGTTATTTCGTCTGCCGCATCATGGGGACGGCGACCCGCGCGAACAAGCGTTGGATGCATCTGGACGCCGGGTTTTTCGGCGGCATCATCGAGACAGCCGAAGGGCTCAAGTACAAGATCCGCACAGACCGCGCCGGACCGGACATCCCGTGGAACGTTGCAGGTCCCACCTGCGATTCGATCGACGTGGTGATGCGCGACGAGCCGCTCCCTTCCGATCTGCAGGAGGGCGACTATATTTACCTGAGGAACGCCGGCGCCTACACCACGGCCTACGCGAGCGGCTTCAACGGCTTCCCGCTGCCCGAGATCCGCGTGATCTGACGCCTGCAGCGCGCAGCAAAGGGCGGGCCGCGAGCCCGGGTTTCGAGGGGTCGCGCCCGCTGGAATCATTGTTGCCAGCTTGACCGACCAGCCGAATTGAGACGAGCGGTGGACACGAGTTTATCGCAAGCAAGCATCTTGATCGTCGATGATGATTCGAAGAGTCTCCTGGCCCTGCAGGAACTCCTGCAAAGCCTGACACGGGAGGTCGTTCTCGCAAATTCAGGCGAGGAAGCTCTGCGATGGGTCCTGAAACAGGACTTCGCTGTCATCCTGCTGGATGCGCGCATGCCGGGGGTGGATGGTTTCGAAACCGCCAGATTGATCAGGGAACGCGAGCGATCGCGGCACACCCCGATCATCTTCCTGACGGGCGCATACGAGGACGTGCATTCGGTGTTTCGTGGCTACGAAGCGGGGGCCGTGGACTACATCGTCAAGCCGCTGGTGCCGGAAATCCTGAAATCCAAAATATCGGTTTTTGTCGAGCTCTACAACAAGAATGCGGTATTGATTCGGGAAATAGCCGAACGCAGGCGAGTTGAGGAGCATCTTAGGAAATCCGAGGAAAATTTGCGAGCGCTGGCAGCTCGTTTGCAATCCGTGCGCGAAGAGGAATGGACGCGGATCGCGCGTGAGATCCACGACGAGCTCGGCCAGTCGCTGACGGGGCTGAAAATGGATTTGACCTGGGTGGCGAACAGGCTGTCAGGGGATCAGCGGGTGCTCGCCGAGAGGATGAAATCGATGTTTGGCTTGATCGATGGCACCATCCAGTCCGTGCGGAAGATCGCCTCCGGGCTGCGGCCGGAGATATTGGATCAACTGGGGCTGGCCGCCGCCGTCAGCTCGCACGCGGGGGATTTTCGCAAGCGCACCGGGATCAGGTGCAAGCTCTCTCTGCCTTCAGACACGCTGATGCTCGATCATGAACGATCGACGGCGGCGTTCCGTATTTTTCAGGAATTGCTGACGAACGTCGCGCGCCACGCAAACGCGACCAGGGTCGATGTCGCGATGCGGGTTGACTCCGGCGCTCTCGTGTTGACGGTCGAAGACAACGGCAAAGGCATCGCGGAGCCGGCGATCGACGACCCGAAATCGTTGGGGCTTTTGGGAATGCGGGAGCGCGTCCTTCCGTTTGGCGGGGCCATAGAAATCGCCGGGGTTCGGGACAAGGGGACCCAGGTGAGAGTGTGCATCCCCCTCGGCTTGAAGTAGAATTTCACGGCACCTGCGGCGACTCAATGCAGCGGCCCGATGTCGTGGGGCAATCGTTTCCGGGGGAGGCTACGCCATGAGAATCATAATCGCGGACGACCACGCGGTCGTTCGGCGTGGTCTGAAAGAGATCCTGGCCTTGGAGCACGACATGGACGTGGTCGGCGAAGCCAAAAACGGCGATGAAGCGCTCGAGCTCGTTCGCACGCTCGACTGGGACGTCGCCGTTCTCGACTTTTCCATGCCCGGCCGAAGCGGGGTGGAGCTGATCAAGGAAATCAAGCGCCGGCACCCGGGCCGTCCTGTCCTCGTTCTGAGCATGCTTCCCGAGGAGTCGCATGCCGCGCAGGTGTTCAAGGCGGGCGGTGCCGGCTTCATAAACAAGGAAAGCGCCGGCGAGGAGCTGACGGCCGCCATCCGGAAAGTTGCGAACGGGGGAAAGTATGTCAGCGCGAGCTTTGCGGAGAGACTGGCAACCAATCTGGCCCCTGACGCCGAAAAACCCCTGCATGAGTCTCTTTCCGACCGCGAGTACCGGGTGATGTGGCTGCTCGCGTCGGGCAAGCAGATCAACCAGATTGCGGCGGAAATGTTCCTGAGCCCCAGCACCGTCAGCACCTACCGTGCCCGCATTCTCAAGAAACTGAAGCTAACGGACAACGCCGGGCTTGTCCGTTACGCCGTCAAGCAGCAGCTCATCTAGGGAAGCGCTCCTCCGGTTTCGCCGCGCTCGCGGGCCGGTCAGGCGATTCGATCCGAACGAGCTCAGTGCGTAGTTCGATGGCTACATCCGGCCGTCGATTCGCCACAAAAATATCAAGCTTTCGCGATAGTGGAAGGGAAGATTCCGGCGCACTATCATGACTTGGCGGTTTGCTACTGTTCAGGGGGGGCCATTTAGATCATGAGCGGCGCCATACTTGTAGTCGAAGATGAACCGATCACCCAGAAACTGATCGCGGTCAACTTGGAGCGTGCCGGGCACCAGGTGATGCGCGCGGCCAGCGTGCCCGAGGCCGCAGCGGCCATCCGCGAGGTGCTGCCCGATTTGGTGCTTCTCGATTGGATTCTTCCCAACGCGACCGGAGTGAGCTTTGCCAGGCAACTGCGCACCGACCAGCGCACCCGGGACATCCCGATCATCATGCTGACAGGCCGCACACAGGAAACGGACAAGGTAACGGGGCTCGAAGCAGGAGCGGATGATTACATCACCAAACCCTTCTCCCCACGCGAACTGCTCGCGCGAATCAAGGCGGTGATACGCCGGCGCAGGCCTCTGCTCAGCGACGAGGTCGTCGAGATCGCAGGCTTGAGGCTTGATCCAGCCGCGCATCGGATTACCGGCAACGGCCAGAAAATAGATCTCAAGGCCACCGAGTTTCGCCTGCTGCATTTCTTCATGACCCATCCCGATCGGGTCTACAGCCGCGCCCAGCTTCTCGACGAAGTCTGGGGCGACCACGTTTTCGTCGAGGAGCGCACCGTGGACGTCCACATTCGCAGAGTCCGGCAGGTGCTCGCCCCGAGCGGTCACGAAGGACTCATCGAGACCGTGCGCGGAATGGGCTACCGCTTCCGGCGCAATCCGGCTTGAGGCCTGCGCTCAAGGCTTTTTCGAGTCTCCTGCAGTACCGGTTGGCCGCAGGCTTGACGGGGTCTCTCGGCCCATGTCACTCCGGTGAGCTCAAAAAGCATCTTGCTTTTTGAGCAAAACAAAGATCGTCTTCACCACTATCTGCAAATCGAGCTGCAGGGACCAATTTCGCAGGTAATCGAGATCATGCTCGATGCGCGATTGCATCTTGTCGAGCGTATCGGTCTCTCCGCGCAAACCGTTGACCTGCGCCAGGCCGGTGATGCCCGGCTTGACTTTGTGCCGGATCATGTAGCCCTTGATCAAGCGGCGGTACATCTCGTTGTGCGCCACCGCGTGGGGGCGCGGGCCGACCACGCTCATGCGGCCCTGCAGCACGTTGAAAAACTGCGGCAGCTCGTCGAGCGAGCGCTGCCGCAGAAGCGCGCCGAGACGGGTTACGCGCCGGTCATCGCGCGTAGCCTGCTTGATCACATTCCCGTCTTCGAGCACGGTCATCGTGCGGAACTTGTAGATGACGATCTCTTTGCCGTCGAGTCCGTAGCGGCGCTGCTTGAAAAGCACCGGCCCGGGAGAGCTCAGCTTTACGCCGATCGCAATGGCGAGCATGAGGGGCAGGACCAGCGCGAGGATCGCCGATGCGAGCACGATGTCGCTTGCGCGCTTGACCAAGCCATTGATCCCGTAAAACGGGGTTTCGCAGGCGGCGACGACCGGAATGCCGCCGATCGTATCCATGCGCGCCTGGATCAGATCGAACAGGAAGATGTCCGGAACGAAGTAAATCGAGGCCGTCGTGTCGTGCAACTCGTCGAGCAGCTTGAGGATGCGGGGTTGTGAAGCCATGGGCAGCGTGACGTAGATCAGATCGACATGATGTGTTTTCACGTACGCCGCGACCAAGTCCAGTGAACCCAGGATCTCGCCGGGCTCGACGCCGCCGATGCGCTCGAGACTGCGATCGTCGAAGAACCCGGCGAAGCGGATGCCGAGAAACGGGGTGACCCGAATCCGTTCGGCGAGCTTGCGGCCAAGCTCGCCCTCGCCTGCGATGACCGCGACTCTTTGCACCCCCTCCGCCGCGAGCAGGCGCAGCAGAACGACAGGCATCAGCGCGCGTGCAGCGTACAGCGCCACCGGAGTTGCGAGTAGCCAGGCGAGGATGACGCGCGGGTCAAACGAGCCGAGTGTCCGCGTCGCCCAGCCGATGAGCAGCAGGAGCGCGACGATGACAAACCAGCTTGACATGACGTCGCCGGCAAGCGCCCGGAGGCTGGTGCCCTTCGGAGGAGTCCCGGGAAAGGTCAGCGAGAACACGATCAGCGCGAGAATCAGGTACGGACCTTCGAACGCCTCGCCGAACGCAAAAGCGCAGATGAGCAGCGCACCGATCGTCACCAGAGGATCGAGCGTCGCCTGGACCAGTGCGGCAGGCGCGAGCCGGTGGTCGAGGAGGGGGCGGCGGGGTTGGTGTGCGGCGAGCAAGGCGGGATCGATTCCTTCTGGCTTGCGCAACACGGTAGCGCCCTATTGCAAACGTTGCGGTACGCGACGGGTTGGTTCCAAAGTACTATTCTCACGGGCGGTACGTATCGCCGATGGCCGAAATGGCTGCAAGCCATCCCCGAGAAATCGTCGCCCGGCCCAGCGGGCGCGACGCCTTATGGCTGCCGGGCGGCAAGCTCTCCGATCGGCGCAATCGGCATAGGCGGGCGACTTTGCCGTCGAGGTCGGAGAGCAAAGTGCACGTACAAACAATAAGTTGCGTGCCAGCCGCCCGCGCTGAAAATCATTTCACGCAGTTCACGCTTGTGTAATACAGGCTACTCATATTACCGAAGACGATTTCTTGGATATCGGGAAGGCTCTCATGCAAGAAAGCGAACACCAACTTTTCGCGAAACGCCGACCGCAGCCTGCCTATCAGCCTCCAGCCTCAGTGAACGTCATGTCCGTGTCCGGCAGCGCGGCCTTATTGGATCCTCTTGAGCTCGAATCGCTCAAGCTCATCATGGATGCCTCGCTTCGGGTGCATGCGCGACATCATTTCTTTACCTGGACCCAAGGTTTGCTGCAGAACCTGGTAAAGCATGAGGCGCTGATCTGCGCCCTGCGCAATGCCGAACCGGTGTCGTTTCATGTCGAGAGCTTTTTAACGTCTCCTCTCGAGCCCGCGCTCTTCGGCGACATGTTCCGCCAGGATACATCCATGGTGCCTCACATCATCAAGGCATGGGAAGAAAACTCCTATCGGCCCGTGGTCTGTGAAACAGGCAACGCGAGTCCGTTCGCCCAAAGCGCGCTGGGGCGCGAATTCAACCGAATCGGGGCGGACACCACGGTCGGGCATGGAACCTACGACGCTTTCGGGAAACCGGCGAGCTTTTTCATTTTTGCCTGCCAGTCGCAGACCATGGGTCCGAAGCAAGTCTATTGCGTCGAGCTGATCGTGCCGTTCCTGCACCAGGCGTGGGTGCGCACCCAGATCGACCGGTCGGTAGAAAGTGCCGTAGTGCATCCTGCGGGTGCCGGCCTTCTGACCTCGCGCGAACAGGAAGTCCTGAAATGGATTCATCTCGGCAAGAGCAACATCGAGATCGGGACCATCCTGGAGATCAGCCCGCTGACGGTGAAAAATCACGTGCAGAAGATTCTGCGCAAGTTGAATGTCCAGAACCGCACGCAGGCTGTCGGCAAGGCGATGGCGCTGCGCATTCTAAGCGTCTGATTCCCGCCCAAACGCAACTCGACATTGTGCCCTTAGTTCTGTCTACCCATTCTTTTAGTTCTCTCTACCCATTCTTCAGCGGCAAAGCGCTCGACTCGATGTCACGTCGCTCCGATATCTTCCCCAGTTACGCATCTCGGCTTTTGAGAGGAAAAGCGCGATGAGGAAGCTGACGCCCGAGCTGTTTGCCGCTTACCTGGTGCTGATAGTAGTGGCGCCCGGGCAGGTCGCCGCTGCGATCCAAACCAGCGCCAAGAACAGCGCCAAGAACGATTTGTTGTCGATGGTGGTTTCCCGCAGCGATGGCGTCTCCAAAACCGATGACACCGGCAATAAAGACGTTGGGCTACTGACTTCGACTGCGATCGACCGGAGTGGCACCCGAACCCGATTGACAACCGGTGTCGATGCGCCGGCCCGTAGCCCCTCCAGGGTGGTCGACGCCCCGCAGGCGAATGCGACCCTCGGCTTTTCGCTGCCCGGCGCGGACGATTTCACGCTCGGCCGCAACAACGGCCACGGCACGGAGTTGAGACGGCGGGCGGTCTTCAACCAGCACGACGTGGTCGGTGCGTCGCAGGGAGAGGTCGTCACGGCAAACGGCGGCAGCGGCCAGACCAAGGCAATCCAGACCGTTCGTGATAAGGATTCAGAAGCGGCGAAAGTCACCTTCATCGCCAACGCCAAGCTCGCCCCTGTGGCCACGCTCCCCGTCCCGGAACCCGGCGGCTGGGCCATGGTGTTGGCGGGACTGCTCGGCGTGATTGCCATCGCGCGTCGCCGCATGTCGTTGTGACGGCGCGTGCTGGGACGCAGGCGGCTGACGACTGATTCACGACGAGCTTTCGTCGATCCACGATCCACGACCCACGACCCACGACGCGCGTGCGCTGGCACGCCATGCGTGTGGAGTCTTTCTGCCTGACTGACCTTCGTTCTGAATCGCCCGTGACTCTCCGCCGCAGCGCGCAGGGCCGCGCTTGTCCTTGGCAAGGTTTCGTCGCGGTGATTGTCCTGGCCGGCCTCCTGACGCCTGCGACGAAGGCCTTTGCACTATGGGATGACAAGCTCAAACCATTCGTCGAGGAAAAAATCACTCGCGACGATAACGTATTCCGCTTCTCAAAGGATCTGGATCCCGTAGGAGATACTTACCGTACCACGTCACTCGGGTTCAACCTCGATGTGCCGGTGAGTCGCCAGCGTTTCCAAGTGGATTACACGTGGAACGCCACCCGCTTCGATCGGTTTACCGATCTGGACTTCGACGGTCACGACGCCCGGGCGGTGTGGCTGTGGCAACTCGGCAACGACGCAAGCGGCCAGCTGGGATATGCGGAAACCTCCACGCTGGCGTCATTCGCGTTCACTCAAAGCAGGACGCCCGATCGCCTCAAAACACAGCAGCCGTTCTTCAACGCCGCCTATCTGGTTACACCGCGCTGGCGGCTCCAGGCTGGGGTGAGAGGACTCGAACAGACAAACGGCGATCCGCCGCGTCAGATCTTCGACGTCAAGCTTCGTTCCACCGATGTCACCATGAGTTATGTCACTCCAGCCAATACATCCGTGGGTCTCAGCGGGCGAACCGAGGACGGCCGATTTCCGAATCCTGGGGGTGCCGTCGACAACGCCTACCGCCAGAACAGTGTGGGCATCGTTGCCGACTGGACTCTGACCGGCGCGTCGCGCGTGAGCGCACGCGCCGATCGCGTCAGGCGACGCTATGCCCAGGTCCCGCAACAGGACTTCGATGGCAACACCGCCCGCGCCGAGTACGATTGGAAGCCGACCGGAAAGTTGTCGCTGGCCGCAGTTGCGCTGCGGGACATCTACCCGTACCTGGACATTGGCTCCAGCTTCGTGCTGGTGAAGGGGGTCACCCTGCGTCCGACGCTCAGCCTCACCGAAAAAATCGACGTGTCGGGGACATTTGAATACAGCATCCGGGATTTCCTTGGCAATCCGGGACTGACGTCCGGAGCCTCCGCGGGCCGAACCGACCGAGTGAGGTCGGGGACGGCGACAGTTTCGTACCGGCCCGCTCGGACCCTCACGTTGCTGATGAGCGCTCAGCGCGAGGCTCGTTCTTCAAACGTCGCTTTCGTTGATTACGCAGTCAACGTCAGGTCGATTACCGCCCGAATCGCTTTCTAGGATGTGGCTCGGCCTCCTTGACGAGGCCGGCCACGGATCTTCGCTACAGAGCGGGACAAGAACCTCCGAAGAACCCCGAGGTCGAGGGGTTCGGCTTGTGCAGCTGGATGTTGCCGCCCCCCCCGTCGCCCGGCGCGCACGGAGCCGTCGATCCCAGGAAGTGCGGGAAGCATTGCATAGTCGTGTCGTACACGATCACGCCGAGTTGGTTCCTTACCCGAATATCGAACTCGTCGTTGACACCGGGCTCGCCCTGGTCGTTGGCGCGAACAACAAAGTTGACGTTATCGTTCGGGAAGGACTGGTTCGTCCTCGCCGTGCCGCAAATGAGACGGGCACCGGTCGGCTGGCCGTGGGCGTCGGTACTTGTCGACGGACTGGTCTCGAAGTATCCCGTAATGCTGGTCGCGTGAATGTTCACACCGAGCCCGTGGTCGACGTACTCCAGGTGCCCCCAGTCCGGCGAGCCGTGCTTGCAGCCGCCGCCGACGCCGAAGGTCGCCTTGTTGCCGTTGAAGAAGATAAAACCGCCGCCCGTCATGAAGTCGCACGGCCAGGCAAACGCCGAGCCGCTTACGAGTAGCAGCGCCAGCGCCGCCAATTGAGTTGTAACTTTACGCATTTTTATTCCTCCATCAGCGCGGAGCATTCGATGTATTGCTCGCGCTCAAAAAAAGATTTCCTGTTGAAGAAGTTGCTCATGGTTTTGCCGGCCCGAGCTACTGAATTCCCGCGACCGCCGACCCGATGACCACATCGGCGACGCCGCCCACGATGACATGGAGGGCATTCACCACGATGCCGGCAGGTGAAGTCTGCTGCTCGTTGATCACCATCTGGCCTCCGAGAATGGAGACTGCCTGATTCGGAGCTCCCGTGACGGAAACCGGCACTCCGTTGAGCGAGAGATTGGTCAAGGTCGAGGAACCAACGCCGCCGCTATTCAGGACCGCCGAGGCTTCCGACATGAGGAAATCGGCGCCGATGTTGTTGCCGGCGATGCTCAGGGCGAGATTCGCGAGCGAGGCCGCGGAGTCGACCTGATCCGGGAAGCCGATCGTGGTCGCTGAAGGAACCTCCGCAGTGAGCGCCCCCAGAAGATTGCCGGTGATCTGCGACGCGTTCAAAGCGTCGGTCGGACCGCTGAGCGCACCCGTGTTCGCGAGCCCCAATGTCGTATTTCCGAGAAGGCCGAAAACGGTGGCTTGGACCGCCGCCGCCTGCCCGGTGACAGTTTGCGCGGCGCCGACTGCAGGCCATGCGAGCAGACTGGCCAGCACTACAAGTGCTCCGCTGGCGTTCCAGCGGCAAAACTTTGCATGACGCATATTGACCTCCGTGGTTTGGTTTGGGTGTTCTTGCTGCGCCATCGAAAATAGAGGACGACTGTTACGTGCTCGTGACGAGCGCGTGGGCCGTTTGCATGGGACCGTTTGGATTACAGGCCGACTGGCTGGGGCGGTCGTACCGGACGACTTGCGCAGACGCGATCGAGCTTGGAAGACTGATCCGTCGCGCGATTTTGGGATGCCCGTTCTTTCAGGCGCAACTCGGTGGGACGGTAGCGAATCGTGTTCCGGATAGTCCGATCGGATCAGTCCGGAAAATCATCCATAAACGTCGTGCGACTATCGTGGCGCTCCATGCGGTTGCAATTCACGTCATTCGCCGGCGGCAATGGTCACTGAAACGATGCAGCCACACAAAAGCCAATCCACCATTTCGCCGGGCGCAGCGCGACGATTCGCCGCCGTGCTTTGTCTCGCGGTAATGACGCTGTCGGTCACGGCTTTTGGCCAATCACGCGAAACCCTCGGAGAAGGCGATTCCGTCCGCATTACGGTGTTCCAGAACCCGGATCTCACCACCGAAACGCGCATTTCCGAGCGGGGCTCCATCACCTTTCCCCTGATCGGCGAAATCGCGATTGCCGGTCTGACACCCGTGGGCGCGGAGGCCCGGATCGCCGAGCAGCTGATAGAGGGAAAATTCGTACTGAAGCCCCAAGTCAGTCTGAACGTGATCCGGGTGCGCAGCCGGCAGGTTTCGGTGCTCGGCCAGGTCGCCCGCCCGGGGCGGTATCCGCTCGACGACACCAGTTCGAACCTGACCGACATATTGGCCCTCG
>WNFY01001280.1_pt1 | contig 23765 bp, 19 predicted proteins | sample 5400091 | NCBI WGS metagenome assembly WNFY01 (sample SAMN13153364, study PRJNA577476) | soil metagenome | isolation source: 60 cm soil or saprolite under grassland replicate 1 | place: USA:California | collected 2016-06-15 | reverse complement strand
ACGACCGCTGCCGCAGCCGCCCCGAGACGATCACCCGCATCCCCCGGGTCAGCGACTCGGCCACGTTCTCCGCCGCCTGCCGCCACACATTGCAGGTCAGGAACAAACTGTCCCCGTCCTTCCACTCACCCGTGGAGTTATCGCGGAACCTGGGGGTAGAGGCCACCCGGAACCGTGCCACGGGCTGACCGGCCGGGGTAAAACGCAGTTCCGGATCATCGACGAGGTTGCCCGCGATCGTGATCTGGGTATCGCCTGCTGCCATCGGGGTACTCCAGCTCGCTAACGGATTCTGCTGGTGAGAGAAGAGGTCAGGGTTCAGTGCTGCTCGGGCCGCGTGACCTTGGTCCGCAGGATGGTCTCGTTCAGGTTGAGCTGGCGGTCGAGCTCGAGCACGACGCCCGGCTCCGCCGTCAGGTCCACCACCGCGTAGAAGCCTTCCGACTTCTTCTGGATCTGGTAGGCGAGGCGGCGCTTGCCCCAGATGTCGACCTTCTCGACCTTGCCGCCGCCGGACGTCACGACCTTGAGGAACTGGTCGAGTGACGGCTGGACGGTGCGCTCCTCGAGGTTGGGGTCGAGGATGATCATTAGTTCGTAGTGGCGCATGGGCGTCCTGAGTCCTCCTCTGGACTGGTGCGGCCACGGTCCTTCCGTGGCAGGAGGTGTCGCGGTCACGAGCCGGCGCAGGTAAACAGCCGGGTTTTCCGCAGCCCGGTCAGTGTACCCAACATCGCTGGCACGCGGTAACCGTCTCGCTGAGGCGGCCGGGAAACCTGTGGATTCCTGGCTCCGGCGCGGGGGAAGACTTCCCGGTGAAAACAACCAGGAGGTGGTCATCGTGGCAGGCACCGTCGACTCCGGCCGGCGCCACAACATCCTGAACTCCGACGGGCAGTCGCACCCGGTCGAGAACATGCTGACCATCTTCACGCTGGTGGTCGGGCTCGTCTCCTTCGTCCTCGGCATGATCGTGAGGAACGCGCACACGAGTTCCGCGGTGATCGTCGTCACCACCGCCACCGGGCTGGTCTCGTGCCTGGTCGGGTTGTACGTGCAGATGATCTCGTCCACCCGAGAGCAGCGGGTGCTGATCGTCACCGGCATCATCGCCGGCTTTGTCGGGCTGGCCATCGGCCTGTCCAAGGGCGGCTTCGTCCCCTGACCGCTGGCAGCAGCCCCAGGCACCCGGGCCCGCTCGCTAGGCCCAGTCACTAGACGCCGTCACTAGGCTTGGGGAGCATGGTGCGTATCGGAGCCCACTTCCACGTTGACCACCCGCTGGACGAGGCGATCGCCCGCGGCGCGGACGCGGCCCAGTTCTTCCTCGGCGACCCGCAGGGGTGGAAGGGCCCGGTGATACCCGGCGGGGATCCGGCCGCCATCAGGGACGCCTTCACCGCGGCGGGCGTCGACATCTACATCCACGCGCCGTACGTCATCAACGTCGCGACCGGCAACAACCGGATCAGGATCCCGAGTAGGAAGATCCTCGACCAGCAGCTCAAGGCGGCCGCGTCGGTCGGGGCCAAGGGCCTGATCGTGCACGGCGGCCACGTCACCGTGGGGGTGGCGGCCGAGGACGGCCTGGAGAACTGGCGCAAGGCGGTTGAGCGGATCGAGCGGCCGCTGCCGATGCTGATCGAGAACACCGCGGGCGGCGACGGTGCCATGGCCCGGTCGCTCGACGCGATCGGCAGGCTCTGGGACGCGGTGACCGAGGCGGCCGCCAGGGGAGGCTCCAGTGACGGTGCCAACCTCGGCTTCTGCCTGGACACCTGCCACGCCAACTCGGCCGGCATCGACCTCGCCGACGCGGCCGACCGGATCAAGGCCATCACCGGCCGGATCGACCTGGTGCACTGCAACAACTCGCGGGATGAGTTCGGCTCGGGCCGGGACAGGCACGCCAACATCGGCACCGGGACCATCGATCCCGCCCTGCTACTCGGCGTGGTCCGCGCCGCGGGCGCGCCGGTCATCTGCGAGACCCCCGACGAGAACGGCGGCCTGGCCGCCGACGTCAGCTGGCTGAAGCAGAACCTGAGCGGCTGACCCCGGTCCGGTCGATGCTGAGCCCCCGGCCGCCGGGGTTGAACCTGAGCCTGAACCGGTCCTCGGCGTGGTCGAGCACGCCGCCGGCCGGATCGTCGGTGCCGAGGGCACGCACCACGTCCCGTTCGGGATCAATGATGTCCCGCACCACGTAGGCGGCGAGCAGGCCCACGGTGAGGAACCTGGCCGTCAGGACGGCGAAATACCACCCGCTGCTGATGCCCTGGTAGCCGGTCACCTGGTAGCCCCCGGCGGAGTAGACGAAGATGAGGTAGCCCCAGATGCCGAAGAAGTACGCCACCTCGGCCAGTTGCCACAGCAGGTAGGGCCACAGCCGGGGGCGGGCCAGCACGGCCAGCGGCACCAGCCAGACGACGTACTGCGGCGACCAGACCTTGTTCGTCATCAGGAACGCGGCCAGCACCAGGAAGCACAGCTGCGGCAGCCGCGGCCGGCGCGGCGCGGCCAGCGCGAGCACGGCAATCGCGGCGCAGGCGACGGCGAAGAACACCGCCGACAGCTTGTTCAGCGCGCTGAGCTGGGGGTTACCGAGAACTGGCACGTTGAAGTGCTCGAACACGTACCAGACCGAACCCCAGTCGGCGCCCCGGTCCTTGCTGAACACGTAGAAGCGCGCCCAGCCGGACGGCGCCACGATCAGCACCGGCAGGTCCACGACCGCCCACGCGATCGCCGCGGCGGCCAGCGTCCGCGCGAACTCGCGCATCCGGCCGGCCCGCAGGCACAGCAGCAGCAGCGGTCCGAAGACCACCAGGGGATAGAACTTCGTCGCGACGCCGAGGCCGAGCAGGACGCCGGCCCAGACGCCACGGCGGCCCGCCCAGGCGGCGATGCCCAGCGCGGTAAACGCGAGCGCGATCAGGTCCCAGTTGACGAAGGCGGACAGGATCAGCGCCGGGGACAGCGCCACCATCAGCGCCTGGGCCCCCCGGCCCGGCCCGGCCGCCCGCGCCGTGGCCAGCACGCCCGCCACCGCGCAGACCGCGAGCAGCGCCACGGTGACGTCGAAGAACTCACGGCCCCTGATGGCCTCGCTGACGTTCCGCACCAGCCAGGCCGCGGCCTGCATGGCCCCGCCGATCAGCACCGGGTACTCGACCGGGTGGCCGGTGTAGGGCACCTTCCCCGCGGACAGCCCTTCGCCGTAGTACAGCGGGTAGATGTCGGTGTAGCAGGCACGCTGGAACTGGCCGGCGTAGGAGTTCCAGGCTCCGGCGCGACACGGGGTCTTCTCGGCGAACGCGAGCGCCATGCCGAGCACGGACGCGGCCACCAGCGCACCGGTGCTACCGAGGGCGGCGGCTAGGCCGACGCGGCTGGCGGGGCGCCCGGCCCCGCCGCCGAATCGCGTATCCGCCGACTCCGGGACGTCCACCCCCATATCTAATCGCGTTTCCCTGTCAGCTCGCCTCCGGGGCCTTCAGCGCGCCTTTCTGGTCCGCCGCAGCCGACGGCGGGCCCACAGGGGCAGGCCGGTCACGACGAGGCCCACGCCCCCGGCCACCGGGGCGCCGTTCACGCCGCCGCCGCCGCCCAGACCCCCGCCCCCGCCGCCCCCGCCGCCGGTGCCCGTCGTGCAGGTCACGACCTGCGGGTCACAGGAGTAGGTGGGCCAGGGGGTGGGGTTCCCGCCCTTGCCGCCGCCCTTGCCGCCGCCCTTGCCGCCGGGCCCGCCCTGGTCGTGATTCTTGGGCTTATTGCCGACGTTACGCAGGTTCGGCGGCACCTGGTTCCAGGTCTGGCCGGTGAAGACGGGGGTGGGGAACGGCTCGATCCCGAGCGGGACGAACATGTTCTCGGCGTAGGTGTGCCAGATCGAGGCCGGCCAGGTACCGCCCATGCCGCCCTGGGAAAGCCCGCCGAGCAGGTCCAGCGTCTGCTTGCCCTGGCCCTGCTGGTTGGTGAACAGCGCGACGGCCATGGCCTGGTTCGGGATGGCGCCGATGAAGAAGGCCGACTGGGCGCTGTCAGTGGTCCCGGTCTTGGCGATGATCTCCTGGCCGTTGCTCATGCCGGCGCCCGGTGCCGTGCCGTAAGGCGCGTCATCCTTCGACATGGCGTACTGCACCTGCGAGGCCAGGTTCTTGTTCGCCGTGGGATCGGGGCTGAACACCGGGTAGCTGGTGATCTTGACCGGGATCGGCGGGGCGCTGTTCTGGGTGTTGTGGCCGATCGAGGCGACGATGTGGGCGTTGTGGTAGATGCCGCCGTTGTCGATCGTCGCCAGCATGGTGGCCTGCTCCAGCACCGTCAGCGACGCCTGACCGAGTGCGACGCCGGTCTCGTGTTCCATCCGATCGCTGCACAAGGGGTTTTTGGTGATGCACGCGGCCTTGGTGTTCACCCCGAATTCCTGCGCGATGTTCGCCACAGCGGTGCCGCCCACCCGATGCCACAGATCCGCGTAAGCGGTGTTGATCGACACGGCCATCGCGATCTGCGGTGTATAGGGCCCGTTCTCAGACAGCGAGTCGTTGTGCACCTGGTGAGACCCGGCGATGTGGGTCGTGGTGGAGTAGGTGTTGGGCTGATCGTCCGGCGCGATGTAGAGGTTGTTGAACCCGTTGAGCGTGCTGGTCTGCACGTTCATGCCCGCCTTGACCGCCGCGGACAGGACGTACGGCTTGAACGAGGACCCGACCTGCTCCCGGTTCTGCACCGCCATGTTCCACTCGCACTTGATCTTCGCGCAGAGCTTGCTGGTGATGACCTTGCCGGTCCCGTTGTACTTCTTCCCGATGTAGCCGGGCCCGGCGTACACGGCCTGGATCGCGCCATTATCAGGATCCTCGAGCACCGCGGCCGCGTGCATGTAGCTGAGCGCGAGCGGATGGCTGCTCGCGTTGATCAGCGCCTCGTTCTCGCGGACGGCGTCGTACAGCGCCGCCATCTTCTTGTCGTCGACGGTGGTGCGGATGACGTAGCCGCCGTTGTAGATCTGCTCCTGCGACAGGTGGTAGGTGTCCTCGAGCTCGGTCTGCACCATGTTGAGGACGTAGGGATCCCAGACGTCACGGCCGAGGGTCTGCGGGACGTGGTTGCCGGGAGCCGGGAACTTCATCGCCGCGGCCTTCTGCTCGGTCAGCGTCCCCATCTGCACCATGCCGTTGAGCACGTAGTGCCAGCGGGCCTCGAGCTGGGTGCGGTACTGCCGCAGCGGGTAGGTGCTCGGCTGCTGGATGATGGCGGCGATCACCGCGTCCTGCGCCACGGTGAGCTTGGCGGACGGCTTGCCGTAGTAGGTTTCGGCGGCCGCCTCGATCCCGTAAGCGCCCTGCCCCAGGTAGATCGTGTTGAGGTAGTTGGTGAGGATCCACTGCTTGGACTTCTCCTTGGCCACCTTCATGGCCACGAAGATCTCCTTGATCTTGCGGCCGAACGTCTGCTGGGTGCCGATGCCGCTGTAGTACTGCCGGACGAACTCCTGGGTGATGGTCGAGCCGCCCTGCAGCGAGCCGTCGTTCCCGGTGAGGTCCTCGTAGGCGGCCCGCGCGATGCCGGTGGGCGAGATGCCGCCCTCGTTGAAGAAGTTCCTGTCCTCGGCGGCGACCACCGCGTTGATCATGTCCGAGGGGATCTCGTTGTACTGCAGCATCTTCCGGTTGGTGGTGCCGAACCGGCCGATGAGGCTGCCGTCCTTGGAGTAGACCACGGACTGCGAGAAGCCGGTCGCCGCCAGGGCCGCGGTGGGAACCGGCGTCTCCTCGTAGGCGATGGCCACGACGACCGCGCCGAGCACGACGATGCCGCCGACCACCCCGAGCAGCACGCCCACGGCCTTGCGCAGCGTCCAGCGCCGCCACCAGCTGCCCTTGACCTTGACCCGGGGGCGGTCGAGCCCGCGCCGTCCCGGCCCGGCGAGGCCCCTGGGGCCCCGCGGCCTTCGCGGTCCGCCCGGACCGCCCGGGCCGCCTGGACCCGTGCCGCCCAGACCGGCCGGGCCGCCGCCGTGGCTCCCGCGCCGGCCCCGGGCCGGGAGCCCGGGCGTCAACAAGCTGCCGGTGGCCTCGTTGTCCCAGGTCAGCTGCGTGGATTCCGCTGGGTCCACGGCTGGGCCCGCCGCGCGCGCGTGGCTGCCGTCATGGCGGCCCCTGGGCGCGTGGCCGAGATCGGGCCGCACCGCGGTGCCGACGCCTCCGCGGTCGGCGGCGCGGGACAGGTCGGCTTCAGGACCGTCACCGAAGCCCGCTTCCGGGCGGCGGAACCCCTGGGTGTCCCAGCCCGTGGAGTCGTAGCCGAGGTCGTAGTCGACGTCTTCTGCGTTGCCCCGATAGCCCCCGTCGGCCGCCGGGCGACCGTGCCCAGCCGTGCCCGCGTCACGATACCGAACGTCAAAGTCATCAGCTTTGCTGCTCACGCGTCCTCGCTGGTGGCTCGGAGGTCGCTGCTAGCGGGAATGCGACCTCTACCTGAAGGGCGGGCTCGCCGAACCCGGGAACCCGCCGAACACAAACGTTACCTCCTGGAGACCATGTTCACCGGCTGGTCAGTGTTACCGCTGGGTTACCGGCCGAGGTTACCGGACGGATTACCGACCGAGATACCGGCCGGGGTTGCCGACTGGCGTAAGTTACCGGCTGGCTTCACTGGCTAGCTTTTACTGGCTGGTCCGCGCACGCCGCCTCCGGCGTACGGCTGGCTCGCCAGTGCCGAGAACGTAAGAGGTAGCGAGGTGGTTCCACCCGCAACTCTGACAGACCTCGACCACATAGACCCGGAATTCACCGTATTCGGCCGCCATCTCCGCTAGCTCACGCGCCTGCTTGACCCGTCCCTCGTACTGGCCCAGCTCGTCGCCGTAGACGTACGTCACGTGGGTGAGCTTGGCTTTCCGGCAGATCGGGCACCGGTCCTCGGTGGGCTCGCCGTGGAACTTCGCGGCCCGCAGCAGGTACGGATGAGCGTCGCAGACGTCGGCGATGGTCGTGCGCCCGGAGCGCACGGACGCGAGCGTGGCCCGGCGGGCCAGCCCGTAGTCCACCACGGATCGCCTTGACGTCATATTCGCCAGCGTACGTCGGAACCGGGCGTGAGCCGAGTCCGGATTGCTCGCGCCCGTACTTGTGCCGTGCACTTGCGCGCCGGCGAGCCGGCGCATACGATCCACATGTATCGGTTCGATACATCGTGGCGATCTAACGGTCTGATCTAACGGTCTGATCTAACGGTCTGATCTAACGATCCGAAGTATCGCAACGAGGCATCGAACCGGAACATACCGGGATACCACGACCTTTTTGGGGGAAAGCGTGGGACGCAACCGCTCCGGGGTACTCGAGCTAGCCGTGCTCGGGCTGCTGAACGGAACGCCGATGCACGGCTATGAGCTGCGCAAGCGCCTGTACACCGTGCTGGGCGCGTTTCGCGCGCTTTCCTACGGATCGCTGTATCCCTGCCTGCACGAGCTTCAGGACGCCGGGCTGATCACGGCCGAGCAGGACGAGCCGGAGCCGCCGGCGCCGGCCGGGACGGCGCGGGCGCGGGCGGGCCGCCGGTCACTGAAGGTGTACCGGCTGACCGCCGACGGCAAAGAGAGGCTGGCCGACCTCCTCGGCGAGGGCGGTCCGGCGGCATGGGAAGACGACGGGTTCGGCGTTCACTTCGCGTTTTTCGGGCAGACCAGGGCCGACGTCAGGCTCCGGATCCTCGAGGGCCGGCGCAGCAGGCTCGAGGAACGGATGGAGGCCATCCGGGCGGCCTTCACGCGCACCAGGGAGCGTGTGGACCGGTACACCCTGGAATTGCAGCGGCATGGCCTGGAATCAGTGGAGCGGGAAGTCCGGTGGCTGAACGAGCTGATCGCATCTGAGCGGCAGGCCAGCGGGCACGACAACATTTCCGAGAATTCCGAGAAGGAGTCATCCTGATGGGTAAGGTGCGCATCGCCATTGCTGGGGTGGGCAACTGCGCCAGCTCCCTGGTGCAGGGGCTGGAGTACTACCGCGACGCCGACGACGGCGCCCGCGTTCCCGGCCTCATGCATGTCCGGTTCGGGCCGTACCACATCAGCGACGTCGAGGTTGTCGCCGCGTTCGACGTGGACGCCAAGAAGGTCGGCTGCGACCTGGCCGACGCCATCCACGCCAGCGAGAACAACACCATCAAGATCGCCGAGGTGGCGCCGACCGGCGTGACGGTACAGCGCGGGCCGACCCTGGACGGCCTGGGCGAGTACTACCGGGAGATCATCACCGAATCCGACGAGCCGGCCGCGGATGTGGCCCAGGTGCTGCGCGAGACCGGCGCCGAGGTACTCGTCAGCTACCTGCCGGTCGGTTCCGAGCAGGCGGACCGCTACTACGCCCAGTGCGCCATCGACGCGCACGTGGCCTTCGTGAACGCGCTGCCGGTGTTCATCGCCTCCGACCCGGAGTGGGCCGCCAGGTTCACCGAGGCCGGCGTCCCGATCATCGGCGACGACATCAAGTCCCAGGTCGGCGCCACCATCACCCACCGCGTGCTGGCCAAGCTGTTCGAGGACCGCGGGGTCGAGTTGCTCCGCACCTACCAGCTGAACTTCGGCGGCAACATGGACTTCATGAACATGCTGGAGCGCAAGAGGCTCCAGTCGAAGAAGATCTCCAAGACCCAGGCGGTGACATCCCAGATCCCGCACGAGATGGAACGCGCCGCGGTGCACATCGGCCCGTCCGACCACGTGCCCTGGCTGGATGACCGGAAGATGGCTTACGTCCGGCTCGAGGGCCGCGCGTTCGGCGACGTGCCGCTCAGCCTGGAGTACAAGCTCGAGGTGTGGGACTCGCCCAACTCCGCGGGCGTCATCATCGACGCGGTGCGCGCGGCCAAGATCGCCCTGGACCGGGGCATCGGCGGGCCGGTGACCTCGGCCAGCTCGTACTTCATGAAGTCGCCGCCGGAGCAGTACGGCGACGACGTCTGCCGGGACCTGGTCGAAAAGTTCATCCTCGGCGAAGTCGCCCGATAACGTCCCCGGCCCGGCGCGGCCGCGCCTAATGAGCAGCGCGCGGCCGCGCCTATTGAGCAGCGCGCCCCCTAAGCTGGAAGGCGTGGCCAACGGGTCCAAGTCAGCGGTCTGGGCCGACTTGCGCGCGGTGCTGGCCGGGCGCGACTTCCGTCGGTTGTTCGCGACCCGGCTAGTCTCGCAGGCCGGCGACGGTATCGTCGCGGCCGGCGTCGGCACCTACGTGTTCTTCAACGCGACCACGTTCCCCAGCCCGGCGGCGGGGGCGGCGGCCTTCGCGGTCCTCTACCTGCCGTACTCGCTGATCGGGCCGTTCGCCGGGGTCTTCATCGACCGCTGGTCCCGGCGCCAGATCCTGGTCCGGTCGGCCCTGCTCCGGTCGGTGTTCGTGGCGCTGACCGCGGCGTCCATGGCACTGGGCAACCGGGGTGCGCCGCTGTACGTGTCGGTGCTCCTGGTCCTGGGCGTGAACCGGTTCTTCCTGTCCTCGCTCTCCGTCGCGCTGCCGCACGTGGTGGCCGAGGACAAGCTGGTGATGGCGAACTCGGTGTCGCCGACCATCGGCGGCATCTCGGCGACCATCGGCGGCATCGTTGCCCTGGGCCTCAACGTCGCCACCGGCAACACCGAGCGCGGCGCGGCGATCACCTTGCTGTTCGGCGGCGCCTGCTACGTGGCGGCGAGCCTGGTCGCGGCCACCATGGCCCGCGACCGGCTCGGCCCGGCCCGGCCGGATGGCCTCCAGGGGGCACCGCCGCCACGCGGGCCGCTGCTCGGCGAGCTCGCCTCGGTCGCGGCCGGGCTGGCCGACGGCGCCCGCTACATCGTCCGGCGGCGCGGCCCGGCGGCGGCGCTCGGCGCCACCGGCGGCTTCAGCCTGGTCTTCGGGCCGATGTTCCTGATGTCGGTGCTGCTCTACCGCAACTACTTCTACCGGTCCAGCGTCAGCGTGGCCGAAGGCCACTTCGGGCTGCTGGTCGTCCTGGCCGGGATCGGCTACGCCTGCGCGGCGCTGGTGACCCCGCCGGCCACCAGGCGGCTGTCCAAGCCCGCCTGGATCACGCTGCTGCTCGCGGCGAGCGCGGTGGTGACCCTCGTGCTCGGCGAGACCTTCCTTCAGGTCGCCTACCTGGGCATCGGGTTCTGCCTCTACCTGACCCGGCAGGGCGTGGCGATCTGCGCCGTCACGATCTTGCAGGAAGAGGTGGACGACGCCTACCGGGGCCGGGTGTTCGCCTTCTACGACATGATGTTCAACGCCGCCTACGTAGCCGGGGCCGCGCTGAGCGCGGCCGTCATGCCGGAGGACGGCCACTCACCGTTCCTCGTCGGCCTGGTGGCGGCGGGCTACGCCGTGGTCGCGGCCGCCTACTGGCTGGCCGCCGGCCGGCGTCAGCCCTCGTCCGGCGGCTCGGGGACGGAGATCCCCTCCGCGGCGGCCCAGTCGAGCAACAGCTGAGTGACGCGCTCCCGGCCGAGCTCGCCCTGGTTGATCCGCAGCTCGAGCAGGTAGCCGTAGGCCCTCCCCACCACCGGGCCCTGGGGTACGCCGAGGACGCGCATGATCTCGTTGCCGTCGAGCTCGGGCCGCAGCCTGGCCAGTTCCTCCTGCTCGCTGAGCTCCGCGATGCGCTGTTCGAGGCCGTCGTAGGCGCGGGCCAGCCTGGCCGCCTTCGCCCGGTTCCGCGTGGTGCAGTCGGCCCTGGTCAGCACGTGCAGCCGGGTCAGCAGCGGCCCGGCGTCGCGGACGTAGCGCCGGACCGCGGAGTCGGTCCAGTCTCCCTCCCCGTAGCCGTGGAACCGCAGGTGCAGCTCGACCAGCTGGGACACGTCCCTGATCACGTCGTTCGGGAAGCGCAGCGCGGTCAGCCTGCGCTTGGTCATCTTCGCGCCGATCACCTCGTGCAGGTGGAAGGCGACCCGCCCGTCCGGCAGCAGGGTCCTGGTCTTCGGCTTGCCGATGTCGTGCAGCAGCGCGGCCAGCCGGACCGTGAGGTCACCGTCAAGCCCGTACCGCGGCTCCAGCGCGATCGCCTGCCGCAGCACGGTGAGGCTGTGCTGGTAGACGTCCTTGTGCCGGTGGTGCTCGTCAGCCTCCATCCGGAGCCTGGATACCTCGGGCAGAACCTCGTCGGCCACCCCCGTCTGCACCAGGACATCGATGCCGAGGGCCGGATCGGGGGTCAGCATCAGCTTGGTCAGCTCGCTGCGGATCCGTTCGGCGGACACGATCTCCAGGCGCTCGGCCTGGTCGGTCATTGCGGCGCGCACGTCGTCCGCGACGGTAAACCCCAGCCTGGCCGCGAACCTGGCCGCGCGCAGGATGCGCAGCGGGTCGTCGCCGAACGACCGCTCCGGCGGGCCCGGTGTGCGCAGCACCTTCTCCCGGAGCGCCTCGAAGCCGCCGAACGGGTCGGTGAACTCGTACCCGGGCAGCCGGGCCGCCATCGCGTTGACGGTGAAATCGCGGCGGCCCAGATCCTCCTCCAGCGAGGTGCCGTACCGCACGTCAGGCTTGCGCGAGGTCCTCCCGTACTGCTCGCTGCGGTACGTGGTGATCTCGAAGACCGTGTTGCCCTTGCGCAGCCCGACGGTGCCGAACGCGATCCCGACCTCCCAGGTCCGGTCGGCCCAGCCGCTGGCCATCGTCAGCACCTGATCGGGGGTCGCGTCCGTGGTGAGGTCGAGGTCGCCCGGCCGCTGACCGAGGAGGACATCCCGGACCGGACCGCCGACCAGGGCGAGCTCGTGGCCGCGGCGCACGAACAGGCGGCCGATCTCGGCCACTTCGGGCACCCGCTCGCGCAGTAGCGCGGCGACCGCTTTCCGCTGTTCGTTGCTCATGGGCACGGCCATTGAGAGTAGCGACCGCGGGGGTCCCGCGCGAACAGCCGGGTTCCTGGCCGGACGCGAACCTTTTTCAAGACACTAGCATTCCAGGTGTGCGCGGCTTTGCGACGGCGAACCTCAGGCGGACCCTCCGGAAGACCGCCGTGTTCGCCGTTCCCGCGGCGATCCTCGCCGGGACCCTGGCTGGCGGGCTGGCGCCGGCCGTCCCGGCGCAGGCCAGCGCGGGCCACCTCTCGGTGACCATTAACGCGATGAACCCGTCGTACGCCGCGCCCGGCACCACGGTCAGGTTGTCCGGCACCGTCACCAACGGCACCCGCCAGACGCAGGCCGGTCTTGACGTGCGGCTGTTCACCTCGGCGAGCCACTTCACCACCCGGGACGGCATGGACGCCTATGTGTCCCGCGGCGCGGCCAGCGACCTGATCCCCGCCGGGAACCCGTTCTTCGTCTCCGCCAGCCTGGCGCCCGGGACCACCGCCTCGTGGACCGCGTCGTTCCAGGCCGGTACCCAGGGAATCACGAGCTTCGGCGTGTACGGGGTGACCGCCCGGCTGCAGGACCTCTCCGGCAACGTGGTCTCCGCCGACCAGACGCTGCTCCCGTACTGGCCCGGGTCCCGGGTGGCGGGCCTGGCCAGCCCGCTGAAGATCTCCTGGCTCTGGCCGCTCATCGGCCAGCCGCAGCAGAAGGTGTGCACCGCCACCCTGGCCAGCAACGACCTGGCCGGCGATCTGGGCCAGGGCGGCCGCCTGTCCGCCCTGCTCGACGCCGGGGCGAGCCATCCTGGCGCCCGGCTGACCTGGGTCATCGATCCGGCGCTGCTCAGCGACGTGAGCACGATGACCCGCCGCTACCAGGTGGGCGGCCAGCCGACCTGCACCGGCGCCGCCCCCCAGCCGGCCAGCACCGCCGCGGCGAACTGGCTGGCCACGCTCAGGAAGGTCACGCCGGACCAGCCGACCGTGCTCACCCCGTACGCCAACGTGGACATGGCAGCGCTGGTCCATCAGGGCCTGACCCGGAATCTCGCCACCGCCTACCGGACCGGCGAGGCCGTGGCGGACAGCGTGCTGCACGGGACGTTCGGGCATGATGTCGCCTGGCCGCCCGGCGGGACCGCTGACCTGTCCCTGCTCACCAACCTCGCCGCGATCGAGCACGTCGGCACCGTCGTGCTGAACAGCAGCCAGATGCCGCCTGTCAACGCCGACGCCGTCTTCCGGCCCGATGACGCGGTCGCTTCGCTCCGGGTCGCGGGCCTGCCGATGAACGTGCTGCTGTCCGACAACACCCTGACCGGAGTGCTCAGGGCCGGCAACACGAGCTCGGGCACCCTGGCGAAGAAGACCGAGTTCGCCGTCCGGCAGCGGTTCCTAGCCGAGACCGCGATGATCGCCGCCGAAGCACCCGATTCCAGGCGCACGATCGTGGTGGCCCCGCCGGGCGGCTGGAGCCCGTCGGAGGCGCTCGCCAGCGACCTGCTCGGCGAGACCGCGACCACCCCGTGGCTGACGCCGACCACGCTGACCAGCCTGAGCTCGGCGGCGGACACCGAACGTGCGGTGCCCAGACACTCGCCGCCCGCCAGCAAGGCGAGCCCGGACGAGCTCAGCCGCCGCTACCTGAACGCGGTGCGCGTCGTCGGCGCCAGGCTCGGCGTGTACCAGTCCATGCTCTACCGGCCGGCGGCAGCCTACACGCGCTCCCTGGACGAGGCGCTGCTCGCCACGCAGTCGGCGGCCTGGCGCGGCGGCGGGCGGCGGCGCGGGGCGGCCCTGACCCGCGGCCTGTCCGCCTACGTCACGTCCGCGGAGCACAAGGTCAAGATCATCAGCTCGGACCAGGTACCGATGGGCGGTGCCTCCGGGCTGGTCCCGGTGACGATCGAGAACGGACTGCACCAGGCCATCCGGGTCCGGGTGGTGGCCACCGTGGTCAATACGCCCGGCCGGACCTCACAGCTGACCATCGGCCACTTCGCCGATGTCGTGACGATCCCGCCGCAGTCGCCGTCGTCCCCGGTGCGGCTGCCGGTCAGCTCGGCCCCGCAGGGGTCCACGCAGATCAAGCTGAGCCTCACCAGCGCGAACGGAACGCCGCTCCTGTTCACCAAGACCTCGCTCACCGTCCTGTCTACCAGGTACGGCCGGGCGATCCTGTTCCTCATCGGCGCCGCGATCGGCGTCTTCGTGCTCACCTCGCTGTACCGCGCCGTCCGCCGGCGGCTGCGCGACGACACGAATCTTGTCAGCGGGGATGCCGGCCCACCGGGTAGCGTCGTGACTGGCACCAGCGGCGCGCGACACCCGACGGAGGCACCGGATGACCTGGCCGATGCACGACGCTGGGTCGACGACGCCTGACGGCGGCCAGGAGCCGCCGTGGCCGGAGCAGCCAGGGCCGGACGAGCCAGGGCCGGACGACGGCGAACCCTCGCGCCGGGGGCGGCACGCCGCCCCTGATCCGCTGCCGCCGATCGAGGGCCTGATGCCGGGTGGCGGCCCGAGCCCGGCCGAGACGACGCTGCCGCTCGCGCTCAAGTGGCCGGCCCCGCCGACCCGGCCGCACCGCCCGCCGCCCCCCGGCCCGCCCGGATGGCGCCGGGTCCCCAGGACCAGCGGCTACGCCCCGCCCAATCCAGCTAATCCAGCCGGGCCCGCCCCCGCCCAGCCGCCTCGCCCGCAGCCCACCTTCACGCCGACGCCGACGCCGGCCAGGCCCCCCGGCCCGGCGGCGGGCGCCCGGCACGCCGGGACCCCGCGTCCGGCCGCGACCCAGCGCTCCAGCCTGATCCGGTCCGGCGCCGGCATGGCGGTCGGCACCCTGGTCTCGCGGGGCACCGGCTTCCTGCGCACGCTCGTCCTGGTGTACGCGGTCGGCATCGGAGCGCTCGGCAACGCCTACAACAACGCCAACACGCTGCCGAACACGGTCTACTACCTGATGCTCGGCGGCATCTTCACCAGCGTGGTGGTACCGCTACTGGTCCGGGCGGCCCGGCGCGACCCGGACCGGGGCGAGGCCTACGCGCAGCGGATCTTCACCCTGGGCGCGCTGGCCCTGCTGGCGGTCACCGTGGTGGCCACGCTGCTGGCCGGTCCGCTGGTGGACCTGTACGCGGGCAGTATCAACGGCCCGCCGGGCAGCCACCTCGCCGCCGAGCACAACCTGATGGTGGTGTGGGCGTACTGGTTCATCCCGCAGATCTTCTTCTACGGGATGAGCTCGCTGATCGGGGCGATCCTGAACACCCGGGGCCGGTTCGCGGCGCCGATGTGGGCGCCGGTCGTCAACAACCTGGTCGTGATCGTGGTCGGCGGGCTCTACTTCGTCACGGTCGGCGTGAATAAGCAGCCGTGGACGATCTCCCCGGGCGGGGTCCAGCTGCTCGGCATCGGCACCACCCTCGGCGTGATCGCGCAGACCGTGGCGCTGTACCCGTCGCTGCGGGCGGCCGGGTTCCGGTGGCGGCCCACGCTCGGGTTCCGGCCCGGCGAGGTATCCGAGATGGGCCGGATGGCCGGATGGATGTCGGTCTACGTGATCACCCAGTGGGCCGGAAACCTGATCGTCCAGATTCTGGCCAACGCGGCCTCGGCCGGCGTGAACGGTTACTCGGCGTATTCCATCGCCTGGCAGCTGTTCCAGCTCCCGTACGCGATCGTGGGCATCTCGGTGATCACCGCACTGCTGCCCCGGATGAGCGAGCACGCGAGCGCGCGACGGTATTCGCTGGTCCGGGACGACTTCTCGATCGGCGTCCGGCTGGCCTCGGTGATCGTGGTGCCGGCCGCGATCTACCTCGGCATACTCGGCGGCCCGCTGGCCGAGGTGCTGTTCTCCTACGGCAGCACCTCCGCGACGCACGCCAGGTACGTGGGTGAGGTCTTCGGACTGTTCGCCCTGGGCCTGGTGCCGTACATGCTCACCCAGCTCCAGCTGCGCGTCTTCTACTCATTCCAGGACAGCAAGACCGCTGCGTTCGTCGGCTTCCTCATTATGGTCTTCGGCATCGCCGCGGCGCTCACCGCCGAGTCCCTGCTGCCCGCGGCCCAGGTGGTGGCCGGCCTCGCCGTCGCGTACGGGCTGGCGAACCTGGTCGGCACGATCGCCGGCTGGGCGCTGCTGCTGCGCCGGGTCGGCAGCCTGGACGGATGGACAATCGCCCGGAGCCTGACCCGGATGCACCTGGCGACCGTGCCCGGAGTCGTCTTCGCGCTCGCGGTCATGGCCGGCGCCGCCCACGTCGTGCATGACCCCAGCCCGGCCTACGGACTCGTGGTCACCGTCGTCGGCGGCGGCGGCGCGGTTGGGCTGTACGCGCTCTGTGCCAGGTCACTGCGTGTAGCCGAGTTCGGATTCCTGATGACGACGATGGCGGCACGGTTCGGTGGCCGGGGAGGCCAACACTAAGGCGCCGGCATTAGCATGGGTGGCAACCTATGAGCACATACACGTCGGAACCCGGAACCAGGCTGGCAGGACGGTACCGTCTTGTCGACCAGGTCACCTCGGGCACCGGCTGGACATACTGGAAAGCCACGGACGAGACCCTCGCCCGTTCTGTGACCGTGCTCACGTTCGCGACCGGTTTTCCCCGGGTGACCGAGACGGTGACCGCCGCCCGGGCCGCGAGCCGGCTCGGCGACCCGCGCTTCGCCCAGGTGTTCGACGTGGAAGACGGCGAAGAGCTGGCCTACGTGGTGCTGGAGTGGGTGGGCGTGGCGTCGCTGCTCGACATGCTCTCCGAGGGCCCGCTCGATCCGCCCCGCGCGGCCGCGATGATGGTGGAGGCAGCGCGGGCGATCGCGGCCGCGCACGAAATCGGCCTGGCGCACCTCAGGCTGGACCCGGCCTGCCTGCACTGGACGGTCGGCGGCGGGGTGAAGATCGCCGGGCTCGGCATCGACGCCGCGCTGGCCGGGCCGGGCCTGACCGCGTCCGAGGACGGCGCGGACGACCCGGAACTCACCGACACGCAGGACCTGGCCCGGCTGCTCTACGCCGCGCTGACCGGCTACTGGCCCGGCCAGCCTGGCTCCGCCGGGTCGGCGCCAGCACTGCTGCCGCCGGCGCCGGAGAACGGCTCCGGCCTGTGCACGCCCCGTCAGGTGTCCGCGGGCGTCCCGGCCGGCGTCGACGAGGTGACCTGCCGGGCGCTGTTCCAGCAGCCGAGCCGGCATGGGCCGGCGCTGAGCACCGCGGCGACCTTCGCCGAAGCCCTGGCCATTGCGGCCCCGCCGATGCCGCTGCCGTTTTCCACCGGGGTCACCGCGGCCCGGACCGCCGCGCCGGGCTACGACTACCAGCCGGACGGGTCGACCCGCCCGTACCCGCCGGATGCCCAGCCGCACCCGGGGCCGCACCCGGGACCGCACAGAGGGCCGCGCCGCAAGCCGCCGGGCGAGCGCTCCACCGCGGCCCGCGCCGTCATCGCCATCGTGATCGTGCTCGTCCTGGCGGCGGTCGGGGTGGCCGCCTGGTCGATCAGCCGCGGCCTGCACCACTCGCCGACCCCGGCACCGAGCCGGACGCAGTCGTCGTCGCAGAGCGCGGCGGCGGCCGCCGTGCCGCTCACGCCGGTCAGCGCGACCGTCTACAACCCGCTCGGCAGCAGCAGCGACGATGACCCCGCCGACGCAGCGAAGGCGATCGACGGCGACGCCAGCACGTTCTGGCACACCAGCTACTACCTCGGCCATCAGTTCGGGAACCTGAAGAAGGGCACCGGGCTGATCCTCGACATGGGCAGGACGGTGCGGCTGAGCCAGTTGACGGTCCAGTTCGGCACCAGCTGCTGCACCCACGTCCTGATCGAGGTCGGCAACAGCAACACGGCCGGCGCCGCGGCGCTGAGCACGTTCACCCCGGTGCAGAGCTCGAGCGCCGCCCACGGCAGCACCACCTTCGACGTGACCAAGCAGGCCGCCGGCCGCTACGTGCTGATCTGGATCACCGACCTGCCGCCCCTGGACGGCAGCACGGGCCGGTACGAGACGATGATCCACAACATCACCGCGCGCGGTTTCACCTCGGGCCAGCCGGGCTGATGCGGCATGCCGGACGAGGGCGCACCAGCTGACCATGAGCTGCTCCGCCGGCACGTCGCCGGGGACGCCGACGCGTTCGGCGAGTTGTTCCGCCGGCACCGGGACCGGCTGTGGGCGGTGGCGCTGCGCACGCTGTGCGATCCGGATGAGGCCGCCGACGCGCTCCAGGACGCCATGGTCTCCGCGTTCCGCCGCGCCGCCGACTTTCGCGGCGAGTCGGCCGTCACCACGTGGCTGCACCGGATCGTGGTGAACGCGTCGCTGGACCGGCTGCGCCGCCGCGCCGCCAGGCCCGCCCTGTCCACCGGGGACGAGCAGGCGTTCGAGGCCCTGGTCGCGCAGGACGGTGATCCGGCGCGCACCTCGGACACCAGGCTGGACGTGGCCGCCGCGCTGCGGCTGCTGCCACCGCAGCAACGGGCCGCGCTCGTGCTAGTCGACATGCTCGGCTTCTCGGTGGCGGACACCGCCGCCATCCTGGATACCTCGCCGGGCACGGTGAAGAGCCGCTGCGCCAGGGCCCGGGCCCGGCTGCTGCCGCATCTCGCGCACCTCCAAGGGAACCGATCGCCCGGCCAGAGCGTCTCACCTGCGCAGGGAGGCGACACCGCATGAGGGGGCAGATGACCCATCTGGACACCGATGTCCTGGCCGAGTTCCGCGCGGGACTCATCACCGGCCGGCGCGGCGCCAGGATCACCGCGCACCTGGGCGGCTGTGAGCGCTGCACCGCCCTGGATGAGCAGCTGGCCGGGGTCCGTTCGCTGCTCGCCTCGGTACCGGCGCCGGTCATGCCGGATGGCGTGGCCCGGCGGCTTGACACGGTGCTCGCGGCCGAGGTGGCCCAGAGAAATGCGGCACGGGGAGAGGCGGTACAAAGGGATCAGGCCGAACGGGCCGGTAGTGACGGCACACGCGAATCCCCCGCGCCCCGGCGGCCGGGCGGTAACCGCGGCTTCCGGCTGCTGGCACTGCGAGTGCTCGCGCCCGCGGCAGCCGTCGTGCTGCTGGCCGCGGGCGGCTACGGCCTGAGCCGCATCGATCTCGGCTCGAGCACCGGGTCGGCCGCCTCTTCCACGGCGGGCGGCGCGGCGCGGGCTGCGCCGAGCGCCGCGGCCGGGGCACACTCGGCCGAGCACGCCAACGCACCCGCCGCGGGGCCCTCCAAGGGAACGATGCCGCAAGCGCGGGGGATCGGGCCGGCCAGGTTCTCCCTCGTGACCGGCCAGCGGAACCTCACCCGGGCCGGCCTCGCGCAGCAGGTCAGGGCCGAGCTGCTCGTGCCGGACTCGGCTCGCAGCACGCAAACCCCGTCCCAGCAGCTACGCGGCTGCGTGGCCAAGCTGGCCGACGGCCACGCGGTGGAGCTGGTCGAGAGCATCCGCTTCGAGGGCAGGCCGGCCACCCTCATCGTCGCCCGCACCGGCGACAAGGACACCGCCTGGATAGCGGCCCCGGACTGCTCGGACACTTATAGTCACGTGCTCGCCACGACCACACTGCCATCGGGAATCTCCGGGCCCTAGTATCGGTTCACTGGAATGCCAGTCAGATGAGGGGTTGATAACGGTTGGCAGAGGTGACTGAAGTCCGGAACGTCATCGTCATCGGGTCCGGCCCGTCCGGTTATACGGCGGCACTTTACGCGGCTCGCGCCGAGCTGAAGCCCTTGGTCTTCGAGGGTTCGGTCACGGCAGGCGGCGCGCTCATGCAGACCACCGACGTGGAGAACTTCCCGGGCTTCGCGGACGCCATCATGGGTCCCGAGCTGATGGACTCGATGCGCAAGCAGGCCGAGCGGTTCGGTGCCGAGCTGCTGTCGGATGACGTCACCGCGGTCGACCTGGCCGCGGACCCCAAGGTGGTCAAGACCGAGAGCGAGACCTACCTGGCCAAGGCCGTGATCATCGCCACCGGCTCGCGGTACAAGGAGCTCGGCGTGCCGGGCGAGAAGCAGCTAGGCGGCCACGGGGTTTCCTGGTGCGCGACCTGTGACGGGTTCTTCTTCCGCGGCCACGACATCGCGGTCATCGGCGGCGGCGACTCGGCCATGGAAGAGGCCATGTTCCTCACCAGGTTCGGTAAGTCGGTGACGGTGATCCACCGGCGCGACACGCTCCGCGCCTCGAAGATCATGCAGGAGCGGGCGTTCGCCAACCCGAAGATCACGTTCGTGTGGGACAGCGAGGTGGTCGAGGTCCTCGGATCGGGCAAGGTCACCGGCCTGCGGCTGAGGAGCACCAAGGACGGCACCGAGCAGGTGCTGCCGGTGACCGGTGTCTTCGTGGCCATTGGTCACGACCCGCGCTCGGATCTTTTCGCCGGGCAGCTCGCCACCGACCCCGACGGCTACCTGCTGGTCGACCAGCCGTCGACGCGCACCGCCATCGAGGGCGTCTTCGCGGCCGGCGACGTCGTCGACCGCACCTACCGGCAGGCCGTCACCGCCGCCGGCACCGGCTGCGCGGCCGCGCTCGACGCTGAGCGCTGGCTGGCCAGCAAGGAAACCTGACAGTGAGCGTTGTGCAACGCGAACTCCGCAGAAGACACAGCGCACGCTGTGCAGCAATTATTGAATCGCAAGTCAAAGGGGTGTGATCGCAAGTGGGCGCGACCAAGGTCGTGACGGACGAGACCTTCGAGGTGGAGGTCCTGAAGAACGACAAGCCTGTCATCGTGGATTACTGGGCCGAATGGTGCGGCCCGTGCCGCATGGTCGCCCCGGTGCTTGAGGAGATCGCCACCGAGTACGCGGACAAGATCGCCGTCGTAAAGCTCAACATCGACGAGAATCCCGCGGTATCGCAGCGTTACGGCATCATGGCCATTCCGACCATGAACGTGTTCTCCGGCGGGCAGGTCGTCAAGCAGATCGTCGGGGCTAAGCCGAAGTCGGCTATCCTGCGCGAGCTGGCCGAATTTATCTAATCCTGTTCGCACCCGAACGGACTTAACGACCCCTCAGGGCACTGGACGGCGCCGTCATACCGGCCGCAGCGCACCCTGGGGGGTCGACGGCGTCATGGACCCCAGTAGCCGCTCCAGCGCCACCTCGACATCTTCCCGCCAGCTCAGCACGGTCCTGAGTTCCATCCGGAGCCGCGGGTAGTGATGGTGCGGGCGCACGGTCTTGAACCCCACCGCGAGCAGGTAATCCACCGGGAGCACGCAGGCCGGGGACTCCCAGCGCCGGTCGCCGAAGGCCTCGATGGCGCGCACGCCGCGCCGGGTGAGGTCCTTGGCCATGGCCTGGATGAGCATCCGGCCGATACCGCCGCCGGCGAACTCGCTGAGCAGGTGAGCGGTCATGAAAAGGACCGCGTCCGCGCTCACCGGGCTGGTCGGAAAGGCGATCGAGCGGGGGACGTACTGCGGCGGCGCGAACAGCATGTACCCGGCGGGCACGCCATCGACATACGCGATCTTGCCGCAACTGCCCCACTCGAGCAGCACGGAAGAAACCCAGGACTCCTTCTCGAGTTCCAGGTCGCCGCTTTCCTCGGCCCGCGCCCGGCTAACCGGGTCAAGTTCCCAGAAAACACACTTACGGCACTTCAGCGGCAGGTCGCCGAGATTATCCAGCGTGATGTTGACGATACGACGTGACATCCTGTTCCCCGGCTTCCCGGCTTCCCCGGCAGAATCCACAAGCGTTACCGGGAGATACCCCGTATCCTGGCATGATACTCGGGCCGAGAGGCCCCCGCAGGCCCCTTGGGTCCCGTAGGCCCCTAAAGGCTTGCCCCGTCCGGCGCCTGGGGGTTTGGGGGGCCGGCCAGGCCCCCCGCCGGGGGGTTTGGGGGGGCGGCCAGCCCCCCCAAGAGCAGGGGGGGTCTGGGGGGATCGTCCCCCCGAGAGAACAGGAGAGGCCGTGACACCCGAACAGCAGCCGCTATCGCAGCCGCAGCGAATCGACCGTTACGTCGGCCAGTACGCCGAGCGGGCGGTTGGCATGGTGGCTTCCGAAATCAGGGCGCTGTTCGCCGTCGCGGCCCGGCCCGAGATCGTATCGCTGGCCGGCGGCTCGCCGTACGTGGCCGCGCTTCCGCTCGACGTCGTCGGCGACATGATCGGCCAGCTGATCGCCGGGCAGGGCGCGATCGCGCTGCAGTACTGCACCGCCCAGGGCGACGCGGGGCTGCGGGAGCGCATCTGCGATGTCATGGCGCTGGAGGAGATCCGTGCGCACCCCGACGAGGTCGTGGTCACCGTCGGCTCGCAGCAGGCCCTGGACCTGATGGCCAGGATCTTCATCGATCCCGGCGACGTGGTGCTGGTCGAGGCTCCGTCCTACGTGGGCGCGCTGGGCGCCTTCGCGTCCTACCAGGCCGACGTGGTGCACGTAGCCATGGACGACGACGGGCTGATCCCGGAAGCCCTCGAGGAGGCCATCCGGCGCACCACCGCGGCGGGACGCCGGGCCAAGTTCCTCTACACCGTGCCGAACTTCCACAACCCCGCCGGAGTCACCCTGGCCGCCGGGCGGCGGCACCGCATCCTGGACATCTGCAGCCGGGCGGGCCTGCTGGTCGTCGAGGACAACCCGTACGGACTGCTCGGTTTCGACAGTGAGCCGATGCGCGCGTTGCGGGCCGACGACACCGACGGGGTGGTGTACCTGGGTACGTTCTCCAAGACCTTCGCCGCGGGCGTCCGGGTCGGCTGGGCCGTCGCGCCGACGGCCATCAGGGAGAAGCTGATCCTGGCCGCGGAGTCGGCCGTGCTCTGCCACTCCAGCTTCTCCCAGCTGACCGTGCGCGAGTACCTGAACACCCAGCCCTGGTACGAGCAAGTCAAGGACTTCCGCGAGCTCTACCGGGAGCGCAGGGACGCGACGCTGCGCGCGCTGGCCGGGATGATGCCATCCGAGTGCCACTGGACCCGCCCGGCCGGCGGGTTCTACGTCTGGCTCAGGCTGCCGGACGGGATCAACTCCAAGGCCATGCTGCCGCGGGCGATCTCGTCCCGGGTCGCCTACGTACCCGGTACGGGCTTCTACGCGGACGGTTCGGGCGGTCAGTACGCCCGGCTCTGCTACTCGCTCCCCGACCCGGACCGCATCGGCGAGGGCATCCGCAGGCTCGCCGCGGTAGTCGAGACCGAGATGCAGCTGCGGGACGACTTCGGACCCATGTCGGCATCCTAGTTAAGGCAGTTTTTCAAAATCATGAGCGATCTTGAGCGCATTGTCGTCCTAGCCGGCGGCCTGTCCCCCGAGCGGGAGGTTTCGCTCCGGTCCGGAGACCGGGTCCGTGACGCCCTGGCCGAGGCCGGCATCCACGCGGTCGTCGCGGACGCCGACGCGGCGCTGCTGTCGATGCTGCGCGCCGATCCGCCCAGCGCCGTGTTCCCGGCCATCCACGGGGTCTGCGGCGAGGATGGCGCGATCAGGGAGGTACTCGGGCTGCTCGGCGTGCCGTACGTGGGCTCGGTGGCCAGCGCCTGCCAGATGGCCTTCGACAAGCCGACGGCCAAGGCCCTGACCGCAGCCGCGGGACTAGTCACGCCGCCGTCGGTGACCCTGCCACGGGAAACCTTCCACGACCTCGGCGCGGCCGCGGTTATCGACCTCATCGTGGCCAGGCTCGGGCTGCCGCTGTACGTCAAGCCCTCCCGCGGCGGTTCAGCCCTGGGCGCCGGGGCGGTCCGCACCGCCGCGGACCTGCCGGCCGCGGTGCTGAGCTGCTTCGCCTACGGCGACACCGCGCTGATCGAGCGGTTCATCTCCGGTACCGAGGTGGCGGTGGGCGTGATCGACCTCGGCCAGGGCCCGCAGGCGCTGCCCGCGGTGGAGATCGTCACCGGCGAGGGCGGATACGACTACGCGGCCCGGTACACCGCGG
>WNFY01001366.1_pt1 | contig 23784 bp, 32 predicted proteins | sample 5400091 | NCBI WGS metagenome assembly WNFY01 (sample SAMN13153364, study PRJNA577476) | soil metagenome | isolation source: 60 cm soil or saprolite under grassland replicate 1 | place: USA:California | collected 2016-06-15 | reverse complement strand
TAAGACAGCGCTGCTGCCTTTCAATGAGTGTTAGTAAATTCTCAAATGCAATTGAACGTTTAAACAGTCTTGGCCTAATTTTTCAAGAGGAAGGCAGGATAATCGGTCTTGCAATTCGTGAAGTATAATTTTTTCTGTTATCTCAATAATGGTTCATCCGGTTATACTCCACGCTTTTGGGAAGAAGTTGTGCGTCATCAATTTATTAGCGGTGCCGCGTTTCTGATTGAAGAGATGCATGTGGACGGGCTGCGCGTTGACCTGACTCAGGCAATGCATAGGGATAATACCCTTAATGCGGATGGGCGCTCGATCGGCAACGCCAATCTCTTCGGACAAAAGCTTTTGCGGGAATGGAGCCGCACGCTGCGTATGATTCGTCCATCAGTAATGTTGATTGCAGAAGATCATACAGAATGGGACGCAGTGATTAAACCGCCAGCACAAGGCGGGTTAGGTTTTAATGCCAGATGGGATGTTGCATTCTACCACAACCTGATTGGCGACTCGGATATGGCGGACGGGAAAGCACGCTTGCTAAAACAAGCAGGATTCGCTGGAAATGATTCGCTCCAGATGGATTGGTTCTCCGGTGCTCTCTATGCCAGTCAGTATAACAGAATTGTCTTCCATGAGTCTCATGATGAGGCGGGTAATTCCAAAGGTACAGAACGGACTATCGTGGTAGCGGTTAATTATGCCCCTCTTGTTGAGGCTACACGCATCATGGCAGAAAATCGCTCTAGGCTCTGTTTTGGACTCTCTTTGCTTTCTGCAGGCACTCCTATGTTCCTGATGGGTGAAGAGATAGGAGCACAGAAGCATTATACCTTCGATAATTTTTTGGCAAATCGTGAGGACATTACCGGAGAGCGCACAGGGAATGGAAGAAAACTTTTTCGCTTTTATCAGGATATTATCACTTTTAGCAAGCGACTGAGTTCAGTTAGAAGTCATAACATAGATATACTTCACCAGTCGAATGCATCCCGGGTCATTGCGTTCAAACGATGGAGCGCAGATAAGCAGGTTATTATTGCTGCGAGTTTCAATAATATCGCATTTCGAGATGGCTATATAATTGTAAAAAATTTACTTGCCATTCCAAATGCCACTTGGAAAGAGGTATTTAACAGTGATGCCGTTATCTATGGAGGTGGAAACACCGGTAACAGCGGCGCCATTATTTCTTCAAGTGAAGGTCGTATTAATGTGATAATTCCAGCCTGCGGTTTTGTGGTGCTTGTGAGGCAATGAGAATAATGCTAACTATGTCACACCAAGAAAAAAGAAAAACTGCTATCATTCTTTAATGCGTAGTTCGTTTTTTAACCTTAAAGGTATCAGTCATCCGGTCAATCGCTTTTTCAAAATAAATTTTCATAGTAGCACCGTATAAATTTTTATTAAAGAGAAAAACGTAATAGATAAAATGGTTCATGGCGTTTGCCGTGACGATCAAACATTCAATTCAGTGTTGACAGTCCACGAAATGGTAAGAGCGATCCAGAGATTATCGGAACTGAGTCTCTCCCTTTTTTTATAAAAAATTACGTATTTATACTCTTGACATAGCATTATACTATCTGTAATTTAGAAGATAGAACTTATTGTATTAATTGCACCCGGAAAGCCGAAAACGGGATCATAGAGTAGGCGTTTAAAAACTATACTTATGAGTGTTTTTAAAGTAGACTTGAGTGGTTTAGATCTCAAGCATGAGCATCTTGAAAATATTAATGTTGCCATTCAAAAAGCTGCGGCAGAGGAACTAGCAAAAATTGATCTGAAAGATAAGATTGTTCTTGTTCCGGTAAACCCTGAACGGAATATCAAGGATCGTATTATTTGCGGGATATATCCCTACGTATTAGAGGATAAGGGTTTTGCAAATGAAATAGAGCGCGCCACTAATAGTTTCAAGGAGCAAGGATAATTGATATGGAAAAGAAGCAACGCGTCAAAATCATGTGTCCAAGCAGCCGCTGCAAGCCTGGGGCTCAATTACTGGGTGTCAGGCTTCAGAACGGCGAAGTTGCCATCCTGCCGCAAACATTACTGTTGATGAACAATTTATTGAAAACACAAGAAATGGTTCAATTCCAGAAGAGCGATTTCGATTCGTAAATAAATGTGTTGAAAATGGATGCAGGCAATGGACTGGTACACGCTGTGGTATAGCAGACACTATTGAAAACGCCTGTCGCATTTGTCCGTATGTAATTACTGAAATAACAGAAACCGAGGTAAATGAATTCTTTGAAGACGAAAAAAACATAGTGCTGAGGGGTTGATGTTTGAATAATAACCGATGGTTTAGAATAGGACTCATTATTACAATTCTCGCGAAGAAATAAGAAATCCGCTTTTGAATATCTGCTCACTTCAACTCTACCACAACTCCTTCAATTATAACCCTTGAAAGGAAGTCACTGGTGGCATCATTGCTGCCATGATAAATCCTGTTAGGATGATGTAGGCAGAGAATATATTGTACTTCTTAATAAAAGTAATCGGGATATAAATCTTGATAGTTGGAGCATTTTGGATAAAACAAAAATCAATTGCGATGTTACCAATAATAAAATCATTTCCCGGTGATGCACCTAAAATAATTCTGAGTGGCACCGGCACACAAATGAGTAATAAGGGAGGCCCCATCACCCTTCTCAATACAGAGGGTTTAAAGATTGATGATGTCAGTTATACCAAAACTGACGTTGAGATTCAGGGTGAACTTGTGGAATTAAAATGGAAAAAACATACGCGTATATTTTATTAATCAAACCAAAAATAAAAAAATGAAGGCGTCTAAAAACGGTTTTTCCGTTGCTGCATATAAAGGGGATGCAAAAACCCTGCTTGCATTTAATTTAACCGAAGCAAAAGCAAAAGACCTCGCTGGGTTTACAATACAATGTAAGCCTGGCAGCAATCCATCTTATTTCCTGTTTAATCTGCTTGCATTTAAAGAACCTCAAAAGCATGCACAAGATCCAAACGAACCCGCCAATTCAAGTGTCAACGCACCTTTTCAGAAATTTCGGTGGCTCCATGTGCCAGGTATTTTCCATCAACTTAAGCGTGTTTTCTTTGGGAATTACACCTACACCATTACTCCGCGCTATTTTAAAAATAATCAGCTTCTTTCACTTGATCCGGCTAAGAGCCTGTCTTTTGACATAGACGTTTCTCCTTTTGAAAAAAATGATGTGGCGGTTGGCTTCACAAGAGGGTTTGTCCAGTCCCAAGCTTTTGTTCGCCACTTTGGCAAGAAAGCTGTATTTAAGCCAAAAAATGGAGATTTTATTTTTAAGACGGACGCAATTGCTGGTACGAATGAGAAAGGCGAAACGTACACATTTCAGGAAGAGTATGAATGGCTTGGTTTCACGGCAAGGAAAAAGATATTTGACCTACTTGGTGATGCAAAAAATAACGCAGATACTTCTCTTGACGTTTTAGCATATGATCTCTATGAACCGGATATTTATACTGATCTTTTAACATTAGCAAAAGAAGGAAGGATACGGATGATTGTAGATAATTCAGCTTTACATCATGACAAAAATGGAACAAAAAATGAAGATCGCTTTGAGAAACTATTTATTGAAGCTGCTACAAATGATGCAGAAATAAAAAGGGGAAGATTTGGATCTATTGCTCACTGCAAGATATTTATTCTTAAGAAAAACGGAAAGCCGATAAAAGTGTTAACTGGCTCAACTAATTTTTCGGTAACCGGACTTTATGTTAATTCCAACCACGTGATTCTTTCCAAAAATAAAGATCTGGTACAACTTTATGGAAATATGTTTGAAGAGGTCTGGAATGGAAATGTTTCATTGAATTTCAGGGATTCTCAATTTGCAAATAAATTGATTCCTTTTGCTCCTCCGACTTTAACAGACGCGAATGTTTCTTTTTCACCTCATACGCTGCCCTTTGCACATGATAATTTACAAAGTATTGCCGATAGGGTTAAAGATGAAGAAAACATCAACAAAAAAAATGGCAGCGTTTTCTTTGCGGTGATGGGAATTACAAATGGAACTGGGCCAGTGTACCCAACCCTCCGAAAAATTCATGAAAAGCAAACAATATTTAGCTACGGAATTTCCGACGCTCCGGGAGGAATTTCTTTATATAAGCCAGGACGGAAAAGAGGAGTTTTGCTCACTGGAAAAACGGTCACCTCAAAACTGCCTCAGCCTTTCTCAAAAGAACCAGGAATCGGTAGTGCTCATCAGATACACCACAAGTTTGTAGTATGCGGATTTAACGCAAATGATCCTGTTGTGTGGTGTGGCTCTTCAAACTTAGCAGAAAATCCTGAACAAAATAATGGCGATAATCTCATTGTCATAAGGGATCCAGACCTTGTAACGGTGTTTGCTTTGGAAGCGTTGGCACTGATTGATCACTTTCATTTTCGTAATACACATGCCTCAAAAACGAAGTCTGGTAACACTAAACCACAGAATATCATTGATTCTGATGAGTGGAGCAAAAGTTATTTTGATGAAAGTGATTTGCACTTCAACGACAGGACGCTCTTTATTTAAAAACTTTTTACTCAAATCAATATCTAACTACTTGAGTTTTCTTCCTCCTATTACAGGATTAACATAGAGAACTGACCTTATATCTACAGTTTTTTTTCTTTTGTGCCTATAATATCAGCGATAGCATTGTGTAAATCTCTAAGGTATTACGTAAAAATACGGTAATAAAATACAGTATTTCTACTCTTGATTAAGGTGCGACAACAAAGTATTTTAGTAACGCAATAAATGAATAAATTTTTTAAATAGACTCAAAGGTGAAAACGGATTAGGAGTAAGCAAAAATTGGTCAATAGATTTTTATTTGTAGTAACTGCAATTTACTTATACAAGATACCCACTACCTCTTGAGGCAATTACGTAATTGGATAGCACCTTAATTGTATGTCCTGTATAAGTTCTGCAACGTATTTGCACCTAAAGATCAATGAAAATAAACCATAATACAAAGGGATAATTGTTGGCACCTTTATTAAAAACAGTAGCACCCGGTAGGCCGAAAAGGGATTAAGAGTAGGCGAAAAAAAATACATGTTCTATGCCTGAAGAAAAAATAACATTAGATACACTTTATATTGTTGATTCTTCCGATAACAATATAACATTAGAGGTTAACATTGGAGATGAAGGGCAAACAAGCGATATGTCCATAAGGCTTGAGGATACTTTTATTGTTGAAAACCTATCAGGCGATCTTGAGGAAACACTATTAGGAACAAATGAACAATTAAATGGAAAAAAACTAACTATCGTCGCTACTATAGCAGACACTTCGCGAACAACAAATTTTACCAGTTTGACCATTCATTTAAAGGGAGGATTTATTTCTAATGATTTTGCATTATCCAAAACTGTTAATGAAGAAGGAGCATCTGCTGACTATTTATGCCTTATTGAATTTTTTAAACCATAGTTCCAGTCCATTAAATTCAAACTGTATGAAATGTATCCTTATTTTTATTTTGTTGTTTGTAATTGTAACTCCGCTTACTGCGCAAAGTGATATTGATACCACTATTAAGATCGATTTATTAAAGGCCCCTGTTTCTCCAGCTTCTAATCTTTTAGGTATAGCCCCGAGTGATGTAGATAAACCTACCGATGTTTCAGCTTTCATGCTATCTCTTCAAGCTGCTACTAATGCCTTTACAAAACTTCCAGCTAACTATGCTGTCGACATTGCACCATATTGGCTATTTAAAAACAGCAAGAAGGGGGATATTACAACGGAGGGTTTTAAAAAATCTAAAGGACCAGATGTTTTTAAACAGACTTTGATCTTGTCATTTGCTGTTAAAAATCCCGATTCAACAGAAACGGGGTTCAATTCTAAAAGTATTTATGGGGGCTTTGGTATTAAGTTTTCAATTCTCCGTGGTCATTACGATGAAGAAACCAATCAGGCGCTGAAAAAAATAAAAACATTTCAAGATATCAAACTTAAACATTTAGATAGTTTGATGACTGAATATAAGGCTAATACTGATCCGGATGTCGCTAGATTAAGAAAAGAAAGAAAAGATCTGTTCAAAGGAATAAATGTCAACGATAAATCTCCGGAGAACCAGGCTAAAGTTCAAGGCATTTTCGCGAGTGCAGATTTCAGGAAAATCACTGATACACTTAATCAGATTCTTACATTTACTGAAACTGACAGTGCTGATGCAATTCAAAACGTTGACAAGCAAATTCAATTAGTTGCTGCTGCCTTTCAAACCAACCGAATTGGTTTAACATGGGATATAAATGCAGGAATTAGTGGAGAATTTGTAAACAAACGATTTGATAATTCAAAAGTTCACAATGCTGGTATTTGGATAAACCTGGGATATACAACAAATAAGGGTCATTCATTTCTTTTTTTAATTCGATATCTATATAATCCTGATCAAATATTTGCTAAAGAAAACGCAATAAATGACATTGGTAATATCTCCACTTTAGATGGGGGATTTAAGTATGCCTATTCACAATCGCAATCCAAATTTAATTGTAGCATTGAGACTATTTACAGAAGTGTCCTTTCAAGTGATACCATTGATCCTTCATGGAGATTAATAGTAAATGCAGATTATGCTATTTGGCAAAATCAAAAACTGACTTTTTCTTTCGGGAGAAATTTTGATGGTACAATTACTAAAGATGGAAACTTAATTGCAGCATTAACTTTCTTAACAGGTTTTGGTAATAAAAGATAATAATTTTTTTAAAAATAATTTATGAGTATTAGTAAAGGTTTTTTCAAGACAAAATTTATTTACTTATTAATTGCCTCTGGTTTCATGGGATTTGCCATGACACTCTTAGTATATGTGAAATGCAAACCTTTATTAAAGGATAAGGATTATACCTTTCACGAGCCTGCTGTTAATAAAAATGACATTATTGATAGCTTTAATCAAACTTATCTGGATTCAATCGAACCTGTTTTTAAAAAATATGATTCTTTAAGGAAAAGGATTGAGCATTTAAATTCTATAAAGGCACAAACGACAAAAAAATGAGTAATGAGGATAGGAACACATTAGTTCGATTCAAACAAAATGAAGATTCTTTAAAGCACCAACTTCAGATTAATGATGACACTGATAGAAATACTCTCGCTCAATTCCTTGCCCTTCAAAAAGATACTTACAGAAAGTACCGGGCCGGGCAAAACAATAAAATTGCTTGACTCTTCAGAGGTGGAAAAAGAATTAAGCTTATCCGATAGTTTAATTCAACTAAATTTCCTGATGAGCGATAGTTTACATAAAGACTTTCCTTTAAGAAAAAAAATAACGCTATACATAAAGAATTATAGTGCTAACAATATTGGTTTTTTTGAGAAGTACCCTGATTTTGGATTATGGATTTTATTTACTTGTGCAACGGTATCGGTTTGGTTTATATTATCCGTGATCTTTTTTACAGATATTTTTAATTATTACACTAATGTCAATAACTATTACACAAATGTTTGTAGTATAATTCCTAAGGAAATGATACAGAAGTCCGAAAAAGCGACTCAGAAAACTAAAGCCAGGATTTTAACTCCCGGCAAGCTAATTGGATTTCTTATTTACTCCTTAATATTAGTTGCCCTTTTTATAGGAATTCAATTTATAACCGTCTATGATCACTCTATTGTACCCGCCAACTTATTCATAACAAATTACCTTGTAAAATTCCATTTCTTCCTTATTACCGGAGGTATTATATCATCTTTCTTTTTTGGTGGCTACCTGACAACAGGGGAAGTTCTAAAGGAAATTACATTGCTGTCCGCGTATGTAAACAAAGAAAAATTAAAAGATAACCTTGATAAAAATAAGAAAAACAATTTGGAAAATGCATCCAATGCCATCAGCAAAATCTGTGCATTATCATTAAAAAATCTAAGCAAATATTTTTATATAGCATCTTTTATTTTAACCGCCGTTGTAATAGTTTCAGGAGTTTTATTTTCAGGTATCAATAGTCTCGATATTTCTAAACTTTATAAAGAATCCTTCAACCAAAATTTTTTAAACTATGATATAATCTATTTATTTGGCGGTTTATATTCACTTCTTATTCTTTTCTTTTATTTGCCATTAAGATTGACGTTTTCTCAGGTTAAAGAAAAATATCCTGAAGCAAACAATCAAGATGAAAAACAAGAGACGACAAAAAAGTCTGCGTTTTACAATGACAAGGATTTTTTAAATCGTCTTAAAGAAACTTTTACTGTTTCAACACCTTTGCTGGCTGCACTTATTCAACTAATCATTGATGTATTATCCAATACATAATTTTTGACTTGTTTAATCTCTGTGCAACTTCCAAAAGCTGCGAAGCAGGCTTGGAAGAGTCATTTTCGAAAATTCTTTATTACTGAATGAGTCTTTAAATTTTAGATCGTCTGTATGCAATGGTAAAGATTAAAATCGCTACTTCGTCATCTTTTTTGTATCAATCAGTTTATTGTCTATAAGGAGCAGGTCAATGCCGTGTTACATCGCTGCCCGTAGAGAAACTATGGATTGCGGATTAAAAATCTTTTTATCTTCTGATTAGTATCGCCAAGAGTAGGGTCACTTTTAAAATTCGTTATCAATTTTTGAATTGAAATGGATACATGCCAGTGTAAGTATCGAAAAACGAGAGGAGATGTTTGTTGAGTTTTGCGAGAAAAATTAAATCATTATAAACAGAGAAAAAGTTTCTCAAAAAAACCGTCTCAGTTCTTTGAGACGGTTTTTAATATTTGATCGGAATGCCGCGAAAATATCAGAGCACCTTCAATTCTTTTTCATAAACCTGACCATTGATTATAGCTGATATATAATATAGACCGGGTTTATTACCTATTTCATTGCGTGAAATTGTAACAGAAGAATTGTTTACCCTTCTGTGCAATACTACATAGCCAGATTGATTAGATATGGTAATCGCTGACATAAATTTTTTATCCCTGGTTGCTATTGTAAAACGATCTTGTGCAGGATTCGGACTTAATTTTATCATATCCCCCGAAATATCGGTTTTGTTACTTCCTGCGAATGAAGCAAGTGGTTCCCGTTTTTCTATTTCAATATGTGAGAAGATGATACCGAAAAAGTTGCCCATATTCAAAATTCTAAAATCTGCTTTCCTTGTAGTATTTCTGTTGTTAAAAACGCCATCAAAAAATTTCTACTGAGTCGGTTATCCAGTTTTTAGTATTGGTAAGCGTTACAGTTTTGGCTAGTACATTGGTTCCCGCTTTTGAATCATAATAGATTCTGAATTTGGAATTACTTCCACTGCCTGAATCAAGATAAGTATATTTCAACATGATATGATAACCGTTGGTCGGTCTGTGCACGGTATCTAAGAATTTTCTCAGGAACTCCAGTAAGGTTATTAATTTGTCTATTTATTTCTTCGTAGTTGGCGTTGTAACTTTTTTGTTAACATATGTACCAGCACCAATTTCCTCAGTAAATACCTTTTTAGCTTTATTCCAAAGAAAAGGACCAACAAATATTATTTCATCGGTATTTTCATTTTTAATTCGTACCCTCCAAAAAGGCAAAGTTTCTATTTTTGTGTGATAAGCTACAAGTGTTTCACAATTGGACTTATCATTGCATAGATAAAATCTTTCAGTTGGTATATAAAACCATCCTGTAGTTATTCTTCCGTCAGGCCAAATTATTATACTAATCGCACGGCCACTTAAAATCCATAGCAGCATGATAACACCTAAAAAAAGAAGTTTTGTCTTTTTGGGGACTTTAAAATAATAGTATAATAATAATCCAAAAAGTATAAGTAAAAGTGTAGGCAAGGTTACATTGGTTGCAGCTAAACTCTCCATAGAACTTATACTTCCGGTTACAAGCGAAGTACTTGAAAAATAACCAAAAGAAGTTAGAGCTATCATACAAAGGAAAAGAATACCTAAAAATATTATCGTTATAACCGAAATAATAACCTTCATAATTGTATCATTTTCGCGGAACAGTGAATGTAGCAACTGTTGTAATTATATTATTATTTTTCCTTTTTGATGGACTCATAAGAGTTTTAGCCTCCCTTCAAACTTTTTCCATTACTAGTTCAATCTGCAATGTCATCTGAAGTGCTTTGCAAAAACTTTGTATCTTCTGTAGCCTTCATTTCTTTCCAGTCGGCGTTGAAACTTTCTTGTTTGTGAATGTTTCTTTTTCTGTTGTCATTTCTTTCAACCATTCTTCATACATTTTCTCCGGCATTTCCCTATAACCAAGTTTGGCTAAAGCGATGTAAGCATTTTGCATTTCATTAAAAGCAACGGTAGGCTTTGGAAAATTCCCTTCTCTTTCTTTAAGATATATTTTCTTTAGTGTTTCTGCTTTCAATAATAAAGCCATTGGGTTTACGGGATGATATCGCAAAACTAAATTGCAGCATTTAAGAATAAAGCCATCGTAATAATTATGTGTTTGGAATTCGTATTCTTTTTGTAAGGTCAAGTACACATAAAGCAATGGATTGTTGATTGCTTAATGTGTCCATATATATATATAAACCACTCTTGATGGCTTCGGGATTTACATAACCTGTAACCATTACCCAGCATCAGTAGGAAATGTGGCACTTGTTAGCTCTGTGTTATACCAGCCAATTTTCTCGCTGTAATTTTTTATGTAGATGTGGTTAGGTGCAAGTGAGAGCAAAAATATAGTGGTTAGCCCATTAGCACAGCACTTGCCAACCTGCTTCATAATGGTGCGAAAATCTTTAATCCAGCGGAAACATATTTTTTTACATTGGAATCGGCGCTGATAAGTGTATAATCATTAGAGATAGCCTGCCAGATCAGCATACGATCAAAAGGGTCTTTGTGATGAACTGCTGTTAGCTGATGATAAGTACTGCTATCATGAGAGGAGAGGGTCTCGGTGTCAAACCCCATTTGCAGGCATAGATCAGGAATGTCTTCCGGCGAAAAACCAGTCAATTGTATTTTGTTTAATGAGCTCTTGAGGGAGATTTCCCAAAAACTGATTGTACTTGCGACAATCCGGTGATCGGGACTAACAATAATATCTTTAACTTTTTTTGATAGTTTTTTTGTATCGGTAATAGCCCAGATCAGATAATGGGTATCCAAAAGATATGTCATAAGCCCAGAAATTCTTCTTCTGTGATTTTAAAATTTTTGCCAAATCTTACTTTGCCCTTGCCTTCCAAAATGCCAATTTTCCTTTTTGGTTTTTTAGCCTTTTCTTTAGGCACCAGCCTTGCAACAATATCTTTTCTCTTTCCATAAGAGATACCAATTTCTTCGCCCGCCAATACCCTTTTCAGCACTTCGGAAAAATGGGTCTTAAATTCACCTACACTCATCGTTTCCATAGCATTACTTTTTATTCAAACAAAGATATTATTAATTTGACAAGTTGTCAAGAAAAAAGGGTAGTCTTATTTAAACTTCAGAAATAGCCGGCACTAATTCTTCCTGTGTATAGAAATAAGGCTTTCATGTAGGGATAAGGCAGTTTCGTGCAATTTATGAAAGGCTTGGGGAAATATCAGGGATGTTGTGCGTAAAATCGTATTTGAAATGGCAAAGCTTGCGTAAAGGCACCCCAACAAATTTTTAAAATTTGAAAATGAGAAAATCAGCTACCATATTATTTTTCCTTGCGGTGATTTTAACTGCTCGCGGGCAAACAACCAGCCCTGTGGAGTGGCAGTCCAGCGCAAAGAAAATTGCCGATAAGACTTTTGAAATCCATTTAACGGTAACGGTAGCCGCTCCCTGGAATATCTATTCCCAGCACACACCGGAAGGCGGCCCCGTACCTACGCAAATTAGCTTTATAAAAAATCCTATGATTACGATGGATGGAGAGATAAAGGAAACGGGCAACCTTGTGAAAAAAAATAAAGAGGTGTTTGATGTGGATGTGCATTACTACGACGGAAAAGTTGAGTTCATAGTGGTCGTGTAGTTGAAGACAAGTGTCAAAACAAATGTCAGTGGTTCGGTCAAATATATGGTATGCAATGACCGCGAATGTTTGCCACCCGTTCAGAAAACATTCACCATACTGCTCGGAGATAAATAGTTAAACCTGTTCATTATGCGCCCAGATTGTCCATTCAAAATCTTTTGTGACAAGCGCATCAGCTATATCCTGCTCATGCAAACGCTGACAGAGGATACAGACAGATAAGTGCCTGCTGTTTTTATTTCTTCCTCAATTATTACCAAACATTCTCCTCCACGTTAATACAAAACGAATGCAACCATCTTTTTTCATACGAACCGATAGCCGTTACACCAAAATTATTTTTAAAGATATTCTCTATGCCGAATGCCGTCAGAATTATGTGCAGATCGTCATGGAGGGAAGCAAGTCTTACATGGCGCTTATTTCGATGAGTCAGCTTGAAAGAACCCTCCCTTCCCAGTTTTTCTGCAGGGTGCACCGCTCCTACATTGTTTCGCTAAACCACGTAACTTCTTTTAACAACGACACGATCTATATCAAAGACCTCCCCATACCGATAAGCGGAGAATATAAAGAACTGCTGCACCGCAGCGTACATATCCTGGTCAGTGAAACAAGGCGTAAGAAACCCACCGTTGTCAACAAAAATGGTGAACTCGAACCCTGATGCAGGCATCTAAAAAAATTTCGTCCGCTCAGCGCTAGCTTTCATGTACCAATCTGTGGCTTTGGTGTATTTCAGAACACTCGTTAGTTAATACAAATTACCTTATGCCTGCGGTAAAAAATAATTACAAATTTTCATAAGCGGAAGTTATGGAAATGGGATCCATCAACTTCTTTTCGAGGGATTGTTTCTACTCTCCCTTTTTTTTAATTCAGGAAAGTGTTCTTTTAAGTAGTACAATATTTTTTTCATAGCAGAAGTTCCGCGGGCGGGGCGGAGAAGTTTTGGTGCAATCGCATTTGCGACCCCGTTTAAAGTCGCATTAGCAAAGAGGGACTGTTTCTACAGCCCCTTTTTACAAACTCATACGCAAAATAAAAATATGCCGACTGATGAAAAACCAAATCTATATTCTTTCACCAGAGAAAGAGGGTGATCAAAACAACAAAAGCAATTCAGAGGATTTAACGTAAAATAAAAAACAGCAGGAAGCTGTGGTTCTAAAAATAGTTGCTCATGGAAAATAATTTTATCCTTCACGCAAAGACAAAGAAAGTTGAATCGCAGGATGCCTTAAGAAAGCTGCTGACGAAAGAAAAAATTCCTGTAACCCTCTTTTGCCATCATTCAATGAAAGAAAATAGCGAGGCCTTCTATCATATTGAAGGCTTTTACCGTATACAAATTTCCCATACTTATTTATCTACAATAAAGAAGATGATTGATGCAGAAATTCAGTATGAGACTTTAGCGTTATTTGAATTTTCAAGCTGGTAAAAAAGTCTATTCAATGAGTATAGTGCTAAGACAGATTTTTGCATCCAAACTTAACTTCCATGAGAGATGAAAGTATCCCCGTTGTTGTCATTATTGGCAGCGGCTTTTGTGGTATGATGACCGCGGTAAATTTATTTCAATCGCCCGTGCCGTTAAAGATAGTTATTATTAATGAGGGGTATCCGTTTGGAAAGGGAGTTGCATATAGTGCCTACAGCGAAAAATATCTTTTAAATATGCGTGCCATCAACATGAGCGCTTATGCAGATATGCCGCAGCATTTTCTTGACTGGGTGTGTGCACTTGACAAGTACAGCGGTGTTCCCAAAAGTATCATGACGAATGCGTACGTCCCAAGAAAAATTTATGGAGACTATCTATCATCAGTCTGGAGTCATGCTTTGCAAATAAAAAATGAATGGATGCATGTTGAATGTATCAATGCGAAAGCTATTGATATTAACGCTTATACAGATCATTAGATGGTACATCTTGAGGACGGATCTTTCTTACACGCTAATATTGTTGTACTTGCAACCGGCAATACAAAACCAGCTGAACTCAAAATTGCACATTCATCATTTCCTGAAAGTAAAAAATATTTCAGCAATCCGTGGACGAAGGAATGCGTAAGCGATCTTGAAACAACAAAAGATATTTTGATCATTGGTAATGGGCTTACCATGATTGACACTGTATTGGGCTTACTGGAAAATGGGTTTAAGCATACGATACACACCATCTCTCCAATGGTTTTTATTTGTTGCCGCATAAATACAATTTACTCGTCTATGATACAATTGCAGAGGAGTTACCACAAGAACACTCATTACATGGTATCTTAAGTTTAGTAAACAAACATGCAAAGACACTTGCGGGTATTGGCATTGGTGAGCATCTTATCATTGACGGTCTGCGTCCCTTTTCTCAAAAGATCTGGCAGTCATGGACGCTGAAAGAAAAGCGAACTTTCATAAAAAAATTAAGTCGCCCCTGGACTGCACTACGCCATAGAATCCCCTTACACATTTTCGAGCGCGTTCAGGAGCTGCGTATAAAAAAAAGTCTTGTGATTTATAAAGGAAACCTGGCGGAGGTAACTGAAACTGAGGAAGGTATAACCGTTTCTTTCTTTAATAAAGAAACAAAACAGAAGGAAACAATTTTAGTGGGCAGAGTAATTAATTGTACCGGGCCTGATTCAAATATTTTGAGGTCTTCGAATATGCTGCTAAGAAATCTTGCAACAAAAGAAATTATTGTTCCCGATGCATTGCAAGGAATTGATGCCGATGAGACTACCGGCGCTGTAAAAAACGAAGGCGGTGCAATAAGCAAAACGATGTTCACCATCGGCAGTAATTTAAGAGGCGTACTTTGGGAAAGCAATGCAGTGCCGGAATTGCGTGTACAGGCACAGAATCTTGCAGCTACTATTTTAACCCACATTGCAGCTTCAAATCGTTCAAGTGTTAAAAAAGGGGTCAAATTAGTTAAAGTGGATTGTTTTAGTGCGGGAAAGAATTTCTTATTCATTGAAAATCAATAACTGTTTTTTTGAAAGCGGTTTGTAGACCCCGTAGCCCAATTGTTCATGATAGATGTTTGGGATAGCTTTGATATAATGTTTCTGAAAGTTATTTTCAAAACGATAAAAACTACTGGTGAGAGAAAAAAACACTATCGCTTATGTGAAAGCTATCGCTTTGATAATACTATTCGTCATCAAACCATTCTTCATCTTGGCTCACTGGAAGATTTACCCGAAACAGATCAAAAGAAAGCGCTTGCCGACAGGATAAATGAATTGGTAAAGCAAAGCCATACCGGAAAGCAAAGTTTGTTTCCGCCCCCCGATCAGCATATAGAAACCTTAGCACAAAAGTATTTTGCAGCCATTAAAGAGAAACAACGTCTTGATATAGCTGCCGGCAAAGATTATCACCGTATAGACACGGACACCGTAAAAAATAAAAATATAAAGGAAACAGGTTCAGAGTGGCTTTGTATGCAGGCACTTGAACAGTTAGGCATAATCAGTTTTTTAACGCTTAAAGATTGGTCGCCCGAACAAATACAATTAGCCCTTACGCACATTATTAGCCGGGCTACCTATCCTGCCAGCGAACTACGTACAAGCGAATGGATAAAAGAAAATTCAGCAGTTTGTGAGCTTACCGGTTATCCCATAGAGAAGATAACTAAAGACAAACTCTATGACATTAGTAAGGGCTTGTATAAAGTAAAAGGAGATTTGGAAAAACATTTAAGCAAACGCACCAATGAACTCTTTGACCTTAATGATAAAATCATCCTCTATGATCTTACCAACACCTATTTTGAAGGATCTATGCGGGTGAGCAAAATAGCCAAATTTGGACGAAGTAAAGAAAAGCGTAATGATGCACGCTTGATAGTTCTTGCAGTGGTGGTCAATACCGAACGATTTTTAAAGTACTCCCAAATATTCGAAGGCAACATGGCAGACAGTAAAACCTTAGAGCAGATCATCACCGGACTATCATCCCGAACCTCATCGACCGAGCGTCATCCCATAGTGGTATTGGATGCGGGCATTGCAACAGAAGATAATCTGAAATTGCTTAAGGAAAACAAATTCGATTATATGTGTGTATCACAGTCGAACATGAAGAAATACAGTGACGATACAAGTAGCCAACCCATTAAGATATTAGATAAAAGAGAGCAGGCACTTACCCTTCAAAAAATAACAGTAGAAGGCAGCACTGACACCTGGCTTCGGGTACACAGCCACGCTAAAGCGCTCAAAGAGTCGACAATGAACAGCCGTTTTTCACAGCAGTTTGATGAACAAGGGCTTTCACAAATAAAAGAAAGCCTTGGTAAGAAAAGCGGCGTAAAAAGCAGGAAAAAGTACGGGAACGAATTGGCAGGCTCAAAGCCAAATACCAGAGTATTCACAAATATTACGATATAGAAACCGAGGCAAATAATAAAGGAACTGTTACCAATATAATATGGAAACAAAAGCCTCTTGAAAACAAAGAAGGTTATTACCTGCTGCGCACCACACTTAATCAAAAAGATGAACAGGTGCAATGGACAATTTATAATACCATAAGAGAAATAGAAGCCACCTTCCGTACCTTAAAAACCGATCTTGATCTTCGGCCCGTTTACCCTGATTTATTTTCTGGGTAGCTGCAATGTGGGTTAAACTTTGACGGAGTTGTCCTTAACGAATATAGTCTGATAATTTCAGGAGCAAGAGCACCAAGAGTTCCGAGAAAAGTAAATTTGTAAATTGGTCACTTTCTAAAATTTAAATTCAAAGATTATTTCAGTTTAGTTTCGCGCTCAATAATCTGATTAGCATGATTTAGATCATTTTGTAGTTTGCGAAGCGCGTTCAATGATTCCTGTGACCTTTCTTTGTCCACCTTAAGTTCAAGATTACAATTAGGACAACAAATGGTTTTTTCCGAAAGCAGCATGGAAATAGAAATTAATATTCTAAAACTGCATCTGGGACATGTAAGACCAGGGGAAGGGGAAGCTGGAGCATAAAGATGTGTTGGTAACTTGTCTCTATTTGTAATTGGATGTGGTTTGATAGTCTTTTTATGAGTAAAAGATGTAAACCAACGGGAAAAACGTGCCAAAAAGGTTATTTTTATTATTTTCATGCTTTTGTTTCCTTATTCCATACGTGTTTGTTGAGAAATCACTTTTCCATGCACTGCAATATCCAAAATCTGAAATAATCGCGAAAGTCCAACGGGAATATCAGATTGGACAATATTCATTTTAATTTTTAGATCTGTATCCGATTTGGGTACTTCCCCACCAGAAACTATCTTGCCGTAGGTTCCTTTCATTATTACTATAGGAGGTATTGATGCAAGTCTGTTTCCATTTTGCGTTAAAGGGGCTTTAGTAATTTCAGTCAGCCTCAAATTAAATTCTAAAGAAGCATCTTTTATTTGTAGTAGCGGAATGGGAACTAGTGAAAGAAGTGGTAGGGTAATTTCATCACTTATGATATTTCCATTCACATCTTGTTTATCATAAACAAACGTCACGTTTTTTAGGCGGCCCAAACTTTCTGGAGCCTCTCTCGTGCTTTTTTCAAATCCAACTGCTTCTATAAACCCAACCGTCGCTTGTGCGCCCATCGCCTCTCCTTGAATTAAAGCAACGATAGGCGTTCCGATAAGTTGTTGGAAGGATAATGATATTGTTGCTGATAAGTTACTTGGCATAAGATGAAGTTATTAATTGATTGTGCATTCCCACAAATACGCTTTCGTGGTTTGCACTTTATCCTCCTTAAGAGAAAAATAATCATGCCCCCGGAATACAATAAATTTGAGCCATCCCATAGAGTAAAATGGCCAGTAGCATCTGCCCAACCCTCAACGTCAAAACAAATAATCCCATTTTTCGCATTAAATTTTGATCTATCTACAACGCCATTAACCGCATTTTCTGTAACATGAGGTAGACCATACCTTTTTTGTAAAAATGTTTTCATTTCCCTCACCCTGTATGCATACAGTAATTTATCATCCCCTGAAACCGTATTCAATCCGGCTTCCTTTGGAATTTTATGTTCATCAGCTGCATAATTTAATGATCTACATAGACGAATTGCGCAAGTATTTGTGATCCATCCTGCGTTCACTCTACCACCAATAAGATGCTTTACCTCTTCTGATGTTCCAAGTGGATAATTTGATGAAAGTGTCTTGTAACCAGCAAGTGTCATAAATATTTTTGTAGTCTTTTATACGTTTTTTGTAAATACAAGAATTGTGAAGTTTCATTGGCAACTCCCCATTCATTTTCCTCATTATTGTATTTAAGAAACAAAATCATTCTCTGCTTCATCATATTTGCTGGAAAGTTTTCAGCAAAAAAGAAATACGTTATCGTATCACGAGTAAAACGGCCTTTCAGGGTTCCCTCAATGGTTGCTTTCGCTTTAAACATGAATCCAATTGAAGAAATAGTATCTATCCTAGCGATAATGATTAATTCAGATTGCTCTGTTGCTTCTTTAATTATTTTTTTCGGAGGAACAATATTCGCACCTCCAAATTGCGCACAAAGAGTATCGATACTGAAATAGAATAATACTAAGAGAAGAAAACGCATGCAGCTTCATTATTATACTTCTACTAATTTTTTGTCTTCCTCTTTTTCCAAATCCGTCTGCGTCCATAAATAATTCTTTATTTCAGTATCTATTGTTAGAACTGATACAGCTTGTTGCGGCATTTGACTTAATGTCTTTCCTTCTGTAACTATGGATAAGCTCTTTTTCTCAATATCAGCTTTGTCGACAGCAAATTTTAACTCAACAGACAAATCCTTTATGTCCACTCTAGGCACGGGGAAAAATTGCAAAACCGGATCTTTGCCATACTGTTCGGCAAGGATAGCTGATTGATGGTCAGCTTCTGCCCTCGCAGAAGCAATATCGCTTATTATTGCTGCAATAATATCTTTAAGTGTTGCCATTATTATGATGCATTTAAGGGGCAGGTTGAACTTGCTGTTGAGGGGCACGGATAGATTGCTCAAGAAGAGTTAGCACCTTCGCCAGACCTGCCGGCATATCGTCCTGAACTGCTCTGACGTGAACATTCATGGTGGCTTCAGAAGAAAAACGGGAAGATGTTTGAGCTGTTGAGCTATGCTTATAATGACATACTTACATTGAAATTTGCACTTACCGGAGACCAAAATGCCTTGTACCCCACACTTGCGCTGGTTGTCAGATTAAAATCGTTGTTCGTTTGATTACTGTTTTTGTATTCTTCGGTCATTTTTGCCATGAAGTCAATGGTCATTTCTTCGATCCTTAAAAAAGGAATCGGCACTATGGTGAGCAAGGGTACAGTTAAGCTAACGGATTGATTCTGCCCGTTAGCATTCTGTTGCTGATAAGTGAAGGTAACTGAGCGTACCGGACCAAAGTCACCATCTGCAATAGTAATATTTCCAGCTGCGTCCGCAGCAGGTGGAGTCGGCAATAAACTATCATCTGTGTTGAGACGTTGAAAACCTACTGCTTGAATAAATTCAATAGTGGATCGCGCAGCAAGTGCTTGCGCTTCAATCGCCGCCTTCATTGGTGCTCCTATAATGTTGCCAAACGGCAATTCCGTAAGGATTCTGGTTACATAACTCATAAATAAAAGATTTAATAAATTGTATAATTGAATTTATGGCATTGAAAAAATATCGCAGTTTTTAAGGGTAGTGTTTATTACAACGGCTCCTAACATCAATATCAATTAGTTCCAACAAATTACGTTTCTAGGTAGAGGCTAAATATTGGTGTAATCCAATCTGTGAATGAATATAGGTAATTGCAAAACAATATAATCACCTTTTTTCTTATTTGCAAGCTTAAGTCCAAAAATATTTGGGACGTATTTACGAGAACTCAGAAAGAGCGAAATTGGTTGGTGATTATACCATCATGGCCTATTTTATAAATACTTATTTATACTTAATGCTTACCCAATGAAACAAAAAGAGAAATTAGTTTTCTGGACATCACCAGCATCGAGTAAAAATAAAAAACAAAAAAAGCTAAAACAACTACATATTTATGTGGATCTCTAACCGATTATTTCAATAAAAAAGAAAATAGTTAAAGATTCATTGTTTAGTTAGTGGACTGAAGAGTAATTGTACTTGTGGAGCATCTCGTCATCCTTTCGCATCTACATAAACCTTTCTTGATATGATAATGAATCTTGTAAAACGGCTGGAACTCGTTCACAAAATTTAAAGCATACCATAATTAGGAGTTTTTTTACTGGATGCAGGAAGCTATTTAGACCCATTATTGAAGATATTTAAAGACAAAATTGAACCATCTACTCATCCGTCAACGTCACACGAATTTTAATCTTCTTGCCTTTTTTAATTTCCTTTTGAAATTCACGACTAAATATTCCGGGGATACTTCTCTACCATTTATCATCGGTAACTTAGGGGGCTCACCGTCCGTGGTCACCCTTATCTTAAAAGTTTTCTCTTTCAAATCTTCAATAGTTATTTTGCCTTAAACCATCCCTTTTAATATTGCAATTTTTTCTTTTCGAGAAAGACTCATGAAGCTGATTTTTTTAATTGTTGCTAAAAGAAGTTTCGCTGCTTTTTTCATTCGGTGTTCTCTTATTAATTGATTCGGAGATAACCCTGTTATCAATTTCAGCTTTCTGTTCAATGTGCTTGCTTATACCCATATTTGTCGCCAGGATATTAACAGAAGCACCCTCATTAGTTTCAAGTATCTTGTAGATCTTCTTCAAAAAAATGTTTTCTCTTTCTGTCATGCTGCCTCTTAACTCATTTGACACTGATAAAATAATTTTCATTCAGGCGAAAATCTTTTACAAGTTCGTCTTCATTTGAGAACAACATTGTCAGATTCGATTCAAAGAATATCAATCTTGAATCATTGAGCGGCTGTTATGCTTTGATTACGTTTTAAAAAATGAAATTGTGGGAAACAGTTTTGGCTGAAATGCCAGCAAAAGCAGAATAAAGTATTGGTCCTTGGAAGCAAAGGGAAATATTATGCAGTACGAATGGCAGTATTATTTTTTGTATATCCCATAAACCAGGAATCAGAAATTTCCCTGAGGCATCAATTACCGTTGCATCGGTTGGGATTCTAACTTGCCTTGTTTTACCAATGTAAGTAATTTTATTTCCTGCTGTGTTGAAGCGGTATGGTACAAGGCAATACACAAGTTGTTGATGGGGCATTATTAAAAGCCAATGCAAGCAAAGACAGTTTGGAAGTAAAAAAGTAGACAGCTCTATCGAAGATTATTTGCTTGAAAATATAAGAGCCAACAAAGAACCATGCCGACCTGCAAAGATCAACCGCACAGGAGATGAACAACAAAAAATGGATGGTGATAAAGAAGAACAACAAAAACAACTCGAAGAACTTAACACAAGATATAAACGACAATCAAAATTATATGAAGACATGCCGCCTGATGAAAACAAAGGAAAATTCTTAAGCAACAAGACACATTAGAGTCCCACCGATCCCGATGCAAGAATAGCAGTAAAGCCATGCAAGCCAAGAGAACTTTATTACAGTGGTCAAATTGCAGTAGATACAGAACATCATGTTATTACTCATGCCCAAACATTTTTAGCAGAAGGCAAAGACGGAGATTGTTTGAAAACAATTATCAATAAAACACAGCAACGTTTAGAACAACATGGCTTGCATATAAAGCAAGCGTTGGCAGATGCAGCTTACAGCAGTGGAGAAAATTACATGTTTCTTGAGCAAAGAAATATCACTGCCTATATTCCTTTACTCGGCGGCGCACTTATTACCAGTGAAGGTTTTGTATATGATGAACAAAATGATCGCTACATCTGCCCCAATAATAAAATACTTAAAGGCAACGGAAAAATAGCAGATGACGGCCAAGGCAATCCTGTGAAAAAATATTTTTCTCGCAGAAGCGATTGTAACAAATGTCCTTTGAGAAAAAATTGCATTAGCGATAAAGCAAAACAAAAGAAGATTCAACGAAGTTATTATGCACCATTGTATGAAGCAGCTAAACAAAGAACACAAAGCATAAAAGGAAGAAAGATGTGAAGAAAGCGAAGCTCAACAGTAGAACCGGTTTGGGGGAACACTAATGAACTTTATGGCGGCAAAGCGTATCAATGCACGCGGTCCGGCATCTGCCAATAAATACTTATAATGGCTTAAGACATGTTATCATCTTAAGAAATGGATAAGTTTATTATTACAAAAGCAACATCAAATGTTATGGCAATAAAAAAACTGCAGGAAACCTTTCGCAAATATTTTTATACAATCTTCTGTCCATCATTTTAAGGCGATTAGAGAACATCAAAATTTTTTTCAACTACTGATAGTGTAAAACAATGAGGCCTTAACACCTGAACTTCTTTTAAGACCTGTAATCCTGAAGACTCATTCAAATTTTGATAAAAGAGCATGAAGAGGAAATTAGAGACACCGTTAGGGACACTGATAAAAAATAAAAAAGCCTCAACATATTCCATTTCAACTTGTTGAGGCTTATTCTTTGCTGTAGGGGTAGGATTCGAACCTACACTCAGGCTCACAACAATATTAATATCAAACTCCATTAAAAGGAGAAAAGAGTGTGCATTTTAGTAGTGTGTTATAATTTATAAATTCATGGGAGCAGTTCCGGGTATCATTAGCATATTGCACACATGGGGACAGCAATTAAGTTTTCATCCGCACATTCATTCAATTGTAAGTGGCGGAGGAATTGCAGATGACAATAATTGGAAAGATGCTAAGAAAAACATTTATCGTTTTCTGTTTCCCTTAAAGGCAATGAGTGTGGTGTATAAAACAAAATTTCTGCAGGCATTGAAAGAGTTGATAGCTAATAAAACAGTGACACCAACAGCAGATACAGACACATCAGCACTATTCAATACACTCTATAAAAAGGAATGGGTAGTATATGCCAAAGCTCCTTTTGGCGGACCGCAAAGTGTTATTGAATATTTAGGCAGATATACGCACAAAGTCGCCATTAGTAATCACAGGATCAGTAGTATTAATGATCAGGATGATACCGTTACTTTTGGGTATAAAGATTATTCAGATGATAACAAACAAAAGCAGATGACCCTTAGCAACAGCGAATTTGTTCGTCGTTTTACGCAACATATATTACCGAAAGGATTTACTAAAATAAGAACGTATGGCTACCTGAGTAACAGAAACCGTCATCAGCGCATTAATGAAGTGCTTAAAAAAATGAACCTGCCTCTGCATAAGGGACTCGTAAAAATACCGCTTGAACTGCGCATGATGGAACGATATAGTATAGATGTGAAAGAATGTCCCTGCTGCAAACAGAAAACACTGCAACTGCTGAAAATATATTATCCGTGGAAGCAGACAGATGATGGCTGATAAAAAATGCAGACAGTTTAATACATTTATCTAAACAGTACAGGCAACGTTGATGGACGTAAGGGAAGTGCTATACCCATACAAGAAAAAAATAATGGCAAAAACAGCAAGTAAAAAGCATAACCCCTAATTTTAAACAACAATCTTTATCTCCTAAAAAAATAACGTGAGTAGATAAGAATGTAAAAGCAAAACAAAATTTTAAAAACCAAACAAATTGAAACAGTAAGGTTGATACTTTCTCCCTAATAGCAAGTTTACGGCGAAGTCGGTCAACCCAAAAGTATACCACAAAGCCCCGCAACATGCATTTGATGCGGGGCTTTAACAGGGGGCTTTGCGGATACTTTTCTATTTGTT
>WNFY01006254.1_pt1 | contig 23785 bp, 23 predicted proteins | sample 5400091 | NCBI WGS metagenome assembly WNFY01 (sample SAMN13153364, study PRJNA577476) | soil metagenome | isolation source: 60 cm soil or saprolite under grassland replicate 1 | place: USA:California | collected 2016-06-15 | reverse complement strand
GGACAGATGTCCTTGCAGCGCGTAAACATAAACTGAATAACGACCCGTTTGTCTTTTACGACATCAGTGTAGAAATGCACTTTCTGATTGTCCTGCGTAATCAGTTCCACATTAGGAAGGTGGCGTTGCTGAATAAGCTCGCGCGGCGAGATGTTCTTGAAGTTGTAATTGTGTTTGCTCGCCGGGGTTGCCTCCTGGCCAAACAAACTGGCGGTTCCAACCAGGCCGCTTGCTCCTACTGCCGCAGTAGTAACTCCAGCAGCCGCCAGCCATCTTCTCCTCGTCATACCTTTCATGATCTTTGCTCCTTTCTGTTTGTTGCCTTGCCTTTGGCAGTGGCGGCTGTTTTAAGGATTCTGGTTGTTATCTGTCACGTTTGGCTGCACCTGGAAGAGCAGCATCATGGCGTGATCTTCGTGAACGGTGTTGTGGCAGTGCATGGGCCAATCCCCCTGAAAGTCGCGGAAGCGGGAGAAGAGGGTGTCCGTCTCGTTGAACTGGAGCCGGGTGACGTCCTTCCTGGCGATCTCCACGGTCGGCACTCCGTTGCCGTTGGTGCCGCCGTTGCTGCCGTTGCCGCTGCCATACCCGCCGCTGCCCCATCCGTCGCCGCTGTATCCTCCGGAATATTGGTATTCAGTACGATCATGGTGTCCGCTCGCGACGCGGCTCAGGATCTGGTGTTCCTCCAGATGAGTGTGAATGGGGTGCTGCCAGTCGTTACGAGGGTTGACGAGAACCCAGTTCTCAGCACTGTTCTGCGTTACGGTGAAGCGGAGTTCATTACAGTTTGCGAACTTGTTGTTGATGACCCACTGGCCGTTGTCGCGATCAAAGACGAAGTTCCGTGTGATGCGCGGCGCGATGACGCTCGGCAGTTGATAGAACGTCGGATGCGTCGCCGGGTCAACGCTATTGTCGGTGACGGAGGTGCCGATCCGGAACTCCACACAATATGTGCCACTGGGGTCTCCCCCAGCAAAGATGTTGCCGGTTGGTCCGGTGCCGTCTTTTTGCTCCAGTCGGTTCTCCAGGCGAACTTTGGTGTGGCTGCCGATCAAACTCTTAACCTGGTTGAAATCGATGATGATGTCATAGCGCTCAGCCACGCCGATGCGGAAGCTGGTAACTTCAACAGGGTTGGTCAGCAGGTTACCGTCGTTTGCGATCACCCAGAAAGGAATGACGGTACTCGGACTGAGCGGATCAGTTAAGAACAGCTCATAGAAACGCGACGGCCCGCCGTTCAGGACCCGGAAACGATAGCGGCGCTTATTGACGTTAAAGAACGGCTGAACAATGCCGTTGGCCAACTGCACGTCGCCGATTAATCCCTTGAAATTGAATGTGTCAAAGCAGATCAGCCCGGTGCTCGGATCCAGCAACTTGTCAGTCAAGATGATGGGAATGTCGAATTGCGGGTAGCTGGGGAGGCGAAAGCCTGTGGTTTCATTTCCGGTATCGAACTGGTTGAAGATCAGGTGGAAGCCTTCAAGCCCCTTGTAGGTGTTCTCGGCAGTGTGATCGATGCGATGGTCGTGGTACCACATCGTGCTGAGCGATTCGTTAATGTCGCCGTTGGGCTGATTGGTGGAAGCGAATCCCGCCTGCTGCGCGGTGAAGTAGTAATCGAAATATTGTCCGCGGAAAAACCAACGGCAGGGACCGCCGTCGCTTTCCGGAGCCGTGTGGAAATTGTGAAGGTGCGTGGACATTTCCGGGACTCCGAAGCCGCCATTCTGGTCCTGCGTCGGCAATTCGTTGAACCGGCGAATCAGCCAGGGCTCCTGATAGTGACTGACGATTGTAGGTCCAGGGAATGTAGCAACATCGCTCGACGCTGACCCGCCCAGGTTGTATCCCCAGATCGTTTGCGCAGGAATGTTTGTGTCTGACGTGATCCTGAAGTTCGAATTGGCTCTGATGCGCTCGACGTAATATTTCTGCGTCGGGTACGTGTTAAAGAATTGGAAGCAATCTGTGCCCGATCGCAGCACGCCATTGAACTGGCCGCGGCCCTCGAACGGAAGGCCGGTGGCGGGATTGATCGCGTTATAGGGACATATTTGCGGAGGCGCGCCAAACGTTAACCCCGGATCCGAGAGTGACCGTGCCGGCAATTGAGGCGGAATGGGCATCGGGTCAACAAAAACCTGAGCCGGCTGCGGGCTATTGCCGATGTCGCAATTCGATCGCGAGAACGACGACGACAACGGCGCCAATGGATCCTGTCCATAAGCATGGGTCAACCCCAGCTTAGGAATCAAAACACCGGCGCCGGTCATTAGTCCCATCTTCATCAGGTCGCGCCGGGTGAAACCCTCTTTCACTAGTTCGAGCCTGTTGTTGAGGGCTTGTTGAACTTCTCTTTCTCTTCTTCTGTTTCTTTTCGAGAAATGCGCCATGGCGGGCTCCTCCTTTTAGAGAACCGAACGGACTTCTTCAGCCAGTTGGTCTGAAGAAGTGAATTGAACTGATCTTGTGCCTTTACCTCTTACAGGTTCCGGATTGTAACTTCGCCCAGCAGGATGACTTCCGCTCATGCCTCTTATCTGGGCATCGAATCTCGTTTCACCTTAGCAGAGCTTTGATTCCAAGAATCTTCCACTGAAGAATCTGCCACTGTTCGTTACCACGACTATTAACAAGAAGGATTGCTACCGAAAAGTTAACGGCTTTACTCGGCCTCAAGTCGTCCGACAAGGAAGAAGGAGCTGTATACTAAGGATGTGCTGTGATGACAAGCTTGATCGTTTGGCGGTTCTTGCTATTCGTTAGCGGATTTTGCTGCGTCAGTCTCATCGGTTGTTTCAGTTAAAGTTCCGCAGTTAGACCACATTCGATAAAGAGCAGGAGACATACCATACGCCATCTTGAAATCTCGCACGAAATGAGACTCATCATTTAGACCTACTCGATGTGCGATTTCTTTGACGCTTAGGAAACTCGTTTCCAGCAGGTATTTTGCTCTTTCCATCCTCAGAGATCTCAAATAGTGGATTGGAGGCATGCCTACGTTGGATCTAAAAATGTGACCAAAGCGCCAGACAGAGAGGTTTACCGATTGCGCGAATTCATCAAGACACAGTTCCTTGTGCAAGTTGTCTCGCATCAGCTGCAATATCTTCTGTACTCTTTGGTCCATACCAAAGCGCCTGTGAACGTGACTCGTTTATTGAACTCTGAGGCCGAGCCATTGATGCTGGGCTTCCTCGAGAACACTCGAGCCGTCAGTTTTGGGGGATAACCGGTGAGCGAACGTTAATCTTTCAACAACAACTATTCTCGTGATACGTCAAGTATATGGTTACGGAACGGGCGTGTTGCAGGAGACGCCAGTTCCGTAAGATTAAGCTAAGGCTTAGCGGTTTCGGGTTTAGTACCTGACACACGGTTGGTTACAGATACTAGCAACAGCAATAGCTATGAACGCGCGTACTCTATCTCCGGAGATGATGCGTGTCAAGAATTTTTATTATATGAGAGCTCGAACATTTGAAATCCGCACCTCACAATCCCAAAGAACGCCTAATCATTCAGGTCCGGGCCTGCCCATTTCCCAAAAGCGAACCTTAGGGCTTAAACTCTAAATCCGGCCCTCAATGGCTTTGGAGTTCGACCCGTGGATCCTAATCTGGACCTGCGGGTTGCTCACTGTTGGAATGACAAACGAGCGGGGCCACCAAAAAAACCACTAAATGGCTGCCAAAGTTGAAAACGGAAATCGACGCACTCAAGTAATCATCGCTACGTCAGTAATGTTGTCGTTCATGTCTTTCTGGCGAGCGGCAGCAATCGTCTTAAACGATCTCGGTTCATCGGCCTATTACGTCGGCGGCATCGCGGAAAAGGCCGTTGGTCAGGCCGCGCCGTGGTTCGTCCTGGCGGTCATGCTCTTTTCGTACGCAGTCCGCGCCGTCTACGTCGAATCGTGCGCAATGTTCACGCGCGGCGGAGTATATCGGGTCGTAAAAGAGGCGATGGGCGGAACGCTGGCGCGGCTTTCAGTGTCAGCTTTGATGTTTGACTACATCCTTACGGGCCCGATTTCGGGGGTATCGGCGGGTCAATACATCGTCGGGCTGATTTCGCAGGTTACAGTCTACATCGGACATCCATGGACACCTTCAGCCGAGGCCGGTAATTACATTGCTGCCGCTATCGCGCTGCTCGTGACGATCTATTTTTGGTGGCGCAACACCCGCGGCATTCATGAATCCTCCGACGACGCGCTGCGAATCATGTACGTCACGACGGTCATGGTTGTGCTACTGATTCTGTGGTGCGGATTCACTATTTTGACTCGCCCCAGCGCGCAGCGTTTGCCGCCGGCGCCCGTTTCGCACAACCTGGTTTTTGACAAGGATGCCGTCGGCTGGATGCCGCGCCTGATCCCGTGGGCATTTCACGAAGTCAAACCAGGTAATGCTGTTACGTCACCTGAAGCCGAGCCGGAGCCGCATTTTGGTCTGGCAGGGGGCGTCGGCAAACTGATCGGATTAATCGGCATTCTGATGGCGTTCGGTCACTCGATCCTGGCAATGTCGGGCGAAGAATCGCTGGCGCAGGTTAATCGCGAGCTGGAATTTCCCAAGCACAAGAACCTGATGCGTGCCGGCTTTGTGATCTTTCTTTACTCCCTGCTATTTACCTCACTGGTTTCCTTCTTTGCCTATGCAATTATTCCCGACCAGCAACGACCTCAGTACTTCGACAATTTGATTAGCGGGATTGCCGTGAACCTGGCCGGGCCGATGACTTTGAAGCTTGGCTTCCAGGCTTTCATCGTTATCGTCGGGTTCTTGATGTTGTCAGGGGCGATCAACACGGCAATTGTCGGCGCCAATGGCGTCTTAAATCGAGTGAGCGAGGACGGCGTCCTCACCGATTGGTTCCGCGCCCCCCACAAGAAATACGGAACGACCTATCGGATGATCAATCTGATCGTCATTCTGCAACTTGTCGCGATCATCGGTTCGCGCGGCGACACGTATGCTTTGGGTGAAGCTTACGCTTTTGGCGTCATCTGGTCGTTTTCGTTCAATGGGCTGGCAATGTTCGTGTTGCGCTTTACGGATAAGTCGAAACGCGAATGGAAAGTGCCGTTCAACTTAAGACTCGGCGATACCGAGATTCCTTTCGGTCTGGGCGCAATTACACTGATGCTGTTCGCCGTTGCGGGTATCAACCTGATCACGAAAGAGGTCGCCACCATCAGCGGCATTCTCTTTACGATCGTGTTCTTTACCCTCTTCCTAATCTCCGAAAGAATAAACGAACGCCGGCGCGCCGAAGAGATTCATACCACCTCGGCGATGGACCAGTTTCGCCTCAGCACCAGTGAAAGCGTCTCGACCGAGACTGTCGCCGTCCGGCCGGGAAACACGATTGTGCTCGTGCGCGATTACAACACCCTGGGACACTTGAAGAAGGCTCTGGAAATCACCCACACGGGCAAACAGGATTTGGTCGTAATGACTGTGCACTTAATGCGCGGCCCCGACACCGGCTACGAAGATATTGCTGAAGATCGGCTGTTCAGCAGATACGAACAATATCTGTTCAGTAAAGTTGTGGCCCTCGCAGAAAAAGCCGGTAAGACAGTGCATCTGCTGGTGGTTCCTTCGTCAGATATCTTTCAGGCGATAGCGCTAACGGCCGCGCGTTTGGCGACCCGCGACATCATCGCTGGTCGCTCCTCCTGGATGACGCCAGAACAGCAGGCAAAGAATTTGGGAGAAGCCTGGGAGCGCTTGCCGAACAAGCCCCATCAACGGGTCCGCTTCCGCGTCATCGGGGCCGGCGACGAGATCAGAGATTTTTATTTGGGGGCGCATGCACCTGACCTCACTGATGAAGAGATTCAATTCATCCACCAGCTCTGGCTGGATGTTACCCACGAACATGGATTGGAGAACGTCCGGCACAAGCAGATTGTCGTGGCCGCCCTGGTAAGGCTGGCTGATGAATTAAACGGCGAGCGGCGTAAGCAGGTGCTGGACTTCCTGCACAAATTAAAAGAAGGTGAAAGTGTGCACCTTCACCTTCAGTCATCTGCTCCGCCCCGGGGGAGCGCCTCGCCCAACGGCGATAAATCTCGAAACAAAGACTGAGGACCGAGCAAGTCATTGTTGCCGAGCAAAGCAACAATTTGCTCAAGATCTGCATTGTGGCCCGCGCATGCTCGGCGTGATTGTGATCCGAGCATCCCGCCCCTGACTCATGGATCACGAAACCGGGTGTTATAAATTAGAAGCGGAGGTCAATTCTCAGGCGAAGATTTTGTGCCCAGGCTGCGAATAATTCTCTCGCGATAGCGACGTGCGTCAGCCTTGATGGTCTCTTCGTTGAGCGTCAGCAGGTGGCGATCGCGCATCACGACACGGCCTTCGATGATCACCGTGCGCACATCAGCCGCTTTGGTCGCTCGTCGCCATTTCAAAAGCCTCTTTGGCATTTACTACCTTCGGATCTTTGCTGATTACCTTGTGCAGCTTGGCCGCCGTATCCATCTCTTCCCAAAGATTCAGATCGTTATTCGAGGCGGCGCCGTCAGTGCCGAGACCGACGGGAAGGTCCTGCTTAAGCATCTCCGGGACAGGCGCCACACCGGAGGCGAGTTTCATGTTTGACTGGGGATTATGAACAACGCCGACACCGAGCTTTTTGAGCAGGCCCAGCTCCTCTTCCGTGGGCCAGACTACGTGCGCCGCAATTACCCGATTGTTGAGAAAACCGATGCGTGCCAGATAATCGATCGGACTGGCGCCTTTAGCTTTCAAACTGTCATCCACTTCCCGCTTTGTTTCGGAAATATGCGTAACAATCGGAGCGCCGGTTCGATCAGAAAAAGCGCGCGCAGCTTTCAAATGTTCTTCAGAGACCGTGTATGGCGCGTGCGGCGCGATCGCACCGGAAAATCGATTATTGTTTCACCGAGCACGCCGCGCATGCCGGCTTTCGAAGTCTCGTCCGCAATCGCGTCTTCGAAGTAATACATGTCACAGTAAGTCGTCGTGCCGCCGCGAATCATTTCCGCGAGCCCCAGCCGCGTGCCCACTCGGACGAATTCTTCGGAGACGTTCTTGGCTTCGGCAGGAAAGATATATTTGGTGAGCCACTCCTGGAGATCGAGGTCATCGGCGAGGCCGCGAAATAGAGTCATCGGAACATGCGTGTGCCCATTGATAAGGCCCGGAATCACGACTTTGCCGCCGGCATTGATGACTTCGCCCGCCGCATGGTCTCGAACTATCTCTGTCGCACGACCGATAGCAAGGATTCTCCCATTCTTAACGGCGACTGCGCCGTTTTCAATTATCCGTCGCGAGTTGTCCATGGTCACGACAGTTCCGCCGGTGATGATTAAATCCACGACAGTCTTCTTTCTTTGCGCCATCGTTACGGATTGCGCGATCGAAATCAACAGGACAAGAGGAATCAGTTTGGTTATCATTTTGAACTGAGCGCGTGTCAGAGCCCCGAGTGGTAGCGAGGGGATCATAAACTCAATGTTGGGAATTAGATATCGCTACCGCTGCCGGACTGACCCGATTCCTTCAGGAACCGTGCATCAAAAGCGCGCGGCAACAGTTCCTTAACGGTTAGCTCTTCTCGCTGGCCGCGCAGATTTGCCAGGGTGATGTTTGCGTGCTTGCAAAACTCCCAGATAATTTGCCGGCAAGTCCCGCACGGCGGCGTCAATTGCTCAGTGTCGGCGACGATTACCAAATCCGTGAAGTCACGCTCTCCTTCGGAAAGCGCTTTCCAAATGGCCACGCGCTCGCCGCAAACCGTGAGCCCGTAGCTCGCGCTCTCAACGTTACAGCCGGTGAATATTTTGCCGTCCTTCGTCTTTAACGCGGCCCCCACAAGGAAGTTCGAGAACGGGGCTACGGATCTCAAACGGGCGGCAGTTGCAATTTCAATTAAGTGATCTTGTGATTCGCTCAAACCTGGCCCTCCATTGAATGCAATGCATTGGCCAGCCTCTCGCGAATCTTTCCACTAATCAAATCGATGCTCACAAGATTATGCCCACCTTCGGGAATTATTACATCAGCAAAACGCTTCGACGGCTCGACAAACTGCGTATGCATCGGGCGGACCGTCGCCAGGTACTGCTCGATCACGGAGTCAAGGGTCCGCCCGCGTTCCGCAATGTCTCGCCGCAGGCGCCTGATGAAACGAATGTCGTCGGGCGTGTCAACGAAGACTTTGATGTCCATTTGCTCGAGCAGCCTTGGTTCGGCGAAGATTAGAATTCCTTCGACGATGACAATCGGTTTCGGATTGATGCGGGTAGTGTCCGGCAAACGCGTGTGCGTGCGAAAGTCGTAGATCGGCAATTCGACCGGCTCACCGGCCCGCAATTTCTTCAGATGATTAATCAGCAACTCGTTGTCTACGGCGTCTGGGTGATCAAAGTTGGCCTGATTACGATAATCCAGCGGCATGTCCTTGAGATTCCGATAGTACAAATCCTGCTGAATGAAAAGCACTTCGTTCGCACTCACCGACGCCAGTATCCGATTCGCGACCGTCGTCTTTCCCGATCCAGTGCCGCCTGAGATGCCGATGATCATCGTCGTCGTCTGTTTGGTCCATTCGTAGCCTGGACTTTGTGCTTTGTACTTGGTACTTTGTGCCCGGTGCTTGGTGCTTGAGTCTTGCTTCGGCTTCATGTCAACCTTCGAAAAACATCAAAGTACAAAGCACCAAGTACGAAGCACAGCTGTCCTTCAAGCCAATCTCTTAATCACCCGCCTCAATAATTCAGTGAACTGCTCGCGCACGCGCTCGCCGATCGCCATCACCTGGCTGTGGTCGATGGGCCGGCTGCTCACACCGGCGGCCAGATTTGTGATGCAGGAGATTCCCACCACGCTCATGTTCATGTGTCGCGCGACGATCGCTTCCGGTACGGTGCTCATGCCGACGGCATCAGCGCCCAGCGTACGCACCATGTGAATCTCCGCGGGTGTTTCATAACTGGGGCCGCTGAGTGCCGCATAAACACCGCGGCGCATCTGCAAATCCATCCCGCGAGCTTCATCAATTACCATGCTCTGTAATTCCGGCGCATAAACCGAGGTCAGATCCGGAAAACGCGGACCAAAGCGATCGTCGTTCGGGCCAGTTAGCGGATTCGCGCCCAGTAAATTAATGTGATCGCTGATGACCATCAGCGATCCGGGCACGAACTCGACGTTGAGCGCGCCGGCGGCGTTAGTCAGGACCAGAGTATTGACGCCCAGCAGTTTCAACACCCGGATCGGAAATGTAACCTGTTCGAGTGAATACCCCTCGTAAAAATGGAACCTTCCCTGCATCGCCGCGAGCACAACGCCACTCGCCTTTCCGATCAACAGCGCGCCTGCATGGCCTTCGACCGTCGCGCGAGCAAATCCCGGAATGTCCTGATAAGCGATTGAGGCAGCGTCTGTTAACTCATCCGCGAAAGCCCCGAGGCCGCTGCCGAGAACAACCGCGACTGACGGTTTTAGATTTGCACGCGCGCGGATAACGCGCGCGGCTTTCTCGGCTCGATCGTAGAGAGTAGTATCTGCAGCTTTCATGACGGCTCGCTCAACCATGGGCTTTCCTGTTAAGTCGTTGGCGCCACGCTATCAATAGGAGACACAACGATGCCCCGTCTACTCCTACAACGAAGTCGATGAGCGCTTGCTCACCTTCCTGACGCAATCTCTTGGGGACCCAATCTCCCAAACATACCCAAACCGATATCCAGCAACCGGTTTTCAAGATACATTGTCAGTATGCCAGAAAGGACAGGCAGAATCCCAATTCCGAGAAACCACCACATCGCCGTCTTACTTTGCCCGAAGATGAAGAAGGCGATGCCGATAAGAATCAATACCGTGGTTATGAAGAAATGGAGCACCGTGAAAAGGCCGGCCTGCTTCACGAACTCGGTGAGGGTCTCTCCCATTGATCACGCTCACCGCTCTTTTTCGTAAGCGATTCCCAACGCTCGTGGGGCACGGGATTGGCCGATGAAACCGGCGAGCACGACGATCGTCACCACATACGGAATCATCTGGATGAATTGGACCGGAATGTCTTCGCCCGAAGGAAGCTTGGCGACGCCCTGCATTTGAATGGTCAATGCATCCGCAAAGCCGAAGAGCAAGCACGCGAGCATTGTCTGGACGGGACGCCATTTGCCGAAGATCAGCGCCGCCAGAGCGATGAAGCCGCGGCCTGCCGCCATGTTACGGGTAAACAAAGAAGACTGGCCGATGGAAAGATACGCGCCCCCAATTCCCGCGAGCACGCCGGAGAGAATTACGCCGACATAACGCATGCGATTAACGCCTACGCCGGCGGCGTCCGCGGCCTCCGGATTCTCGCCGACCGCCCGGAGACGCAGGCCGAACGGCGTGTGATATAAAACGTATCGGGTGACGAAGACCACAACTAGGGCCAGCAACGAAATGATCGAGACGTTGGTGAAGATTCGCCACTCCGGCATGAACGGCAGGAAGCGATAGACTGCCGGTAATAAATTCTCTTTGGGAATTTGGGGCGTCGAGCCGGATGAAAGAAAGAGCGCGCCGCTTAAGACGGCAGGCAAGCCCAGGAAAAGAATATTGATGCCCGTGCCGGTCACGACTTGATCTGCTTTGAAACGAATACAAGCCAGGGCAATGATGTAGGCAACCAGCGCTCCTGCAAACATCGCCGCGCCCAATCCCACCCACGGGCTGTGCGCGTAGAACGTAACCGACGCGGCGGTAAACGCGCCCGCCAGCAACAAACCTTCGAGCGCGATATTAATGACGCCCGAACGCTCAGAATACAGACCACCGAGCGCCGCCAGCACCAAAGGCGTTGAAAGGCGAATCGTCGAGAACAGGAGTGAGATGGAAAAGAGTTGGCGCATTCGGTTTGTACTTGGTGCTTTGTACTTGGTGCTTTGAGCTTACGCTTTGCCCTTAAGTCTCCTTAAGGCGTCGGTCGACTGACCGGAGGAACGCGTTCAGCTTCGGAGACAATTCTTCCACTAAAAGACGGAGCTTTCTCACCTCGGCTTGCGATAAGAGACTTCTACCGTAGGACCGCCGCAACCAATGAATAGTTTCATAAAGGGATCCGCGCGCAATCCTAACAAACCGCCGATTATCCTGAAGACTACCTCGGCCGCTTCCTTCAGCGATGTTGGCTCCAATACTGTCCGCCGCGCGCACGATCTGTTTTCCGACCGTGTCCTTGGCAAACGAGTCCCACGCAACAACAATGTTCCAAACACTGTCGGAAAGCTTTTCCGATAATTGATAGATCTGTAGCTTCTCAAAGTTCGTTCTTTCCATGGGAGTATTCCTTCTTTCAACGAACGAGATTAGTTAAAAGATCAAAGTACAAAGTACAAAGCACCAAGTACAGTTTTTAGACTTTAGCCCTTTTCATCAATCCAAACTTCTTCAGTGGGCCGCGAAACATCGCTTCGGCGGCGACGAAGATGATCACGATTCCCTGCAGCATGTCTACGATGTCCTTCGAAACGTGAATCGTGTAAGCATCAACAAAAATCCCACCGCGGAGCAGGATTGCGAACAGGATCGCCGCCAGAAAAACTCCCACGGGATGATTGCGCCCCAGCAGCGCCACCGCGATTCCCACAAAGCCGTAGTTTGCCGAGAAGCCATCGTAGTAACGGTGCCGGTACCCGAGCACTTCATTAATGCCGACCATACCCGCCAATCCACCGGAGATGGCCATCGCCAGAATAATCTGCTTGCGAATCGAGATGCCGCCGTATTCCGCTGCGGACGGACTGGCTCCGGTCGCGCGCATTTCGTAACCCCACTTTGTCTTCCAGAGAAAGACGTAAACCAGAATGCAGGCCAGCACGGCCAGAATGAAGGCGAAGTTCAGAGGAATCCACGCGGGAAAGCCAGGAATGAAATGTCCCAGGGCCGGCAAGTTCGCGTGCGCGCTGATTGGCGCTGTCTGCATAATTGCGTCGCCCGGAATTTTGTAGTGATACTGCGTGAAGTAACTAAGCAGCGCCACCGCGATGAAGTTCAGCATGATCGTGTTGATGACTTCATGCGATCCAAAACGCGCTTTTAAGACGCCGGGAATCCCTCCCCATACTGCGCCCGCGGCAATTGCCACGATGCAACAGAGGGGGAGAAGTACTAACGCCGGCAGGTTCGCAAACGGGGAACTGACCACGCTGCCAGTGCCGGGATCGGTAATTACTACGCCGCCAAATTTGATTCCCATCCACGCGGTGGCAAACGCCGCCATATAAAGCTGCCCTTCCGCGCCAATGTTCAAAAGGCCACAACGGAAAGCCACGGCGACTGCGAGCCCGGTGAAGATTAAGGGCGTCGCATTGAAAAGCGTGTACCCGATTCCGTTCGGCCACGAAAACGCGCTGCCGATCAGCAGCTTGTAAGTCTCAATCGGGCTGTCGCCAATGATCCACACCACAATCCCGCCGACGACGAAAGCGGCAAGTACCGCGATCAGCGGAAACAGGATTTCTCTTAGGAGCTTCATCGCCCTGAAAGCGCCGTCAGGCGCGCAATGTTTATAGGTCCGCCGTGCCCCTGGCTTCTTCTCGTAGTGACGAAAGCACCGCTTAAGCCCTTCCTCCTGTCATCATTAAACCGATTTCTTCGTTTGTCGTAACTTTCGGATCGACTTCACCAACGATTTTGCCCTTGTGAATTACCAGCAAGCGATCCGAAAGCGCCGTCACTTCTTCCAATTCGGCGGAAACAAGCAGCACCGCACAACCCGAATCGCGCAACGCGACAATCTTTCGATGAATAAATTCGATGGCGCCAATGTCGACGCCGCGCGTGGGCTGTGAAACCAACAGCAGCTTCGGCGGCAATTCAAATTCACGGCCGATGATTAATTTCTGCTGGTTGCCCCCCGACAGCGCGCGCGCAGGCAAAGCGGGATTTGGCGGGCGTACATCAAAGTCGCGAATCACCTGTTTCGTGCGTTGTTGAATTCCTTTTTGATCCAGCATTATGCCTGAGCGGGACACGGCCGGCTTGCGGTAATGCACACCGAGAATTGTGTTCTCCGCCAAACTGAAATCCAACAGCAGTCCCCGTCGATGGCGATCTTCAGGGACGTGCGCAATGCCAAGTTCTTTCCGTTTACGAGCATCGATTCTCGTAATGTCACGGCCTTCGAACGATACTGACCCGGAGACGTGTGAACCCGGAATCAGTCCCGCGAGCGCTTCGATCAACTCGGTCTGCCCGTTCCCTTCCACTCCTGCAATGCCGACAATCTCGCTCGCGCGCGCTTCGAACGAAACGTTGTCGAGACGCTTCCCGCCGTCGCGCCCGGATATTGAGAGACCGTTCACAGCCAACACTTCAGCACCTGCTTTCGCATCTGGTTTCTCAACCCGCAGCAGAACCTCGCGGCCCACCATCAGACGCGCCAGCTCAGCAGCATTGGTTTCACTGGTCTTCACGTTGCCGACCACCCGGCCATCACGCATCACGGTGACGTTGTCGGAAATCGCGAGCACCTCAGAAAGTTTATGCGTAATGATCACGATCGTTTTGCCCTGCTCGCGCATGCGCCGCAGGATGGCGAAAAACTCCTCGACCTCCTGCGGTGTTAATACGGCGGTGGGCTCATCCAAAATCAATAATCGCGCGCGGCGATAAAGCGCCTTCAGCAATTCAACTCGCTGCTGCTGCCCGACAGAAAGGTGTTCGATCACTGTTTCAGGATTGACAGCGAGTTTGAACTCGTCAGAGAGTTTGCGAATTTCCTGCGAGGCTTTTTTCAGATCGAGCACCGCAGCAGTCCCCGGCTCGGCTCCGAGAACGATGTTTTCAGCGACGGTCATGGGTTCGACGAGCATGAAATGCTGATGGACCATGCCGATGCCAAGCGCTATCGCGTCATGCGGATTGTGAATCTCGCGTACTTCACCATTGATGAGAATCTCACCGCTATCGGCCGTGTAGAAACCATAGGCGATGCGCATCGCAGTGGACTTGCCGGCGCCGTTCTCACCGACGATGGCGTGAATGGTTCCGGGCTGGACCTTAATCGTCACCGCATCGTTCGCCAAAACTGCGCCGAAGCGTTTGGTGATGTTGCGTAACTCAATCATTACAAAAGCGTCAGTTGTCAGTCGTTAGTTGTTAGTGGTTTCAACCTGGCCAACTCGTCCGATCGATTTCAGGTAAGCGTTTAGCTTCGGAGCTAATTCGTCCATAATCCGTCTCAACGTGTTGATCTGGCTCTCGCTTAGGAGGCGTCTCTTAAAAGCTCTTCGCAACCAATGCTTGGTTTCATTTAATGAGCCGCGCGCAATCTTTACGAAGCGACGGTTGTCGACGTAGGTGCCACGTCCGGTGCCTTCCGCAATGTTCGCGCCTATGCTGTCCGCCGCTTTCACTAACTGCTTACCGATTGTATCTCGCGCGAATACCTTCCACTCCAGCACAATTTCCCAGATCGTGTCCGCCAGTTGTTCTGACAGTTGGTACACTCTCAACGTTTCAAAATTTGTTTTGGCCATGATGTCTCCTCCGGGAGTCGAGAAAACAACTAACTACTGACTACTAACAACTGACGCAGGTTATTGAGTCATCCTATCAACGACCGTAATCTGCCTGGCGATAATCTTCTTCTTCGCTTCTTCCGCTGCCTGGATGGCTTCCGGCGAGACAAGACTCTGGTTGTTACTATCCATCACATAACCGACGCCGTCGCTATCGAGACCGAAAACGTGAAAACCCCCCTGGAATTTTCGATCGACGACGTCCTTAACGATGTCATAGACCGTGTTGTCGACGTGCTTTACCATGCTCGTCAAAACAAATCCCGGCTTGACCATGTTCTGATTTGAATCAACGCCGATCACAAAGTGCGTCGCGCGGCCATTCTCTTTTCCGGATTGTTCGACCGCGTCAAAAGCGCCCAGTCCCGAATTGCCCGCGGCGGTGAAGATCACGTCAGCCCCTTTGCTTATTTGGGCAAGCGCAATCTCTTTCCCCTTGCCGGGATTGTTCCAGGCCGCATCTGTTACGCCGACATAATTCTGAATGACCTGGATTTTCGGGTTGGCCGCCTTGGCCCCTTGTTCAAAGCCGCCTTCAAAGCGGTGGATCAAGCCAATGTCCATCCCACCGATAAAACCCAGCGTGCCGGTTTTTGAAGTCATTCCGGCGATCAGTCCAACCAGATAAGAGCCTTCGTGCTCTTTGAAAACGAGCGACGCGACATTAGCTTTTGGTGTCTTGCCGTCATCTTCGAAAATCACACCGTCGATGATCGCAAAATGAATATTCGGATAGTCGCGCGCGACTGCCTGCATGATTGGTCCCTGGGCAAAGCCGACGCCAATTACCAGATCGTAGCCGCGCTCAGCAAAAGCGCGCATCGCCGGTTCGATGGAAACAGGATTGCCCGGTTCGACGTCGCGCAGGACGATGTCCAATTTGGATTTGCCGCAACTCGTCTTGCCGTCCGGCAGCATGCCGGTTTCGGCGCACTTTACTCCGGCCCAGGCCGCGGCATTGAACGACCGATCGTCCTTGCCGCCAATATCAAAGACAATGCCGACATGAATCTTCGACTTGTCGTCTGCGCCGTAGCTCCCTCGGTTGCAGGCTTGTCCGGCGAAAATCAGAGCTGGTGGAACTAACAGAGCCAGGAAAATCTTTAGCTTCATAGTCGATCACCTTTTTGGAGTGCGGCGGCAAGCGCAGCGCGACGCCGCTTTCGTTAAGCCTTTCGGATCTTAAGATCCAAAGCGCCGTCACAACCGGGCGCACTCCAAATATCATTCGTCAATCACTTCCTTAATGAGTTCCGGAATACTTTCCGGACCTTCATCTTCGATGATATACGCAGCCTTGATGCGCGCGGCAGCGCGTTCGGCTCTGGAGTCCTCGTCGCAATAAACGAGGCCGATACAATCTCCAGAGCGAATCTCGCAACCGATTTTCACGTCCGAAAGGAACCCGACGGTTGGATCAAGCCGGTCGTCGATCCGCACCCGGCCTCCGCCGGCTTCCGCGATCGCGTGGCCGATCTCTTGCGCGTTGATTTTGGTAACGAAACCAGAGCGCGGTGATTCTACCTTAACCGAAACGTCTGTCAACGGAAGAATTCCGGCCGGATCGTCGCACACGCACGGGTCGCCGCCCTGAGCTTCGACGTTTTTCCGAAAACATTCCAGGGCCGCGCCGGATTCATGAACGGCGTTCACGCGCGCCCGCGCAGCTTCGACTGACGTTTCAATTTTCGAAAGAACAATCATACGGGCTGCAAGTTCAATCGACAATTCGAGGACGGGCCGGGCAGCGTCGTTGATCTCGCCTCTTAACAGCTCAATACATTCGCGTACCTCAACCGAATTCCCAACCGCTCCTCCTAAAGGCTGATTCATGTCGGTGATCAGCGCCTGGGTAATCACGCCCAGCGAATTACCGGTTCTGACCAGGGCCCGGGCCAGTGCTTTCGCGCGATCGTGTTCGGGCATGAAGGCGCCAGAGCCGGTTTTCACGTCGATCACCATCGCATCGAGTCCCGCCGCGCCCTTTTTGGAAATGATCGACGCAACGATCAAGGGAATCGCTTCGACCGTCGCAGTCGCATCGCGCAGCGCGTAAAGCTTCTTGTCGGCCGGCGCAATCTCAGCCGTTTGGCCATTCATGGCAAATCCGGACACATCCAAAACGGCTCGAAATTCCTTCAACGACAAATCCACGCGATAACCAGGAATTGATTCCAGTTTATCGAGCGTGCCACCGGTGTGGCCGAGACCGCGGCCCGAGATCATTGGGACACAAACGCCGGCCGACGCGGCGAAGGGCGCGATGAGCAGCGAAGTCTTATCACCAACTCCACCAGTCGAATGCTTGTCGGCTTTTGGTTTGGGAATATCGTTGAAGTGAAGGATCTCGCCCGAGCGCAGCATCGCTTCGGTCAGCGCTGACTGCTCGGCATCAGTCATGCCGTTCAGAAAGATGGCCATCAGCAGCGCGGTACTCTGGTAATCCGCAATCGATCCCTGCGTGACTCCATTTACAAAAAACTCGATTTCGTCACGCGACAATTCCGCGCCGTCACGTTTCTTTCGGATGATGTCTTGCGGTCTCACCTGATCTTATTCTTTGGAAAGCAGCACCACCGCGCAGGCCGTCACTGCTTCTCCGCGGCCAACCGCATCAACCCCTTCACCAGTCTTGGCCTTCACGCTGATGCAAGCACTATCGGCGCCCAACGTTCTGGAAATATTCTCGCGCATGCCGGCAACATATTCGCGCAATTTCGGCCGCTCGAGCAGCACCGTCGCATCAGCGTTGACCAGATGAAAGCCGCGCTCGCGCGCCAACCAGTTAACGCGGGCCAACAACTGCAAACTGTCAGCGTCTTTCCATTGCGGATCGCGATCGGGAAAATGGACGCCTAGATCGCCTTCACACAGCGCGCCCAGGATCGCGTCCGCGAGTGCGTGACAGAGGGTGTCTGCGTCTGAGTACCCTTCGGCCCCGCGATCACTGTCAATCCGAACGCCCCCAAGAATTAAGGGACGACCGTCAACCAGCCGATGCGTGTCGTGACCGATGCCAATGCGGAACATGGATGTTAGTCGTCAGTTGTCAGTGGCAGTCGGTGGTCAGTGGTCAGTGGTCAGTGGTCAGTGGTCAGTGATCAGTGGCCAGTGGCCGGTGATCGGTGATCAATTTGCAACACACTTGATCAGCCTCCTCTGCTTTCTGCCTTCTGCCTTCTGCCTACTGCTACTGCCTAATTCTGTCCTAGAATTGCTTCCGCTAATGCAAGATCCTCCGGCCCGGTGATCTTAATATTCTGCCCACTTCCTTCGACCGCGATTGGTTTCACACCCAGCCGTTCAACTAAAAAACTGTCGTCGGTCACTTCAGTTCCCTCAATCTCAATTTCCGAAAGCCTTTCATAAGCAAGTTTGAGAATCTCGTATCGAAAGCACTGCGGCGTCAGAGCGCGGCGCAAGCTAACGCGCGGCAGGGTTTGCGCGATCGAGTGTTCTGAAACCTCTTTGATTGTGTCTGTGACCGGCGCGACTAAAACAGCAGCTCCGGATGTCCTCGCTGTCTCGACGACCCGGTCGATTTCCGCAGAGGTCACGAACGGCCTTACTCCATCATGAACCGCTACCACCTCGGCCGCGTCGATCGCCTGCAGGCCGCTAAGCACCGACTGCGCTCGGGTCGCGCCGCCGGCAACAACTCTCGAAATTTTGCGGAGGCTGAACTTCTTTGCCAGAGACTGAAATCCCGCCAAAGCATCGGCGGGTAAAACCAGGACGACTTGATTTATCGTTTCACACTGCTCGAACCGTCGGAGAGTGTGCACGATGATGGGAACGCCGCGCAGCTCGAGGAATTGCTTGGGCTCCGTGCCGCCCATCCGAATTCCTTTTCCGGCGGCGACCACGATCGCGGCATTCATTCGTTACGACTCGGTGTCCGTAATGCGGGTTAACGTCGGACCGGAACGCACTTCGCGCAAAGGCCGGCGTGCTCGTTCGCCGTTGCCCTCCTGCGCCTCCTCAGCCAGGCGGCCAAAAATCATCTTGCCGGCGGTAGTCTGCAGCACGCTGGTTACCGCGATATCTGCGTTTCGTCCAATCAATCGGCGCGCGTTATCGACGACCACCATGGTTCCGTCGTCCAGGTACGCGACCCCCTGGTTGTACTCTTTGCCCTCTTTCAGAATAAATACCCGCATCACTTCGCCCGGCAAGACTACGGGTTTCAGGGCATTCGCCAGCTCGTTAATGTTCAAAACGTTCACGCCGCGCAGTTGCGCTACCTTATTCAAATTGAAATCGTTAGTGACGATGACGGCGTCGAGCTGTTTACCCAATTCGATTAGTTTCAGATCGACTTCGCGCACTGAGGGAAAGTCGGTCTCGACTATTTGAATATCAAGCGAGCTGTTGTTCCGCAGGCGATTGAGCATGTCCAATCCCCTCCGCCCGCGCTGGCGTTTGGATGAATCCGGCGAGTCAGCGACCTGTTGCAACTCGCGGAGGATGAATTGGGGAACGATTAGCGTCCCCGTGAGAAATCCGGTTTCGGCAACGTCGGCAATGCGGCCATCGATAATTACCGACGTGTCGAGTATTTTCAGATCGCGCCGCGACGCTTTGTCGCTGAAAATTCCGCCGAGCGCTGACAGGTCGAGATAATCGCCCTTCGCCGCGCCGACCATCAAACCGATGTAGGCCATGAAAAAAATCAAAGCGAGTGTGAGAAACGCCCGGCTTTCCGGAGGCACGGCCGCTGATTCCTGGCTGGTGATCAGCGTTCCAATCAGGTAGGCGCCGACAATACCAAGAATTGATCCGACTGCCGCGCCAATCAGCGTCTTCAACGAAGCCCGCCGGATGCGCGTCTCGAACAAGATGATGGCGACCGCGATCAGAGCCGCCGTGATAGTTGAAAAGATCCGGTGTCCCGGGATCGGGTGCAGAACATAGCCCGCGGTCATTAGAAATGCGAAAAAAACAATCCGAAGAAGGATGACGTCAAAGCGCATAATGGCCGCTAGTTTAGCACGCCCCCAAGCCGGGCGTCACCGGATATTGGCGGAAACGGAAACTTCGGCGCGGGCGCTTTGCAATGCACAAAGCTTCGGTCCCATGGAAAAATTACTGTGGGAGTCCGACGCGGCTAGCCAACTCCGCAAAGCGTGGCTCGGAACGGAGCGGGTCAAACATCGGCTCAACGTTGAGCAATACCAGGATGACATCTCGTTCCTTGAACGCCCTTTCGAACAACTCGAAAGCCTGCGCTTTGTCACCCAGCGCGCCATAGATCGCCGCCACCACACTCGGCGCTACCTGTTTGCGCGCCGACAAGCTCTTCAATTCCTCAAGTATCTTTCTGGCTTCGTCTCGCCTTCCAGAGAGCGCATAGGCACGAGCGAGCTCGGCCGGCTCATCGGGGCTTTCTCCTGAGAGGGGAATCGATTTCTTAAGCTCGGCGACGGCCTCGTCATATTTCCCTTGCGCCAGCAGTGTTCGCCCGAGGGCCCAGTGCACAAACCCGGAGTTTGGATCCATCTCCAGAGCCTTCCCGTACTGCTCGATCGCCTGATCATAACGGCGCTGGTGATAAAGGACTTCACCGCTGCCGGCAATTTTTTCCAGGTTGAGCGGATCAAGTTCCTGAGCACGCGTCATCTCTTTCAAAGCATCATCGAATCGCCCCATCGCCGTTAAATAATAGCTGTTCATCTTGTGAGCATCCGAGTAGTTCGGATTGATTTCGAGCGCGCGCCGAAATTCTCGCTCGGCGGCGGTAAACTCCCAGTCGTACGAAAACTTGACGACTGCCAATGCGCTGTGCGCTTCAGCCAAACTTTCATCAAGCTCGAGTGCCTTCTCTGCGGCCTCTCTGGCTTTGGGAAAGGTTTCTTTCGACGCAAGCGTGTCGAAGCCTCCCAGCGCATTATACGCGTCGGCCAGACCGGCATATGCCAGTGCGTAGTTCGGATCTTTATCTATCGCCTGTTGAAAGTAATCGCGTCCTTTGAAGAAGCCATCGTCGGTCAACCTGTTCAAGTGATAGCGGCCCTTCAAATAGAGTTGATAAGCTTCAGTGTCATCCGTGTTGCGCTTCGTGAGCCGTCTTTGCTCTTCACTTGTCAGCTTTACGGCCAGGGCGGCGGTCAATCGTTCTGAGATCGAGTCCTGTACGGCAAAGATATCCGTCATTTTTTCATCGAATTGACCTGCCCATAATGGCACTCCGTCTGCAACCCGCAACAATCTCACCGTGACCCGAACCTTTTCACCAGCTTTTTGTATCTGCCCGTCTATCACGGCGTCCACGCGCTGCTCTCGACCGGCAGCGATCGGGTCCTGCTCAAGGGCGTTGTACTTGCGCACTGAGCTTATAGACCGCACGCTGATCTGGTGGATGTTGCTGAGCCGGGCTATCAGCGAGTCCGCCATTCCCAACTCGAGCGATTCATCCCGGCCTTCCGTTACGAGCGGCTTAAAAGGCAATACCGCAATCGATTTGATCTGCGGAACTTCATTGGCCGTCCCGTGCCCAATCAATAAATAGTAAGCGGCGATCGCAACTGCGATTAACCCGGCAGCAGCCACCGCCATACGGCGGCGGTTGGTGCGCGCCGTTGCTGGGACCGCAGGCATTCTGCTCACCAAAGCCTGCGGCAGCACACTAAAGTCTGGTTCGCGCTTCGCGTCCAACGCGGGCAAGGGGTGCGCACTCTCGCCGGATGGCAAAGACGCTCCCGCCTCCAATACCCGGTCGGAAACTATTTCTTCTTCGACGGTGACCTGCGAAGCACTTTTCGACTCGATGATCAGCTCGCGCGGCTCTGCCAAATCAATCACCTCGGCTATGAAGCGATAGCCGCGACCGGGGATCGTGACGATGAAACGATGCTCGTTGGCTCTTTCACCCAGAGCCTTGCGCAGGTGCGACATTGTGACGGTGAGATTGGCGTCCTCGACTATCTGATCGGGCCACACGCGTTGCATCAGCTCGTCTTTGGAAATCTCGCGCCCTCCACTCTCGACGAGCGCCAGCAAAAGATCGAAGGCCTTCGAAGTCAGCGGTATTACTTCGCCTTCGCGCCCCAGCCGGCGTTTCTGCGTGTCGATCCGGAATTCGTCAAAACCGTAAATTGTGCGGCCCGTTTCGAGCATCAAGTCACGTTTTGGAGGATTTTGGAAGATTTTGCCGCCCGCTTAAAGATTTTTGGCGGCCCTGAAGTCAAGCTCCCGATCAAGCGGGATTCTAACACGGGTCAGAACCGGGAGCGGCAGCGACTGGATCATTGGCCCAGGTCGATTTGGGATCCTCGCTTTGACAAAAGCCGATGGCGTTCAGACGCAAAATGATTACCAGAGTTGAAACGCACAGCCTAACGTTTGTGCGCACGGTGCCGAGGCCAGTCAATCTTTGGTGCGCAGCGTGCGGCGCGAAAACCGCGATGGTCACGCCCGAGCGCGCTACGGAGATGATGAACACAAACCTGCGCGCCATTTATCGTCAGGTAGAAAGAGGCCAGTTGCATTTCGTCGAAAAAGGGACTGGCGATCTCTTGATTTGCAGCGCGTCTTTACACGGCGAAAGAAGGTCATTTGGTAAGACAGGAGTTAATCAGCTAAATCAGATTGAAAAGCAAAAAGGAGAAAACCATGAAGAGAAAACTCAATAACCAGTCACTACTAATCCGCAGAGCGCCGGCCTTCAGTCTGGCGTTCGCTGTCCTGGCCCTCGTTCTGGTTAGCGGCGTGTCCGCCGGTCAACCAGAGTACGAGCCAGCTTACATCAATGGCAAAACCGTTACGATCAACGCAATCGAAGTGTCCCAAAACGCGCCGCCCCAGGCCCAGGCCGATTTCTATCTCGTAGTCTACCCGATTGGCTGGGAATCGCTGGGCGTGGCTCCGCCGCAGTGCAACCCCTGCGACCACAGCGGCGATGGTATTACGTTTGACGATTTTCATGATCACGTTCTTGATTCCGTGCCCGCCGATCCGGGACACGGCGAATTCCGAACCTTATGGCATGTGTTTGCGGTCGCGCCTGCCTATTCATTTATCACCGGAGGAGATCCGGCGAATGACGATGCAGTAGGCGCTGCTTATGCGAGCCAACTGCCGGCGAAGTCAGAAGCAGCCGTGGATGCTTTGCTGGGTCTGACTCTTCCCAACGGCTCACCCGTGGCGGTCGAGATCGATACCGATTCCTACTTCTTGTGTTCAGTAGTTAATGGAAAAGCAGCGCGATAACCGGAAAGTGAGTGAAGGGGTCAATACGGCACTCAGTGTCACGAGCAACGAATTAATCGATGGGCACGGGTGATGACGATACAGCACCGGACTGGGAGGTGTCGATGCACATCACGTGCGGTTTCGCGCAGAAGGTTCAGGTCAGGGGCGGCGGCCGTATCTATGAAATCACTATCGCGGCCACTGACAAGCCAGGGCAATACCTCTACTCAGGTGATCACGGTGAGGGTTTGTGACGGGTTCGACTCCCGTACGGGACGCCAATATTTTCAATCAATTACAAGCTTCCCGCCATTTTCGCGCGCGTCTAAGGCTGGTCCTTCGGTTCTGACAGAGTCGAAGTCGTGATGCTCTTCAGGGTTTTGCGCAGTTCGCGGAGATCGCTTTCATCTATTATGCGAGGTGAGCCGTTGGGCAATATTTGAAGCTGTTTCAAGAACTCAACTATCTCTGCTTGCTGGTCTTTGCTGAGCGCTTCAAACCTCTCTCGCGCCGGCCTGGCTTCACCGGCATGATGCATGATTGCTTCTGTAATGGTTGTCAGGTCACCCCTGTGACCGTAAGGAGCCGTATTACCGACATCCCAAAGCTTTCGTGTCAGGAATTGATCAACCGGCACGCCGCTCTGGATCACTCGTTCGTTACAGAAGAACTGATCCATAGAATCGCAAATGACGTGGCGCTTCAGATCTGTGTAAGCATGCACGATCGCTCCGCTTGGTCCCCATCGCTCTAACCGAGGCTTCGGAATTTCAATAGTCATATCGAACGTGTAAGGATGCCGCACATCTTGAACTCGAAGATTGCCGGCGGGATTGTACGGATTAGGCTCGGTGAATAAACGACTATCGAGAATCAGCGCGGGTTTGTGGCAGTCTGCACAGCCAATCGCGGAAAACTGCTCCTCACCGCGTTCAGCGGCGGCCCGACGCGCAGGGTCATTGGCGATCACTTGGCCCGGAATATTCATGGCAACCTGAAAAAGCGTCGCTGCGGTTA